>Ga0194132_10008346_pt1 | contig 14870 bp, 16 predicted proteins | sample TA2KigOf80mmetaG_FD_148612 | JGI IMG/M metagenome (GOLD analysis project Ga0194132, IMG submission 148612) | Freshwater microbial communities from Lake Tanganyika, Tanzania - TA2015054 Kigoma Offshore 80m | ecosystem: Environmental > Aquatic > Freshwater > Lake | place: Tanzania: Lake... | reverse complement strand
GGTGCTAAACCACGGGGCCGCGCCAGCGACCCCAACCAGCCGCTTTGAGCGGCTCACGAACGAAGGCCCCCGGCTCTGCCGGGGGATCGTTACCCGCCGATAATCACCGTTGGAGCGCCCGTGACAATTACACCGCCGTGGACCGTCGGATCGCCCATCCGAGCGGCTGGGAGGCCGCCGATTAGCACAGTGGTCGATCCCACTGCGATCGCGTCCGGCGGTCCAGTGCATACCGCCAAATCTGTTACACGTGCCGCCGGGCGGCCGTCGATGAGGACCGTGGGGCTTCCTGGTGGCAGAATGGGTCCCCCGACGTGAGGTTTCGGGTCGGTTAACGGGCAGGTATGGAGATCGGAGACTCTGGCGGCAGGTGGCAAATGTTACTCTCCTGGACCGTAGAGCGGGATCGCCCGAAGATTTTTTCACGAATTTGATTCTGCCGGATGGAATCGCAGCCGGAAAGTTGTCTCGAGCGGACGGTTCGTAATAGAGTAAACAGCAAGATGCACACCTTACGTTTGCTCGCTTTCGCCGCGGTTTCCGGCGTCCTTGTCGTCGCGCAATTTCGAGGGGGCGCCGATTGGACCACCACGGGCAATGACGCACAGCGGACCGGTTGGGTGCGCGCGGACGCAAAGATCAACACTAAGACCGTCGCGGCCGGCAAAGTTGAGTTCTTGTGGAAGAAGAAGCTGATCGCCGCGCCGGCGGGCACCTACACGCTCGGCTCCGCCGTTTTGATGGACCGGTTCATCAGCCATCGCGGATTCCGCTCCTACGCTTTCGTTGCTGGGGCGGGGAACATCGCCGTCGGCATGGATAGCGATCTCGGGTTGATCGAATGGCAGTCGAAATTGGTAAAGACGCCGGCGCCCGCGGGCACCTTCGATTGCCCGGGCGGCGTGGCGTCGATCACACGGCCGACGGCGTCGGAGTTCTCCGGGGCTGGCGGCGGCTTCGGCGGACGGCGCGGCGGACAACCGACAAGCGGCGTTGGGGAACCGTTTGCCGGCGCGGTTACTCTGAAGCAAGCTCCGCAGCCGCGCCCGGGAAGGCCCGGCGGTCCCGGTTTCGTTCGGCGCGCGGTGGTGTTGCACATGCTGGCAAGCGATGGGACATTTCATACTGGCTATGTTTCAAACGGCGAAGAGCCGAAGCCGGGTGTGCCGTTCCTGCCGGCTAACGCCAGCGCGACGGGTTTTTCGGTCATCGACGAAGTTGGCTATGCGGTGACTGGCCGCGGCTGCGGCAATGTTCCAGACGGTTTGTGGGCGCTGACGTTGGAAAACGGCAATGTGTCGAAGTGGATGCCGGGCTCACTGATTGCGGGCGGCCTGGCCGCGTTCGGCGGGGACGGCGTCGTGTACGTGGCTACGGCTGCGGGCGAGATCGCGGCGTTGGCGCCGACAACACTGGCGCCTAAGCAGTCGTACAAGGCCGCGGTTCCGTTTACCAGCGCGCCGGTCGTGTTCCAGCACAAGTCGAAGACATTTGTCGCCGCGGCGTCGAAGGACGGTTCGGTACAAATATTCGACACTGCGTTGACGCCGGTGGCTAGGGGCACGGGAAGCGATGCCGTGACTGGTCTGTCGACCTGGACCGAGGCTGGCGGCGCGGTTCGTTGGATCGCGGGATCGACCGGCAAGAACATAGTGGCTTGGAAGGTCGCCGATCAGAACGGCGTGCCCGCGGTGAGCGCGGGCTGGACCTCGCGCGAAATGGTAACACCTGCCACTCCCATCGTCGTCAACAATGTAGTGTTCGCTCTAGCGACTGGTGAAAAGCGCGGCAGGGACGCTCGCACGACGGCGGCGCAATCGACGCCGGCGGTGTTGTACGCTCTGGACGCATCGACCGGAAAGGACATCTGGAGCAGCGGCAAATCGATCACGTCGTTCTCCGGCAGCGGCGGGTTATCGTCCGGCGGGAGCCAGTTGTATGTTCAGACCTACGACGGTACGCTATATGCATTCGGTGTAGCGATCGAAAAATAAGGAGAGCAGTTTGAAACTCGCGTTGTTTGTTGCCGCGGCAGCGGCTTCGTTTGGACAAGTGCAGGCGCTCATGGAGAAACACTGCGCGCGGTGCCATGAGGCCGCCAAGTCGTACTCGCTCAAACAGGACCGCGATGGCTGGCAGGCGACGATGAATAAAATGGTGGGACTCGGGATGAAAGCGCCGGACGCGGAGTTGGCCGAGATCTTCGAGTATCTGGTGAAAAACTATCCCGCCGATACAGTCGCGAAGTTAAAGGTCAACGAATGCCGGGCGATTGAGTTGGAGAGCACGCTGGGGCTGAAGCGGTCGGTGGCGGCCGCGGTGATTGCGTATCGAGAGAAGAACGGCCCATTTAAATCGCTGGCGGATTTGAAGAAAGTCCCGGGGGTAGATCCGGCAAAGCTAGAAGAGAAAAAGGACCGGTTGTCGTTTTAGTGGCGGGCGCCGACTCCAGATGGAAGGTTAGAGCGGATCGCCGGGCGGCGATCCGCTCGTTCGCCGCGGCGCTGGCGGGGTCTCCGCTGTTGCGAGGGCAACAGGATCCATTCCGCGATCATTCGCGCGTGCCGAGGCTCGACGAACTGAAGACGCCGCTCGATTTTGAGCCGGTGGCGTTCGCGAAACTGACTCGATACAACTACGACTACACCGCCTATGGCAGCGACGGCGAATTCACCATGCGGCGAAACCGCGAGGCGTTCGATTGGGTGCGGTTGCTGCCGGGTGTTGCTACGTCCGGGACTGTCAATACGGCGACGGAGATCCTTGGGGTCAAAATGGAGTATCCGATCCTGATCTCGCCGACCGCGGCGCAGGTGCAGTTGCATCCCGACGGCGAGATCGCGATGCATCAGGCCGCCGCCGCCGCGTCGAATACGCCGATGATCCTGAGCACGAACACGTCGATACCGGTGGACAAAGTGGTTCCGGCGGCGCCGTCGCCGATGTGGTTTCAACTGTACGCGCGCGAAGATATGGAGTCGAATCGCGATGCGTTGGATCGCGCGCAGGAGGCAGGCTGCAAGGCGATCGTGGTTACGATCGATCAGCAGGCGCCGGTGTACGAGCGCGCGCAACATGATCGCAATCTCTCGGGGACTCCCGTTGTGCGGCGCGTCTCCACGCGGCAGGTTGCGGCGAATCCGTACCGCATTCAAGAAACGCGCATGTTCTACAACTGGGGGATGTTCGCGCAACTGCGCGCCATGATCAAGGTGCCGATGGTGATCAAGGGCGTGATCTCGGCCGAGGACGCGAAGTTGGCCGTGGAGCACGGCCTTGACGCAGTGTATGTTTCCAACCACGGAGGCCGCGGGCTTGATTACAGCCCGTCGACGCTCGAGGTCCTGCCGGAGATTGCCGAGGCGGTTGGTGGGCGAGTGCCGATTCTGTTCGACAGCGGAATCCGGCGCGGGACGGACATCTTGAAGGCGCTCGCGCTGGGAGCGTCGGCGGTGTGTCTGGGCCGGATGCCGAGATGGGGATTGGCGGCGTATGGGCCGCAGGGCGCCCAAAAGATGTTGGAGTTGATGCAGGCGGAGTTAAAGCAGGCGATGATGGCGACGGGACGGCCGACACTGCCGTCGATCAACCGATCGTTGGTGAGGACCGATTTCCCGTGATTACGCGCCGCACTTCGTTGTTGCTGCAGACGATACAGGGCGAGCCGGCCGGGCGCATCGCGCCTTACAACGAACTGGTCAACACGTTTGAGTTCGAAGAGATGGCGCGGCGGAGTCTGGCGCCCGCGGCGTTTACCGAGATCGCCGGCTCCGATGCGAGAGCGTTCGATAAGATGACGTTCCGGTATCGGATGCGGGATGTGCGCGCGCTCGATTTGTCGGTCAGTCTCTTCGGTGAAAAGTTGTTTGCGCCGATACTAGTCGGTCCGGCTTCCTTGCAGGCTCGGTTTCACGCCGGGGGCGAGCTGGCTACGGTGCGCGGTGCGTCGGCCGGAAAGGCGGCTGTCGTAGTCGCGTCGAAGACGTCGGTGGCTTGGGACAAACTTGCGGCCGAGGCGAAGACGCCGCTGTTCGTGCAGGTCGAAAGTGCCGAGCAGGCGAAAGCCGCTGCCGCGCTTGGCTGCAAGGCGCTCTTCTACACACTGAACGACTGGGCGGAGTTTGAAGCCGTGCGCAAAGCGGTGAAAATACCGGTTGTTGTGAAGGGCATCATGCAGGCCGAAGAGGCTGCGAACGCCGTGAACCGGGGCGCGGCTGGGATCGTCGTATCAAACTACCGGGCGCTGCCCGCCGGAAGTGTTGCCACGACGATTGATGCGCTGCCCAGCGTGGCGAGCGTCGTCGCCGGGCGCGTGCCCGTGTTCGCCGATGGGAGTTTCCGGCGCGGGACGGATATCTTGAAGGCGCTGGCGCTGGGGGCGCGCGCGGTGCTGATCACGCGGCCGGTGTTGTGGGGTCTGGCGGCGTATGGCGACAAGGGCGTGCAGCAGGTTGTCGAGATGTTGCAGTCGGAATTGGCGCGGTCGATGGTGATGTGCGGTACGGTAAACCTGGCCGCGATTACGCGCGCGGCGATTCGAATTCACAGCCGTTAGGAGTTGGCATGAAGGCACTCGTGGTATTGCTCTGCGGGCTGGCGCCGTGCGCCCAGGTGCATCCGCTGCAGGAGTTGATTGAAGCGGCGCGCGCGGATAATCATGCGCGTCTGAAGACGCTGTTGGCGGGTGGCTTGCCGGGGCTTAAGGGCCGGGATGGCGCGGCCGTGTGGGGGCAGGATTTTCTGTTCGCGGTCGAGTCGGCGCTAACGGCTACGGTGTCGATCGATCATCAGCAACCGGTGGCGATGCGGCGCGTCGAGGGCACTAACTATTGGTACAGACTCGCGACGCTGCGGCTGAGCACGACGCACAACTACAACTACTTTGCCGGCGGGAAGTCCCTGGGAACCTATGATGTAGCTGGCTACAATCCCGATTCGTGTCCGCTGCCGGGCGTTTCGAAAGGCACCTTGTCGGCGATGCGCACGCATGCCAGCAACGTGTATCCGGGCATGTCGGCGAACTACTGGGTGTATGTGAACGCCGGCGCCGACACCGCCAACGGTGCGCCGTTGATGGTGTGGCAGGATGGCGAGTCGATCGTCGGCAACAACGATCTGCTGCGGCTGCGGTTGCAGATCGTGTCCGATAATTTGGTCCACAAGAAACTGATTCCGCCAATGGTGCACGTGCTGATTCAACCGGGTAGCGGTGGCGAGGCGACGGGCACGCGAATGCGCTCGGTGCAGTACGACACGGTGAGCGACCGGTATTCGAAGTATTTGCTGGAGGAGATTCTGCCGGAGGTCGAGAAGTCGCACAAGTTGCGGCGCGATGCGTATTCGCGGGTGATCGGCGGTGCGTCGTCGGGGGCGATCTGCGCGTGGAACGTCGCGTGGTACAGGCCCGATCGGTTTAGCCGGGTGTTGTCGCACATTGGCAGCTACTCGGGCATTCAATGGAGGCCCGAGCAGCAGTTGGATGGCGGCTACATTGTGCCGTACAAGATCCGGCGGGAGCCTCGCAAGAACATTCGCGTGTGGATATCGGACGGGGCCGAGGATATTGAGAATGCCGCAGGCAGTTGGCCGCTGAACAATGTCCTAATGGCCAATTCGCTGAAGATGCGTGGATACGATTTCCACTTTCGTTTCGGCGAAGGGATGCACGCGATCGCACAGGGAGCGCTCGATCTGCCGGAGTCGCTAACGTGGCTGTGGCGCGGTTATGACGCCTCGAAGACTGCGGAGATTTACGAGATCGAAGCGTCCGAGAATGCCAAGCCGCTGTTTCGCGTGAAAATCGCCAATCGGGATTCTTGGTGATGGCGAAGCTCGTGTTTGGCATGAATCAATCGCTCGACGGGTATGTCGACCACATGGCGTTCGCGCCGAGCGCCACGCTGTTCCGGCATTTCATTGAGGAGGCGCGCGGGCAGTCGGGAAGCATTTATGGGCGAACGATTTACGAGATTATGCGCTATTGGGACGACGATCATACGGAGTGGGATGCGGCCCAGCGAGAGTTCGCTGTGGCGTGGCGGAGACAGCAGAAATGGGTCGTGTCGCGGACGTCGCCGGTGGTCGGCCCGAATGCGACTTTGATCGAAGGAGATCTCGCGAGCTCAATCCGCAGGCTGAAGGCCGAGAATAAAGGCGAGATCGAAGTGGCTGGGCCGAACTTGGCGAAAACACTTACCGAGCTGGGGTTGATCGATGAGTACCGAATCTATCTCCACCCGGTAGCGCTTGGCCGGGGTACGCCGTATTTCGCGGGACCGCGGCCGCCGCTGCGGCTGGTGAGCCATGATCGGATTGGCGAAGATGTGATCCGGCTCGTTTACGTTTCGGCGTGATTGCTACGCGGCAAGAGATCCCCCGTCGATCCGCTTGGTAAGTTCAGTGACCGCGCGAGAGTACCGCTCGCTCTCGGTGACACGCTGGTCCCTGGAGCGGCCCTTATTTTCGGCTTCCATCTCGCAAACCTCGATCACGACGGTCGACAACTCGCTTTTCATCCACACATCGAATACGTACGAGCTGCACCACCCGCCGGAAGAGCAGACGCAGTTCCGGCCACGCTGGATGTAGCGCGCTCCGGCGTGTTCGATCCAGCGTTTGTCGAAATCGGGGGGATCGGCGGAGGGATCTGGCGCGCCGGTGAGGTTATCCCACCAGCGGCGGAGCCAGCTGCGATCGTCGTTGTTGGTTAGCCGCACCCGGAGGCGCATAATAAATATCATGCGTCAATTGACGGCCCTTTTGCTGTGGGCATCGTTCGCGGCCGGTCAAACGGAGGCGCCGCCGGCGGCGTTGCGCAACGACGGCAAGCCGATCCGCGTGCCGGTTTCCTGCACCGAAGAAGACATTCAATCGCTGGGAATGACGTGTTCGGCCGAGATGCCGTGTCCGGTCTACCTCGAGTTGAGCGCGATCGCGGCGGGTGTGAGCCGCATCACGCTCGCGGGAAACTTTCATACCGAGTCGACCGCGCTTTCCTCGCTCATCTTGAGCAGCGACGACAACGGCGCGACATGGACCGAACCACACGCGCGGATCCGTCAGGGATCGCTCGATCAGATGCAGTTTATTGATTCCAATAACGGCTGGATCGGCGGGCAGGTGCTGGCGGCGATTCCACGCGATCCATTCTTCCTGATCACCGACGACGGTGGCAAGACATGGAAACAGCGGCCGGTGTTCGGCGAAGCGCACTTCGGATTCATCGACAAGTTCCTGTTCACATCGCCCAAGCAGGGCAAGGTGCTGGTGGATCGCGCGAACTCATCGGAAGGCGGGCGGTATGCGCTGTTGGAGACGCAGACGGCGGGCGATTCATGGTCGATTCAATCCGTGGTGGTGCGTGCACCGAAACTGGATTGGGTGATTCCGCAGGATCCGAACTGGCGGCTGCAAACTAACGCGCAGACGAAGACCTACCGGGTCGAGAAAAAGGAAGGTCAGGGTTGGGCTAAGGTCGCCGAGTTTGTGATTCAGCCGGGCGCATGCGCGGTGAAGGAGACCGAGTTGAAGGCGCCGCCAGAGCCGAGCGCGGAGGCCGAAGCGGCGAAGCCCGCGACCGACGCCGTCGAAGTTTTCCAGATTGGCGGGCCTCGAACGCCGCCGTCGAAGCCAAAGCCGGCGACGAAGAAAGCCGCGCCGAAGAAGAAGTGAGTACGGCGATCGAATTGGAAGTTTTTCGTCATTTGCTCGTGTCGATCGCCGAGGAGATGGGTACTGTGCTGCGGCGGACTTCCTACTCGTCGAACATCAAGGAGCGGCGCGATTATTCGTGCGCGGTTTACGATGCCGCGGGCAAGACCGTGGCGATGGGCGATCACATGCCGGTGCATCTTGGCGCGATGCCACTTTCGGTCGCGGCCGCGATTGAAGACTGCCGGCCAGGGCCGGGCGACGTAGTGATTGTCAACGACCCGTTTCGCGGCGGCACGCACCTACCCGACATTACAGCCGTAGCGGGCGTGTTTGCCAAGCACTCGAAGAAGCCGGCGTTCTATGTGGCGTCGCGAGCGCATCACGCCGATGTCGGCGGAATGAGTCCGGGGTCGATGCCGCTGGCGCGCGAGATCTATCAAGAGGGCCTGCGCATTCCGCCGATCAAGCTAATTCGCAGTGGAGCGATGGACGAGGCGCTGTTGGGATTGATCTTGTCGAACGTACGAACGCAGGAAGAGCGGCGCGGCGATCTGGTGGCGCAGTGTCGTTCGCTAGAGCGAGGCGCGGCGCGATTGAGGGAGTTGATCGCGCGATACGGGATCGTGCGCGTGGAGCGCAACATGGCGGACCTGCAGGACTACTCCGAGCGCATGATGCGCGCGGCGCTGGCGCCGCTGCAAGATGGGACTTATCGTTTCGCCGATTGCCTGGACAACGACGGGATCGGCGACGAACCGTTGTGGATACGCGTGGCGTTGACGATTCGCGGCGATTCAGCGGTCGTCGATTTCACGGGCACCGATCCTCAGGCTGCGGGGCCGGTGAATGCGAATTACGCCGTGGCGGTGTCCGCGGTGATGTACGTATTTCGCTGTTTGATTTCCGAAGACGTTCCTTACAATGAAGGCCTCCTGCGGCCAATTCGGTTGATTGTGCCCGAAGGCACGTTGGTCAGCGCTCTGCCGCCGGCGGCGATGGCCGCAGGTAATGTGGAGACCTCGCAGCGGATTACCGATACGCTATTAGGCGCGATGGCGCAAGCCGTGCCGGATCGTATTCCGGCGGCGTCGTGCGGGACGATGAACAACCTGAGCTTCGGCGGCGTCGATCCCAGGACGGGCAAGGCGTTCGCCTACTACGAGACAATCGCGGGCGGTATGGGCGCGGGGCCGCGTTTCGACGGACATTCGGCGACGCACACACACATGACGAACAGTTGGAACACCCCGGCTGAGGCGTTTGAGCATCAGTATCCTGTGGTCGTTCGGCGGTATCGGATACGCGACGGATCGGGCGGCGCGGGAGCGAGGCGCGGCGGCGACGGGATCGTACGCGAGTTGGAGTTTCGCGGCGATGCCGAGGTGACGGTGCTGGCGGATCGGCGAGAGCGCGGCCCGTACGGACTTTGTGGAGGCGAGCGGGGCGCGGCTGGAGCGAATCTTGTCGATGGTGCCGGGGCGGTCGCAAAGTTCCGGAAGGAGTTGAAGGCGGGACAACGCGTGGTGGTGGAGTCGCCCGGGGGCGGTGGACACGGGCTGTTATCATAGGAAGGAGCCGAAGTGAGCGCCATCCCCTCCCAAGATCTTGTAGCCATGGCGCCGTCCAAGCGCAATCAGTTTAAGGGAAACATCATGGTTGTCGGCTGCACCGTTCTGGGCGCGGCGGCGCAAATGTTGATTAAGCGCGGTACGGCGACACTTGGGCCGTTGGTCGATTCCGCGGCGGGGAATTTCGTTTCGCAAGTGCCGGCGATTGCATGGGCGATTCTCTCGAACCTTCCGCTGTTCGGTGGACTGGCCTGTTATGGGCTATCGACGATGCTCCTTGTACTGGCGCTACGCTATGGCGAACTCTCGGTCCTTTATCCGATCATTGCGCTGACCTATGTTTGGGTCAGCATGTTATCGGTGACGATGTTGGGCGAGACTCTGAACGTGTTCAAGATTATCGGATTGGTGTTGATCGTGGCGGGCGTGGCAGTGCTCGGCAAGAAGGAACGATCGAATTGAAGACGCCGTTCTCGTCGATCCTTTTGGTGCTGCTCGCTTCGTTTGTCGGCTCATTCGGCTCTGTTTTCATGAAAGCGGGCGCCGACCGGTTGGAACGCTCGATCCGCGGCGTGTTAACAAACTGGCGGCTGCCAGTGGGCGTGGCGATCTATCTCGTCTCGTTTGCGATGTACACGGCGGCGGTGAAGTCGGGCGAGTTGACCATTCTGTACCCGATGGTTTCGCTCGGATATCTTTGGACGTTGATCTGGTCGCGGCTGATTTTCAACGAGCCGCTGACAAGGAACAAATTCATCGGCATCGGAATGATTTTGCTCGGTGTCGTGGTTCTGAATCTCGGAAATCGTTAAGCTAGAGGGATGTCCGCGTCGCCAATCCCAGAACTCGATGGTTTGGGCGGGCGCGCGTTCTCGTTCTACCCTCCGATACTGAACATTGAGAACAACGAGTGGGAACTGCGAGAGGCGACTTGGTCGGAAATCCTGGTGCATAACACCAAGTCCGGTTTGGAGATCTGGGTTCCGAGGCGTTATCTGGGCGCTGTATCGCGCGTCGAAGAACCGGTGATGATCGTCGGATTGGAACGGGAGATGGAGTATGTCTCCGGCATACTGCGCCAGCACGATCGGCGCGTCCTCAGCATGCCAAAGTCCGCCGCTGGTCCCGCGCCGCTGGAGGAGGCCGCAATTCCGAAGCCGAAGATGGTGGCCGGTGTGCGGTTGGGCGATTCTGGCGGCGAATCCCGTATGGGGTTGTACATCCTAGGCGGTATCGTGGCGACGATCCTTGTTGTCTACGGCGTCGTATCCATCAAGAGCAACAACCGAGTCGAGTACCAAACCGTACTGCAGGAAGATCTCAACCTGACGGCGCAAGACGATTATCACGACATCGTTCGCAAACTGGGCGCGCCGGCCAAGGACCGCTGGAAGCCCGGCAACGATCTGCAGTATCGGGCGCTTGAGTATCCGGCGCGGCACTTCACCGTCATCATGATGGGGACCGAGCAGGGTAACGCTCACTACATCGGCGCCGTCAATGAAGACTGGCGTCCGGTGCACTCCGTGAAACACGCCGGCGGCGGCGACACCAGAGCGTTGCTGGCCGGCCTCAAGCGATTTTGAATATGCGAAGCATTTTTTTACTAATATTACTCCTTCCTTCATTCGGGCAAGAGAGTGAAGCTCACAAGGCCACGTTCATGAAGGTCTGCGCGAACTGCCACAAGCCAGAGGTTGTGCTCTCGGCTCGCCGGACGAAGTCGCAATGGGAGGATACGTTCGAGAAGATGGTCGCGCGCGGCGCCAAAGGTACCGACGACGAATTCACTTCGGCCTTTCTGTATCTGATGACGAACTTCGGCAAGGTGAACGTGAATCGCGCGCCGGCCGATGAGCTGATGCAGGTGTTGGGTATCAACGATGAAGTCGCGGCGGCGATCATCAAGTATCGCCGTGGTAAGGGGAGGATCGAAGATGTCGAGGACCTGGCGAAGGTCCCTGGTATCGACGCGAAGCGTTTGGAAGAAAAGCGCGAAGCGATCGCATTCTAGGAGTTTCATGCGCTTACTCATATTGCTCGTCACCGCATCCGCGCTTGCCTTTTCGCAGGGCCGCCCACAGCGCGCGCCCGGCGCGGGCGTTGGCCCGGACGACAAACACATTCCCGATTCCGCCGGCGCGGAGCGAGGCAAAAAGCTATACGCCTCTGAGTGCATCAACTGCCACGGGACACAGGCTCGTGGCACCGAGCGCGGCGCGGACTTGATCCGCTCGACGGTCGTGCTGAAGGACCGAAACGGGATTCAGATCGGCGACTTCCTGAATAACAATCAGCACAAGCTGCAAGTCACGCCGACCGGTCAACTGACGCGCGCGCAGCATTTGGATCTCGCGCACTTTTTGCACGGTTTGGTATTGTCGACGCTCCGGCAGACGCAGGATGTTCTCGACGTGTTGACGGGCGACGCCAAGGCTGGCGCCATGTATTTCAACGGCGAAGGAAAATGCACGGGCTGTCACTCGGTGACAGGCGACCTCAAAGGAATTGGCAGACGTTATGAGCCGGTGCAGCTTCAACAGCGCTTCCTGTTTCCGCGCGTGTCGGCATTTGGCCGCCGGTTCGGCGGTGGCAGTCCGCAGGGCAAATCGGTGACGCTCGAAGTGACGCCAGCCGGCGGTAAGACCGTGAAGGGAGTGCTCGTGTTTATCGACGATTTCAACGTCGCGCTGCGTGACGACCTGGGCGAGTATCAATCGTGGAAGCGGACGCCGAGCCTGAAAGTTGTCAAGAACGATCCGCTTCAGTTCCACGCCGAGATGCTGGACAAGTACACCGACAAGAACATGCACGACATTACCGCCTATCTGGAGAGCTTGAAATAGATGCGCGCGCTCCTCGTTGTACTCTTCTCGGCTGTACTGTCCGCGCAAGGATTGCCCGATCCCAGCGCGCTTGCGAAAGCGCCGACCAGTTCCTGGCCGACCTATAACGGCGACTACTCGGGACGCCGCTTCAGCCCGTTGAAGCAGATCAACGCCGCCAACGTGCATCAACTTTCGTTGGCGTGGATTCATCGCGCCAACACTGGCGGAGGGGGAGGCGGCACGCGCCTCTCCGCGACGCCGATACAAATCAACGGCGTTTTGTATTTTTCGGCGCCCGATCACGTTTGGGCGGTCGATGCGCGCACAGGCCGTGAAATCTGGCACTACACGTGGGAATCCAAGGGCGGCCTTCACATCGGCAACCGCGGCGTAGCGGCCTATCATAACTGGCTGTACTTCGAGACGCCGGACTGCCATCTTGTCGCGCTCAACATGAAGGATGGCAAGGAGCGGTGGCGGCGCCAAATCTGCGATCTCGACAAGTTCTATTTCGCGACGATGTCTCCGCTGGTGATCCGCAATCACATCGTGACTGGAGTGAGCGGCGACGATCTCGACGCGCCTGGCTACATCGAAGCGCACGACCCGGAAACGGGCGATCTGCAGTGGCGCACTTACACGGTTCCGATGAAGGCAGGCGATCCGGGCGTCGAATCGTGGCCGAGCCTGGAGGCCGCGCAGCATGGCGGCGGTATGACCTGGATTACACCGACCTACGATCCGGATTTGAATCTGATCTACTTCGGTACGGGCAATCCGCAACCGGTGATCGCGGCGAAGGGCCGTAAGGGCGACAACCTGTTCACTGAGTCGATCCTTGCGGTAAACCCGGATAACGGCAAGATGGCTTGGTACTTCCAGGTGTCGCCACACGATACCCACGATTGGGACGGCGTCGAAACGCCGGTGCTCATTGATGGCGAGATCAACGGACAGAAGCGCAAACTGCTGGCGCAGGCTAGCCGAAACGGATTTTTCTTCGTCCTCGACCGCGCGACCGGTAAAAACGTTCTGACGACGGATTTTGTTAAAACGAACTGGACGAGCGGTGTTGATAAGATCGGTCGCCCGATTCCGAATCCGGCCAAAGAGCCGCAAATCGATGGCGCGCTGGTGACGCCGAATCAAGGCGGCGGCACGAACTGGTACCCGCCGTCATTCAGCCCCGATACAGGTCTGTTTTACGTCAACGCCAATCGTGCATTCAGCGTTTACTACATCTTCGATCCGTCCGATAAGCCGGAAGGATGGGGCGGCAACGATCGCAACGTGTACGGCGAATCAATGCTGCAGGCCATCGACTACAAGACAGGCAAGATCAAGTGGAGTAGGAAGTGGGAAGGGCAGGGCACCCGCGGCGGAGTGTTGAGCACTGCGGGGGGATTGGTGTTCGCCGGCGATACAACCGGCAACTTTATCGCGCTGAACGCCTCTACCGGTCAGCCACTGTGGCATGCAGGGCTTGGCGGATCGGTGTCAAACGGGCCCATCACCTATGAGCTGGACGGAAGTCAGTACGTCCTGGTGTCGTCCGGTGATACGCTATTTTCGTTCGTAATGAATTCTCCGGTGAAATAAATGCGCTACTCATCTTTGCTCGTTATCGCTCTGTTGGTTGGTTGTTCGAAGACGCCCGAACCCGTGGCGAAGTCCGATGCGCCGAAGGAAGAATCGGGCGGCTACCGCATCTACATCACCAATGAAGCGTCGGGAGACATGAGTGTCATCTCGTCGTCGACCCACGAGGTGATTTCAACGGTGGCGATCGGCAAGCGTCCGCGCGGAATTCATGCGAGTCCCGACGGCTCGACGATTTACATCGCGTTGAGCGGTTCGCCGTTTGCGCCTCCGGGCGTCGACGAAAGCAAGCTTCCGCCGCCGGATCGGCGCGCCGATGGCATTGGCGTGTTTGATGTGAAGCAGAACAAGGTCGTGAAGATCCTCGAAGGCGGAACGGATCCGGAGCAATTCGATGTTTCGCCCGATGGGAAGTTCCTCTACGTTTCAAACGAGGACAATTCGACGATGTCGGTGCTCGATGTCGCGGCCGGCAAGGTGGTGGGGTCGGTGCCCGTCGGCGAAGAGCCCGAGGGAGTAACGCTACATCCGAACGGTAAGGTAGTTTATGTCACCAGCGAGAACGACAGCTCGGTATTTGCAATCGACACGGCTTCGCACAAGGTGTTGAAGGAGTTCAAGGTCGGGAAGCGGCCGCGGTCGGTTGCGTTCTCGAAGAACGGCGAGAAGGCGTTCGTGACGAACGAGAACGACGGAACGATTTCGGTGGTCAATACGGCGGCACACAAGGTGACCGCGACGGTGAAATTGCCGGGTGAAGAGATCAAGCCCATGGGGTTCGCTTTGTCGCCGGACGGTGCGAAGCTCTATATTTCCACGGGCCGTTCAAGGAAGATCTTCGTGATGGACGCCGCGAGCAACAAGGTGCTCGACGAGTTCGAAGCTGGTCAACGGCCGTGGGGCATCGGCGTGTCGCCGGATGGGAAACTGCTCTACTCGGCGAACGGGCCGTCGGGCGACGTGAGCGTGATTGACTTGGCTACCAAGGCCATAATGAAGAAGATTAAGGTGCAGGATAGGCCCTGGGGAGTGTTGGTTAAGTAGGCTGCTGGCTCACCTTCGCGATGTCTCGGCGATTCGAACCGGCGACGGAACACGTGTTCAGTGGCGTTTGTAACGAAATTCACCGCTACACTGAAAAGAGATGCGCGTGCTGTTTATCTGCGTGCTGGCCTCCGCCAGCGCCGCCGACTGGAAATCGAAACCGTTTCCGGAGTGGTCC
>Ga0194132_10008342_pt1 | contig 14876 bp, 9 predicted proteins | sample TA2KigOf80mmetaG_FD_148612 | JGI IMG/M metagenome (GOLD analysis project Ga0194132, IMG submission 148612) | Freshwater microbial communities from Lake Tanganyika, Tanzania - TA2015054 Kigoma Offshore 80m | ecosystem: Environmental > Aquatic > Freshwater > Lake | place: Tanzania: Lake Tanganyika... | reverse complement strand
CGGCTGGACGAGCCCGAGTGTGCGCCCGCCATGCGGACGCTGGCCGCCGACGGCCCGGCACGCGACCTCGAGCCCGTGGCGATTCAGATCACCCACCCCGCCGTACTGGCCCTGCGCCGGCGGCGTGCCACCCAAACCAAGCAACTGGTCCGCTGGTTGACGGCGCCGAGAGCGGTCATGGCCACCGCGGCGGCACTGCTTACCGTTGTCATCTGGTCCGCCGTATTGATCTATGGACGCGCGTCCCCGCCGGCGTCGGCGGCGGTGGCAGTGGCGCCAACGAGCGCCACCGCAGCGGTTCAGGCCGCCGAGGTGGAGCTTCCGGACGAGGATCGCTCCCTCGAACTTGTCACGCCGGTGCAGGCCGCCGCCGTCCCGGAGGAATCCCACAAGCCAGAGCCCGTCGCCGCCCAGCCACCCCTACGCACTGCCAGTATCGCCAAGCCGCGGCGCGGACTGCACGTCAAACCGCCCTCTGCCAATGCCAATCGGAAGGTCCAGGAATCCAGCATCGAACCGGCGGATGTGCTGGTTCAAACCGCGCCGGATCACGGCAAGGTCATGCTGGCCATCGCGCCGTGGGGAGAGGTCCTGGTCAATGGCAAACCGGTGGGCGTCAGCCCGCCACTCACCGAACTGGACCTGAATGCCGGCTCGCACTATCTGGAAGTGCGCAATGGCAGTTCCCCACCCCTACTCAAGCGGATCGACGTCAAGTCCAACGAAACCCTCAAGATACGTCACCGGTTTGCCGATTCTCAGTAGCACTCATGATCGGCCGCGCGTTTGTCTCCCTCCTAGCGTGCACCTGCCTGCTTCTGACCGGTTGTCAGACGCCACTGGTGCGCGACAATCCCGTCTTCTTCCGGACGGGAGAAACCCTGCTGGCTGAGGGCGTCCGGCAATTCGAGGACGCCAACTACCGTGCTGCCGGCGGTGCCATCCAGCGCGCAATTCAGTCCGGTCTGACGCGGTCCTCGGAAGTTACGGCGCACAAATACCTGGCCTTCATCTATTGCATCAACGGGCGCAGGCCTCAATGTCGCGATGAATTCCGTGAATCCGTCCGGCTCGACCCCAAGTTTGACCTACAGCCCTCTGAAGCAGGCCATCCTATGTGGGGCCCGGTGTTTCGCGAAGTGAAGAGCGATGTCCCTCGTAGCTGACCGGGAAGTTCGCCCGCATCCCGCGGCCATCGATACCCCGCCCGCCGAAGCGCCGGCAAAACTGGGGCGCTATGAAATCATAGAGGAGCTGGGCCGTGGCGCCATGGGCGTGGTGTACCGTGCGCTCGATCCAGTGCTCGACCGCGTGGTCGCGATCAAGACCATCAATCTCGAACTGCCCAAAGCCGAGCGCGCCGAGTACGAGGCCCGCTTCTATCAGGAAGCCCGCGCCGCCGGTCGCCTGAATCATCCCAACATCATCACCATCTACGACATCGGCCGCACCGACAGGTTGGCATACATGGCGATGGAGTTTCTCGAAGGCGAGGAACTGCGCGCTGTGCTGACGCCCGGAACGTCGCTGCCGCTCAATCAGGCGTTGGACATCTGCATGCAGGTGGCCGACGGATTGGCCTATGCCCACGACAACCGCGTCGTCCACCGCGACGTCAAGCCGAGCAACATCATGGTGGTGCGCGATGGCTGGGTAAAGATCATGGACTTTGGCATCGCCCGTCTACACGAAAGCGAAGTCAAGACCATGACCGGTCTGATCATGGGCTCGCCCAAGTACATGTCACCCGAGCAGGTGACCGGCGCGCGCCCGGATGCACGCTCGGACATCTTCTCTCTCGGTGTGGTGCTCTACGAAATCCTGACGGGCGCTTCCCCCTTCACGGGAGAGAGCATCCATTCCATCATGTATCAGATCATCCACTTTCAGCCGCCGCCGCCCAGCCGCATCAACCGGCAGGTGCCGGAGATGTTGGACCTGATCGTCACCAAGGCGCTGGCCAAGAAACTCGATGAGCGCTACGCCAACGCCAAGGAACTGGCCAACGATCTGCGGCTGTGCAAAGACTTCATCCCTGCAATTGAGCAGTCAATCGAGGAGCGCACCCATCCCGCCTTGGCGGTACCTGAATCCTTGCGCGAGGCCACTGACAGCGACAAGATCGTAGCTCTGGGTCGCGAGATCCCAGCCAGTTGGGATGATGTCGATCGCACCCACACTTCACTGTCTCGCAAGACTTACGGCCTGTCCAAGGCTTTCGATTCCTCCATCGCCACCCAGCGGGTGGCGGCCTTCAAGGAAACGCCGGTGCCCGTCGAACGCCGAAGCGAGAGTGGCGCATCACGAACTCGCCCGCCCGTACCCGCGAGTCCACGACCGGTGACAGGCAAGTTCGTGCGCATCATGCAAGCCCCCATCACTTGGATGGGGCTGGCGGTACTGCTGGCGGGCTCACTTGTGGCAGTCACTTTGATCCGGTAGTTCCGCGCGTAGGGCGATCGAACTTCGCGTGACCCAACCTGGTTGCCTCGCCGCGGACGGGCGGTTCCGGCCCACAGGATCTGCCGAAGTGCATCGCCGCGACAGGGCTGTTCCCACCAAGAGGCTAATGATGGGTTACGCACGCAACCCGGCTGCGCAGTCTCAACGACTTGCGCCCAAGGGATCGCGGTTGACCTGACGTACTGTGCCAGTATGGCCAGTATAGGATCAATACGCTATCAAGAAACCCTGCGGGTTGCCGTCATCGCTCCGGTATGCCAATGGAGTTTCCCATGCAAAGCGCCTCCCTGTTCGCCTTCCTTCCAGCCGCGCTAAAAATGCCTCAAGTTCTTGCGCGGTGGACGTTTCGAATGCCGGTAGCCATGCGGGTTGCTATTCTCCTGGCGGGAGTCTGTCCGCTCGGGTGGACCGCGGATCCCAACCCGGACGCCAATGAATTTCTCGATCTGAGTATCGACCAACTGGTGCAGGTCGAGGTTCCTGAAGTCTATGGCGCCTCCAAACGTCTTCAGAAAGCGACCGAGGCCCCCTCATCCGTGACCGTCGTCACGGCGCGCGAAATCAAGCTCCTGGGCTACCGGTCCCTGGGCGATGTCCTGAGTGGCGTGCGTGGCATGTACATCACCAAGAACCGCTACTACGAATTCCTCGGCGTGCGCGGGTTCAGCCGTCCCGGGGACTATAACTCCCGGGTACTGGTACTGATTGATGGCGCTCGCACCAACGAGGGGGTCTATGGCGGAACCTTCATGGACGGCGCTTTTCCGCTGGACATGGACTTGATCGATCGAATCGAGATCATTCGCGGCCCGGGTTCGTCTTTGTATGGCACCAGCGCTTTCTTCGCGGTCATCAACGTCATTTCGAAAAAGGCGGCCCAACTCTCCGGTGTTCAGCTGTCAGCAGGGGCGGGTTCCTATGCAACCTACCAGGGCCGCACAACGTTTGGGGCGGACAACGACACGGTTGATCTCGTGTTCTCGGGCTCCGCGCTGGAATCCAACGGCCCCTCGAATGTACGCTTCGAGGAAATTGCCTCCGACGCCTCTCGCAACGGCGGCGTTGTCAACAACCACTTCGCGCTGCGCTGGCAAAACTTGTTCGTGTCCCTGACCCACGGCGATTTCCGCTTGGAATATGCCGGCAGCGCGCGCCAGAACGAGTACGGCACGGGAATTTTCGGAACAGTGTTCAATGTGGCTAACGAAATCTACGACTCTCTTGAGCTTGTCAACCTGCAGTTCGACCACAAGCTGGACGCGGAGTCGAATCTGTTTGCGCGTCTGGGGCACAATCACTACAACTATTGGACGTTGGATCAGTATGACTACCCGCCGGTGACCGCCAATCAAGACAGAGCCAAGTACGACGCTGTCTCGCTGGAGTTGCTGTATTCCACCGTCTGGCGCAAACGACACAAGCTCACCTTCGGCGGCGAGTACATCGACCACTACCGCGCCAATATGGGCAATTACGACATCGAACCGTACTTCCAGTATCTCGACGTGCGGCGTAGCTTCAAGACCTGGGCCTTGTACGCCCAGGACGAGTGGACCGCCCTGGACCGCCTCACGATAAACCTCGGCGCCCGCTTCGACGATATTGACGCAGCGCAATCGGCGCTCAACCCCCGTCTCGGGTTGATCTATCCCGCGACCGATGCCTCCACATTCAAATTATTGTACGGAAGCGCCTTCCGAGCGCCCAACGCCTGGGAACGCTTCTACGAATCCACTGCGCTTCATAAGGCGAGCACGAATCTGCGCTCTGAAAAGATCCGCACCAGCGAACTGGTCGTGGAGCATCGCTTCATGCCCCAGCTGTTCGGCATCGCATCGGTGTATCAGTATCGGATCAAAGATCTGATTACACAGATCACCGATCCCAACGATGGCCTGATCGTGTTCACCAATGCCGGAGGCGCCAAGTCAGTTGGGATGGACCTCGAACTTCAGGGGAAGTGGGAGCACCTGGAGGGGAAACTCAGTCATAGCTATCAGGAGAGTCGGAACTCCACCGGAGCCACCCTGAGCAACTCGCCGCGAAACTTGATCAAGCTGTCCCTCATCGCCCCGTTGTGGACTGAGCGTCTCACCATCGGAGGAGACATTCAGCATGTAAGTCGCCGGCTGAACGAGTCTAGCGATGGCAGCCAGGAGGTGGTTGCCGCGTACACGATTGCAAATGCCACGCTTCACTACGACGGCAGCCCCAAGGGACTGGACATCTCCCTCGGTGTCAAGAACCTTCTTAATGAGCGCTATGGCGACCCCACCTCCATCGATGATATGGCGGACATCAGCTCGATTCCTCGAGACGGGCGGACCTATTGGCTGAATCTGAGTCTGCGCTTCTGAAAGATTTCAGGCGCCCGACCGTAATGAATTCTTCAAGCCGCTTCTGGCCCGCGCTGCTGCTGACGCTTTGGTCGTCGTGGGCGGAAGCGCAATCGGCCGAAGACAAACTGAAAGCGGCATTCATCTACAACTTCGCCAAGTTCATAACCTGGCCCGCCACTGTGTTCGATTCTCGTCCTGCCATAACCGTGTGCGTCCTTGGCACCAGCCCCATCACTCAAGCCATTGCTGGCATGCAAGGCCGGTCTGCGCAGGGAAAGCCCATCAAGATCCTCAACCTGCCACAGAACACCGCTACGCCCAGTTGCGACATCACCTTTATTCCCAAAGGCGAAAGGGTCGACATCTCTGCCATCCTTGCCACCTCTCGAAACACCACCGCACTCACCATAAGCGACGTTCCAGGCTTCGCCACGTCAGGCGGCATGATCGAACTTGCTTCAGAGGACAAGCGTGTTGCCTTCGACGTAAATCTACAAGAACTTGAACGCGGTGGTCTGCGTGTGAGTCCGCAACTATTGAAAGTTGCCCGTACCGTGCAGGTCGCCAAGAGATGACAAACTCTCGCAAGCGTGCCCCGTCTCTCGGTCGTCGTATGATGACCATGGTCGCCACCGCAACCACTCTTGCGCTTTCATTGGTTGTGCTGACCATCGGAACGTTGAGCATCTACTCACAACGTGCCGCGACGATTGCCCAGTATCAACGGCTCGGCGAAGTCGTTGGTATGAACGCCGCCCCAGCGCTGATCTTTAGGAACGAGGAAGCACTCAACGATGCCATAAAACCCCTAGCGGCAAATCCCGAGGTGCTTGGTGCTCTGATTCTTGCGAGCAATCGCGAGATGCGCGCCCTTCACCTGAGTGCTTCCGAGGCCAAGCCCAAGGGTCCCACATTCGATTCGCACGCACCCACCCCAGAGAGCATTGCTGTCTTGATGCCCAGCAGCTGGCTCGGACTTCTGGATACGCACCTGACCGTCCGTGTACCGATTGAACAGGATACCGAGCAAGTCGGAGAAGTCTGGGTCTGGGCCGACCTGCGTCCGATGTGGAGTCAGATCTTCCTTCTGCTGACCGTCACGGCACTGGCCTCCATCGTGGGCTTGGTGGCAGCCTATCTCATCGCGCGGCACCTGCAGAAGGCCATCGCCGGCCCAGTCCTACAGCTCGCCGACATGGCCCGGGAAATCTCACGCGACAAGGACTTCTCGCGCCGGGCACCGCCAGGCATAGAGGACGAAGTCGGAACACTCATCACCGGTTTCAATCAGATGCTTGACGAGATCGAGACGCGCGACAAGGAACTGAACCATCATCGTGCACATCTCGAACAGGAAGTCGCGCAGCGAACACAGGAATTGGTTTCAGCCAAGGACAAGGCCGAAGCCGCCAGCAGGGCGAAGTCCCAGTTCCTGGCGAACATGAGCCACGAAATTCGGACCCCGATGAATGGCGTACTGGGCATGAACGAGTTGCTGCTGCACACGGAACTGAGTCAGGAGCAGCGCCGCTTCGCGGAAACGGCCTACCGTTCGGGCGAGAACTTGTTGGGCATCATCAATGACATCCTGGACTTCTCCAAGATCGAGGCCGGCAAGATCACGCTGGAGGAGATCGACTTCGAACCCCGAGAGATTGTGCAGGATGTAGCGGAGCTTTTCGCGGAGCGCGCGCACCGCAAGGGTCTGGAGATGATTTACCAGGTGGCGCCCAGGGTTCCTCAAGTTGCTCGAGGCGACCCGACACGCCTGCGACAGATCCTCTGCAATCTCGTGAACAATGCGGTCAAGTTCACGGAGCGCGGAGAGATTCTGTTGGAGGTCGCGCTGCCCGACGATGCGAATGATCCCTTGGCATCGAAGACGACGCTGCAGTTCTCCATCCGGGACACCGGGATCGGCATGACGCCGCAGGCACAGGCCAGCGTGTTCGACGCCTTTACCCAAGCCGACAACACCACGACCCGCCGATTCGGCGGCACTGGCCTGGGCCTATCCATCGTCAAGCACCTGGTCGAATTGATGACCGGTTCCATCGCACTCGACAGCGCGCCAGGTCACGGCTCAACATTCACCTTGCGCATCCCACTCGGTTCAGCCAAATGGGCCGATCAACGCGTTGACGCCATGTCCCAATTGGAGGGAATCCGTGTGCTCATCGTGGACGACAATGCGACGAACCGCCTGATCCTGGAGGAGCAGGTCCGGGGTTGGAGAATGAATGGAGTTTCGGCTCCTGATGGTCCCGCGGCTCTCACGCTCATGCGCGCGGCGGCCGCACGCGGTCAACCTTTTCCGGTGGCGATCCTCGATGTATGCATGCCAGGCATGGATGGCATCGAACTAGCCCAGCATATCAAGCAGGACAGCGACTTGGCAGCCACCCAACTGGTGGTATTGACCTCCATGGGCAATGCGGGCGAGCCCGAGGCGGCGCGCCAGGCGGGCGTAGCCATCTACCTGAGCAAACCTGTGCGCCAATCCGACCTGCGCGCCGCCATGATCGAGGTGCTGCTCGAGCGGGCCCCGCGGTGTACGCCGACGTCACCGGAACGGTCTTCCACTCCTGCAAGCCTGTCCGGTTCGATACTGCTGGCCGAGGACAACGAGGTGAATCAGCTTGTGGCCCTCGCGATCCTCCGGAATCTAGGGTTGTCCGCGACCTTGGCTCGGGACGGCGCCGAGGCCGTGCTGGCGTGGTCAAAGAATACTTTTGACCTCATTCTTATGGACTGTCAGATGCCAAACATGGATGGCTTCGAGGCGGTCGCCCGCATCCGTAGCGTCGAGGCTTCGAGATCCAACGTGCGGGCAGCCAAGGCCATTCCGATAGTTGCCCTGACCGCCAATGCCTTGGCGGAAGACAGACAACGCTGCATTACCGCAGGCTTCGATGACTATCTCGCCAAGCCCTACAGAGCCGACGCTCTGGCGGACAAGCTCCGGTTCTGGCTGCAGCGGGACGCGACCCAACCGCCGCCAAAAGAGACAGCGTCCGAAGGCGCGCAACAGGATGTTGCCGACGTGTCACGGCAGTGCTTCGATCCGCATGCCCTCGAACATCTGCGCTCCATCCAGGCGCCGGAGGCTGCCCAAGCCATGCTCGAGAAGGTATTCGCGACTTTTCACAAGAGTGTTCAACGCCTGCTTGGCGAAATCGAAATCGCCGTGTCCGCGAACGACCCTGCCGCACTTCGACTGGCGGCACACTCCTTGAAATCGGCGTGTGCCAACATTGGTGCGCGAGTCATGTCGGACCTCGCCAAGTCTCTGGAAAAACTTGCCGCGGGCGGCAGCAGCGACGCGACCGATTGGCCAGTCAGACTGTGGGCGGAGTACGAGCGCGTGACGCGCGCCATTGCAGACTACCAGTCAACCCAGTCGATCAAATGAAAGAGCCCAGGTGAAACGTCGCATTCTGGTGGTGGATGATGAGGAACTCACGCGTCTGTTCGCCACTCAGACGCTCGCTGCAGACGGCTTCGATGTGCGGGAGGCTGATGACGGTGTCAATGCCCTTGCCATCGCGCAGCAGTATAGGCCCGAGCTCATCATTCTTGACGTGTTGATGCCTGGCAAGACTGGATTTGAAGTCTGCAAAGAACTTCGTTGTACCAGGGAGTTTCGCAACACCCCGATTCTCGTCATGACCGGTCTAGACGATCCGGACTCGGTTAAGCATGCCTACGATGCCGGAGCGACCGACTTCGTCACGAAACCCATCAGCTGGGCACTGCTCTGTCACCGGGTTCAATACCTGTTACGCGGTAAGGATGCGCTGGAACAACTTGCACGCAATCAGGTGCTGCTTGCCAACGCACAGAGACTTGCCGGCGTGAGCACATTTGATTGGAACCACGAAACTAACTGTATACACGTTCAAGGCGACATGTTCACCGATGTGCTAGGCGCTCAGCCGCGGGGCGAAGTCGACATGCATGCATTTTTGTCGCTGCTGCATGAAGATGATCGATCTACCGTGCATGCGGCAATGCAGGAATGTCTGTCCAACCGATCGGTCTGTGAGCTGGACTGCCGATTGCACTCCGCGCAATCGACTGAGCGGTTCGCGCACCTACAATGCGAAACAACCTGCGCAATGGATGGCAGCCCCTTGTGGACGCATGGCACATTTCAGGACATCACCGACCGCAAACGTAGTGAAGATGAGGCGCGGCGACTTGCCTATATTGACCAGCTCACTGGATTGCCCAACCGCGCCGCTTTCCGAGTAAGACTCGACACACTGCTCAATCCTGTACTCACACAAGAGAGTGAGTTTGCGATACTGTTTCTGGACATCGACAATTTCAAGCACATTAACGACTCACTGGGGCACGAGGCCGGGGATGATCTCCTACGGAAATTTTCCGAACGTCTCAAGGACAGCGCCACCGATGTCCATGCTCAGCCGGATTCGCAGTCGAGGACGCTCCCAGACATGGTGGCGCGTCTTGGCGGCGACGAGTTCACCGTTCTGCTGCACGGCAAAGGTGCCCTACAAAGAGCGGTGGGTCTGTCTGAGAGAATCATCCGAGCAGTCAGGGCGCCTGTGCACATCGCAGGCCGGAAGTTGTTCGTGACAACCAGCATCGGGATCGCAAGTTCGCCCAAGAACGGTCTGGACGCTTCGACGCTCCTGAAGAGCGCCGACACGGCCATGTATGCCGCCAAGGCCTCAGGCGGAGACGCCTATCGACTCTACGTCGCGAGTATGACCGAAAAGGCGGCAACTCGCCTCGAAATGAACCGGGCCCTTCGACTTGGACTGGAACGCAACCAGTTTATCGCCCAGTACCAACCTCGCGTCGACGCCAGAACCGGAAGAATCATCGGTTGCGAAGCGCTCGTACGTTGGCGTCATCCGGACCGCGGCTTGCTGCTGCCTGGAGAATTCATCGGCATTGCCGACGAGACAGGCACCCTAGTCCCTATTGATGAATGGATGCTGCGCGAAGCCTGTCGCCAGCTGGCCACTTGGCGGAATCTCGCCACGGGTGAACTATTTGTCTCGGTGAACGTATCCGGCCTGCAATTTCACGCACCCGGGTTGAGTGATGTGGTGAGCAGCGCGCTGGCGGACAACGGTCTGGAACCTCAATGCCTTCATATTGAGATCACCGAAAGCGTACTCATGGATAAAGCCACAACGATCTTGGCGGCCATGGAAAAGTTGACCGACATTGGCGTCAAAGTCGAAATTGACGACTTCGGCGTAGGTTTGTCTTCCCTAAGCTATCTCAATCGCTATCCGGTAAATTGCTTGAAGATTGATCGCTGCTTCGTTAGGAACATCCCGGCGAATCGGGACAACGCCGCAATTGCGAAAGCTATCGTTTCCCTGGCTCACAGCCTGGACCTGGGAGTCGTCGCGGAAGGCGTCGAGTCCCCGGAAGAGCGCGACTTCCTGCTGTCGATCGGCTGTTTCGAGATGCAAGGTTTTTTATTCGGCAAGGCCATGGACGCCACTGAGTTCGCAACCGTGTGGCAGTCGGCCACACTGGGACCCGGCTCCATACTCAAAGCGTTCGAGCACGGATAAGCATCGCCGCGCGGATTGGTGCGGACAGCCCCTCCAGCTTGCTACGGACCCGCGGCAGTGAGCGCGATGGGCAGCACGAGCGACCTTTAAGACGCTCCGCCCTTACCAAAAGCGAGCCACCGCCTGCTCTTCCCGATCCACCGCGATGATCTCCATGCTGTGCAGCGGCCAGTATTCCAGGCGGGGCAGGAGGGCGGAGTGGAAGGCCGGCGCATCGCGTCCGAGGAATTAGAGTCCGCCCTCCAAGAAAACGACGCCGAATCCGAAGGTGGCGCCGGGCGCGTTCTGCTCGAAGAATTCCACCCGCCAGCCCGGACGTCGACGATTGCAGCGGTAGACGAACAGCAGGCCAGCGGGGCCGGCACCGATGGCTGCGATGCGCATGAAACTGGGGCTGTGCCAGTTCAGGAAGACGCGACGGTACTACATGGACTGGAACGGTGAGTTCCGGTGCGACTCCGTCGGCCCGCGAGGCCCCGTTCCGGTGAGGCTGGCTCGCACGCCCGGATCCCTGCGGTGCGAGCATCTTAGTATCACATGCAACACTGATCTCAGTAGGAGATGCGCAGATCGTGCTGTAAGGGCGGTGCAGGCTGAGTGTTGGGATCGAAGGCTTGATGTTGTTCGAGATCTTTGTTCGCGAGGCAGCCTGATTGAGGATTCTTCGGCGGCCGGCGTGCGGGGAAAGCCCGCGGGGCACTGGTCGGCAGTTCATGGTTCGAGAGGATGGCTTTTACAGGAATCGGATCAGTAACGAAGTAGATTGTCCGCATGGTTTGGTCGAAGTGCAGGCAGATCAGCGGGACGCATCTGAAGAGTCGTGCCAGGAGTGCAGCCCACCGCCACTGTGCGACACCGGCCGGGGGGCAATCCGGTTCTGGGTCGGAAGCCACAGGTAGCTGGATACGCCGCGGCGAACAGAAGCCATCGGTGAGTTCGCCGATGCGGGCGAGCGGGTCGTAATTGGCCTGGGCCCAAAGGAAAAGGGATTGGCGTCGCGGGGCGTTGGGCGCGAGGCACCCGAAGTATCGATACTAGTGAGCGCCCGGCGGGGGAAGGAAGGCGGCCAGTCGGTCGAGGAATTCGAGGGGGGAGAGGACGAGAGACACCCCGCCGGTTGACGTGACGTTGGTGGCAGACAACACGCCAACGTCGCAAACCCCGAAACCGCCCGTTCCGCCCAATCCCGGTCTAATGGCAGTGTGAGTCTGAGGCGCGACACCGAATAGGCCGTCCGCCAAAGACCTCATCCTGCAACATGCATGTTTTCCATCGCCAGAAGACGCGAACGGGCATTGCAATGCAGGGGCAACCGCTCCGCGTCCCACATAGGGCGTTGCGAGTTATCGATGCAGTATTCCGTACGCCGTCACAAGGCCATGTACCCGCCGCCACACCGAATCAGCCATCAGCCTGCAAGTGCGATCTCAACAAGTGTGACGGAAGGGACGCGGCGTGCTGGCGAGGCAATTGGCGTACAACCAAATGGAGATGTGCGCGCCATCGCCTCCATCGCCCGAGACAACGCGCTGGATGCCGCGCGCGGAATTCTCATGATGCTGGGCATTTTCCTTCACGCTGCCAACATCTATTCGGTCAATGCCCAATGGGTGGTGACAGACACAAAGACGCACGTCGCCTTTGACACCCTCGGTAGTCTGATCCATGTATTTCGCATGCCTGCGTTTTTCTGGATTGCAGGCTACTTCTGCGCCATGGTCTACCAGTCGCGCGGCCCCTCTGCCTTGTTTCAAGTGCGTATTCCGCGCCTGGTCTTCCCGTTGTGTTGCGCCTTGATTCTGCTCAACATCCCGCAATTGGCCCTGCTCGGGTGGATCGAACAGCGCAACCCCTGGGCCTTTTTCACTGCAAGCGTGCCCGTTCTTCATCTGTGGTTCCTGGTCGATCTCATCGTCATCACATTGGTCGCCGGCACGGCAGGTCCGACGCTCGACCGGTGGATCCGGAGATTTTCGCCACTCAATACGACCGCGCTTCTGATCCTGCTGGTGCTCCTGTCCTATGGATTGACTCTGACGGCACGCGCCTCCGGAGTAGGCGGTGTGAGCCTGTTCGGTTTGACCACGGTCTACCGCGTTCTCATCTATCTGCCGTATTTCCTTGCCGGCCTGGTGATGTTTCATAACATCGGGATCAGGGAATCCTTCTATCGCGTGCCCATCTGGATGACGCTGGTCGCCGTCCCGGCTGCCTACCATTTCTCGCTGCCCGTTCCCTCAACACACCGGGCAATAGCCGAATCAGCGTTAATTCTCGAACTGCTGTTCACCTGGATCTCGGTGGCCGCTGTACTGAATTTCTTCCAGGCATGCTTCCAGCAAAGTAGCGCAATCACCCGCTACCTGAGTGACTCGGCCTATTCCGTTTATCTTTTCCACCACCCGATCGTCGTGTACGTGGGCCTCGCACTGCTTCCGCTCGCGATTAGTCCCTGGGTGAAGTACGTGGTGGTCTGTCTGGTGACGATCGTCGCCACCTGGGCGATTCATAGGTACTTCGTCAAGAGATTCCGCTGGGCGAGCCTAATGTTCAACGGAAAGTAGGCAGCGAGTCCTTCCGCTCAACCATTCGCCAGGGACAACGCCCTCGCAACAATCAGCTGCTATCGCCACCACCAGGCGTTTCGCGCGATCGGAGGCGGCTAGCAGGTCGAGGTGCTGCGTCAGTGTGATCAGCCGGGTGAGCAAAACCAGGCATACCGCTCCCGCTAGCGCGCGTGGGGGCGCGGCTGCTTGGGGTCGGATGACCGAGGGCGGCCTACCCGCCCACCCCCACCGTGAAAGCTCGAGGTCTGGCGGTCTTGTCATTGCTGTAGGCAGCGTACATCGCGAGACTCCTGGTGCCTGAATGATCTCGACACTGGTCACGCCTGCCAGGGTAGATCGATCGGCGTCCCATCGGGATCGAGTCCTACGACGCCCCTAACGGAACCGCGCCACAGCCTGCTCCACCCGGTCCACCGCGATGACCTCCATGTCCGGCACCGCGGTCTTGGGCCGGTTGGCCTTTGGGATCAAGGCCTGGGTGAATCCCAACTTGGCCGCCTCGCGCAGCCGCTCTTGACCGCGCTGCACCGGGCGCACTTCGCCGGCCAGTCCCACTTCGCCGAACACCACCAGTTTGCGCGGCAAGGGTTGACTACGGAACGAGGACACCATGGCCAGGACCACGGCCAGGTCGGCCGCCGGTTCGGCGATGCGCACACCGCCCACAGCGTTGACAAAAACATCCTGGTCGAAACACATCAAGCCGGTATGCCGCTGCAACACCGCCAGCAACATGGCCAGACGGTTCTGCTCGAGTCCAACGGTCAGACGCCGCGGATTGGGGCTGTGTGCCTGTGACATGAGCGCCTGGATCTCCACCAGCAGGGGTCGTGTGCCTTCTTGCGTGACCAGCACACACGACCCTGCCACCTCTGTTTCGTGCTGCGATAAAAAGATCGCCGACGGATTCGACACGCCGCGCAGGCCTCGTTCCGTCATGGCGAACACGCCCAATTCATTGACCGCGCCAAAGCGATTCTTGATGGCGCGCACCATGCGAAAACTGGAGTGGGTATCGCCCTCGAAGTACAGCACGGCGTCGACGATATGCTCGAGCACACGCGGCCCAGCGATGGCGCCCTCTTTGGTGACATGGCCGACCAGTACCACCGTGGTTCCGCTGGCTTTGGCGTGACGGGTGAGTTGCGCGGCGCACTCACGCACCTGCGCCACGCTGCCGGGCGCCGATTGCAGCGCCTCGGAGTAGACCGTCTGAATCGAATCGATCACCACCACTTGCGGTTTGTGGGCCGTCAGGGTTGCCAGTACGCGCTCGAGTTGAATTTCAGCCAGCACCGGCAGCGCCGCCGCGTCCACGCCCAGGCGGCGGGCACGCAGGGCGATCTGCGCCGCCGACTCCTCGCCGCTGACGTACAGCACCGGTGCGCGCCGGCCCACGTCCACCAGCGCCTGCAGCAGCAAGGTGGACTTGCCCACACCCGGATCGCCTCCCAGCAGCACCACCGCGCCCGCCACCAGGCCTCCGCCCAGCACCCGGTCGAGCTCATCGATGCCGGTGGAGATGCGCGCTTCTTCCTGCACACTGACATTACCCAGCAATTGAATCTGGCTGGCTAGGGCAAGATGGTTGAAGCGCGAGGGCGCGCTTTCCGCTACCGCCTCGCTCAGGCTATTCCACGCCGAGCAGTGCGGACACTGGCCCTGCCACTTGCTGGCCTGGCCGCCACACTCGGCGCAGACGTAGACGGTCTTGGCCTTACTCAAGTATCAGTCCACTTCCACAACAGGGACACGCGGGGCCAGCGCGCACATCAGCTCGTAACTCACGGTACCGGCGGCGCGGGCCACCTCGTCGATAGGCATTGAGTCACCCCACAATTGCACAGGTGTTCCCACATCCGCAGTCATGAGTAGAGTAATGTCGACGGCCAGCATGTCCATGGAAACACGCCCCACGGTGGTGGTCCGCCGCCCGCCCACCACTA
>Ga0194132_10008339_pt1 | contig 14879 bp, 13 predicted proteins | sample TA2KigOf80mmetaG_FD_148612 | JGI IMG/M metagenome (GOLD analysis project Ga0194132, IMG submission 148612) | Freshwater microbial communities from Lake Tanganyika, Tanzania - TA2015054 Kigoma Offshore 80m | ecosystem: Environmental > Aquatic > Freshwater > Lake | place: Tanzania: Lake... | reverse complement strand
CAAAAACTTGATGATTTTTCAAAACCATGGTAGCCGCCTTACAAAGCCGTTGCCAGTCCATAGGATCACACATTTTCTGCAAATATGCCCGAAATGACAAGGGTGTGGAATGGCGAGAAAGCAGGAGGGGGTTCTCGTCTTTCGGCAAAAACCCTCTCTTAACTCTGCGTTCTTTGCGTACTCTGCGATTAACCTCTTACCCCAGGCGGTTGCCGTACTCCACCGTCTCCGCGCCCTTCCTCTTCTTCTCCTTCTTCCACCTGTACTTCTGCTTCGGGACGTCGTAGTACGGGCCGTTACCCTTCAAGTTGTTCTCGAAGGGCGTCGTGTACGGGTCGAAGCGCTCGGAGCGCTCCCTTCGCCAGCGGACGAGCGGACGGATGAGCTGCCAGACGATGGCGACTTCTATCGCGTTGGTCAGCGGGCTCCACCACCTCCACCAGAAGGGGCTGCTGTCACCAAGCACAAGCAGCGCCGCCGCGAACACGATGCAGCGGTTGATGAGTGCAAGCGCGATGCCGTCCACAATGTTCCAAGTAGTGTACTTCGGGGTAGCCAGGAACTCACCCGTCAGTGTCTTGGGCACGCCCAGGCTGTGGTGCGGCACCGCAGTGACGTGGAAGCGGTGCACTTCCTGGCGCCCGGTCAGCCGCCGCTTGAGGCGCTCGGTGACGATGTTGAGGATGGCGGACTCGCCGGGCTTAATCCTTGCCGCCTCGGCGTCGATCGCGACGGTCAACATAGGATCGGACGTGCGGGCCTCGATGCTGAAGTCCAGCACTCCCCTGCCTTTGTTGTGCAGGTATACTCTGAATTCGCCGTCCTTGCCGTGCGCCAGGACGGGCTGGAGGTCTATCTCGTACTTCGGCGGCTCGGGGTCGACTGTGATCTCGCCCAGGATGTACTTCGGCAGCCTGGGGTCCACATCTTCCGGCATCGCGCGCAGGGTGAAGTAGTGCAGCTTGGCCGGTCGTCCGGCGGTGGGTCCACGACGTTGACCGTAACCGGCACCCTGCGCCGCTCACCGGCGTGGACGTGCAGCTCCGTGCGCTCAAACTCGATTTCCAGGAGCTCCTCGTGGTCGAACGCAGAAAGCGTTATGCCCAGGTCAGCATGGCCGTAGTTGGTCACAAACATGTCGTACTTCGCGGCGGGGCCGACGGGCTCAATTGGGATTAGATCGAGCCGGAAGTCCGGCTTCGGTGCGGAGACCTTGAGCTCTCCCTCGACGTACTTCGATTCCGACTCCCACCGCTCGGGGTAGACCGTGATGTCGAACGGGTATGAGCGGTCCTTGTAGTTGTCGATCCGCAGCTTCGGCGTAACAGTTACGGGGACCGTGACGCTTTGCCCGGGGCCAACGACCACGCGGGTGTTGCCGAAGAGCAGATCGCACTGGTCCTTGGCTGACGACCCTTCAAGGATAAGCGTCGTCTCCAGGCTCCAGGTGTTGCTCAGGTGGAGCTTGTACTTGCCCGGCGTGGCTACGCCGCCCGGCGCGTCGACGATCTCGACCTCCGGCTCCAGGTTCGCATAGAACACAGGCGGGGAATCCGTCGCGATGAGCCTGCCGGTAACGGACTTGGGATCGGCGTCGCCGATGTTCGGGAAGACGTTCAGCTTGATGTCATACAGCTTTGTTTCGCCAAAGTTTGGGCGAACGGCCGGCCGGACCACAACTTTTACCTTCAGCGTCTCGCCGGCATGTACGGTTGGGCGCATTCGGGGTGAAGGTGAAACGGCAGGAGTCGTTGCTGTCGATACCGACCATCCTGAACGGGACATCGTCGTTGCCGGCGTTGTGGATAAGAAGGTCGTAGTTGCCTGTGGGGCCGCCGAAGACCGGCGGGTCGAGCTTGAGCTCGAAGTTGTAGAACGGCCGGAGGACGAGCGTCATGGGGACCGAAGTCTCTATGCGCGGGTCGTTCTTTGCCGCCACCTTTACTGAGAAGCTGTGAGTTTCGGCGAGCGCGGTGCTGTCCTTTGGCGGGTTGAGGGTGAGCCTGCACTTCAGCCGGTCCATGGGATAGATCTTGGCGCTGCTGGTCTCAAGCTCGTACCAGCTGCTGTCCAGCCCCTCGACGGCCACGATGAACTGATCGTTGACCTCCGACCGGTTGGCGATGACAAACGTCTCCACCACCGTGTCGCCCGGGTGAGTCTTGATCACGTCCTTCGAAAGCTCGATTTCTATCTGGTCCGACATTCTATTCCCCCTCTCCCTCTACCAGACGCACACTATACCACAGGAAACAACTGCATTTGCACAGCGCTAGCACCTGAAAACCTCAGGCTGTAGGCAACCCTTGAGCCACCGTTCCGCCCGCATAGGAAGCCCTGCTCGTATCCAGGAACCCACCCACGCCGAGGCGATGCTGGTAGGTCTCATCACCCTTAAGGTGGAGCATCGGCAGCGACGCCGGATCGGACCCGTTCAGGAACAGCACGTATGCCTCACCGGGCTTCGTCTCGAACCTTATGACGCCGTCCCTCACAGTGTGCTCGGCGATAGAGTTGTCAGCGCGGCGGACGACGACCGTGTCCTTGTGGAACGGGTTGTAGACGGCGCACGGAGCGCCTACGAGGCTTTCGATGACCGCGTACCGGGTGAACGAGCCGCGCCTGTCCGCGCTGACCAGGAACGCGCCTTCAGCCCGCAGGCGGGAGAACTGGACGTTCGCCCAATCGCGGACCACCGCCGGGAACACGCGGATGATGGACTCGTGGGTCAGTGTCCCGCCGGGGCTGTTCAGCAGAAGCTCGTTGATTCCCGCGCAGAAGCTGCCGCCGGACTCGCAATTCGGCAGCTTGCCCTTCCAGTCGGACCCGCGGTTGCCGGAGTACGGCGCCAGCCCGGGCGTTTGCGACGCTCCAAAGAGGCTGTAGCCGTTGATGTTCACGAAACCACGGACGTGGTCATGCAGCTGCCCCAGCGCCTCCTGGGCCATCCCCATTCTGGCGGCGGCAGCGGCGACCCACCCGAAGCTGAAGCCGGTGTACGCGTCCGACCCACGCTGGATCATGCGGGACACGGTCTTGCTGCCCGCCTCCTCCAGCGGACCCGTGATGCCCGCATGGACCTCATCGCCGGGATAGACGGGGTACAGGTTGTTCAGATGGCGGTGGGAGTTGTCCAGCTCTATGCCCTCCCACTCCTGGAAGTAGCCGTTCGGAGAGACGGGGTAAGGCGCAGTGTTCTCGTAAATACGCTTCCATAGCTCGCGCCGCCCGGCATCAACCCTCAGTATCTCGCTGGCGCGGATGGTGTTGCGAAGGTGGTCGCGCAGGATTCCGAGGTCGTAGGTGGAATTCCGCCCCCACTCGCCCATCTTGCCGGTGGGCCTATACTTCTCATGGCGCTGCTCGTGCGCCACAGAAGGGACGATATTGTACCTGCCGTTTTTGTCCGGCTCTCCCAGGAACGCAACGAAATACTCAAGCGATGCGGTGAACACCGGGTACATCTTTCGAAGGAAGTCCACGTCCCGCGTAACCTGGTAGTGCCACCAGAACTCGCAGCAAATCCACGGACCCGCCCCGGGCCACAGCTCCCAGTCCTGCCCGCGCCCATTCGGCCTGCCTGATGGGCCGTGGCCGCGGACGAAGCGTGCGCCCGGCTGGCCAGTGTGCTTCTTCGTATCGGCGATCGTGTACTCGAGTGTATTGAGGTATAGGTCGGCGAGGGGAATGCCGAGCTCCGGATGGCCGGCGGTGTACACCGGCCAGTAGTTCTCCTGGATGTTTATGTTCATGTGGTAGTCGCCGCGCCACGGCGCGTCGTGGAAGCCGTTCCAGTGTGCAAGCTGCCCAGGTGGCAGGCCGCCTTCCCTGGAGCAGGATGCCATCTTGTAGAGCTCGATGTACCACAGGTTCTCGAGCATCTTGTCCGGCAGCGATATCCAGCTAGTCCGCCAGAACTCCTCCCACCACTTCTCGTGCGAGGCGAGCTGCTTCGCGGCGGTCTTGCCCTTACTCATCTTCACGAGCTGCGCCTTGCCCTTATCGATGAGCGTGCCCGGCGACTCCCGTCCCGTGACGATGGTAGTGCGCACCTGTAGCTTCTTCGACGCGGCGCCGATCACGTCCGCCACCATCTGCCCGCCGACTTTGTACGTCTCCAGCCGCGCGCCGTCCACCTGGACCAGCACCGCGAATGCAAGCCCGTCCGGCATGACGAAGGTCATCCACAGTGTGTCTTCATCATGACCGAACGATGGGTCTCCGATGTGCGGGTACGGCGCCCACGCCTGCCTGAAGAGGTCCAGCTTCCTGTGGAGCACGAAGCTGCGGGGCCAGGCGTTGCCATCCTCAGTCCACAGGTCCGCAACGATCAGGTTCTTGTCTGCGTGGCAGTACGTGGTGAAGCCGTGCTTCTTGCCCTTGTGGGAGAAATTAGTCTCTACCTTACCGCGATAAAGCGACATTCGTTGGGAGAAATCCTCAACACCGCCGGGGAAGTCGCCGAGTATGTCCAGGTAACCGGCGGCGTGGTAGGCGGAGGCGTTAACCGCACCCTTGAAGGGGGTCTTCTTCCACGCCTCCTCGATCTTCCTGTCAACCTCGTGAATCGCGGAGAAGTCGCCCTCTTCGATCGCCTTGACAAGCGCGTCCTTGAGCTCCCGCCAGTTAAATGGGGACGGGATCTTCTCAAGCTCGGCGTCGCGCTCGTCCCAGATATCGCTCTTGTTCAGGAGGATGCGGGTGCGCCACGGCTGCCCCCAGACCATCGACGCGATATCGCCGTTTCCGAGAAACAGCCCGTCCTGCCAGATTGTTGCTGGCTGCTTGTTGACGACTGCGTGGCCTTCGATCATGGCCTCCAGGTCCGGCCTGAACCGGGCGGGAAATGGGCAAACGTCCGTCGGCATGGTCTGGACGGGCTTGGAGGTAACTACCACGTGGCACTCCTGAATGGCGCGTTGCAGGTCCGGCGGGTAGCGCCGGACCCAATGGCACGAATCGGAGTGTAAGACCGCCTCTTGAACCTGTCAACAACCTGTCCCGTAATCTAAAGGAGCGGACACGGCCCGGCCCGGTTGTCCGGCCTACGCCAGAATCCTATCGCTTCGCCGCAGCCCGCTGCGGGCCGCCGGGCATGCCGGACGCCTCTCGCGCCCCTGCGCCGGTCAAAACGATGTCGGCAAGGACTTCGAGGAAGGGGGCGGACGCGTTGGGCATCTCGGTGCGCCGGAGCTCAATCCCGAGGCCTTCAGCGAGCTCCATGGCTTCCGTATCGATATGGAAGAGAATCTCAAGGTGCTCGGACACGAAGCCGATGGGCACGATTAGAACGGCCTTCTTACCCTCGCTTGCGAGCGCGCTGATGGTCTCAAGGATGTCCGGCCCCAGCCATGGGTCGCCTGTGTGACCTGCGCTCTGGTAGGAACAGCGCCACCGGCGCAGTCCCACTCTCTCCGCATTCATCAGCGCGCTGTCCAGAAGCTCGCCGGGATACGGGTCTCCCCATGAAAGAATGCGGCGCGGCAGGCTGTGCGCGCTGAAGATGGTCTCCACTTCCTCCGGCGGAGACGAGAATTGGGCGAGTGCGGACCGGACGAAAGTGCTCATCATGTCGATGAACAGCGGGTTGGCGTACCAGGTATCGATGAACCTCACCTTCGTATCGGCGCCCATCGCCTCGAGCGCACCGATTACGGCGCTCCTGTACCCGTCAATGCTCATCTTCGAGTAGTGAGGCGCGAGAGGCAGGCCGACGATCTCGTCCACCCCGTCAGCAACCATCTGGGCAATGGTTGAGGCAATATATGGGTGCCAATGCTTCATGCCGGCGTAGCACCGGTAGTTGACGCCTTGCGAGTCGCGGCCAAGCCTGGCGCCCAGGCGCTCCGCCGTCTCCTGCGTGATCTCCAGCAGGGCCGTCTTGCCTCCGACCTTCCTGTACCTCTCGGTCAGCTCCGCAACCGCCTCGGGACTGGGAGTGCGGCCTCCACGGATGTCCTTGAAATACGGTCCCACGTCTTCCAGGCGTTGCGGCGTCCCGTACGCCATTAGAATGATCCCGACAGTCCTTGTCATCTCCGACCTCCCTGTAATTCCGTCGCCGACTCAACCGCGCGGCCTGCATGCCGCGCTGAAATGCGTTCAACAACACCATCGGCCGCCTCAAAGCCCTGCCGGATGCAGTCCGGCACACCGATTCCGCGGTATGCCGCTCCGGCAAGAAATAGCCCCGGGTGCCTGGCCAGGGCGGCGTCCAGCCGCCCCATGAGGGAGAGGTGGCCGACCCTGTAGTGGGGCATCGCCTCGGGCCACCTGGTAACCCAGGAGCGTCGCGGCGCGCCGTCGATATCCATGAGGGCGCCCAGCTCGGCCGTGACTTCGCGGGCCAGCGCTTTGTCGTCCATCTGCAGGGCCGAGGCCCCGGCATAGACTCTGAGAAAGACTGCGTCCCCGTGGCTCCTCGTCGGCCATTTGGAAGATACCCACGTGCACCCCAGCAGATGGGAAGGCTCCGTACGGGGCACCAGGAAGCCCGACCCTTCGATCGGCCGACGCACCTGGTCGCGGTTAAACACAAGGCTGACGCTCGCCGCCGGCCTGTACTGAATTTCGCTCACCAGGCTGGCGCAGTCAGGCGCGAAGCCGCGCGCCAGCCGCGCCGTTGCCCCCGCCGGGGTTGCAAGAATAATGTTGTCCGCCGTCACAATCCGCCCATCGTCCAGCCGCAAGGTGTACAGGGCAGATTCGCTTTCAGTCCGCCGGTCAATCTCCGTTACCCCGAACCCAGTGATAACTGTGACCGATTCGAGGCGCGATACTATTGCATCTACAATTGAGGCCGCGCCGAAGCGCATGGAGTAGACGGCCCCCTTTGAGTGGCTGCTCTTTGGCCGACTCTTTCTTGCCGCACGCGCGCCTCGCGCCAGGCTACCGTACTTGCTTTCCCATTCAGCCAGCGACGGAAACAGTGCCCGGAGGCTCAGCTCCATTGCGTCGCCGCCGTATATGCCGGACGTGAACGGCTCCAGCAGCGTTTGAGATAGCTCCATGCCCGCCCGCCGCCGAAGGAAGGCCCCGACAGACTCGTCGCCTGCGGACTTTCGCCGCGGGACCAGCGGTTCCATGCTTGCCCGTAGCTTGCCCCGAAATGACATGAACGGGGCAGCCCACAACTCGGCTGGCCTTGACGGCACGATTCCGGTAAGCCCGTCAGGTATCCGATGGATGGTGCGCCGCTTGAGGATGTGAGAGCCGTGCGCCTGGGGATGGACGACATCGCTTTCCAGACCAAGGTCCCGTATGAGCTCCATGGCCCACGGCTTGGACGCGAGAAAGCTGTCCGGCCCGCACTCGACGATGAAGCCGTCCTCCCGGCGCGTGACCAGCTTGCCGCCAGGCCGCTGGTCCTTCTCTATCAGCACAGCGTTAATGGACTGGCCGCGCTCGGCGAACAGCTTCTGCAGCCTGTACGCCGCAGACAGGCCGGTTATGCCGCCACCCACGATAGCTACATCCGCGCGCATCAGTTCCTCACAATGGCCATCGGAAACCGGCCGACGGGCTGGTAGGTGCAGAGCGGGGCACTCTCCAGAGGGTCGCCTGTGGCGGCGAAAGCGCGCGCCCGGGAGCCGCCACAGACCTTGCGGTACTCGCAACGGCCACGCTTGCCCGTGAAGCCATCAGGGTTGCGCAGAGCGTTGAACAGCCGGGACTTTCTGTAGATCTCCACCGGGTGGCCCCGCCGGACGCTGCCGGCAATCAGCGGCAAGAAGCCCGCCGGGCAGATTTGCCCGGTGTGTGAGATGAACATGATCCCGTTGCCATCCCAGATGCCGAAGCCGGGCCGAGCGTGCCCTCCGGCGTGGCCGGCCCCGTTGCCGCCCGCCCTCGCTGCCCTGTCCATCTGCAGCGCCACGCGGCGGTATTAGGGCGCCTCGGTGGTCCTGAGCCGAAACGGCGACGTCTGGGATTTCCCGTATACCCACTTCATCAGGTCTTCGCCCTGGTCCGGCGATACCTGCTCAAGCACCGCGCCCCTGCCCACTGAGACCAGGAAGAAGAGGGCCCATTGAGTGACGCCGATGCCGGCAACCAGGTCGTAGACTGCTGGAATGTCGTCCAGCGTCTCGGCGGAAACGAGGGTGTTCACCTGCAGGCCCAGGCCGGCCTCGCGCGCATGGTGAGCGGCGCGTACGGTCCAATCAAAGCTCCCGGGGACGCGTCTGAGGGAGTCGTGGCGCTGCGGGGTTGAGCCGTCGATACTCAGGGCCATCATCCACGCGCCGGCTGACTTCATCGCAGCAATCGAACCGGCTGTTAGCCCATCTGTGCTGGCCCGGGTCACTGCAACCTTGAAGCCAGCCTTTGAGGCGTATTCGAGCAGGTGGAAGAGGTCCGGACGCTGGAGGGGGTCTCCGCCCGTGAAGACCAGGTGAGGCAGCGGGTCTCCGAACTCCGCGAGCCGGTCGAGCAGGAGTTCGCCCGCTCGCGTGGAAAGCTCTTGCGGGTTGCGGAGAGGAAGTGCGTCCGCCCTGCAATGACGGCAGGCAAGGCCGCACGCCCGCGTCATCTCCCAGTAAACCATCAGCGGGCGGGCGCCGGTGTCGATGTCCGGCCGCGCATAGGCGGCGTGGCCGCCGTCGCGGACCGGGCGCCGGGGCTGTTCTTCCGGGCTGTTTCCTTCAGTCATACTGCCTCCCTGGTTGCACTGAGCGTCCTCCTCGAAACGCCGACAGACACCTGGGCGACCCTGTGCAACTGAGACTTTCTCACCGGGATGTAAACATGCCGTGAACACCGTCACGCGGCGCATGAAAATTTCGTGAAGACGTGGCGGGCGGATCGAAGGGGGACGACCGCTGGGGATTGAAGCCGAACTCCGTTTGTGACACCATGCCACGTTAACGGCTAAGAGGAGGCAGTTTACAGAATGCCTGATTACTGGATTAAGGACGGCGAGACGGTGCTGTTTATCGGCGATAGCATCACGGATTGTGGCCGGCGGGCTGCAGACGCCCCGCTCGGAAACGGATATGTCAGGCTTTTTACCGAGTTGGCCGCCGCCAGGCACCCGGCGGTGCGGCCAAACTATATCAACAAGGGAATCAGCGGAAACAGGATCACGCACCTTCGGGACAGATGGAAGGATGACGTGGTCTACCACCGGCCTGACAGACTATCGATCAAGATCGGCATCAACGACCTGCATAGCGTGCTTCGCAATGCGGATGACAACGTGCCGGTCCAGCGGTTCGCCCAGTTGTATGATGAAGTGCTCGCGTGGACGCAGCGTGAAATCGGCTGCCCTATGGTGCTGATCACACCTTTCTACATATCCACCGACCGCGAAAGCGGGTCGTTTCGAAGCATGGTGCTGAAGGAGCTGCCGCGCTACATCGAGGTTGTTGAGAAGCTAAGCCGAAAGTACGACGCGAGACTGCTGGACCTCCACGAGATTTTTCAGATGCACCTCAAGTACCGAGACGCGGACGCGTTCTGCCCGGAGCCGGTGCATCCCAACCACACCGGCCACCTGATCATAGCCCAGGCGCTGCTGGACCTGCTGAGCAACTAAACCGAGCTATCAAGGAGAATTTCATGGCCGAGCAGCTTCGAATCCTATCCATCGGCGCGCACCCAGCCGATGTGTTTGACCAGTCCGGCGGCGCGATGGCCCACCACGCCGCGCGAGGGGACAAGGTATCCTGCATCGTCATCACGCACGGCGCGCGCACCCATGACCAGGTCATCAGCGAGCAGATGTTCAAGTCGAAGGACGTGCCTCAAGGCGACCGGCTGGTGAAGCTAATGGAGGAGCGCGCGAAGATCAAGCAGGGCGAGGTGCGCAAGGCGTGCAACATCCTGGGCTTCGACGACATTCACTTCCTGGGTGTGGACGACGAGGTATTGCTTGTGACGCCTGAAACTGTTCGCAGGGTCGCTCGGCTTATCCGCAAGATCAAGCCGCACATCATCCTGACGCACTACCCCAAGGTGTACGACGGAATCGCCAACCAGCACGCCGTCACAGGCCAGATCGTCCTGCATGCCATACAAACAGCCGCGGCGGTGGACACCGGCGACCCCACGCCGCCGGTCCGCGTTGCGCAGGTCTTCTTCTTCGGCACGTCCGCCGGCATCCGGCAGGACTTCTGGAGCGCGGGCGGGCCGCACTACTGCGACGTGTTTATCGACACGACGGATGTCGTCGACAAGAAGAAGGCGGCGCTGAACTGCCTGGAGAGCCAGGGCTATGCGGGCGCGTACACCAGCAAGCGAATCGAGGCGAGCGACGGGGACTACGGCATCTGCGCGGGCACGGCGTATGCGGAGGGGTTCATCACAATGAATTCCGAGACGCACTACCTCTTCCCGATAACGGAAATGGCGCTCAAGAACGCCGTCTCATCAGACTACGAGCTGATGGCCAGGTACTCGCAGTTCATGGACGAGAAGCCGAAGAACCCCTGACCCCGTGGCCCGCGACCTCTCTCCCCCTGGCCCCCTCTCTCCGTGCACGGAGAGAGGGGGAATAGCAGCCACCTAACCCCCTTTGCCCCCTTCCCTGAGAGGGAAGGGGGTAGGAACCCTGGGTCTCCGCCCCAGACCCCGCCTACCCTACCCCTTGCGGTCCCATGGGAAGGTGAAGGTGGGCGGGTTGCAGTTGCGCTTCATCTTGATGGTCATCCTGGCGCCGGAGACGGGGCCTAGGTTGATGGTGACCTGGGAGCTGTTGACGGGCGTGGTAACGCCGTCCACGGTCACGGACGCCATCTGGTGCTCGGCGTACGATCCCCCCTGCACCACTACCGTGCGGTCCTCCGACGCGCTGAGGTTGATGAGGGTGACGACCGTCTCCTCGTCCGCCAGCTTTTCGATGAGCGCGGCGCAGTCCTCCGGGATGCCGGCGCGGCGGCGGGCTGGATCGAAGTAGCGCAGGCGCGCGCTGACCGGCCGCGCGTGGGTCATCGTGGGGCCGCCCATCATGAGCGCGAACAGCGAGCGGGCGAAGACAGGGTTGTAGACCATCGGGTCATCCGACAGGCGCGTGTCGGCCGTGGTGTCGTCCTTCCGCATGCCCTCCACGCGCTGGCGGATGGAGAGCAGGTCGCGCTGCATCGATTCCACCGGGAAGTTGGGGTTGTTACCCTCCAGGAAGCCGTACCAGCCGGTTGTGGTGTCGACGCGCGAAAGGTGCTTGCGGTCCATCGTCCAGTAGTACACCTCCTCCGCGCCGCGGTTCCACTTGCGCGGGAGGAAGGCGTACCAGCCGTTTTCGCCGTACATGCTCGGGTACATCTTCTGGCCGTCCACAACCTTCTCGTTCGAGTTGATGATATCGAGCATCTTCGCCCACGCCTCCGGGTACTTCTTATCGCCCGTGAGCTGGTAGGCGTTGCCGATCCCGGCGAGGCCGAGCTGCACCATGTTGCGGTTCGCGAGCTTGCCGTCGTGCGGCTGGACGACGGTAAACGACCATCCATAAACGCCGCCGTACCACTTGCCGTTCGCGGCGCTGCCGGGGACGCCGTCCAGGCCGATGTTGCTCGGGATAATGCCGCCGTTCTTCTCCATGCGCTCCAGCCACGCGTCCACGTACTCGATCACCCACGCCTTGTACTTGGGATCGCCGGTGAGAGCGTACGCGTGGAAGCCGAGGCCGGTGGACACCATGTTCTGCGGGTGGTCGCCTGGGACATCGTTATAGTCTTTGTAGTGGGCCACCATCTCGGCGTACGTCCGCTCGTGGTGGCGCGGCTTGAAGCGGCCCTCCACCTCTATGGGGTCGCCCGCCCAGTCCAGCCCCGTGGCCTTGCGGAGCATGGGCCCGCGACTGCCGTTGAGGGAGCTGCGAATAATCTTGTGCTTCGGATCGTAGTTGGGCGCCTGTGGGTCCTCGTTCATGTAGAAGCCGGCGTACTTCTTCACGCGGCGCTGAAATTCGGTGTCGTAAGGGTCGGAGAGGCCCTGCAGGTTGAAGACTGTGAGGCCCTCGCCGTTGTGCTGCCAGTCAAACATCACGGGGAACTCTTTGTAGTACATGCCGTCGCGGGCGAAGTCGATGTCCTTCGTCTTAGCCTCGGTATACTGCTTGAGGTGGCCCTCCCATGCGTGCTTGTACATGGTGACCAGGCTGTCGTCGCCCCCCAGGAAGTGCAGCGTGGGCCAGTCCACCATGCTCTCCATCGCGTCGTCCGGGCCGTCGTTGCCGCCCCAGCGCGGGACCATCTGCAGGTAGCCTCGCTCGTCGTAGTACTTGGCGTAGAACTCCTTGCACGCCTTGACGTGCGCGCGGAACAGCTCACGCTCCAGGAGCGCCCACTGCGGAGGCGCCATGGGGGTGCTGATCGTTATCCCGGCCCGGTTGGATGAAGGTATGGTCACTGGAAATCTCCTTTACGAATGAACAATTACGGTTTAACAATGTGGGCGAATGAATTCGCCCTCGGTGAACGAGAACAGGCGAATGAATTCGCCGCTGGGGGCGCGTACATCGGTCCGCGATGAACGACGCCAAACGTCCGCCTTCGCGGACGATCCGAGCAAACCCTGAACAATGGGCACCAGGCATTCTTCGTTGTCCGCGAAGGCGGACATCCGGCGACGTGGCCTGCGAAGCAGACCACGCGCCCACAGCGGCGAATTCATTCGCCCACGGCCCGGTCCCCAGTCCTTCAACCATCTACGGTCCCACCAGCAGCACCTGCGAGTTTGATGACCCCGACCACACAAGGTCGAAGTTCAATGAGATCCCATTGGGGTCGGCATTATTGGGTATCTCGAACGCGACGGTGTGCGAGTCTATGCTTACGCCCACCCCGAGCTTGAAAGAGGCCGCCTGCCCCGAGCGCGCATCCAGCGTGGGCCGGACGAAGAGCGCGCCCGGCTGGAGCCCCCTGAGAGCCAGGTTGCCGCCGTGTAGCGCGGAGATGGCCCCCTGCATCACCACGTCGTACGCCAGGTTGTTGGTGGTGCGAAGCCTGACGATCAGGAACTTGTAGCCTGCCGTGGGCGTGACCACGGCGCTTGGCTGCGTTGGCGACGTCACCCTGTCAGTTACCTCGTACCCCGCCACGTGCACGTCCACTCCCTGAGGCCGCGCCGGGACTGCCGATGGCGTGGGCGTCGGAGGCAGCGCGACTGCGGTGGGCAAAGGTGTGCGCGTCGGCGCAGGCGGCGGTGTCACCGTCGGCGGGGGCGGCGTTACCGCGGGCCGCGTGGCGGTCGCGGTGGGCTGGGATGGCGGCTGCGCAGCGGCCGGCGGTATGGTCGGCGCGGGGCTGGTCGCCACCACCGGTTGCGCAGGCGGCCGTATTGCCGTGGGCTGCGTCGGTGGCCGGGTGGCCGTGGGCTGCGCTACGGGGGCGCGGGTTGCGGTGGGCGCCGTCGACTGGGACTGGCTGGAGCCGGAGGGCTGGGTCGGCGCGGCCTGCGCCACGGCCTCCGGCACGCCGTACTGCACGCCGGGCAGGCTCGCCACGCCGGCTGGCTGCGCCGAGTCTGCGACCTTCGCGAGCGACTCCCAGTCCATCGACGGCGCGCCGTTGCGCGAGCCGGAGGAAAACTTGAGCCACTGGCCCGCCTTGTTGATGAAGAGCTCGGGAATGGAGGACAGCGGCAGAGCGCGCCGCACGTCAATGCCGCCCAGCTTGATGTCCTCGAAGCTCGGCAGCGCCGAGAATGGGTTGAACCCCGGGACGAACTGCATGATATTGAACCCGCCGCCCTGCGGTCCCTCGTAGTCTACCTGCGCCGCTATCTCCGGCGTGTCTGCGCTGGGCCTGACGGTCACGGACTTCATGTCGTAGCCGCTGGGGACGGACGACGCAACCATCACATCGTTGACGGGGTAGTCCGCCTTTTCGTACTGCACCGGCAGCCCCGGCACCCTGACGGACGTGGCCACGGCCGCAGCCGGCTGCTGCGACGACGGCGCTCCCGGAGGCGGAGTCCCGCCCGCGGCCCGCGTTGCGCCTGCGGTGAACGGCGACTGCACCTTGTTGCCTGCCATCAGCGCCACGGAAACGGCCACTACGGCCATGAAAAGCACCAGGAAGCCGTCGATAAACCTGAAACGCTTGCTACCCATAGACGCTCGACACTCCATCGCCCGCGCGCGTCCCTCGCGCGCAGCATGCGGGCGAACGCCATTTTCGTTGTTTGCCCTTCCAAATACAACCGGCTGATCCGAGGGTTGCACGCGCGCCTCTCTCGTACTATCTTGTACAATATGTAACAAAACGGAGGGGCACCATGGGCGAGCGAGAACCCGCCACAATGACAATGAAGGCTTCCGACGCGCGGCAGCAGTTCAGCGAAGTCATCAATGAGGTCTTCCGCAAGGAGGCCAGGATTATCGTCGAGAAGAGCGGCATACCCGTCGCGGCGATTGTCTCCGTCGAAGACCTGGAGCGGGTGAAGTACCTGGAGGAACGCCGCCGGGTGAGCTTCAAGGCGCTGGACGCGCTTCGCGAGGCGTTTGCCGAGGTCCCGGACGACGAGCTTGAAGCGGAGGTGGAGAAGGCCGTGCAGTCCGCACGGCGTCGCGCCCGCCACGAGGCGGGCTCCCGCCAGAAATCGTGATTACTGCCGTACTGGATACCAACCTGCTGGCGTCCGGCTTGCCTCGGTCGCACCCGGACGCCGCGCCCGCGAAGATCATCGATGCGTGGCGAAACGGCCTATTTGTCCTTGCCGTGTCCGAGCCGATACTGGAAGAGCTACGCCGCACCTTCGGGAACCGGTACTTCTCCGCCCGGGTCCCCAAGCCATTATTGAAGTCCGTTATGGACATGCTCGAATCAGAAGCGGTTGTCACACCCATCGTCCTTGAAGGCGCGTCGTGTCGCCACTTCGATCGGGAACGGGTCCGGCCCGTCGCCATACGCTTCAACCATTACGACGGCGGTGTTGGCGAA
>Ga0194132_10008338_pt1 | contig 14880 bp, 15 predicted proteins | sample TA2KigOf80mmetaG_FD_148612 | JGI IMG/M metagenome (GOLD analysis project Ga0194132, IMG submission 148612) | Freshwater microbial communities from Lake Tanganyika, Tanzania - TA2015054 Kigoma Offshore 80m | ecosystem: Environmental > Aquatic > Freshwater > Lake | place: Tanzania: Lake... | reverse complement strand
CACGACCCCGACCGCCAGCGCGGCCTCCACGAGATGGACGACCGCTGCGGGTGCGCAGCGGGTGAGCCGGGTGCCGACCCGGCGGATCCGCCGGGGCGCGTGGGGGAGCGCGGCGACCGCGGCGCCGCCGAGGGCGAGGAGCGTGCTCGACAGCAGCCATCCGGCGACGACCAGCACGAGCCAGCGCCCGACCACGAGGGTCGCCGTCTCCGGATCGGTGACCTGCAGCCACCGCAGCGGGTCGCCCCACTCCACGGCCCCGGAGGCCGGGGGGTGGGACGCCACGATCCAGACGGCGACGGCCTCGGCGGCGAGGAGGACGATGAGGGCGAGTCGGGCGCGCACGGCGCCCGACGACACCCACCCCGGAGGGCGGTGACGCCGGGACCCCATCCCGCGGGGGTGGTGGGGGCGGTGCTACGTTCCCCCGACACCGAATCTTCGGTCGCGTCAACGCAACGATCGTCGGAAGGGGAAGCGTGGAAACGCTCGCGGCGGACATCCTCATCATCGTCAAGAACGAGACCGCGGAGAACGGGCTCGAGTTCCTGTTCCGCTGGGCCCACGTGCTCGTGGGCATCGTGTGGATCGGGCTCCTGTACTACTTCAACTTCGTGCAGGTGCCGGCGTTCGCCGAGCTCGACGCGGGCGCGCGCAACCAGGCCGTCGACAAGCTCGCCTCGCGGGCGCTGTGGTGGTTCCGGTGGGCGGCGGCGGCCACGCTGGCGTTCGGCATCCTGATCCTGTTTGCCCAGAAGGACGCGGCCGGCGACTCGCTCATCATGAGCGGCGACTACTGGAAGACCGCACCGGGCATCAGCATCTCGACCGGCATCCTCCTCGGCGTCACGATGTTCGCCAACGTGTGGCTGGTCATCTGGCCGAACCAGAGGAAGGTCATCGCCAACGCCCGCAACGTGCTCGCCGGTGGCGAGGCCGACCCCGAGGCCGCCGCGGCCGGCCGGAAGGCGCTCCTCGCGTCCCGGCAGAACACCATCTTCTCGTTCACGATGCTGTTCTTCATGGTGGGCACCAGCCACTTCTTCGGCACCTACTTCGAGTCCCTGCCGAGCGGGAGCGATCGGGCCGTGTACTGGCTCATCACGCTGGTCATCTGGATCGTGCTCGAGCTCAACTGCCTCGGTGTGCTGGGCGGCACCGGCACCGGCGGCCCGCGGTGGATCTACGAGGACCACAAGCGGGCGATCGGCACCGGCCTGGTGCTGATGGTCGTGTGGTACCTGCTCTGGGTGATCTTCTTCTAGACCGACCCGTATCCCGAACGACGACGGGCGCCCCGCCATCGGGTGGGGCGCCCGCTCGCGTCGCGGGTGCTACAGGCCGAGGAGACGGGCGATGCGCTCGCGGTGCTCGGCGGCGGTGCCGAAGAGCAGGCTGTCGGTCTTCGCCCGGCGGATGTAGAGGTGCATGTCGTGCTCCCACGTGTAGCCGATGCTGCCGTGGATCTGGATGCCCTCCTTCGACATCATCCGCTCGCAGTCGGCGGCCGCGACCTTGGCCGCGGACGTGGCGATCGCCCGACGCTCGTCGTCCTCGGCGATGGTCAGTGCCGCGAAGTAGGTCGACGCCCGGGCCTTCTCGAGGGCCACGATCAGGTCGGCGAACTTGTGCTTGATCGCCTGGAACGAGCCGATTGGCACGCCGAACTGCTCGCGCTGCTTGGCGTAGTCGAGGGTGATGTCGAAGATCGCCTGACAGGTGCCCACGCTCTCGGCCGCGGTCGCGGTGGCCGCCTCCTGCAGCACCCGCTCCACGCCGAGAGCCGTGATGGTGCCGGGGGTCCCGAGCACCCGGTCGGCGGCCACGGCGACGCCGTCGAGGTGCACGCGGGCGAGGCCGCGGGTGGCGTCGAACGGGGTGACGGGCTCGATGCGCACGTCGGCGGTCGGCACCAGGCAGGCCGCGACGGCATCGTCGGCGTCGGAGCCGGCGAGGCGGGCGAGCACCACGAGGTCGGTGACCGCAGCCCCTTCGAGCACGTACTCCTTCATGCCGTCGAGGCGGACGCCGTCGCCGGTCTCGGTCGCGGTGGTGGCGAAGCCGGCGAGGCCGATGCCGTGCCCCGGCTCGTGGAGCGCGAGGGAGCCGGTGACGGTCCCCTCGGCGATCCCGCGCAGGAAGTGGGCCTGCTGCTCGGCCGAGCCCAGCTCACGCAGCGCCGGGATGAGCTGGGACGCGGTCGGCAGGAGGGGTCCGGGCGCCACCGCCCGGCCCATCTCCTCGGCGACGATCGCGAGCTCCACGGCGCCGAGGCCGAGGCCCCCGAACTCCTCGGGGACGGTCAGGGCGGGCCAGCCGAGCTCGACCATCTGCTGCCAGAGGGGCTCGACCGGCGCGCCGTCCTCGACGATCGCGCGCACGAAGGTCATCGGGCACTCGCCCGCGAGCATCGTCCGCACGCCGTCGCGCAGCTCTTCCTGGTCTTCGGTGAAGTCGAGTTCCATCGGGTCGGGACCCTACCTGACGGTGACGTCAGGCGTGACCGTCGGGGCCGGGCTCAGGTATCGGGGTGCGCGAGTCGCGCGAGCGCCCGCCGGTCGACGTCCGATCTGGCGACCGGCGGGCTCAGGTGTCGGGATGGGCGAGTCGCGCGAGCGCCCGCCGGTCGACCTTCTCTGCTGCCGTGAGTGGGAGGGCGTCGACGACCAGGAGCGCCTCCGGGAGCTTGTGCTTCGCGAGCCGGTCGGCCGCGAAGGTCCGCAGCTCCTCGAGCGTCGGCGGCCGGGCCCGGTCGCGGGGAACCACGCACGCCACCCCGATCTCGCCCATCACCGGATCCGGACGCGTCGCGACGGCGACCGCCGCGATCGTCGGCGCGGTGGAGAGCACCGCCTCCACCTCCACCGGATAGACGTTGTAGCCGCCGCGGACGTACATCTCCTTCGACCGGCCGACGAGGTGGAGGCGCCCCCGGTCGTCGACCCAACCGAGGTCGCCGGTGCGCACGAACCCGTCGGCGGTGAACGCAGCCCGGGTGCCGGCGGGGTCGCGCCAGTAGCCCGACATCGCGGCGGGGGAGCGCAGGCACACGGCGCCGATCTCCCCCGGGGGGACGGGACGGTCGTCGTCGTCGAGCATCGCCAGCTCGACGCCCGGGAGCGGATGGCCCACGCTGACGACCGCGTCCTCCTCGGGATCGTCGAGCGCGGTGCCGAGCCCGATCCCGGCCTCGGTGCACGAGTACCGCGACGCCAGCGGCGCTCGGAAGCGGGCCCGGGCCTCCTCGGCCAGACCGGGGGTGATGGGCGCCCCACCGACCACGATGGAGCGGACCGACGCCAGGTCGAACCCGTCGAAGTCGGGGTCCCGCAGCATGAGCGCGAGCTGGGTCGGCACACCGCCCACGTTGGTCATCCGCTCGCGGGCGACGAGCTCGAGCGTGGCGCGCGCCGACCAGCGCTCCATCATGAAGGCGCAGCCGCCCCGTCGGAGGTTGCCGGGCAGCTTGGTCATGAAGCCGAGGGTGGCACTCGACGTGCCGTTGTAGCTGCGCCCGCCGGTGCCCCACGCGTCACCGACGTCGGTGTCGGTGATGAAGCGCAGCTGGCGGTTGCCGTAGAGCGCGCCCTTGGGCGTGCCCGTGGTGCCCGAGGTGAAGATGATCGCGACGGGGCGGTCGGGGTCGGGAGGCAGCGGCGCCGGGGCGGCGTCGACCACCCGGAGGCCGGCGAGGAGGTCGGAGGCCGACGCGGCGGCGCCGTGCTCCTCGGTGGGGTGCGGCCAGTCGGTCCGACCGGGGGCCGTGATCACCAGCGCGGGATCGGCGAGCTCGAGGATGCGGGCCCGCTCGGGCGGGGCGAGCTTGTCGTTGACCCCGGCGGTGATCGCGCCGACCTTCGCGGCCGCGAGGTAGGCGACGAGGTACTCGATGCCGGGCGGGAGCACGAGACCGACGCGGTCGCCCTCGCCGACACCGCGGCGGACGAGGCCGACCGCGGCCTCGTCGGACGCGCGGTCGAGCTCGCCGTAGGTGATCGGCCACCCCCGGGGCGTCACGAAGGCGACCGAGTCGCCGAATCGCCGGGCGGCTTCGCGTAGGGTTTCGGGGATCATCCGGCTGGCGACGGCTCGTGATGAGGCGATGGGCGGAAGGGATCGGCAGCACCGGAAGGGCGCGACGTGGCCGAAGCGTACACAGCACCGCCGGACGACGAGTCCGCCGAGCGAGCCGGGGACTCCCGGGCCGGCACCCCCGCCCAGCAGCGCGAGCTGCGGGCCCAGGGGCGCCGGACGATGCAGCGGCTGCTCGACGCCGGGCTGGAGGTCTTCTCCACCCGGGGCTACCACGCGACCCGGGTCGACGACGTCGTGCGGGTGGCGAAGACGTCGCACGGCACCTTCTACCTGTACTTCGCCAACAAGGAGGACCTCCTCCGGGCGCTCGCGGTCGACTGCGCCGCCCATCTGACCGAGCTGTCCGAGGGGATCGGGCCGATCGACTCCGGCCCGGCCGGCTTCGCCGAGCTCCGGCGGTTCCTGGGCGCGTTCCTCGAGGTCTACCGCCGCTACGGGCCGGTGATCCGGGCCTGGATGGAGGGCCAGGTCGGCGACACCGACGTCGACCGGCTCGGCATCAAGGCGTTCTCCGCGATCAGCGAGGAGCTGGCCGCCCGGATGCGCACGGCGGGCGCGGTCGGCGACGACGCCGTCGCGGTGACCGCCCTCATGGCGATGATCGAGCGGTTCAGCTACGTCGTGGCCTCGCGCCGCATGGTCGGTGACGACGACGCGGTGATCGACACCTTGGCCCACATCGTGCACCGGGGGTTCTTCGGCGCACCGGGCGCCGCCCCCGACGCCGGCTGAGTCGCGACGCCGGGTCGGCCATGACCGCCGGGACCATCGGGACGGTCAGAACAGCTGGTCTCAGCCCCGGGCGAGGATCACCGTGCCGGTGGCCGAGAACCAGCCGCCGGTGCCGTTGACCGCGCACAGCTCGGCAGCGGGCACCTGACGGCCCTCGGCCTCGTGGCGCAGCTGGCGGACCGCCTCCACGAAGAGGAACATCCCGCGCATGCCCGGGTGGCAGGCCGACAACCCCCCGCCGTCGGTGTTCGTGGGCAAGGCGCCACCGAGGCGGAGCTTCCCGTCGGCGACGAACGGCCCACCCTCGCCCTTGGCGCAGAAGCCGAGGGCCTCCATCGTGAGCACCACGCTGCCGGTGAAGGCGTCGTAGAACTGGCAGCAGTCGATGTCGCCCGGCGTGACCCCGGCCCGCTCGAACGCGAGGCGACCCGACCGGGACGCGGGGGACTCGGTGACGTCCTCCCACTCGCTCATCGTGGTGTGCGAGCTCGCCGACGCGGCGCCGAGCACGAGGATCGGGGTCTTCGCGAGGTCACGCGCCCGCTCCTCCGACGTGAGCACGATCGCGCCACCGCCGTCGGAGCGGATGCAGCAGTGCAGCTTGGTGAACGGGTCGGCGATCATCCGGCTGCTCTGGACGTCGTCGATGGTGATGAGGTCGCGGTAGTAGGCCTCGGGGTTGAACGACGCGTTGTAGCGCGTGCTCACCGCGACCTCGGCCAGCTGCTCGATGGTCGTGCCGTACTCGATCATGTGCCGGCGCGTTGCCATCGCGTACTTGGCGATGATCGTGTGGCCGAACGGCATGTCGAACTGCATCGGGCCGCGCGCCGTGAAGCCGATGTTGGACGTGCGCCGCTTCCTCTTGAGGTCCGAGCGCGTGGTCGACCCGTACACGAGGACGATCGTCCGGGCGTGCCCGGCCTGGATCGCGGCGACCGCGTGCTCGACCATGACCTGCCACGACGAGCCGCCGACGCTGGTGCTATCGACCCACGTAGGGCGCAGCCCGCAGTACTCGGCGACCTCGACCGGGGGGTTCATGCCGGTGCCGCACGACCCGAATCCGTCGATGTCGGCCTTGGTGAGGCCGGCGTCGGCGATGGCGCGGCTGGCCGCCTGGTAGTGGAGCTCGAAGACGGTCTTGTCGTCGACGCGACCGACGTCGGACAGCGCGGCGCCGACGATCGCGACGCGCGAGGAGGCGGGGGTGGTGCTCAGCGTCCCCTCCACTCGATCCGCTTGCCCGACTCGAAGAGCTTCTGGCCTTCGGCGATGGAGTCCTGGCTGGTACCGAGGCCGACGTAGGCGTAGCCGAGGCGGACCGCGGCGCGGCTGCCGAACTCGCGCGCGCCCCACAGCGCCCGGACGGTCCCCTCGATGGCGAGCTTGGGCTGCGAGGCGATCGCCTCGGCGCAGAACCCGGCGGCGTCGAGGAGCCGGTCGCCGGGCACGACCTCGGAGACCAGGCCGATCTCGTGGGCCCGCTGGGCGGTGAGCCGCTCGTAGTTGCCCATGAGGGACATGCGCATGATCTCGCAGAACGGGGTGATCCCCGCCATGTGGATCGGCTCGAACGACGCCGTCATGCCGTAGGTGACGTGGGGGTCGAAGAACGTCGCGTGCTCGGCCGCGATGATGAACTCGACCTCGCCCAGCATGTAGAAGGCGCCGCCGCAGGCCATGCCGTTGACCGCGGCGATGACCGGCTTCCACAGGTCGCAGGACTTGGGCCCGAGGTTGTCGCCGGGATCGTTGAAGTGGAACGGCGTCCCGCCGTGTGAGCCGACGACGGTGTAGTCGCTGTCCTCGGTCTCGTCGCCGCCCATCTGCTCCATGCGGTCGATGCCGGTGCAGAACGCCTTCTCGCCGGCGCCGGTGAGGACCGCCACGCGGACGTCCTCGTTGAACCGCAGGCTGCGCCAGATGTCGCGCATCTCCTTCTGCATCCGGTGGTTGAACGCGTTGTGGCGCTCGGGACGGTTCAGCGTGATCCACGCGACGCCGTCGCGCTCCTCGTAGATGACCGTCTCGTAGTCGCGCGTGGGCATGGCCACTCCTCGGGAACTGCTGCTGGGCGACGGGCGCCGCCGGGTCGGGAGGTCGGTCTGGCCGGATGGCGACCCCGGCCGGAGACTAGGACAGGCGGATCAGCCGATGCCGAGGCGGGCGATGCCCGGGTTGATCGTCCCGAACACGAACTTGTTGAGCGTCGGGCCGATCTCGGCAGGGTCCCACTGGGTCGCGTTGCCCTCCTTGTCCTTCGAGAAGAACTGCTCGCCGAGGTCCCAGGGCTTGTAGACGGCGAGCGAGTTCCCGACCACGCGCACCACCTGTCCGGTGACCGGGATCGAGTCGTCGGAGGCGAGCCACACGACACCGGGGGACGAGTTGCCGGGATTCATCCGGTCGAAGCCCTCGTACTCGTCGGGGTGCTTCACCACGACGTCGTCGCGGTTGGCGCCCACCATGCGGGTGAAGCCGCCCGGGCCGATGCAGTTGGCCCGCACGCCGTAGCGGCTCAGCTCGAGGCTGGCGATGATCGTCATGGCCGCGATCCCGGCCTTGGCCGCGCCGTAGTTGGCCTGGCTGGCCTGGCCCTGGAGACCGGCGCTCGACACGGTGTTGATGATCGACGCGCGGGGCTGGCGGCCCGCCTTCGACTCGGTCCGCCAGTGCTCCGAGGCGTGGCGCATGGTGTTGAACGTGCCCTTCAGGTGCACGCGGATGACGGAGTCGAACTCCTCCTCGCTCATGGAGAAGATCATCCGGTCGCGCAGGATGCCGGCGTTGTTGACCAGCACGTCGAGCCGGCCCCACTCGTCGATGGCGCTCTGGATGATGCGCTTGGCGCCCTCGAAGTCGCTGACGTCGTCGCCGTTGACGATGGCCTCGCCGCCCCCGCGGCGAATGACCTCCACGACCTCTTGGGCCGGGCTGAGGTCGGATCCCTCACCGACCACGGACGCGCCGAGGTCGTTGACGACGACCTTCGCGCCGTGGGCGGCCAGCGCGACCGCTTCGCCGCGGCCCACGCCGCGCCCTGCTCCCGTGACGATGGCGACCTTGCCGTCGAGCATGCCCATTTGCGCGTTCATCCCCCCGAATCGGATACTGCGGACCGTCGAAACCTGACGTGGGCGTCAACGTAGTGCGGTGGACGAAGGGGAGGTCAAATGACGGTCGACACGAGCATCATCGGGGCGTCGGCGGGGTCCCGGCGGGTGCACGTCGAGCGGGGCCCGGTCGAGTTCTTCGCCACCGCGCTGAAGGACGCCAACCCCGTCTACCACGACGCCGCCGCGGCGGCCGCCGCCGGGTTCGCCGGCATCCCGGCGCCACCCACGTACTCGTTCGTGATGTCCCACCAGGGCACCCGGGGCGAGGAGCAGCCGCCCGACCGGTCGGGGGGCTCGAACCCCGGCTTCTCGGTCATCGGCGCGCTGATGCGGGAGCACGGGGGCCTGGTGCTCCACGGTGAGCAGGAGTTCGTGTACCACCGTCCGATCGTCGCCGGCGACGTGCTCGACGGGGAGAGCACGGTCGTCGACGTGTACGAGAAGACGGCGAAGGGCTCGATCATGGTCTTCATCGTCACGGAGACCGTGTGGCGTGACGCCGCGGGTGAGCCGGTCGTCACCGAGCGCTTCAACCTGATCCACCGTCGGGCCGCGCAGTGAGCGCAGGGGGCGGCACCGGAGTGCTCGGTTCGACCCGGAGCGAACGCGCGACGGAGAAGGCCGCCTAGCCATGGGGAAGCTCGAGGGCAAGGTCGCGATCGTCACCGGGGCCGGCCAGGGGATCGGGCTCGGCTACGCCGAGCGGTTCCTGGCCGAGGGCGCAAGGGTGGTCGTCGCGGAGATCTCCGAGGAGCGGGCGGCGGCCGGGATGGCGGTGCTCGCCGGCAAGGGTGAGGCCGAGTTCGTGCCGACCGACATCGCCGATCCCGACTCGGCGCAGGCGTGCGTCGACGCGGCCGTGGCCCGGTTCGGCACCGTCGACATCTTGGTCAACAACGCCGCGCTCTATCACGACATCGACAACACCGACGTGAGCTACGAGTACCTCCAGAAGGTCACCACGGTGAACCAGCACGGCACGTGGCTGATGAGCCGCGCGGCGGCGCCGGTGATGGTGGCGCAGCGGTGGGGCCGGATCATCAACCAGTCGTCGGGTGCGGCGTACTCGTACATGTTCCCGCCGATGGAGTTCACGGGCCTCGGCAACTTCAGCTACTCCATCACCAAGTGGGGCATCGTCGGCCTCACGAAGTTCATGGCCGCGCAGCTCGGGCAGTACGGGGTCACCGTCAACTGCATCGCCCCCGGGATCACCATGACCGAGGCGACCAAGAAGGTCGTGCCGGAGATGTTCCTCGAGGGCATGACCGGCATGACCGCGATGAAGCAGCGGCTCGAGCCCGAGGACCTCGCCGGCGCGGCGGTGTTCTTCGCCTCCGACGACGCGCGGCTCTGCACCGGGCAGACCCTCGTGATCGACGGTGGGCTGGCCATGCCGGCCTAGCCGGCTCCCGCCCCGGGCCCGGCGGGCCGGCCCGCCGCGCGTCGGTGGCCCGAGCCCCGGGCACGTACCCTGGCCCCATGTCGTCCGCCGTCGTCCTCGGCACCTCCGTCGGCCAGCAGGTCGCGTTCGTGATCTGCGTGGTCGTGCCGGTCATGCTGATCGCGGTGCCGCTGTTCCTGGCCCACCGCCGCAAGCGCCGCGAAGAGCGGGCGCAGCTGCGCGCCGACGTCTGACGGCGCGGGCGCGCGCCGCCCGACTCAGACGTTGCGCACGACCGAGGGCCGGAAGGCGAGGCTCTGTGCGTCGGGGGGCACGGCGTCGAGGCCCGCGGCGACCAGCTCGACCTCCGGGCCGATCTCGGCTGCGAGCGCGTCGAGCCGCTCGAGGTCGAAGCCGTAGATGCGGGCGGCGTTGCCGCCGAGCATCGCCGCCACCTCGTCCTCCGGCTCGCCGGCGAACGTCAGCCGGATCGCCTCCGCCGAGTACGGGGCGGTGCCCTCGAGGTGGGGGTAGTCGCTGCCCCACATGATCCGCTCCGTGCCGATCCGTCCCCGCCGCACGCAGTCGTCGCGGTGCAAGAAGCTGGCGGTCACGGCGCAGTTGGAGGCCCAGTACTCGCTCGGCATCTTCTCGAGCAGCTGCGGCTCGGTGAAGCGCAGCTCGCCGATGTTGCCGTGGGCGATCTGCGGGTAGAAGGAGTCCATGGTGGCGAGGGCCTGGGGGATCCAGCCGCTGCCCTGCTCGGCGAGCACCAGGCGCAACGCCGGGAACCGGTCGAAGACCCCGCTCATGATGAAGGTCCACAGCGGCCGGTGCGAGAACCACGAAGCCTCCATGAGCCACAGCGACAGGGACGCGGGGTAGTCGCCGTACTCGGGCGTGTGGCTGCCGGTGTGCGCGTTGACGATCACCCCCCGCTCGGCGCATGCCTGCCACACCGGGTCGTAGACCGGCGCGTGCAGGGGCGGGATGCCGGAGTCGGGCGGCAGCCCGGGGAGCAGCACCCCGCCGGTGAGGCCGTGGTCGGCGATCCAGTGGACGTCGGCAACGGCCTCGTCGACGTCGTTGAAGAGGATCTGCCCGATGCCGGCGCGCCGCCCGGGCAGCTCCTCGCACCACGCGGCGAGCCAGCGGTTGTGGGCCCGCAGCCCCGCGAGGCGGGCGGGGTAGTCGGCCGGGGTCGGCGTCAGCGAGGTGAGGCCCCCCTTCGGGAAGAACGGAGGGATGGTGTTGGGGTAGAGCACCTCGGCGACGACCCCGTCGGCCTCGAGCTCCCGGGTCCGCCGGGCGTTGTCCCAGTTGCGGTCGGCGTCGGGGCGGACGAGGTCGCCGTACGGGCTCTCGTAGCTCGCGGCCCAGGCGTCGAACTCGTCGAGCCAGCGCGACTCGAGGAACGGTCGGTAGTCCCCGAGATCGGCGCCGGCGTGGCAGTCGGCCGAGATGACGGTGTAGCGGCGCGTCATGATCCCCCCTCGCGGTGCGTCCCGGGCCCGATTGCGGCCCCGGGGCTTCGTCGGTACGGTAGCGCCGTGCAGGACCTGCGGGGGAAGGTCGCCGTGGTCACCGGCGGGGGAGGCGGGATCGGACGCGCCCTCGGGGAGCGATTCCTGGCCGAGGGGATGCAGGTCGTGCTGGCCGACATCGATGCCCCCCTCCTCGAGCGGACGGTCGACGAGCTGCGGGGACGGCACGGGGACTCGGTGCTCGGCGTGCCCACCGACGTGTCGCTGCTCGACTCGGTCGAGGCGCTGCGCGACGCGACCGTCGCTGCGTTCGGCACCGCGCACCTCGTGTGCAACAACGCGGGGATCCCGTCGGGCTCCGACGGCGCGCTCTGGGAGCACCACGTCAACGACTGGCGGTGGGCCCTCGACGTCAACGTGCTGGGCGTGATCCACGGCATCAACGTGTTCGTGCCCCTGCTGCTCGCCCAGGGCGACGGCCACGTGGTCAACACGTCGTCGTCCAACGGCACCTTCGCGCCGCTGTCGAACAGCACGGTGTACGCCACCACGAAATCGGCGGTCACGACGATCACCGAGTGCCTGTGGGGGCAGCTGCGCACCATCGACTCGCCGGTGCAGGCGTCGCTCATGCTCCCGTCGACCCGCACGCCGGGTGCACTCGACACCGGCATCTGGCGCCCCGGTCGCAACCGGCCCGAGCGCTACGAGCGTCCGGGCCAGGCGCCGACGGAGGGGCGTGACGCGCTCACGCCCTTCGTGGAGCAGCTGGAGCGCCACGGGCAGGAGCTCGTGTTCGCGCCGATCGAGGAGGTCGCCGAGATCACCCTGGAAGGGATCCTCGCCGACCGGTTCTGGATCTACCTGCCGGGCGAACGCTCGGCCGCGACCATCGACGCGCGTGCTGCGTCGATGCGTGAGGGGCGCGACCCCGACTACCTCGTCGCCCCGTCGCCCTGGAACGTGCCGAAGACCTGACCACGACCCGAGGAGCGTTCCCCGTGAGCGACCGCTACATGATCATCTCGTCGGACTGCCACGCCGGGCTGCCCAACGAGGAGTACCGGCCCTACCTCGACCCGCAGCACCGACCGGCGCTCGACGACTTCCTCGCCGAGCGCGAGGCGGCGCGTGAGCAGTTCAAGATCATGGGCAACGCCGAGTTCGAGGAGGAGTGGTTCTCCCAGAACGAGGAGGGTCTGCGCGGCGGCTGGGACGCCGAACGGCGCGACAAGGAGCTCGATGCCGACGGCGTGGTCGGCGAGGTGATCTTCCCCGACGCCGATGCGGTGCTCGGCGGCAACTCCGCCCCCTTCGGCGCGGGGCTGGGCATGAGCAGCCAGACCGACCCGGAGCTGCTCATCGCCGGCGCCCGGGCGCACAACCGCTGGCTCGCCGAGCTGTGCAACGACTCCCCGGAACGGCGTCGAGGGGTCGCGCTGGTGCCGATCCACCATGACGTCGACGCCGCGGTCGCCGAGATCCGGCGGGCCCACGAGTCGGGCCTGCGGGGCGGGATCCTGGTCGCGTCGATGTGGGGCGACCACCCCCCGTACCACGACCGCCGGTACGACCCGGTGTGGGCCGTGTGCGAGGAGCTCGCGATGCCGGTGCACACGCACTCGGGCGCCGCCGACCGCGACGCGTACGGATCGGGCCCCGGCTTCGTCGGGATGTACACCACCGAGGTCCGCTTCTGGGCGGCCCGGCCCATCCACTTCATGATGTTCTCGGGCGTGTTCGAGCGCTTCCCGGGGCTGCGCTTCGCGGTCACCGAGTGCGGCGCCTACTGGGCTGCCGACCTGCTGTGGCTGATGGACATGGTGTACGACGGCGACCACGGCACCGCGAAGCTGGCCCGCGACGCGGTGGGCGACCTGACGATGCGCCCGAGCGAGTACTTCGACCGCAACTGCGGCATCGGTGCGGCCAACACCCGTCGCCGCGACCTCTTCCGGCGCTACGAGATCGGTGTCGGCAACATCATGTGGGGCAACGACTTCCCGCATCCGGAGGGCACCTGGCCGCACACGGCCGCGTTCTTGCGCTCCGCCTTCTGGGACATCCCGGTCGACGAGACCGCGACGATGCTCGGGCTCGCCGCCGCCGAGTTCTACGGCTTCGACGTCGACGCGCTGCGGCCGCTGGCCGACCGGATCGGTCCGACCCCGGACGACCTCGGCCAGACCGCGCCGGAGGCCGTCGCCGCGCGGGAGAAGTGGAACGACCTGCGCGACGCGGCGCGGCCCTGGGTCACCCGCGTCGAGCCCATCCCCGTCGGCGGCCGCACCACCCGCGTCTTCTGACCCGCCACCCCATCCTGCTCTCGACCCCGGCAATCGGAGGATCCCGTGAACCGCTACGCAGCCCTCACCCACGAACCGGAGCCCGTCGACCTCGGCCCCGACGGTCCGAAGATGTGGTCGTTCAACCTCGTGGCCCACTACACGTCGGACGCCGACGCGATCGCCGCGGTGCTGCCGCGGCCGCTCGAGCCCACCGAGCCGATCGTGCGGGTCAACATGGCCCGCGTCGACATGCCGGGCATGACCGAGCCGCTCCAGGCCGGCACCTTCTCGGTGGCGTGCCGCCACGGCGACGTGCACGGCTACTACGACCTGCTGATGATCATGAGCACCGAGAGCGCCGTCGTGGGTGGTCGGGAGACGTTCGGCGAGCCGAAGAAGATCGGCAACGTGCGCCTCGAGCATCTCGGTGAGGGTGTGGGCGCGGAGGTGGTGGGCGTGATGACGCGCGCCGGCGTCGACCTGGTCGAGATCCGGGGCCGCGTCGCCGAGGTGCTCGACCCCGGCCCGGTGACCGAGCGGTTCGCCTTCTACTACAAGTTCCTGCTCGACCCGCAGGGCGGTGGCTTCGACCACGACCCCACGTTCGTGCACGTGCACCGCACGCAGGAGAACCGCCTCGCCGAGCGCGTGGACGCCACGGTGACCCTGCGCGACTCGGCGGTCGACCCGCTCGCCGACCTGCCCGTCCACGACGTGCTCGATGTCGTCTTCACCGAGAACCACCAGACCCAGACCGGCACGATCGTCGGCACCGTTCCGGGCGAGTGGCTCTGGCCGTTCCGCCACCAGCGCTACGACGGCCTCATGGCACGACTGGCCCCCGCAGCCCGCTGACCGCGCACGCCCCCGGCCCGTCGGCGGCGCGTGGTCCGGCGCCGCCGACTCAATGCATGTGGTCGTGCGCGGCGTCCATGTCGCGGGTGTCGACCGGCGCGAGGCCGAGGGCGACGCGACGTCGGTTCAGCTCGGCCACCTCGGTCTCCTGCACCTTCGCCATCGTGCGGGCGAAGCGGCGCACGCGGGGGTTCTCTCCCTCGGCGACCAGCCGTCGGGCCATCCCGATGCCCGCCGCGTGGTGGCGGATCATGAGCCGGGAGAACACCTCGTCGGCGGTGACGCCGGTCGCGGCCCGCAGCTCCTCGTAGTCGGCGGGGGTCGCCATCCCCGGCATCTCGGCGGGGGGCATGGGTTCGCCCATCCACTCCATCGCGACCCCGTCGGTGGCGATGGGCGGGTTGCCGGCATCGGACACGAGCACGTTCATCACCGCGATCTCGCCCGACTGGCCGGTGACGATCTCGCGGGCGAAGTGCGCCACCGTCGGGTCGCTCTGGCGGGGGAGGTACTCGAGCCCGAGCGCGACGGCGCCGCTGTGGTGGGCGATCATGTCCTCGAGGAACCCCGCGTCGGCATCGTTGAACGACTCGGGCGACTCGTCACCGCCGACCTGCCAGCCGATGACCGCGGCGATCGCGACGCACAGCACGATGAGCACCAGCGTCTGCGCGACGCCGAACGGCCAACGATTCCGGGGGGCGTCGGCGCCCGACCCGTCGGCGGCGTGGTGGTCGTCGGGCACCTGGTCAGGGTACGGGCAGCGGTGCCGGTGCCCGCATCAGGCGGGGGCCGGCGCGGGACGCGCGCGATCGTCAGCCGGCCGCTCGCGGGGCCGGTGCTCGTCCCCTCCCGGCCGGCCGGGCGCGTCCCCCGGCGGTGGTGCAGGATGGGGCCGTGCTGCTCCAGGCCTGCCTCAACGG
>Ga0194132_10008333_pt1 | contig 14888 bp, 11 predicted proteins | sample TA2KigOf80mmetaG_FD_148612 | JGI IMG/M metagenome (GOLD analysis project Ga0194132, IMG submission 148612) | Freshwater microbial communities from Lake Tanganyika, Tanzania - TA2015054 Kigoma Offshore 80m | ecosystem: Environmental > Aquatic > Freshwater > Lake | place: Tanzania: Lake... | reverse complement strand
CTCGTGCCCGCCGCAGGCGGCGCGGGAGCGGGTGGAGGCGGCGGCGCGGTCGTCGACCACGGCCGCAGCCGGCGGCGGTTCGCCTTCGTCCACGAGTCGATCGCGGAGCTCAAGAAGGTCGAGTGGCCGAACCGGGCGCAGGTCGTGCAGGGCACGGTCGTCGTCATCATCGCCTGCGCCGTCGTCGGTCTCTTCCTCTACCTTGCCGACCTCGGCTTGAAGCCCCTCGTCCGCGACGTCTTCCTCAACACCTGAGCCAGAGCACCTGACGGAGTCTTTCGATGTTCCAGTGGTACGTCATCAACACCTATTCCGGGCACGAGAACAAGGTCAAGCAGAACCTCGAGCATCGGATCCTCTCGATGAACCAGGCCCACCGGTTCCGGCGGGTCGTCGTCCCGACCGAGCAGGTGATCGAGACGAAGGACGGGCAGAAGGTCCAGACCGAGAAGCGCGTGCTCCCGGGCTACGTCCTCGTCAACATGGATCTCTCGGACGAGGCGTGGACGGTCGTCAAGGGCACGCCCGGTGTGACGGCGTTCGTCGGCGCCGGCGCGAAGCCGGTGCCGCTCGCGCAGGGTGAGGTCGACCGGATCCTCCACTCGGGCGCCGCTGCCGGCGGGCCCGCCCCCAAGGCGCAGGTCGAGTTCTCGCTCGGCGAGTCCGTCAAGGTCACGTCCGGGCCGCTCTCCGACTTCGACGGCGAGATCGTCGACGTCAACCCCGACCAGCAGAAGCTGAAGGTGCTCGTCGACATCTTCGAGCGCCAGGTCCCGGTCGAGCTCGGCTTCGACCAGGTCAAGAAGATCGACTAGGCGGCAACCACTCGAGACGGGAGGAGGGGCCGCGAGCCCCGCAGGTACTCACGCAATGGCAAAGAAGGTCATCACCGTCATCAAGCTCCAGATCCCCGGCGGGCAGGCGAACCCGGCCCCGCCCGTGGGACCGGCGCTCGGTCAGCACGGCGTCAACATCGTCGAGTTCACGAAGGCGTTCAACGCCCAGACCGCCGCCGAGAATGGCCGGATCACGCCGGTCGAGATCACGGTCTACGAGGATCGGTCGTTCACCTTCATCACGAAGACGCCGCCTGCGGCCGTCCTCATCAAGGAGGCGCTCAACCTCGCGTCGGGCTCCGCCGAGCCGAACCGCAACAAGGTCGGGAAGCTCTCGCAGGCGCAGCTGCGCTCGATCGCCGAGACGAAGATGCCGGACCTGAACGCGAACGACGTCGAGCAGGCGATGAAGGTGATCGCCGGGACGGCGCGCAGCATGGGCGTGGAGGTGGACGCCTGATGGCGAAGCACGGGAAGGCCTACGCGACCGCGCGGCAGACGGTCGACCGCGAGCGGCTCTACTCGCCGGTCGAGGCGATCCGCACGCTCAAGGGCCTGCAGACCGCGAAGTTCGACGAGACGGTCGAGGTGCACTTCACCCTCGGCCTCAACGTCCGTCATGCCGACGAGCAGCTCCGCGGGACGATCATGCTCCCGCACGGCACCGGCCGCGAGATGCGCGTGGCGGTGTTTGCGGAGGGCGACAAGGCACGCGAGGCGGAGGAGGCGGGCGCGGACGTCGTCGGCTCGGCCGATCTCGCCACGCGCATCGAGGGCGGCTTCACGGACTTCGACGTCGCGATCGCGACCCCCGACCAGATGGGCGTCGTCGGCCGGCTCGGACGGATCCTCGGCCCGCGGGGGCTGATGCCGAACCCGAAGACGGGCACGGTCACGTTCGACGTCGGCAAGGCGGTCTCGGACGCGAAGGCCGGCAAGCTCGAGTACCGGACCGATCGCGGCGCGAACGTCCACGTCCCGATCGGGAAGAAGAGCTTCGACGACCGGCGCCTCGCCGAGAACTACGCCGCGCTCGTCGAGGAGATCATCCGCGCGAAGCCGGCTGCGGCCAAGGGCCGCTACATCAAGGGGATCACGCTGACCTCCACGATGGGCCCGGGGATCCACGTCGATCCGGCGCGCACGCGCGACATCGCGAGCGACCTCGAGGGGGCCGCCACGGCATGACGCTTCCGGGCCGTTCGCGCGGCCCGGGGTGAGATCCGACGACACGCCCGTCGCCAGAGACAGCCGGCAGCCCCGAACCGGGGCAGAGGTCCGGCCGAGGCGGCCTCGTGGGTCGAGCGGGCTGCGCCCGTGTCCACCTCCGAGCCCGCCAGCGTGCGGGCTCGAGTGCTTCGAAGGGAGGTGAACACGTGCAGAAGACGGAGAAGGAACGGGTCGTCGCCGAGCTGGCCGAGCGGCTGCGGTCGAGCGACTCGCTGATCGTCGCCGACTACCGCGGCCTCACGAACAGCCAGCTCGTCGGCGTCAGGGCCAAGCTCCGCGAGCAGGGCGCGTCCTTCACGGTGGTGAAGAACACGCTCGGCCGCCGCGCCGCCGAGGCGGCCGGGGCCGACGGGCTCCTCGCGCTGCTCCAGGGCCCGACGGCGATCGCCTTCGTGCGGTCGGAGGGGGATCCCGTCGCGGTCGCGAAGACGCTGGCCGACACGGCGAAGGAGACGAAGATCCTCGAGCTGCGCGGCGGGGTGCTGTCCGGGAGGACGATGACCGCCGCCGACGTCGAGGAGCTGGCGAAGCTGCCGCCGCTCGACGTCGTCAAGGGGCAGGTGATCGGCGTCATCCTGGCGCCGCTGAACCAGCTCGTCGGGCTGCTGAACGCCCCGCTGCAAGATCTCTTCGGCCTGGTCGAGGCCCGGATCGAGCAGCTCCGGCAGGGCGGCGACACGACCGCGGCAGCGGCCGCTGCCCCGGCGTCCGAGGAGACGGCGGCTGAGCCCGCCGCCCCGGAGGAGCAGGATGCTCCTGCCGAGGCCTCCGAGGAGGCACCGGCGGCGGAGGCGTCCGAGGATGCCCCGGCCGCCGAGGCGACCGACGACACCGCGCCGGCCGAGGAGCCGGCGCCCGAGACCACAGACGAGTGAACCCAGGAGGAAGCAACGTGTCCGCAGTCGACACCGTGTTCGAGCAGCTCGGGACGATGACCGTCCTCGAGCTGGTCGAGCTCAAGAAGAAGATCGAGGACGAGTGGGGCATTACCGCCGCCGCTCCCGTCGCCGTCGCCGCGGTCGCCGCGCCCGGTGGGGGAGACGGGGCCGCCGCCGAGGAGGAGAAGGACTCCTTCGACGTGGTGCTGGACAACGCCGGCGGCCAGAAGATCGCCGTGATCAAGGTCGTCCGCGCGGCGACCGGCCTCGGTCTCAAGGAGGCGAAGGATCTCGTGGACAGCGCCCCCGGCACGATCAAGGAGGGCCTCACGAAGGACGACGCCGACAAGCTCAAGGCGGAGCTCGAAGAGGCCGGCGCGAGCGTCAGCCTGAAGTAGTCACGTGCCTGGCCGTGTTGTCGCGCGTCTGGTGGATGAGGGACCGACATACCAGACGTGCGACAACACGGCCCCACTGTTGTAGGGCGGGGGTTCGAATCAAACGATTCGTTTCCTGAAGCCAGGGGAACGAAGTTCCCCTAGGGAACCCCTCCTGCACTCGGATCCTGCACCTCGCCGCTTCCGCGTCTGGCTTCAGCCAGACGCGAAACCACGGACGCCGTAGATCACCACGGAGATCAGAGCACCGAAGCTCGATCCCGTGCAGACTGCCGTGTTCCTACAGACGCGTCTGGCTGAAGCCAGACGCGGAGAAGCGGGGAGCACGGTGCCAGGCTCGATCGCAAGGGAGGGGTCCCACGGAACCGGAGGTTCCCGGCTTCAGGATCCGAGCTCTCTCGCGTCTGCTACCTCCCGTCCCACACACAGCAGACGCGAGAGAGCTCGGCAATGAACACAGCCCGGCTTCAGGATCCGCAGGCTCGCGCGTCTGGTACGTCGGTCCCTCAACCCACCAGACGCGCGAGCCTGCGGCAAACAACACAGCGGGAACGACCAGGCCGAGCTTGCACAGCACGACCCTTTCGCTATAGTCCGAGGTTCCGCCGAGCGAACGCTCTATTCGACCCTGCCTGTCGCACCTGCACGCCGTTTCTAAGGGAGGCTGTATTTGAGCAGCACCGCTGTCGCGCCGCGCGCGCGCAAGAACTTCTCGCGCCTGAAGCACGTCCTCGACCTCCCCAACCTGATCGACATCCAGAAGGCCTCCTTCGGGTGGTTCCTGTCCGAGGGGCTCCGCGAGACGATCGACGACATCTCGCCGATCGAGGACTACACGGGCACGCTGGCGGTCGAGTTCGGGGACTACGAGTTCGGGGAGCCGCAGTGCTCGATCCAGGAGTGCCGTGAGAAGGACCTGACCTACCAGGCGCCGCTCTCGATGACCGTCCGGTTCGTCAACACGGAGACGGGCGAGATCCGGGAGCAGCGGGTCTTCATGGGCGACTTCCCGATGATGACCGAGCACGGCACGTTCATCATCAACGGCACCGAGCGCGTGATCGTGACGCAGCTCGTGCGGTCGCCGGGCGCCTACCTGATGGAGCCGAAGGACCCGACGAAGCAGGTGCTGACGGCGAACCTGATGCCGTCGCGCGGCTCCTGGCTCGAGCTCGAGATCGACAAGAAGGGCGTGGCGTACGCCCGCATCGACCGCAAGCGCAAGCTGCCGATCACGACGCTGCTCCGCGCGCTGCCGGCGGAGGACCCGACGTCCGGTTTCCGGCTCGACACCTCGTCGAACGAGGCGATCCTCGCGCTCTTCGACGAGCCGGCGCGGCCGTACGTCCAGAACACGCTCGACAAGGACCCCTCGACGCGCGAGGAGGAGGCCCTGATCGAGGTGTTCAAGAAGCAGCGACCCGGCGAGCCGCCGACGCTCGACAACGCGCGCAACCTGCTGCGCGCGCTCTTCTTCGACCCCAAGCGGTTCGACCTGACGAAGGTCGGCCGGTATAAGCTGAACCAGCGCCTCGGCGTCCAGGTGCCCGAGGACGTCCGCGTGCTCACGACCGAGGACATCCTCGCGCTCGTGCGGCGGCTCGTCGACCTCCCCGGCAAGCTCGGCGTGCCGGAGGACTCGAAGGACTACGCCGCCGACGCCGCCTCGCTCGGGCGGGAGCCGATCCGGACGGAGCTCGACGAGTACGAGCACTTCGGGAACCGGCGCCTCCGCACGACGGGCGAGCTGATCCAGGAGGCGTTCCGGGTCGGCCTCTACCGGATGGAGCGCGTCGTCCGCGAGCGGATGACGACCGAGGACGTCGACACGATCACGCCGCAGACGATCATCAACATCCGTCCGGTCGTGGCGGCGCTGAAGGAGTTCTTCGGCTCCTCGCAGCTGTCGCAGTTCATGGATCAGACGAACTCGCTCGCCGGCCTCACGCACCGGCGCCGCCTCTCGGCGCTCGGCGCCGGCGGGCTGACCCGAGAGCGGGCGCCGATCGAGGTGCGCGACGTGCACCCGACCCACTACGGGCGGATGTGCCCGATCGAGACGCCGGAGGGCCCGAACATCGGCCTGATCGGCTCGCTCGCGTCCTACGCCACGGTCTCCGAGTTCGGCTTCATCCAGACGCCGTACCGGGTCGTCAAGGGCGGCAAGGTCTCCGACGAGATCGTGTACCTCGATGCGGCGGAGGAGGCCCTCTTCACGATCGCCCAGGCGTCCGAGCCGGTCGACGCGAAGTCGGGCAAGTTCCTCCACGATCAGGTGCTCTGCCGGTCGAAGGAGGGCGAGGCCGTCGCCGTCCGCCCCGAGGACGTCCACTACATGGACGTCTCGCCGGCGCAGATCGTGTCGGTCGCGACCGCGCTGATCCCGTTCCTCGAGCACAACGACGCGAACCGCGCGCTGATGGGCGCGAACATGCAGCGGCAGGCCGTGCCGCTGATGATCCCGCAGGCGCCGCTCGTCGGCACCGGCCTCGAGTACCGGGCCGCGGTCGACACGGGCGACGTCGTCATCGCACGGAACGACGGCAACGTGGTCGACGTCGACGCCGAGCGGATCGTCGTCGAGGGCCGCGGCACGCGCGACGAGTACGCGCTGACGAAGTTCATGCGCTCGAACCAGGGCACGCTCATCCACCAGAAGCCGCTCGTGAAGCTCGGCGACAAGGTGACGAAGGGCGACGTCCTCGCCGACGGGTCGTCCACGGACGGCGGCGAGCTCGCGCTCGGCGCCAACCTGCTGGTCGCGTTCATGCCGTTCGAGGGCTTCAACTTCGAGGACGCGATCGTGCTCTCCGAGCGTCTCGTCAAGGACGACGTGCTGAGCTCGATCCACATCCACGAGTACGAGATCGACGCGCGGTCGACGAAGCTCGGCGACGAGGAGATCACGCGCGACATCCCGAACCGCTCGGAGGAGTCGCTCGCGAACCTCGACGAGCGCGGCGTCGTGCGGATCGGCGCCGAGGTCGGGTCCGGCGATCTCCTCGTCGGCAAGGTGACGCCGAAGGGCGAGACCGAGCTGACGGCGGAGGAGAAGCTGATCCGCGCGATCTTCAAGGAGAAGGCGCGGGAGGTCCGCGACACGTCGCTCAAGGTCCCGCACGGCGAGGGTGGCAAGGTGATCGGGGTGAAGACGTTCGCGCGCGACGCCGGCGACGACCTCTCCCCGGGCGTCAACGAGCTCGTGCGCGTCTACGTGGCGAAGAAGCGCAAGATCGCCGAGGGCGACAAGCTCGCGGGCCGCCACGGCAACAAGGGCGTGATCTCGAAGATCGTCCCCGAGGAGGACATGCCGTTCCTCGAGGACGGTCGGGCGGTCGACGTCGTGCTCAACCCGCTCGGCGTGCCGAGCCGGATGAACATCGGCCAGATCCTCGAGACGCATCTCGGCTGGGCCGCGGCGCACGGTGCCTTCGCCGACGGCGAGCCCGTCAACCCGCGCGCGCCGATCAACGCCCCGAACCCGAAGGCGGTGATGACGCCGGTCTTCGACGGCGCCACCGAGGTGGACGTCGACGAGGCGCTCGCCAGCTGGGCGGCGCAGAGCGAGAAGATCGCGATGAACGTCGACACCTCGAGGCCCGCCGGGCGGAAGTGCTCGGGCAAGGTGCAGCTCTACGACGGCAAGTCCGGAGCGCCCTTCGAGCAGAAGGTGACGGTCGGCTACATGTACATCCTCAAGCTCCTCCACCTCGTCGACGACAAGATCCACGCGCGCTCGACGGGCCCCTACTCGCTCGTGACCCAGCAGCCCCTGGGCGGCAAGGCGCAGTTCGGTGGTCAGCGGTTCGGCGAGATGGAGGTGTGGGCGCTCGAGGCCTACGGCGCCGCGTACACGCTGCAGGAGATGCTGACGATCAAGTCCGACGACACGATCGGCCGCGTCAAGGCGTACGAGGCGATCGTCAAGGGCGAGAACATCGCCGAGCCGTCGATCCCCGAGTCGTTCAAGGTGCTGCTCAAGGAGATGCAGTCGCTCGCGCTCGACGTGCACGTGCTCTCCGACGAGGGGCGCGAGGTCGAGGTGCGCGAGGAGGACGACGAGCTGCTCCGCGCCGCGGAGGAGCTCGGGATCGACCTCTCGCCGGCCGCCGTGCGCGCCGCCGCCGAGCAGCCGTCCGCGCAGGACGTCGAGGAGGGAGCGATGCTCGCCGACGACGGCGGTGACCTGCTCGTCGCCGCCGACAAGGATCTCGACGAGGAGGCCGAGGAGGAAGACGGCTTCGGCTCGATCGACCAGATGGCAGACGCGGAGCTGGAGGACTGAGCCGCGGCTCGGCCCTCCAGCTTCACTGATTTTCGGACGAGATAACGCGGGACAGAGTGGGGAGGCCCTGCGGGGGCTTCCCGGAGGAGAGATCCCTTGGCGCAGATCGACATCAACGACTTCGACGCGATCCGGATCGGGCTTGCTTCGCCGAAGCAGATCCGCGACTGGTCGATGGGCGAGGTCACGAAGCCCGAGACCATCAACTACCGCACCCTGAAGCCCGAGCGTGACGGGCTCTTCTGCGAGCGCATCTTCGGACCGACGAAGGACTGGGAGTGCTATTGCGGCAAGTACAAGCGGGTGCGCTACAAGGGCATCATCTGCGAGCGCTGCGGCGTCGAGGTGACGCGACAGAAGGTGCGGCGCGAGCGGATGGGGCACATCGATCTCGCGGCTCCGGTCTCGCACATCTGGTTCTTCAAGGGCGTTCCCAGCCGGATCGGGTACCTGCTCGACATCGCCCCGCGCGAGCTCGAGAAGGTGCTCTACTTCGCCGCCTCGATCGTGACCGCCGTCGACGTCGAGAAGCGCGGCGGCGACCTGGTTGACCTCGAGGACAAGGTCCGGGCGGAGTCGGAGCAGATCTACGTCGATCGCGACGACCAGCTCGCGGCGCTCGAGGACCGGCTCGCGCGTCGCCGCGACTACCTCGGGGCCGGCAAGGAGCGGAACTTCGACGAGGACGACGAGTTCTGGGCCCGCGGCCTCTCGAACTGGGCCGAGGATCAGGCGATCCCGACGCTCGAGGAGGCGCGCTCGCTCGCGGGTGGGATCTTCGCGAAGCTCGCGACGACGATCTCGACCGAGGACGCGAAGAAGATCCGCGAGGCCGTGCGCTCGACGGCGACGCGCGCGGATCGGCAGCTGACCCCGCGCGAGCTCGAGCTCGTCGCCTCCGCCGTCCAGCAGATCGTCGAGGCGCTCGACCCGCTCCGAGCAGAGCTCGGGGAGGCGAGCGGCTCCAAGAAGGGCGCCCTGACGAAGCGGCTGCACCGGATCGAGGAGGCGCTCGTCGACGGTGCGGTGCTCTCGGGCGAGGACGCCGAGCTCGTCGCGTCGGTCGACGCCAAGAACCTCGAGCGGTCGCGCGAGATCGGGAACGGCCTGCTCGCCGACCTGCTCCACCAGGCCGATCCCGAGGGAGGCCCGGAGGCGCTCCGCGAGCTCGCCGCCGACCTCTGCCTCGTCCCCGGCGCCCGCAAGGACGATCTCGACGTCGTCACCCAGTGGGTCGGGAAGGCCCGCGAGATGTACGCGGACATCGAGACGCGGCGTGCCGACGCGCGCGAGGCCGCCGTCGAGGGCGTCCGCCGGCTCGAGGAGACGTGGAAGCTCTTCCGCGAGCTCGAGCCGAAGCTCGTCGTCAACGACGAGCAGATCTTCCGCGAGCTGAAGGACCGCTTCGGGTCGCCGTACGGCTTCGGCCAGTACTTCCGCGGCGGCATGGGCGCGGAGGCGATCAGGGATCTCCTGCGCGACCTCGACCTCGAGGACGAGTCGCGGAGCCTCCGCGACACGATCAAGACCTCGAAGGGGCAGAAGCAGCAGCGCGCGATCAAGCGGCTCAAGGTCGTCGAGGCGTTCATCAAGTCGGAGAATCGGCCCGAGTGGATGATCCTGGAGGCGATCCCCGTGATCCCGCCGGAGCTCCGCCCGATGGTGCAGCTCGATGGCGGCCGTTTCGCCACGAGCGACCTCAACGACCTCTACCGGCGCGTGATCAACCGCAACAACCGCCTCAAGCGCCTGCTCGACCTCGGCGCGCCCGAGATCATCGTCAACAACGAGAAGCGGATGCTGCAGGAGGCCGTCGACGCGCTCTTCGACAACGGCCGTCGCGGTCGTGCGGTCACCGGCCCGGGCAACCGGCCGCTGAAGTCGCTGTCCGACATGCTGAAGGGCAAGCAGGGCCGCTTCCGGCAGAACCTGCTCGGCAAGCGCGTCGACTACTCCGGGCGCTCGGTGATCGTCGCCGGCCCGCAGCTCAAGCTGCACCAGTGCGGCCTACCGAAGCTGATGGCGCTCGAGCTCTTCAAGCCGTTCATCATGTGCCGGCTCGTCGAGCGGAAGTCGGTCCAGAACATCAAGGCGGCGAAGAAGCACGTCGAGTCGATGGTCCCGGAGGTCTGGGACGTGCTCGAGGAGGTCATCGCCGAGCACCCCGTGCTCCTGAACCGCGCCCCGACGCTCCACCGCCTCGGCATCCAGGCGTTCGAGCCGGTGCTCGTCGAGGGCAAGGCGATCCAGGTGCACCCGCTCGTCTGCCACGCGTTCAACGCCGACTTCGACGGCGACCAGATGGCCGTCCATGTGCCGCTGTCGGCCGAGGCGCAGGCCGAGGCCCGGATCCTGATGCTGTCCTCGAACAACATCCTCTCGCCGGCGCACGGACGGCCGCTCGCGACGCCGACGCAGGACATGGTGCTGGGCTCGTACTTCCTTACCTTCTGCGAGCACGACCTCGCGGAGACGACCGCCGAGGAGCTCGCGAAGTCGCTCGGCAAGAAGGGGCTGAAGCGGTTCCAGTCCGAGGAGGAGGTCGAGTTCGCGCTCGAGGCGGACCAGGTCGAGCTGCAGGAGCCGATCGTGTACCGCAACGGGGCGGAGCTGCAGCTGACGACGCCCGGGCGCGTGATCTTCTCCCAGGAGATCCAGCGGTCGCTCGGCGAGACGGTGCGCGGCCAGCTCAACGACCCTGTCGTCGTCGACCGGCCGCTGACGAAGCGGGAGCTCGACGCGCTGATCGACCGGCTCGTCGGCGAGTACGGCGCATACGCCGTCGCCTCGACGCTCGACACGATCAAGAACCTCGCCTTCCGGTTCGCCACGCGGGCCGGCGTCACGATCTCCAAGAACGACATCGTCGTGCCGCCCTCGAAGGAGGAGATCCTCGCGCGGTACGAGGGCGACGTCGCCAAGGTCGAGCGCGAGTACGAGCGCGGCCTGATGACCGAGGAGGAGCGGAAGGAGCGGATCGTCGCGATCTGGACGGACGCGACCGACGCCGTCGCCGAGGCGATGCGCGCCAACCTCCATCAGATGAACTCGGTGTTCATGATGGCCAACTCCGGCGCCCGCGGCTCGTTCAACCAGATCCGCCAGCTCGCCGGCATGCGCGGGCTGATGGCGAACCCGAAGGGCGAGATCATCGAGCGTCCGATCAAGGCCAACTTCATGGAGGGCCTGACCGTGCTCGAGTACTTCATCTCGACGCACGGCGCCCGCAAGGGCCTCGCCGACACGGCGCTCCGCACGGCCGACTCCGGCTACCTCACCCGGCGTCTCGTCGACGTCTCGCAGGACGTGATCATCCGCGAGGACGACTGCGGGACGGGCGAGCACATCGACCTGCCGGCGGTCGCCGACGGGCAGCTGAACCGGTCGGCGGCCGGGCGCATCCTCGCCGACGACGTATTCAAGCCGCTGAAGGACGGCAAGCCGAGCAAGACCCAGCTCGCCGCCAAGGGCGAGGAGCTGACGATGAAGCGGCTCCGTGAGGTCGTGGATCAGCTCGAGGACGCTGCCGCCGACGTCCGGCTCCCGGTCCGCACGGTGCTCAAGTGCCGCGCCGAGCACGGGGTCTGCCGCGCCTGCTACGGCACGTTCCTCGCGACGGGCGACATGTGCGAGATCGGCGACGCGGTCGGCATCATCGCGGCGCAGTCGATCGGCGAGCCGGGGACGCAGCTGACGATGCGGACGTTCCACACGGGCGGCGTCGCCGGAGCCGACATCACGCACGGTCTCCCGCGTGTCGTCGAGATCTTCGAGGCCCGAAACCCGAAGGGGGCGGCGACGCTCGCGGAGGTGCCCGGGAAGATCGAGCTCGAGGACATGGATCGCACGATCAAGGTCACGATCGTCCCGACCGCGCTCAGCGAGGCGGGTGAGCCGCTCCCGCCGAAGGAGCACGTGTTCTCGCGGCGGACCCGGCTGCTCGTGCGACCGGGGAGCGTCGTGGAGGCGGGCGATCCGCTGAACGAGGGCTCGCTCAACCCGACGGAGCTGCTGGCGCTCCACACGAGCGCCGGCAAGAAGTCGACCCCGAGCGAGCTGTACCTTGTCGGCGAGGTGCAGAAGGTGTACAGGTCGCAGGGCGTCGACATCCACGACAAGCACATCGAGCTGATCGTGCGGCAGATGCTGAAGAAGGTGCGGGTGGAGAGCGCAGGCGACACGGACTTCCTTCCGGGCCAGCTCGTCGACCGCGTGCTGCTCGATCGCGCCAACGACAACGTCACCGCCGCCAAGGGCGAGACGGCGACGTACGAGCCCCTGATCCTCGGGATCACGAAGGCCTCGCTGGCAACCGAGTCCTTCCTCTCGGCCGCCTCCTTCCAGGAGACGACGAAGGTGCTGACGGACGCGGCGATCGAGGGCAAGACCGACCGTCTGCACGGGCTCAAGGAGAACGTGATCATCGGGAAGCTGATCCCGGCCGCGACCGGGCTCAAGAAGTACCGCGGCATCGACGTCGAGCCGACGGAGCCGCTGCCGTTCTCGGTGTTCGGCAGCGAGGCGGAGGCCGAGCTCCTGGCGGCGCTCGAGGAGATCGGGGACGGCGACGGCATCGATCTCGCCTCGCTCGGTCTCGGCTTCGACGGCGATCTCGACGGCGCCGCCGGCGACGTCACGACGGAGCCGGAGGAGAGCACGGGCGACGCGTAGCCTCGCGTCGTCGCGATAGGTGGTCTCACCGTGGGGCGGCGCGAGCCGCCCCACAGCGTCTCGCGACAGCATCGCGCCCCACGGAAGGATCCCGAGGGCCTACGCGGCCGTTCCGCGGCCGGCAGCCCGCGCGCGGCGGACGCCCTCCTCCGCGCGCAGGAGCAGCGACGGCACGTCGTCCTCGTCGGTCGCCGCCGCGATCCCGCCCGACAGCGTCACGCTCGGGATCGCCTCCGGCGGCTGCCTCAGGAGCATTGCCTGGACGCGCGCGAAGAGCCCCTCGGCGTCGGCGCGCATCGCGTCCGGGAGGACGACTGCGAACTCGTCGCTGCCGATACGTGCGGCCACGTCGGCGTCGCGGAGGCATTCGCGGACTCGCGCCGCCGTCCAGCGGAGGACGTCGTCGCCCACGAGCTGACCGAAGTCGGCGTTGAGCGCGCGGAAGCCGTCGACGTCGAGGATCAGGAGCGTCAGCGAGCGGTTGTCCCGCTGCGCCCGGGCGAGCGCGCGCGAGAGCGTGCGGTTGAAGCCGGTGCGGTTCTTGAGCCCGGTGAGGGAGTCGACCATCGACGCGCCCTCCCGCAGCCCGTGCGGGCGATGCGTGACGGCGACGATCGTGGGCGCGGCTGCGGCGGCGACGGTCTCGAGCGACTCGACGACGATCGTCTCGTCCAGCTGCGCGTCGAGCGAGTAGGCGGCGACGAAGCCGAGGAGGTGTCCGTCGTGCTGGATCGGGACCGCGATCCCTGAGCGGAGGGCACCGGGCGGCTCGCCTTCCGCGTCGTACTGGTAGGCGAGGCGCACCGCGCGGACGGCCCGCCCGTCCGGCGGGCCGGAGACGAGCTGCGCCTCGGCGAGGTCGGCAGGCATCCCACGCGCGGCCACGGCCGGCTCGCCGTCCGGGATCTCGACCCGAACGAGCGCGGCGTCGACACCTGCAATCGACGTTGCCGCGTCGACCGTCCGGGCGAGCGCCTAGTCCAGGTCGGCCGCGTGCCCGAGCTCGGCCATCGCCTGCGCTCGGCCGCCGTCGCTCCTGACCCGGCGAAGCGCCGTGCCCAGCTGGTTCGCCATCTCGTCCATGCGAGAGCCCATGCGGTTCAGGGCGTCCGTGACCTCGTCGTCGGCGCCGCGACCCGGCGGCCGGACCATCACGGCTGCGAATCCGAGCACGACCAGGAGCCCGAGGACGGCGATGAGGGCGGTCGTGGTCGTGGTCATGGCCGCCACACCCTATCCTCGCGCCGGCTCCCGCAACACCCCTCGAAAGCGTGTTCGTCGGGTCAGCAGTCGTGCGTGACGCGGTCCTTGCCGTTGCGCTTGCTGTCGTTCAGGAGGAGGGAGGCCCTCTGGTCGATCGAAGCTCGTGTGTCGTCCGGCCGAAGCTGCGTCAGCCCGCGGCCGAGAACGTCAGCCGATCGGTGCCGGGGAACGCCGTCAGCCCGACCTCGTGCCGGAGCCGGCTGAAGAACTGCTGCGCCTCGTGGCAGCCCGTGTCGGGGAGCACGATCACGAACTCCTCGCCACCGCGACGGCACACGGTGTCGACCGTCCGCGCGGTCCGGCGGAGGACGTCGGCGAACGCGATGAGCACGTCGTCGCCGATCCCGAGCCCGTGCTGCTTGTTGATCAGCCCGAAGTCGTCGAGATCGACCATCAACAGGGTGAGCGGCGTGCCGGCCCGGCGCGAGCGCTCGATCTCCTGGACGAGCTCCTCGTCGTAGGCGCGCCGGTTGCGGAGGCCGGTGAGCGAGTCCGTCCGCACGAGGTCGAGCGTGGCGCGGAACCGTCGCGCGTTGACCAGCGGCCCGATCGAAGCGGTCGCGAGCCGGACGAGAGCCGCCTCGACGTCCTCCGCGAGGCCGGGTGCGCGGCTGAACGCGAGGAGAGTGCCGATCCGGACGCCCGCCGCGTGGATGGGGATGGCCACGCCCGACGCCAACGACGGCTCCGGCGGGTCTGCGTGGCGGCGCCACTGCAGCCGTGCCGCGTCCCAGTCGGCCGCGTCCGGCGGATCGATCGCCAGCGCCGACGCCGAGGCGTCGGGGATCCCGACCGCCGCGACGCGATCTCGCCGCTCTCGAGCTGCACCTGCACCGCCGCCGCATGGATGTCGGCGAGGCGGACGGCGGAAGCGACGATCGCGTTCGTGAGATCGTCGAGGTCGAGAGTGGCGCCGATCGCGCGCGGGCCCGCGAGCTCGCCGGGCTCGGCGACGCCGCCGGCCCCGACGGACGCGAGAGCGTCGGCGAGGCTCGACATGCTCTCGCCGATCGCCTCCAGCACCGCATGCAGCCGGCGGTCCGCCCGTGCTCTCACGCGCAGCGCGACGAGCGCGAGCAGGACGACCGCCGCGGCCGCGGCAGCGATCAATGCATCGGTTGTTCCCATCCCTCGTTCGCACTGTAAGCGGCTCGTTCTCCATCCGCTACGGGTGCGAGCATGGGAGACGCCCCCGGTTGCAGGCGGAATCGGCCTCCGCTATCCTTCCCGAGCTTGTTGGCGGGAGTCCCGCGACCACCGGGCCTCCCTTCAACGCGTGCCTCTGCCGCCCCCGTCAGAGGCATCCTGACTTCCGCGACCAAACGAG
>Ga0194132_10008329_pt1 | contig 14893 bp, 11 predicted proteins | sample TA2KigOf80mmetaG_FD_148612 | JGI IMG/M metagenome (GOLD analysis project Ga0194132, IMG submission 148612) | Freshwater microbial communities from Lake Tanganyika, Tanzania - TA2015054 Kigoma Offshore 80m | ecosystem: Environmental > Aquatic > Freshwater > Lake | place: Tanzania: Lake... | reverse complement strand
AAAAAGCGGCTTAACCTGTCGGCGAGCCTGTATGAGATGCTACAAATCTTGAGCCTCACGATGTTCGAGAAAATGCCATTGGATCAACTACTTAACAAAATCGTCGCCGACGAAATTCCGGACATGTCCGCTAACCAATTGAATTTATTCGATTAACGTCCGGACACTACTGTTAAATCGTGGTTATTGAGTGGGTGCGCCTGTGCATCCAGTTTAGTCCGTTTAAAACCGGATAGTTCGCGCCTTCAACATGGGTAATAAAGTAGCCTTGCGGACGCTTGGTGATGGCGGCGACCTGCACACTGGGTTTGCCCAAGGTCGTCAGGTTTTTGGTCAACGCCAGTTCGCGTCCGGCGCCCGGGCCGCTCATGATCTGGATGTAGGCATGCGGGCCGTTCACCGTTGCCGCGGGCTGCGGCGCGCGCGCGGCAACCATCTTGGTCAACGTGTCGGTACGCACCGGCGCCGGGCGCTGCACGGCGGTGGGCATGCGCAGCACCATGGTGCGCTCGAAATCTTCGGCGGTGGTTTGGCTTTCCGCTTCGGAGTCGGCGAGGTACTTCAGTTGGTACTTGCCCACCTCAATGACATCGTTGTTTTGCAGGATGTGTTTTTTGATCGGCGTGCCGTTGACCAGCGTACCGTTGGTGGAGCCGAGATCCTCGAGAAACGAATCGTTGAGGATGGTGATGATGCGCGCGTGCTCGCTGCTCACCGCCAGATTTTCGATTTGGATATCGTTTTGCGGCCGGCGGCCGATGGTGATGCGCTCTTTATCAAGCTCCACCTCGCGGATCACCGAGCCCTCGAGACTGAGTATCACTTTCGCCATGATCGTGCCCCCAACGCTTATTTGAACCAGCTCTTGAATCGCGCGAGCAGGCCGGCTGCCATGCCCGCGGGTTTTAACACGCGCACCAGAATAACTGAAATATTGTCGCGCCCGCCATTGTCGTTCGCCTGCTGCACCAATTGCTTGGCTGCGAGCGGTAAATTGGCCTTCAACGACGATATGATGTTCATGATATTTTCATCGCTTACCATGTCGTAGAGGCCGTCCGAGCACAGCAGGTAAATATCGTCCGGCTGCACCGCGTGGGTGTGGACCTCCGGCGTCACATTCGGGTCGATGCCGCAGGCGCGCGTGACCAGGTTGCGTTTCTTGGAGGCACGCGCCTGCTGCGGTGTCATCAGGCCGGCATCGATTTGCTCTTGTATCCACGAATGATCGCGCGTGAGCGGCCGCAACTGCGTGCCGCGCAAGCGGTAACAGCGCGAATCGCCCAAGTGACCGATGGTGACGCGATCGCCGTGCCAGTACGCGATCACCAGCGTGGTGCCCATGCCCGAGTACTTGGTTTGATTTTGCGACGCGGCATAGATCGCGGCATTGACTTTGACGGCTTGCGCGGCGACCACGCGTTGCGCCGCCTCGTCGCTCAGATTCTTGAGTTTTTCGCTGCTCAAGAGCTTGCGAATTTCCGCCGGCACCATCGCCACCGCGATGCCGCTCGCGACCTCGCCCGCGTTGTAACCGCCCATGCCATCGGCCAGCGTTGCCAAGCCCAGTTCCGGCTCGGCCGAGAGACTGTCTTCGTTGTGCGCGCGCACACGGCCGACATCGGTTGCGCTCGCCATATCGAATTTTGAGGTGACGCGATTCATGGCCTGTCCCGGGCGTGGTCCGTCATTGCGCGGCTGGGTTAATAAGGATGTTAGCGCCGAGCACCCAGCGCGTTGGGCAAGCACAAAACCACCCCTCCGATGTCCACAAAGCGGATTTCACGATGCCAGTCGGTAAAACGTAAGAATTATCATGAACAAGATAACGCAATTGACTGATTTAGTTTACTGTTTTTTCATTTTACGCAGCGCTCTGATAGCTATTGATGCGCGTGCGCAACGTCCTTGCTAATCAATGCGATGCGCCGAGCCCATGCGCAAGGAATGCTGAAACTACATGCCCCTGCTTAAGCCTGCCTCAACCTTATAAACAAAAAAATCAATAAAATCAATAACTTACAATAATAGCGCGGTACATAAAAAAAGGCCACGGAAACCGTGGCCGGTTCGTGCGAAATTGCGCGCTTTAGTTATCAAACACCATGCCATTGGCAACGTTATTGGCTTTGGCGAATTCGCCGCCGCTAAGTTTTTTGCCGTCTTCGCCACGCACGCGCAGCACTTCGATGTGCCCGCCCTGCGCGGCGACGCGAAAACTTTGCTCGTTCACCGCGGAGATTTCACCCATCTTGCCCACCACATCGGCGAAGCGGCGGAACAAGTGTTTTTTGGCGTCGAAGATTTGCACCTTTTTGCCGTTCAACAACGTCCACGCGCCCGGCGCCGGGTTGCAGCCGCGAATAACGTTGTACACCGCATCGACGTGGCTAGCCCAGTGGATGCGGGATTCGGCGGTACGGCACCAGCCTTCGTAGCTCGCCTTGGATTCGTCTTGCACGGTTTCGCTGTGCTTGCCGGCGAACACCAGATCGGCGGCTTCGAGCATCGCCTTAACACCCAGCGGAAACAAGTGGTTGAAGTACACATCACCGAGTGTGTCATCGGGCCCAATCGCACATTCTTTTTGCAACACCACCGGACCTTCATCGAGCCCTTCATTGGGGCGGAAAATCGTCAACCCGGTTTTGGTGTCGCCACGCATGATCGGCCAGTTGATCGACGAGGGCCCGCGATATTTCGGCAGCAACGACGGATGATATTGAATCGTGCCTAGCCGCGGCAAATGCGTAAACGTGTCTGGCGCGAACTGCAACACATAGGCCATGATGCCCAGATCGACATTCAAGCCTTTCAACGCATCGTGCGCCTCCTGCTCGCGCAGCGATTTAAACTGAAACACCTTGAGTTTTTTTTCCTCTGCCGCCGCACGCAGCGGATCGGCGCGCGCACCGGGTTTTTCCGGCGCGCAGAAGACGCCGGCGATGTCGTCGCCTCTCGCAACGAATGCGTCTAGTACCGCTTTACCAAAGTCTTGCTGGCCGATGATGGCTATTTTCATAGAGGTAATTCCTAAGAGTTCAAAACCTTTGACGCAGATTTACGCAGATGAACGCAGATTTTCTCACGATCTGTCTGCAAAAATCTGCGTTAATCTGCGTCAAAAAAGCTTTTGACGTTAAGCCGCTTTTTTCGGCGGCATGGTAAACGCGCCGGCGGTTTTCATCGCCGCGACTTGATCGGCGCTGTAACCCAGCACATCTTTTAACACTTCATCGGTGTGTTCGCCCAGCGTCGGCGAACGCTTGATTTGCGCGGGCGAGGCCGACAATTTAATCGGCATGCCAACGTTAAACCACTTGCCGCGCTGCGGGTGATCGAGCTCAACATACATTTGCCGGCCACGCACATGTTCGTCGTTGGCAAGATCGCCGGTGGACATGATCGGCCCGCACGGCACATCCAGCGGATTCAAAATCTCCATGAACTCGCGCTTGGTGTATTTGGATGCGAATTGGGTGAGCAACGCCCACATCTCGTTTTGGTTTTTACGACGGTCGCCGATCTTGGCAAAGCGCGCATCATTCGCTAGATCGGGCACACCCACATCCGGGCCGATGCGTTTGGCCAAACCGTCCCACACCGCTTCTTGCACCACCACGTAGATGTAATCGTTGGGCCCGCCGGGTTTGCATTGAATCGCGTTGCCGAGTTGGCCGCCGCCGGAATCATTGCCCGCGCGCGGGGTTTCGCTCATGCCCTGCTCCGTGTGCACGGAGTATTCGCTCAAACCGCCATGCTGCAAGCGCTGATGATCGCGCCACTTCACGCGGCACAGATTCATCACGCCATCCATCATCGCCACTTCGACGTACTGGCCTTGGCCGGTTTTATCGGCCTGGCGCAGCGCAGCGAGCAAACCGATCGCCAAATGCAAGCCGGTGCCCGAATCACCGATCTGCGCGCCGGTAACAAACGGTGGGCCTTCGGGCACGCCGGTGGTGCTCATCGCGCCGCCCATCGCCTGCGCCACGTTTTCGTACGCCTTAAAATCGGAATACGGCCCGCTGGAACCAAAACCCTTGATCGAACCCATCACGATTTTCGGGTTGATATCGTGGATTTTTTCCCAGGTAAAACCAAAGCGATCCAGCACGCCGGGGCCGAAGTTCTCCATGATGATGTCGCACTTTTTGAGCAAGTCGACAAACACCCTTTTGCCCTCGGGATTTTTCATGTTCACGGTGATCGAACGCTTGTTGCAGTTCAACATCGTGAAGTAAAGGCTATCGGCATTCGGCACATCGCGCAGTTGCCCGCGCGTGGCATCGCCCTGCGGCGGCTCGAACTTGATCACATCCGCGCCCATCCACGCCAGCAGTTGCGAGCAGGTCGGGCCCGCTTGCACATGCGTCATGTCTAGAATTCGCACACCTTTTAATGCTTCCATTCGTTTCTCCAAACGCGGCGCTAATGCCGCTTATCCGGCCGCTCGTCGCATGGTGCTAATTGTATCGCCGAGAAAGGGCGCAACTATAGGTAATGAAGCCGCGACTAACCATGACCACCGTCAAGAATCGCCGCCAAAAATTTACTTAAGAAACAAATGGTTATAGAATCCGCTCCCTGGAATTCTCCTGCCCGCCATGACCCAGCTCGCACTTCATCCCCAGTCCAAAATTCTGCGCCTACAGTTGCGGCAGAACCTGGTGTTGAAAAACTTGACCGCCGCGCAATGGCAAGAGTTCGAGCCACTGATCGAGATCAGCGACTACGCCAAGGGCGAAACGCTGGAACATCAGGGCACGCACTCGATGGAGCAGTATTTTGTCATCGACGGTGTGTTAAAGCGCGTAGTGTCCAATGCGCAGGGCAAGGAAATGATTTTGCGCTTCGCCGCCGAGAGCGACATCGACACCAGCTACGCCGCGTGGCGTTTAAAAACGCCGATGCCGTATTCGATCCGCGCGGTGACCAAGGTGCGCGCAGCTAAACTGTCGATGCTGCAATGGGCGGCCTTCCTCGAACGCCACGCCAAAATCAAGGGCGAATTCGAGTTGGAGGTGATGCGGCTGATGGCCGACGTGATGGGCCACACCATCACGCTACACCTGTTGAACGCGCCGGGGCGGGTGCAGCGTTTTGTGCGCAAACACGCGGAGTTGGAACAGCGTTTGCCCAAAAAGGAGCTGGCGTCCTATCTGAATTTGTCGCCAGAAACGCTGAGCCGGCTTAAAAAGCGCGGCAAGATTTAAACCCCATCTCAGAGGGAAACTTGACCGGGGTCAAGGGCAACAGCGCGTCTTGGCCACTATGATATTTTCTGCATTCACCGTACCACCGTTCGCCCTGAGCCTGTCGAAGGGCGATCCCAATAGCTAAAGCATGGCTAAGCGCCCTTCGACAGGCTCAGGGCGAACGGTAAATCACGACGAATTCAGTTCACCGCAAGCAAGCGAGGAATATCTTCATGGACACCGCGGAAAACACCCAAACCCTGTTGGACGGCGCCGACCTCCTGATCGACGCGTTAAAGTTAAACGGCATCAACCACATCTACGGGCTGCCTGGCATCCCCATCACCGATCTTACGCGCCGCGCGCAAGCCGCCGGCATGCGCATGATTTCGTTTCGTCATGAACAAAACGCCGGCAACGCGGCGGCGATCGCGGGCTTTCTCACGCAGAAGCCCGGCATTTGTTTGACGGTGTCCGCGCCCGGTTTTTTGAATGGGCTTAACGCGCTGGCAAACGCCACCACCAACTGCTTTCCGATGATTTTGATCAGTGGCTCCAGCGAACGCGAAATCGTCGACCTGCAGCAAGGCGACTATGAAGAAATGGATCAGCTCGCCATTGCCAAGCCGCTCGCCAAGGCCGCGTACCGCGTGCTGCACATCGACGATATCGGCGTGGGCATCGCGCGCGCGATTCGCGCCGCGGTGTCGGGGCGGCCCGGCGGCGTCTATCTCGATTTGCCGGCGAAAGTGTTTGCGCAAACCATCGAAGCGCAGGCGGGCAAGAACACGTTGATCAAGGTGGTCGATCCCGCGCCGAGGCAGATTCCCGCGCCGGAGGCGGTTACGCGCGCGCTCGATTTACTCAAGAGCGCCAAGCGCCCGCTAATCATCCTCGGCAAAGGCGCGGCTTACGCGCAGGCCGATGCCGACATTCGCGCGCTGGTTGAAAAAACCGGCATCCCGTATTTGCCGATGTCGATGGCCAAGGGCCTGCTGCCCGATACGCATCCGCAATCGGCGTCGGCGGCGCGCTCGTATGTACTGCCCGAAGCCGACGTGGTGATGGTGATCGGCGCGCGCTTGAACTGGCTCTTATCGCACGGCAAGGGCAAAACCTGGGGCGGCAAATCGTCGAAGGATTGGGGCGGACAAAAGTTCGTTCAAATCGATATCTCGCCGCAAGAAGCCGACAGCAATGTGCGCATCGATGCGCCAGTGGTCGGCGACATCGGCTCGTGCGTGGCGGCGATGTTAAATGGCATCAACGCCTCCGGCGGCAATTGGCCCAAGCCCTCCGGTGATTGGCTGGGCGCGATCGAAGATCGCAAGAGCAAAAACGTCGCGAAGATGGCGGAGACGCTCGCCAAAAACCCCACGCCGATGAATTTCCACAGCGCGTTAAACGTGGTGCGCGACGTGGTCAAGGCCAACCCGGATGCGATGCTGGTCAACGAAGGCGCCAACGCGCTCGACTTCACCCGCAGCATTGTCGACATGTATAAGCCGCGCAAACGCATCGACGTCGGCACCTGGGGCGTGATGGGCATCGGCATGGGCTTCGCGGTGGCCGCAGCGGTGGAAACCGGGCTGCCGGTGATCGCGGTCGAAGGCGACAGCGCGTTTGGTTTCTCCGGCATGGAAGTCGAAACCATCTGCCGCTACAACCTGCCGGTGTGCGTGGTGATTTTCAACAACAACGGCGTCTACAAAGGCACCGACGTCAACGCCGGCGGCGGCGCGGATGTCGCGCCCACCGTGTTCGTCAAAAACGCGCGCTACGACAAAATCATCGAAGCCTTCGGCGGCGTCGGTGTGCACGCCATCACGCCGGCTGAATTGCGCGCGGCCATGGAACAAGCGGTGCGCTCGCGCAAGCCGACGTTGATCAACGCGGTGATCGATGAAACGGCAGGCACGGAGAGCGGGCGCATTACCAGTTTGAATCCGAAGGCGGCGAAGAAATAAGATGGGTAAGTAGGCTGGGTTCAAACCCTTCACCGCAGAGACGCGGAGGCGCAGAGGTTACGCAGAGGACAGCAAAAAAGGGTTTCTCTGCGGGGGTTCTCTGCGCCTCCGCGTCTCTGCGGTGGGAGGTTTAGGCCCTGCCCCTGAGTTTGTTTACCAACGGCCAAAACAGCATCACCAGCCCCAGCGCCATGATGCCGCCCACCAGCCAGTTGGAAAAAAACACGCTCAAGTTCCCCTGCGAGATGAGCATCGCTTGACGGAATGAGTCTTCCGCACGGTCGCCGAGCACCAGTGCCAGCACCATCGGCGCCATCGGGTAATCGAGTTTTTTGAAGATGTAACCGACAACGCCGAAGAACATCATGAACCAGATGTCGAGCATGGCGTTGTGCACGGTGAACGCGCCGATGGCACAGATCACAATGATCAGCGGCGCAACAATCGAAAACGGGATACGCAAAATGGCAGCGAACAACGGCACGCAAGTCAATACGATAATCAATCCCGCGAGATTGCCGAGATACATGCTCGCGATCAGCCCCCACACAAATTCTTTTTTCTCGACAAACAGCAGCGGCCCCGGCTGCAAGCCCCAGATCAACAAGCCACCGAGTAACACCGCCGCCGTGGGCGAACCGGGGATGCCGAGCGACAACATCGGCAGCAATGCAGAGGTGCCCGCCGCGTGCGCCGCGGTTTCCGGCGCCACCACGCCTTCGATGTGCCCCTTGCCGAACTGCGCGCCGTTGGGCGACATACGCTTGGCTACGCCGTAACTCATGAACGACGCAGGCGTGGCGCCGCCCGGCGTAATGCCCATCCAGCAGCCGATCACACAGCTACGCACGTAAGTCAGCCAATACATCGGCAGTTTTTTCCAGGTTTCAATCACCACCTTCATATTGATGCGCGCTTTGCTGCCGGAAAACTTCAAGCCTTCTTCCATCGACAACAGAATTTCGCCGATGCCGAAGAGCCCGATCACCGCCACCAAAAAGTCGAAACCGCGCATCAACTCGTGAAATCCGAACGTCAAGCGCAATTGCCCCGTGACGGTATCCATGCCCACCGCCGCCAGCGCAAACCCCAGCATCATCGCCGTCAAGGTTTTCCACGGCGAGCCTTTGCCCATGCCGATGAAGCTGCAGAAGGTCAGGAAATACACCGAGAAAAATTCCGGCGGCCCGAATTTCAGCGCGAACTTCGCCACCAGTGGCGCCAAGAAGGTAATCATCACCACCGCAACAAACGCGCCGATGAACGACGAGGTAAACGCGGCCGTCAGTGCCTCGCCCGCGCGTCCTTGCTGCGACATCGGGTAGCCGTCGAAGGTGGTGGCCACCGACCACGGCTCGCCGGGGATGTTGAACAACACCGAGGTAATCGCGCCGCCGAACAACGCCCCCCAGTAAATGCACGAGAGCATGATGATGGCCGAGGTCGGCGGCATGGTGAAGGTCAACGGCAGCAAAATCGCTATGCCATTGGCACCGCCCAGGCCCGGCAGCACACCGATGATCACGCCCAGCGTGACGCCGACGAACATCAGCAGCAGGTTAAAGGGGCTCAGAGCCACCGAGAACCCGTGCATCAGGGCATTGATTTCTTCCATTACAAACCGATCAAACTAAGCGGGTCATACAACGAACCTTTGTGCAGCGCGACCTTGAACCACACTTCGAACATCAGGTAGACGCACACACTCACGGTGACGCCGAGCAGCACCGCTTTCCACCACGCGTATTGACCCAGCCAGATCATGAATACCGCGATGTAGACGGTGGCGGCAAGATAAATGCCGAACCATTGGATCGCCAGCACGAACACGATCGCGGGGATCAGCACGGCCAGCACTTGCTTCAGTTGGCCGCGCTCGACAAACGTGCCGCGCGATTGCCCGGTGGTGCCGCGCAGTGCTTGCACCAGGGTCACCACGCTGGATATCGCGATGATCACGCCGATGTAAAACGGGAAGTAGCCCGCTTGCGGGCCGTCATCGCCCCATTTGGCGCCGAGTTTAAAACTCGTCCACGCGATCACCGCGCCGAAGGCAAGCAGCAACAGCGCGACGATGATTTCCATCGCGCGATTGCCGATCACGGCTTGTTTATCGGGGGAGGCTTGGTCTTCGGTGGACATCGCAAAAAGCGGGGCCTTCGATCAGGCGGCCATCGGCTGCAAGAATAGCGCCGCTCCCATCGGGAGCGGGGCCGGGGGCGAGGGAATCATCCAGACCCAATCCGTTACGGCTTCGCCAAAAACCCCGCCTCCTTCATCAACTCGCGGTGTTGCCGCTCGGCTTTCTCCACCCACGCCGCGTATTCCTTGCCGCTCATGAACGTCTGATTGAACGCGCCGTCTTCCATAAAGCGTTTCCACTCGGGCGTTTCGCGCACTTTTCTGAACAACTCGACGTAGAAATTCACTTGATCCTGCGTCACCCCCGGCGGCATGAAAATACCGCGCAGCATCACGTAGTCGGTGGGCACGCCGGCCTCGGCGCAGGTGGGGATGTCGTGCCATGACATCGTTGCCGTCACGCGTTGTTTGTAGGGCATGCGCGTGTCGTCGAACACGCACAGCGGCCGCAGCGTGCCGGCGCGCCACTGCGCCACCGCTTCGATCGGGTTATTCACCGTGGAATCGACATGCTTGCCGACCAGTTGCACCGCCACGTCGCCGCCGCCCTTGAACGGCAGGTAGGTGAACTTGGTGCCGGTGGCTTTTTCCAGACTCACGGTGAGAATTTGGTCTTCTTGCCGCGAGCCGGTACCGCCCATTTTGAATTTGTTGGGCCCGGCCTTGCTCACCGCTTCGATGTAATCCTTGGCGGTTTTGTACGGCGTGTCGGCGTTCACCCATAGCACGAATTGATCCAGCGCCAGCATCGCCACCGGCGTCATATCGCGGTAGCTAAACGGCACGCCGGTGGCCAGCGGCGTGGTAAACAAATTCGACAGCGTAATTACGATTTTATGCGCGTCGCCCTTGGCCGCTTTCACCGACAGAAAGCCTTCGGCGCCTGCGCCGCCCGACCGGTTCACCGGAATCAGCGATTGCTTCATCAAACCGTGCTTGGCGACGATGCCCTGTATGAGCCGCGCCATTTGATCGGCGCCGCCGCCGGTCCCCGCGGGAATGACAAACTCCACCGGCTTGGTGGGTTCCCACGCCGCGGCGTTCACGCTGGGCGTCGAACCCATCGCCCAACCCAGCGCCGCTGCCGCCAAAATTGCGATCATGCGGCTGTTGCCGCTGAAATGCCCGTGTACCATAGTTCCTCCTTAGTTCTGACCCGATTTGACTCTGGTTAACAATCGATCCTGCGGCGTCTGGCGACGCTCTTGGTTACGCGTGACGAGGCCGCTTCATCATGCACACTTCATAGGGGAAAAACATTGACCGCGCTCAAGTTTGCGTTTTCATGCGACCTTAAACGCAAAAAAATAGTCAATAAACTCAAATACTTACATAATACTTGCAAATGCTTGCCAGACCCGCGACCGCCTCCCCCATAGCAACGTAAGGTGCGGCGTGGCGTTGACGCTCGACCTGAGTCGGGTTGGGGCCACCATGGTAAGGTTCCAGCCATGCATACTGTCATGAAAACACTTACGCTGCTCGCCTGTGCGGCCACCTCGGCTTTCGCGCAAACCACGCCAGTGATTTCTCCCGCCCAGTTTCAAGCCTGCATCGACCGCGTGCGCGCACAAGCGCAAGCGGGCGGCATTACCGCGGCGACTTTCGAGCGCGCGCTCGCCGGCGTGGAGCACGATCAGTCGGTGATCGATCTTTCCAACAACCAACCGGAATTTCGTATTCCGATTTGGGATTACCTCGCCATGCTGGTGGATGAGGAGCGCGTGGCCGACGGCAACGCACGGTTAAAGGAGTGGGACGCCACGCTCGCCCAGGCCGAGCAGCGCTACGGCGTTGATCGCCACACCATCGTCGCGGTGTGGGGAGTCGAATCCGACTACGGCAAGGCCATCGGTAAGCGGCCGTTGGTGCATTCGCTGGCGACACTCAGTTGCAGCGGCAGGCGGCAAGCCTTTTTTCGCGGCGAATTGATCGCCACGCTGCAAATTCTGCAAAACGGCGATATACGCCCCGAGGGTCTCGTCGGTTCGTGGGCCGGCGCGTTCGGCCATACGCAATTCATGCCCTCGACCTTTCAGCGCCTGGCGGTCGATATGGATGGTGACGGCCGGCGCGACATCGTGGATTCGGTGCCGGATGCGCTGGGTTCCACCGCCAACTTTCTGCGCCGTGCGGGGTGGGTCAGCGGCGCGCCGTGGGGCTACGAAGTGCGCCTGCCCGCGGGCTACGCCGGCGAATCGGGCCGCAAGCAAAAGCAACCGCTGGCGGCGTGGGCCGCGCGCGGCATCACGCGTATCGACGGCAGCGCGCTCGCTGGAGCCGGCAATGCCGGGTTACTGCTGCCGGCGGGGCCCAGAGGCCCGGCCTTTCTGGTGTTCAGAAACTTCGACGCGATGTATAGCTACAATGCCGCGGAGTCCTACGCACTCGCCATCGCGCATCTTGCCGACCGGTTGCGCGGCGGCGGCGCGTTTGTCACCGCCTGGCCCACCGATGACCGCGGCCTGTCACGCGCCGAACGCCGCGAAGTACAACGGCTTTTGAATGAACGCGGCTTCGATGTCGGCACGCCCGACGGCCTAATCGGCCCGCGCACGCAAGCCGCGATCAAGGCGTTTCAAGAAAAAAACGGCCTAACCGGCCCGCCGCGCGCGGGCGGGAAATTGCTGGAGGCGTTGCGGCGTGGTAAACCATAACCATCGCTAAACCCCTCCACCGCAGAGGCGCGGAGACGCAGAGTTTACGCAGAGAACCCCAAGAACGTTTTGGAAGTTTTCTGCGATTCCTCTGCGTCTCTGCGCCTCAGCGGTGAAGATGTTGACGTTAATCCTTTACCCTGGAGAGCAGCAATGACCCGCAAACCCATGCACGCCGGCGACGCCGTTGCCGCGGCGCTGCGCGAGGAAGGTGTCACCCGCGTGTTCGGCGTGCCCGGCTCGCACATCCATCCGATTTACGACGGCTTGAGCAAGGTCGAGTCGATACGCTTTGTGGTATGCAAGCAAGAGCCCAACACGTCATTGATGGCCGACGCCTATGGGCGGCTCACCGGCAAGCCCGGTGTGTGCGTGGTCACCGCCGGGCCCGGCAGCATCAACTCGATGGCGGGCGTGGGGCAAGCGTATGGGGCTGCGTCGCCGATGGTACATCTGTCGGGTGCTGTGCCGTTAAAAGCCGATATGGAGGCGTTTCACGGTGTCGACGACCCGGCGTTCGTGCACGAGATGTTCAAAAAAATTACCAAGTGGAGCGCGCGCGTCGACAAAATCGAGGACATCCCCGAAGTGATGGCGAAAGCGTTTCACATCGCGAAGAGCGGCCGGCCGGGGCCGGTGCACGTCGAGTTGCCACGTGTGTCGGATTACAGCGAATACATTTTGCAGCAAGAACCGGTGGTGCTGCCGCCGTATCAGGGCCGCGCCGTCACGCAGCAAAAGCCCGATGCGCGAGTGGTCGACGATTGCGCCAAGCGCTTGATGAGCGCCCGCGCGCCGGTGCTCGCCGCCGGCAAGGGCATCATGCGCCAAGGCGCGATGGGTGAACTCGACAAGCTCGCGATGAAACTGCAAGCGCCGGTGATTTTCGCGCAAGACGCGATCGGTGTGATCCCCGATACGCATCCATTTTTCGCCGGGCATTTTCACATGCAACGCAGTCACCCGCTGTGTAACGACGCGCTCAAAAACACCGATCTCATTCTCGGCGTGGGCCTGCGCGCGGGGGCGGCGGAGATGAGCGAGCTGCAAGCGCGCGCGCCGGAAAAAAACATCATACTCATCGGCTTTGACGATGCAAAAAGCGCGCATTACCACGGCGACGATCAGCATGTCGCCGACCCCAGGCTTTTCCTGGAGGCCTTGCTCGAACGCCTTGGCGATTACCAGCGCCCGCGCGATGAAGCGCTGGTGAAACGCATGGCCGATGCCAAAGCCGCGGTGCGCGAAAAACTCGCAGCCGACATCGCGCCGCATCAAAACGACACCCCCATCGACCCCGGCGTGCTGGCCAACGCCATGAACACGGTGCTCGATGACGACGCCATGCTCGCCAGCGACGTCGGCAACTGCCAGATGTGGGCGCGCACGTTTCGGCGCATCACCAACGCCGAATCGTTCATGCAATCGGGCGTGTGGAACGCGATGAGCTTTGGGCTGCCGACCGCGATTGTCGCGAAAATGGAGTTTCCCCAACGCGATGTGATCGCGCTCGCCGGCGACGGCGCGTTTTTGATGACCATCGGCGATTTGCCCACCGCCGCCGAATACGGCGCCAATATCGTATGCGTGGTGTTAAACGACGGCGCTTTTGGCCAAACCTATATGCAGCAAACCGGGCTTTACGGCCACACCTATGGCACCGCGTTCACGAGCCCCAACTTCGCGCAGATTGCCGATGCTTGCGGCTGCAAAGGCATCCGCGTCAGCGATCCGCGCGAGGTTGAAAGCGCGCTGCGCGAGGGGCTCGCCGCCACTAAACATCAACCCGCGCTGGTGGAAGTAATGGTGGGCAGGCGCGCTTATCCCAGGCTCTGAGCGCGCATTTTAAAAAGATCAATTAAATCAAATACTTAAGTTTTTACGATGGCGAACGGATGGCCGCGCCATGGGCGTGGATCAGGCCAAGCCCAGCACACGGTTTTTCACCGCCTGCGGCGTGCCGGCAAGATCCATGTCCGCCAGCGACGGCCCCCATGTCCATGGGTCCACCTCGAGCAAGGTGCCGAACACTTGCGCAAACGCGCGATGCAGCGGCAGCGCAAGGCCAGCTTGCTCGGCCAGTTGCACGCAAGGCACGATGGCAAACGGTAAATCGTCCGCCACCCAGGTACGCCACACGTCGGGTTGGAACGCGGGGAAGGATTTATACACCGGGTTTTGCATCGCTTCGTAAAAGGTGTTGCTCTTAAAGGCGTAGTACTGATCGATCGCCTGCGCCATCGGCGTGTGCGTCACGCCATACGCCTCGCACACGCGTTTGCGCTCGGCATCGAGTGCGTCGCCCAACACACCCGCCGCCGGCACCACGCCGTCTTGATAAAAGCCGAAAGTCTTACCGTTAAGTTTGGCGCGCTCCATCGCACCGACATTGGGCAGCACCATCGCCGGATGCACGATCAGATTCAAATTTTCCAACCCGGTTTGCAGCACCGAGGTAGCCGCGGTGAAATCCGGGAACAGCGGTTTTAGCGCCGCCAGCGCTTCCGCCGAGCGCGACGCCGGCACGGTGGCGATTTGAATGCCCTTGCGCAAGCCCTTGGGCGTCACCACCGTGCCGCTGTAGCGCGCGGCGTGCGTCGGCGCGGGCGCTTCGGTCACCAGCACGTCCTCGCGGCCCGCCTTGCGCAGCAGCGGCGTCAAACGCGCCGAGGGCCAATAGCCGTGGCTTTGCACGTGCACCACCGCGCCGCGCGCGAATTGCGGAATCATCGCGCGAAACTTCGTTTCCAACTGATGCATGTCGACTTCGATCAGCACGGCCTGCGCATCCTTTAACGCCTCGGCGGTGGTGTCGCAAACCCTGTGCAATTTGGCAAAGCCGGTTTTTTTCGACACCAGGTGTTGCGCGCCCTCCTCGACGGCAAAACCGCCGGCCTGGCGCACCGCCGGTAGCTGCGCACGGTGTTCA
>Ga0194132_10008325_pt1 | contig 14898 bp, 15 predicted proteins | sample TA2KigOf80mmetaG_FD_148612 | JGI IMG/M metagenome (GOLD analysis project Ga0194132, IMG submission 148612) | Freshwater microbial communities from Lake Tanganyika, Tanzania - TA2015054 Kigoma Offshore 80m | ecosystem: Environmental > Aquatic > Freshwater > Lake | place: Tanzania: Lake... | reverse complement strand
TCCCGACATGGTGCTCGCCGCCCAAGCCAAGATCTTCACCTCGGAGAGCGCCATTCAGGTGGTGAACGACGCCCTGCAATTCTTCGGCGCCCGCGGCTACTCGCGCGAGCTGCCGCTCGAGCGCATGGCGCGCGACGTCCGCATGTTCACCATCGGCGGTGGCACCGCCGAGGTGCTGCGCAACGTGGTGGCAGGTGCGATCCTGAAGAAAAAGCTGCCGCAGACACGGGATGGGTGGGGCAAGGCGTAGCCTTGCTGGGAGCGCGCCATTCCAGTGGCGCGCTCCCAGCAATGACCCTATCGCCCGAACTTGTTCCAAGCGCCGTCCTTGCCGCGCATCAAGACGAACTCGGTGCCCTTCTTGGCCGAGGCTTCGCGCGGCGCGCAGGTGACGGAGATCCACGATTCGTGATCCCAGCGTGCCGAGCAGCTCTCGCGCTCACAGGGCAGCGGGAACTCGGCTTCGGTCGCGAGGCTGCCGCCGGCCGGCGCCTGGATCGAGAGGGTGCCGCGCGCCGGCTCGATCGAGCAGGCCACGGTGACGAAGCGCGAGCGGTCGGGCGGCCAGACCGGCGAGCTGTGCACGGTGAACTGCCGGCCGCTCTTCAATATCACCAGCGTGTAGGAGAAGTCGTCGGGCGTCACGGTACGCACGACATGAAAGCCGCCCGGCCGGTCGTATCGTTCGTAGAGATACCAGCGTGCACCCTCGCCGAACGGGCAATCGACCAGCTCCAGCGTCTTGCCGCCGTCGAGCACCAGTTGCAGGCGGTCGTGCCGGCGCGACGCCAGCAGCTCGTGGCTCTTGATGCGCTGCGCCTCCTCGCGCCAGTCGTCGGCACTGTCGCGCTGATAGTCGGGATTGATCGGCCGGCCGGCCGGCGCGCAATCCTGCGCCTGCCCGGCTGTCGCCATCAGCAGGCCCCAGACGATCGCGGCGAGAACGGCACGGATGCGCATCAGCGTCGAGGCCTGAGCATGGTCTCCAGGCTGATCGACCGCAAGGTCGCCTCGGCGATCTCGTCGATCTCCGCCAGCACCCGTTGCAGGGCCGTACCGACCGCGGTGTCCTCGCCCGGTTCCTCGGCGCGCTGTCCCGGCGCCGGCTCGAACAGGGCGACGATGTCCATCAGGGTGACGCGGCGACGGTTGCCGGTGAAACGGTAGCCACCGGCGGCGCCGCGGCCACCGCGCACCAGGCCGGCCGTGGCCAGCGTCCGCAACACCTTGGCGAGGTGGTGGCTCGACACGCCGAACCGCCCGGCCAGGTCGGCGGCCGACAGCGTGCGCTCGGGATCGCGCGCCAGCTCGAGCACGGCATAGAGACCAAGCCGCGTCGCCGTCTGCAGCTTCATGGGAGGTCCATGTCGAGCTGCAGCGAGGGGCCCGCCACCATGCCTTGGGCGCGGAAGAACGACAGGATCAGATGGTCCTTGCGGTCGACCAGGGTTCGTACGCGGCTCACACCCCGCTCCTTGAAGCGCGCGCACAACGCCGAGAACAAGGCGCTGCCGGCGCCCTTCAAGCGCAGCTTGGGATCGACCTGGATGGCGAATACCCAGCCCGCCGCCGGCTGGCCGAACTCCCAGGCGCGGACCTCGCCTACGATGAAGCCGGCCAGCACCCCGCGCGGCGTCTCGGCCACCAGGAAAAGCCGGTCCGCCGGCCCGCCGGCATAGCGCTCCAACATGCCCTGCCAATAGGCCGCTTTGGCCGCGCCGGTCAGGCGGTGATCGAGGTTGGTTATGGCCGGCAAGTCGGCTGGCTCGGCGGAGCGGATGGTTGCCATTGGCCGAAAGAATGCCCTTGCGGTGGGGAAAGTAAATAGGTATTTCGGTACCGAATTACAGAAATAGGGACTGCCATGGCCGAACTGCCGATCGATTGTCGCACCGAGCCCAGCCGCTACCGGCACTGGAAGCTCGCGCTCGAAGGCGGTGTCGCCTACCTGACGCTCGACGTGAACGAGGATGGCGGCTTGCGGCCGGGCTACAAGCTCAAGCTCAATTCCTACGATCTCGGCGTCGACATCGAGCTCGCCGATGCCGTGCAGCGCCTGCGCTTCGAGCATCCCGAAGTGGGCGCGGTAGTGATCCGCTCACAGCGCGACCGCATCTTCTGCTCGGGCGCCAACATCAACATGCTCGGACTGTCGAGCCACCATCACAAGGTCAACTTCTGCAAGTTCACCAACGAGACGCGGCTTGCCATCGAGGACGCCAGCGCCCATTCGCGCCAGACCTATATCTGCTCGATCAACGGCATCGCCGCCGGTGGTGGCTACGAGCTGGCGCTCGCCTGCGAGCAGATCCTGCTGGCCGACGACGGCTCGAGCGCGGTGTCGCTGCCCGAGCTGCCGTTGCTTGCCGTGCTGCCCGGCACCGGCGGATTGACGCGCCTGGTCGACAAGCGCCTGGTGCGGCGCGATCACGCCGACTTCTTCTGCACCACCGCCGAGGGCGTGCGCGGCAAGCGGGCACGAGATTGGCGGCTGGTCGACACGCTGATCCCGCCGAGCAGGCTCGCCGACGAAACCCACAAGATCGCCGAGAGCGTGGCGGCACGGTCCGATCGGCCGAGGGACGCCAAGGGCATCTCCCTGCCGACGATCGAGCGTGCGATCGAGGGCGACACGATCCGCTATGGCCATCTCACGGTCGAGATCGATCGCGAACGGCGCGCCGCCAAGCTTCGTCTCAACGGCCCCGACGCCGCGCCACCGGCCGATGCTGCGGCGATTCACGGTCAAGGCGCGGCGTTCTGGCCGCTCGCGCTCGCGCGTCAACTCGACGATGCGATGATGCATCTGCGCCTGAACGAGACCGAGATCGGCACCTGGGTGCTGCAGAGCCAGGGCGACGGCGCGCTGGTCGAAGCCTATGACGCGCTGCTGGCAAGACAATCGTCGGACTGGCTGGTGCGCGAGATCGTGCTCTACTGGAAGCGTACGCTGAAGCGCCTCGACGTGAGCGCGCGCAGCCTGATCGCGCTGGTCGAGCCGGGCTCGTGCTTTGCCGGCACGCTGTTCGAGCTGGTGCTGGCGGCGGACCGTTCCTACATGCTGGACGGCACGGTCGACGGCTCCAACCTGCCCGCCGCCTCGATCAGGCTGACGGCGATGAATTTCGGCCCATGCCCCATGGGCAATGGCCTGACGCGGCTGGCCAGCCGCTTCCTCGCCGCCCCCGACCGCGTCGATGAACTGAAAAGCGAGATCGGCCAGGCGATCGATGCCGAGGCGGCCGACGAGCTTGGCCTGGTCACCTTCACGCCCGACGACATCGATTGGGAGGACGAGGTGCGGCTCGCCGTCGAGGAGCGCGCCGGCTTCTCGCCCGACGGCCTCACCGGCATGGAAGCCAATCTGCGCTTCGCCGGGCCCGAGACCCTGGAAACCAAGATTTTCGCCCGACTCTCGGCCTGGCAGAACTGGATCTTCCAGCGACCCAACGCCACCGGAGCCGAGGGCGCACTGAAACTCTACGGCAGCGGCAAGCAAGCCAAGTACGACCGCAAGCGCGCGTGAAGGAGCAGGACATGGCCATCGACTACACCCAGCGCATCCCCAACAACGTCGACCTGTCGAGCGACCGGCGCCTGCAGCGCGCCCTCGAGAACTGGCAGCCGCGCTTCCTCGACTGGTGGAAGGACATGGGGCCGGACGGCACGACGAATTTCGACGTCTATTTGCGCACCGCCATCTCCGCCGAGGCCAATGGCTGGGCCCACTTCGGCTACGTCAAGATGCCGGAGTACCGCTGGGGAATTTTTCTCGCAGGCCAGGACCCCAACCGCCTGATCGCCTACGGCGACAACAAGGGCAAGCCCGCCTGGCAGGAGGTTCCGGGCGAGCTGCGCTCGACCTTGCGGCGCCTGATCGTGACGCAAGGCGACACCGAGCCGGCATCGGTCGAGCAGCAGCGTCAGCTCGGCAAGACCGCGCCGTCGCTCTACGACCTGCGCAACGTCTTCCAGGTCAATGTCGAGGAAGGCCGGCATTTGTGGGCGATGGTCTACCTGCTGCACGCCTATTTCGGCCGCGACGGACGTGAGGAGGCGGAGATGCTGCTGGAGCGGCACTCCGGCGATCCCGACAAGCCGCGCATCCTGGGCGCCTTCAACGAGAAGACGCCGGACTGGCTGTCGTTCTTCATGTTCACCTACTTCACCGACCGCGATGGCAAGTACCAGCTCGCCTCGCTCGCCGAATCCGGCTTCGACCCGCTGTCGCGCTCCTGCCGCTTCATGCTGATCGAGGAAGCCCACCACATGTTCGTGGGCGAGTCGGGCGTGCAGCGCATCGTCCAGCGCACCTGCGACCTCATGAGGGAGCACAAGACCGACGATGTGCGCGGTCTCGGCGCGATCGATCTGCCGACGATCCAGAAGTACCTCAACTTCCACTTCTCGGTGTCGCTCGACCTGTTCGGCCAGGAGGCCTCGACCAACGCCGCCAACTACTACACGATGGGCGTCAAGGGCCGATACCTCGAGACGCGCATCGCCGATGACCACGTGCTCGCCGACTCGACTTTCGAAATGGACACCGCCGAGAACGGCCGCATCGTGCGCAAGACCGTGCCGGCGCTGTCGGCGTTGAACGAGCGCCTGCGCAACGACTATGTCGAGGATTGCGCCAAGGGCCTGCTACGCTGGAACCGCGCCATCGAGCAGGCGGGCATCGACTTCGAGCTCAAGCTGCCGCACCGTGCCTTCAACCGCCGCATCGGCACCTTCGCCGAGTTGCACGTCTCGCCCGACGGCAAGGTCATGAGCGAGGCCGATTGGAAGGCCAACGAGCAAAAGTGGTTGCCGACCGGCGAGGACCGCGCTTTCGTGACGTCGCTGATGGGCCCGGCGGTGATCGAGCCCGGCAAGTTCGCCAACTGGATCGCTCCGCCGCAGCGCGGCATCAACAACCAGGCGGCAAATTTCGAATACGTCCGGTTCAACTGATGGCCGGCATCTCGATCCACGTCTACGACGTCTCGCGCGGCGTGCCGGCCGCCGGCTTGCGCGTCGAGGTCCGGGGACCGGACGGCGCGCTGCTGATCGACGGCCGGACGGCGGCGCCCGGCACACTCGACGCGCCGACCCCCGCCACTGGCACCTACGAGGCGGTCTTCCTCATCGGCGCCTGGTATCGCGGCCAAGGCGTGGCCGTGCCGTCGCCGGCTTTTCTCGAAACGGTGCCCTATCGTTTCGGCGTCGCCGATCTCGGCCAGCACTATCACCTGCCGCTCAAGATGACACCGTGGGGTTTCTCACTTTTCCGTGGCGGGGCATGACGCTCGGCCCGTCGATTGCTATGCCTCGCATCGGATCGACTCTGGGGGATGCGATGATCGCACGCAGGCATCTATGGCAATTGGGCGCCGGCTTGGCTTTTGCCGGCACGGCGTGGGCGCAAGCGCCGTGGCCCAACCGACCGGTCAAGCTGATCGTCACCTTCCCGCCCGGCGGCGCGTCGGATGCGGCGGCGCGCGTCATCGCCGGCCCGTTGTCGGAGAAGCTCGGACAGACCGTGGTCGTCGACAACAAGCCGGGCGGCGGCACGACCATCGGCGCCAACTTCGTGCTGGCGGCCAAGGACGACTATCACACCCTGATGCTGTCGAACTCCGCGCCGATCTCGATCGCGCCCTACCTGTTCGACAAGCCGCCTTACGATCCGATCAAGGACTTTGCCCACGTCGTCTATATCGGCTCGGTCGCCAACGCCTTCGTGGTGCGGCCGGCGGTGCCGGCCAAGACCATGCCGGAGCTGATCGCCTGGATCAAAGGCCAAGGCAAGTCGGTGCCGTTCGGCTCGGGCGGCCAGGGTTCGATCGGCCACATCATCGGCGAGATGTTCAAGGCCGAGCTCGGGCTGAACATGGAGCATATCGGCTACCGCGGCGCGGCACCGATGTTCCAGGACATGATGGCGGGCCAGCTCGACTTCGCGGTGGTGACGTTGACCGAGGTGCTGCCGCTCGCCAAGGACGGCAAGCTGCGCATGATCGCGCTCACCTCGACGCAGAAGGCGCCGTCGGCGCCCGATGTGCCGCTGGTCACCGAGCTCGGGTATCCGAAGTTGGTGGCCGAGAATTTCGTCGGCATCTCGGCCCCCGCCGGCATGCCGGCGCCCGCCCAGGCCAGGCTGCACAAGGCGGCTTCCGAGGTTCTGGCCGACCCCAAGATCGTCGAGCGGCTGGGTGAGCTGGGCTTCGTCACCAAGCCCATGACCTCGGCCGAGTTCACCGCCTTCGTCGCCAACCAGGTGCAGACTTTCCAGGCCCCGGTGAAGGCGTCGGGAGCAAAGCTCAACTGAGGGTAGCTGGCCGCCTCGGCAGCCCGCCGCTAGGATGACATCATGCCCGTGCCCGATTTCGATCCATCCACGTTGAGCGTCGACGAGCGCTTGGCGCTGATCGACCAGCTCTGGCTCAGCATCGCCGAAGATGCGCGGCATGGAGATTCCGATGCGTCGGCCGCTCTCGACGTCAATCGGCCTTTGGAATCCGAATTGATCGTGGAGCTTCACCGACGCGTCGAAGCTTTCAAGCTCGATCCATCCAATGGGATTCCTTGGGAGCAGCTGAAGGCGGAGTTGAAGCAAAAATACCGGTGAAACTTCCGATCATCATCAGCACCGCGGCAAGCGATGACTTACGCGACACCCTGGCGCGCATCGCCAGGGCCAATCCGCAGACCGCCCGTCGCTTGAATGAAGACATTTCCGCTGTCCTCGACCTGATCGGCGAGTTTCCGGAGCTATACGAACGCTTTGATGGCGATTTGCGGCGCGCCGTGCTGCCACGGTGGTCGATCGGAGTCTTCTATGCCGCGTTGCCCGCCGCGATCTTCGTGGCCGCGATCATCGATCTTCGACGCGATCCCGCTGCCATCCGGCGGCGGCTTGGGCTACATGAAGGCGCAACAGAATTTCTCGCAGGTACCGCGATGACTCTCCCGCCGGGCATTGCCTTCGACGCCGATCTTCGGGTGCAGCTTCCCGACCGCTTCAACGTCGCAGTCCCTTTCATCGACCGGCACTCGAGCGAGGGCCGCGGCGCCAAGCCCGCGATCCGCACGCTCGCCGAGACCGTGACCTACGGCCAACTCGCCGAACGGGTGAACCGGACCGGCAATGCCCTGCTGGCCCGCGGCCTTCGGCCGGGCGATCGGCTGATGATGGTGGTGAAAGACTGCCCCGCCTTCTTCTATCTCTTCTGGGGGGCGATCAAAGCCGGCATCGTGCCGGTGCCGCCCAACACCCTGCTGCGCGCCGCCGACTACGCCTACATGTTCGAGGATTCGGCCTGCAGGCTCGTGGTCTACTCCGGCGAATTCGCGGCCGAGATCGAGCCCGCCCTGAAGGAAGCGCCGGTCGCGGCACTCACCGTCGATGCTTTCCTTGCCGAGATGACCAAGGCGTCCGATCGGCTCGACGCACGGCTCGCCGCACCCGACGCCGACTGCTTCTGGCTCTATTCGTCGGGCTCGACCGGCCGGCCCAAGGGCGCGGTGCACCTGCAGCGCGACATGGTGGTGACCAGCGAGCTCTACGGCGTGCGGGCGCTGGGCGTCGGCGAAAGCGACGTCTCCTTCTCCGCTGCCAAGCTTTTCTTCGCCTACGGGCTGGGCAACGGCATGACCTTCCCGCTATGGACCGGCAGCACAGCTGTGCTCGACGAGCGGCGGCCGACGCCCGACACGACCTTCGAGATCATCGAGCGGTTCAAGCCCACGCTCTACTACGGCGTGCCGGCGCTCTACGCCGCCCAGCTCGTGGCCTTGGACAAAGCTCGCCGCGACCTTTCCTCGCTACGCGCCTGCGTCTCGGCGGGCGAGGCGCTGCCGGCCGAGATCTTCCGCCGCTGGCAGGACAAGACCGGCTCCGTGATCCTCGACGGCATCGGCTCGACGGAGGCGCTGCACATCTTCATCGGCAACCGGCTGGCCGACCATCGATCGGGCACCAGCGGCAAGCCGGTGCCGGGCTATCAAGCAAAGATCCTGGACGAGGACGGCAAGCCGGTGGCACAGGGCACCAGCGGACGGCTGTGGATCCGCGCCGATTCGGCCGCCAAATACTACTGGAACAAGCCGGAGAAAACCGCCGAGACCATGGTCGGAGGCTGGCTCAACACTGGCGACACCTACCGCCAGGATGCCGACGGCTACTTCATCTATGACGGCCGCAGCGACGACATGCTGAAAGTGGGCGGCATCTGGTGCTCCCCTGTCGAGATCGAAAGCTGCCTGATCGGCCATAATGCCGTGCTGGAAGCCGCCGTCGTCGGCCAGGCCGACGAGAACGAGTTGATCAAGCCCAAGGCCTTCATCGTCCTGAAGCAGGCCGGCAGCGGCGGCCCCGCCCTCACCGAGGAGCTGATGGCACTCTGCAAGAAGACCCTCGCCCCCTACAAGTACCCGCGCTGGGTCGAGTACGTGGCCGAGCTGCCCAAGACCGCAACTGGCAAGATTCAGCGCTTCAAGCTGCGCGCGTGAAGCGGCAGGCAGCGGTCGGAATTCGGCCCGACCGGACGGGCGCGCGCTTGTTGAGAGGCTGATTTTCGGCTTTTATGGCGCCTATCAGGGAAAACGGGGATCACGACAGGGAGCCCAATCATGAAATTCGGATTGTTTGGTACCGCAACAATTGCGGCCATCGGCTTGGCCATGCCCGCCATGGCGCAGACGCCGATCAAGATCGGCTTCATCAGCACCTTCTCCGGCCCGCAGGCGGCGATCGGCGAGGACATGCGCCGCTCGGTCGAGCTGGCCAAGGAGCATCTCGGCGGCAAGATGGGCGGCCGGCCGTTCGAGATCATCTACGAGGACGACCAGTTCAAGCCCGACGTCGGCAAGCAGAAGTCCGAGAAGCTCGTCCAGCAGGACAAGGTGAACGTCGTCACCGGCTATATCTGGTCGAACGTGTTGCTCGCCTCGCTCAAGACCGTGACCGAGGAAGGCGACACCATCCTGATCTCGGCCAATGCCGGCCCCTCGCAGATCGCGGGCGAGCTGTGCAACAAGAACTTCTTCTCGACGTCGTGGCAGAACGACCAGACGCCGATGGCGATGGGTCAGTACCTGCAGGAGAAGGGCGTCAAGAGCCTGTACCTGATGGCCGGCAACTACGCCGCCGGCAAGGACATGCTGGCCGGCGTCAAGCGTACCTTCAAGGGCGAGATCAAGGGCGAGGACCTGACCAAGTGGCCCGACCAGCTCGACTTCTCGGCCGAGCTCGCCAAGATCCGCGCCGCCAAGCCCGACGGCATCTTCATCTTCTATCCCGGCGCGCACGGCGTTCAGTTCCTGACGCAGTACGTGCAGGCCGGCCTCAAGAGCCAGATTCCGTTCTACCAGGTGTTCTCGATCGACGCCATCACGCTGCCGCAGCAGAAGGAGCTGGCGCTCGGCACGCTGGGCGCCCAGGAGTGGGTCAACGACCTGCCCAACGAGCAGAACAAGCGCTACGTCGCCGACTTCAAGAAGAAGCACGGCGTCTACCCGTCCTACTACGGCGCGCAGAGCTACGATTCGATCATGCTGATCGCCTCGGCCGCCGAGGCGCTGAAGGGCGATCTCTCCAACAAGGACAAGGTCCGCGCCGAGATGAAGAAAGCCAACTTCAAGTCGCTGCGCGGCGACTTCAAGTACAACACCAACCAGTTCCCGATCCAGAATTTCTACATCCAGGAAGCGGTCAAGGACGCCGACGGCATGATGACGGTCAAGACGATCGCCACCGCCGTGAAGGACGGCAAGGATCCCTACTACGAAAAGTGCCCGATGAAGTAAGCCTTACGGCTTTGGGCGACGGGAGCGCAGCAAAGCGCTCCCGTTTCCTTTGGGGATAGACGGGGCAATGGACTATCTGCTGCTTCAGATGCTGAACGGCGTGCAGCTCGGGCTGCTGATGTTCCTGCTCGCCGCCGGGCTGACGCTCACGTTCGGCATCATGGATCTGGTCAACCTGGCGCACGGCTCGCTCTACATGATGGGCGCCTACTTCGCCTGGACGCTGATCGGCTGGACCGATTCCTTCGTGCTCGGCGCGCTGCTGGCGCTGCCCGCCACCTTCCTGCTGGGCATCGTCGTCGAGGCGGTGGTGGCGCGGCGGCTCTACGCCCGCGACCATCTCGACCAGGTGCTGGCGACCTTCGGCCTGATCCTGTTCTTCAACGAGCTGGTGCGCGTGCTGTGGGGCGCCGCCGGCAAGAGCATCGCGGTACCGGCTTTCCTGAACCGCACGGTCGAGATCCTGCCCGGCGTGCCCTATCCCGCCTATCGCTTCGCCATCATCGTTGTCGGCGGCGCGGTCGCGCTCCTGCTCGCCTGGCTGGTGGCGCGCACGCGGATCGGCATGCTGATCCGCGCCGGCGCCTCCAACCGGCGCATGATCGGCGCGCTGGGCGTCAATATCGAGCTCCTGTTCACCCTGGTGTTCGGTCTCGGCGCCGTGTTCGCCGGCCTGGCCGGCCTGATGGCCGCCCCCATCACCTCGGTCAAGATCGGCATGGGCGACGACATTCTCATCTTGGCCTTCGTCATCATCGTCATCGGCGGCATCGGCTCGATCAAAGGCGCCTTCGTCGCCGCCATGGTGGTGGGCCAGATCGACATTGTCGGCCGTGCCTTCCTGCCCGACCTGCTCAAGACCTTCCTCAGCACCTCGGCCGCCTCGAGCGCGGCGCCCGCGATCTCGCAGATCCTGGTCTACATCGTCATGGCGGCGGTGCTGGTGTGGCGCCCGACCGGCCTGTTCGGTCAGCGCGCGTGACCGGCTGGCTTGCTTTCCTGCGCACCCCGCGTGGCCTCGCCACCGCTCTGCTGCTGCTGGCTCTGGCCGCCCTGCCGCTGTTAACCCAGGCCTTCGATCAGCGCTACCTGCTGTCGATCGGCACACGCATCGTGATCTGGGCGATCGCCGCGGTGAGCCTCAACATGATTCTGGGCTATGGCGGCATGGTGAGCTTCGGCCACGCCGTGTTCTTCGGCATCGGCGGCTATGCCGTGGGCATTCTCGCTCATCACGGCATCACCAACGGCTGGATCCAATGGCCGGTCGGCATCGTCGCGGCGGCTACCTGGGCGGCCCTGGTCGGCGCGCTGTCGCTGCGCACGCGCGGCCTCTACTTCATCATGATCACGCTGGCCTTCGCTCAGCTCGTCTACTATGTCGGCGTCGGCCTGGAGGCCTACGGCGCCGACGACGGCCTCAATATCAGCCGCAGCCGCTTTTCCGGCCTGATCAACCTCCGCGACAAGGCCTCGTTCTACTGGCTGTGCCTCGCGCTGCTCTGCGCCACGCTGTGGTTTTCCGGCCGCTTTGCAAACTCGCGCTTCGGCCTGGTCGTCCGCGGCGCCAAGTCCAACGAGCTGCGCATGATGGCGTTGGGCTTCCCGGTGTTCCGCTATCGCCTCGCCGCCTTCACCATTGCCGGCGCGTTCGGCGGCCTCTCCGGCATCCTGCTCGCCAACGAAGGCGCCTACATCTCGCCTGCCATGATGTCGTGGGTGAAGTCGGGCGACCTCATCGTCATCGTCGTGCTGGGCGGCATGGGCACGCTGTTCGGCCCGCTCTTCGGCACCATCGCCTTCTTCGCGCTCGAGGAGTCGCTGCCGCCCCTGCTCGACCTCGCGCGCAAGGGTTGGGGCGAATACTGGCAGATCGTGTTCGGCCCGCTGCTGGTGCTGATCGCGCTCTACGCCAAGGGCGGCATCGATTCGCTGTTCGGCCGATCATCGGATGAGCGCGGCCATGGCTGAGGCGCTGCTTTCGACCGACCGTCTGATCAAGCGCTTCGGCGGCCTGGTCGCGAGCGACACCGTCTCGATCGAGGTGCGCGCCGGCGAAATCCACGCCCTGATCGGTCCCAACGGCGCCGGCAAGACGACCCTGGTCGGCCAGCTCACCGGCAATCTCAAGCCCGATTCCGGCACCATCCGCTTCGCCGGCCGCGATGTCACGCACCTGCCGACCCATGCCCGCGTGCGGTTGGGCCTGGCGCGCTCCTTCCAGATCACCTCGGTGCTGCGCGACTTCACCGCGCTCGACAATGTGGCGCTCGCCATCCAGGCGCATGACGGTCACTCCTTCCGCTTCCTAGGCGATGCGCGGCGCGAGGACCGGCTGCGCGCGCCGGCGCGGCGCGGCTTGGCGGCGGTCGGGTTGGCCGAGCGCGCCGACGTGCCGGCCGCCGCGTTGAGCCACGGCGAGCAGCGCCAGCTCGAGATCGCCATGGCGCTGGCCGGCGATCCCAGCCTGCTGCTGCTCGACGAACCGATGGCCGGCATGGGCGCCGAGGAGTCGCAGCGCATGATCGGCTTCTTGCGCGAGCTCAAAGGCAAGCGCGCCATGCTGCTGATCGAGCACGACATGGACGCCGTCTTCCAGCTCGCCGACCGCATCACCGTCCTGGTCTATGGCCGCGCCATCGCCAGCGGCACGCCGGCCGAGATCCGCGCCAATGCCGACGTGCGCCAGGCCTATCTCGGCGACGAGGCCACCTGATGCTGCGCGTGCGCGATCTCGAGGTCTTCTACGGCACCAGCCAGGCGCTGTTCGGCATGGAACTCGGCGTCGATGCCGGCGAGGTCGTGACCCTGATGGGGCGCAACGGGATGGGCAAGACCACCACCGTCAGCACCATCATGGGCCTGCTGCCGGCCCGCCGCGGCAGCGTCGAGTTCGACGGCGCGCGCGTCGAGGGCCTGCCGTCGTTCCGCATCGCCCGGCTGGGCCTCGGCCTGGTCCCCGAGGGCCGCCAGATCTTCCCCAACCTGTCGGTCAGCGAGAACCTGGTGGCCGCCGCCGCCAACCGCGATCGGCGGACCGCGCCGTGGACGCTACAGCGTGTCTTCGAGTTCTTTCCGCGGTTGGCCGAGCGGCAGCGCAACATGGGCAACCAGTTGTCCGGCGGCGAGCAGCAGATGCTGGCGATCGGCCGCGCTTTGATGACCAATCCCAGGCTGCTGATCCTCGACGAGGCGACCGAGGGTCTGGCGCCACTGGTCCGTCAGGAGATCTGGGCCTGCCTCGGCCGGCTGAAGCGCGAGGGCCAGGCCATCCTGGTGATCGACAAGAACGTGGGCGCACTGATCAAGCTCGCCGACCGCCATCACATCGTCGAAAAGGGCCGCGTCGTGTGGACCGGCGATTCCACCGCCTTGGCGCGTGACAGCGAGCTGCAGCACCGCTATCTCGGCGTTTAGGATCGGCCGAGCCCGCCCGCGATCTCGGTCAGTCCCAACGCGACGGACCGCAGATCCGACCGGCCAACCGGACGCGCCGACGGCGCCGCCCGCTCGATCGCGGCCCACACCGCCGGCACGCGGCTCGATCCGCCCGTGAGAAAGATCGTGTCGATGGCCGACGGATCGAGGCCCGCCATCGCGATGCAATCGCCCGCCGCCTTGTGCAACCGCTCCATCCTGGCAGCAGTGGCGCGCTCGAAGTCGGCGCGTGTCGCCGGGGCGGCGAGGCCCGGCTCGAGAAATTCCAGCGGCAGTGCCGTTCGTTCGATAGTGCTCAATGCGATCTTGGCCTCCTCGACGGCGAACGCCAGCCGATGGCCGAGCCGTCGGCGCACCATGTCGAGCAGGCGGCGCACCTTCTCAGGTTCCTGGGCAAGCGCGGCCAGCTCGGCGAGCGCGCGCTCGTTCCTATAGGTATAGGCGAAGTTGATCGTCGCCCAAGCGGCGAGCTCGTGATAGGGCGCGCTCGGCAGCGGCAGATTCTTGTCGACGAGTGCGCTGCCGAGGCCGAGCAGCGGCATCACGGCGGCAAGACTGAGATCGCGATCGAAATCGGTGCCGCCGATACGCACCCCGACGCTCGCCAGCACGTCCTGCTTGCGATCGCCGTCCTTGCGGCGCCGCGAGCCCACGCGAACGACGGAAAAATCGCTGGTGCCGCCGCCAATGTCGGCAATGAGAGCCAGCTCCTCGCCCTCGACGGTCCGTTCGTAGTGATGGGCCGCGGCGATCGGCTCGTACACGAACACCACGTCGCGAAAGCCGACGCGATGCGCAATGTCTTCCAGCACCTGCTGGGCGCGCGCATCGGCCGCCTCGTCGTCGTCGACGAAGCGTACCGGCCGGCCATGCACCACCGACGTGATCTCCCGCCCGGCGAACGCTTCGGCCTTCTCCTTGAGATGCCGCACGAAAATCTCGACGATCGTCGCGAGCGCCACTTTGCGGCCGCCCAGGACCGTCTCCTCGTCGATCAAGGGCGAGCCCAGGATCGACTTCAGCGCGCGCATCAGCCGACCCTCGGCCTGGCCGACATAGGCCGCGATCGCCTCGTTGCCGAACAACGCCCGACCTTTGGCCTCGTCGTCGAAGAACACCGCGCTCGGGATCAGCGTCTTGTCGCCGTCGACCGGTGCCAGCACCGCCATGCCATCGCGCACAATGCCGATCGCCGAATTCGACGTCCCGAAATCCAACCCGCACGCAAACATGTCCGTCCCCTTTCAGTCGCGCCGCAGGGCGCGAAGGGGTTCTCATCTATTGCGATGCGTCGACAGTTGCCAGACTGTTTCTTTTCGCCTAGCCTGACCTCGCTAAGGGGCTGTCCTGGAATCGGGCAGCCCCTTTTTGTCGGCTTGGTCGGGCGGTCGCTGCTTGCCTTCCACAGAGCCCGCCGGAATGATGCGGTCGCCCCTTCCGGAGATCTCGATGCGCCTGCCTCTCTTCGCCGCCTTGGTGGCCTTTGCCGCGACTCCCGCCATCGGCCAGGGGCAGGTCAATGTCTACAACTGGTCCGACTACATCGCCGAGGACCAGCTCAAGGCCTTCGAGAAGGACAGCCGACTCAAGGTCAACTACACGACCTACGATTCCAACGAGATCCTCGACGCCAAGCTGCGCGCCGGCCGGTCGGGCTACGACGTCGTG
>Ga0194132_10008324_pt1 | contig 14898 bp, 9 predicted proteins | sample TA2KigOf80mmetaG_FD_148612 | JGI IMG/M metagenome (GOLD analysis project Ga0194132, IMG submission 148612) | Freshwater microbial communities from Lake Tanganyika, Tanzania - TA2015054 Kigoma Offshore 80m | ecosystem: Environmental > Aquatic > Freshwater > Lake | place: Tanzania: Lake Tanganyika... | reverse complement strand
CGTCTCGGGCGCGCGTACCATCGAGCCTTCGGTGTTGGAAAGATAGAACGTCGACGAAGATTGTTCGACATCGACGCGGGATTCGAGAATCTTCGGATAGGCCGCGAACGTCTGCGAGAGACGTCGCGCTACGTCATTCCACTTCTTCTCATCCGGCTTTGGTTTCGCCGGCGGGAGGAGCTTGGTGACCTTCTCTTGCTTGGCGAAGTCGTTCAGCTTCTCCGAGAGAGTGACGTTCTGCAGCGCCGATTTCTTGAGAGTGAACTCCTGCACGGCGGACTTATACGCACGGTCGGTGGCCAACCACAGATCCTGCTGGATCTGCTGCCGGTTGTATTCGAGCGGCCAGCGGCCGTTGTCGAATCGCGCGCCGCGGACCTGGCCGGTAAACACGGCGTTCGAATTGTCGAATTCGTAGCTGCCGACACGCAGTTGAACCCGCGGAATCCGGTACGGCGAAACCACCGATTGAATCAGACCGCCAAGCGACGCGATGCATGTCATGTTGACCCCGTCTTCAACCGAGTATTCGATGAAGTACGGCGTTTCACCGGCGATTTTGAGCTGCATCGAGCGGCTCAACTCGGCCGCCATCGCTGCCAGGAACGGATCGTCGATTTTCTGCGCGCGCAACGCAGCGGCCGTTAGCGGCAAAGAGAGAAATACGCGGCGTTTCATTAAAGCCCTCCCTCCGAGCGCGGGCGCTGCAGCAGCGGCGGGCGTTCTTGCGAACGGTTCTTCCGCTGGATCTCGATCTCGCTTACCAATAACGCCGGGGACGCCGCCGACACGGGAACGCTGCCCGATTCGGCGCCGCAGTAGCCGTTGAACACCTCCGCGCGATCGGAGGTTGCGGCGATCTTGGCAAAGCTCGCCAGCGGCGTGCCGACGATGTCGGCGCCGCGAATGAGTTCATCAGGTCGGCCGTCGGCAAACACTTTGTAGACGACCAACGGAATCACGGTGAAGGCCTGCAATCCCTGGCGACCGGTCGTAGTAAATCCGCCCGTCACCGATTCGAAGTAGAGTCCATAGGGCTTGTTCTGCTTCTTGATCTCTTCGATGAGAAGCTCCCGCAACTTCGGAGTTGAAACCTGCTTGTCGCTGTGAACGATGAGGTTCGACTGCCGCGCGACGATTTCATGGCCCGCCTGCCGCCTCCCGTGGCCATTCGAATTCGGGAATCCGGCGATCGGCGACCGCGACAACAGAAACGTTTTCAGAATCCCTTTTTCGACGACCGAAACCCGGCGGCCCTTGACCCCTTCATCGTCGTAGGAGTACCAGCCGTAGAGGTCTTCCTCCGCATAGCGTTTGACCGTGGGATCGAAATAGACGCTCAGGAAATCGGGCAGTACGCTCTGATTGACCCGCTTGGTAAACGTCTGGCCTTCGCTCTCGTCTTTTTGGCGGTGTCCTTCGATGCGGTGGCCGAAGATTTCGTGAAAGAATACTCCCGCCGCACGCCCGGAAAGAATCGCAGGACCGACAAACGGATCGACCTCCTGTGCTTTCAACAGTCCGCGCAGATCGGCGATGACCTTGTCGACCGCCGCGTCGATTTTCTTTTCGCTCGGCAGCCGGCCCGGCTCGTCGGCCTCGATGGTTTCGGCTGTCGCCAGGTCCATGCCGTCGTATGCTTTCGAACGCGCGGAAATGACAACGCGCGCGAAAGTCCGCCCATGCTGGAGGCGCGTGCCTTCGGAGTTGACGAAGGTTTTGATCTCACGCTGCGCCTGGAAGCTAACCTGCGAAGCCAGGATGTCGCCATGCGCCGAGATCTTCTTCGACCAATCCCGGAGATGGCCTGCCCATTTCTTCTCGTCGTACTTCAATTCTGGAATCTTCTGAAAATCGACGGCGGCGTCGGCGTTCGAAAAATCGTCCGACCGGTCGGTCTCCTCAACCTTGACCTGCGTATTGGTCTTGATATTGGTCAGACGCTGCGACGCCGCGCGATAGACCGCGTCGGTATCGAGCCAGATCCGGCGGCGCAGCGCGTTCCCGTTGTCGTCAAGCGATACCCCGCTGCCTCGCGTGAACTGCGCAAAGTCGCGCTGTTGGCGGTGGTAGTTGTCGAGCTTCGGCGTACCCAGCCTGAGCGTGACGTCGAGTATCCGCGAATGGCGTTTGTCCTTGGCGGCAAGCAATCCCGAAGTCGCCTCCATGGAAACGGCTTCGTCTTCGGTGACTGTGTAGGCGAGGTAGTAGGCGGGGGGATCGGCCTTTGTCTTCAACGACTCGAAGTTCCGATTCAGTTCCGCGCCCAAAATCTCGACCAACTTCGGCGCTTCGGCCGCTCGCAGCCCGCAAAGTAACAACGCGGGCAGTGCGACAACAAGTGAATGAGGCTGCACGTTCGCAGCATATCACGCTGCTCCTGTCAGCCTCAGCCATTTCGTGGTGAAAGACGCTAATTCGCGGACGCGAACTCGAGCAGGCCCTTCTGCCGCATCCCGTTCAACGCCAGTCCGTACCGCCCGCGAACGCCTGTCTTTTCGAAGATGTGCTTCAGGTGGATCTTCACCGTCCCCGGACGGATGCCAAGTTCTCGCGCGATGTCCTTGTTCTTGAGGCCCTGCTCGACCAGTTCCATCACCTGCTGTTCGCGCGGAGTCAGTTCGCTGCGCGATTGACGGTCGGGTTGGCGGCTGTCGCGGAAGACCGAATCGGCCATCCAACTCGACCCCGACGCCACAGCCTCCAGGCAGGCGAGGACCGTCTCGGTGTCCGAGGTCTTCCGCAAAATTCCTTTCGCGCCCGACTGCAGAAACCGCAGCGCCTCGGCCTCGGTGATCGAAACGCCCCAGACGACAAACTCCGTCATCTGTTGCGAGATCACCTTGGCATGGGAGACCCAGTCCATAACCGCTTGAATTCCTAGTGACTTATCCACCAGGCAGACCGCGGGGCGCATCTGCCGGATCAGTTCGCTCGCCGCCTGAAGCGAGTCGGTCCGGCCGAGAAACATCAGTTCGTCCGTCCCATTGAGTAGTGTGCGCAGGCCCTCGGCCGTGACCGGTTGCGATTCGCATACCGCTACCGATTTTTTGCTGCTGTAATCCATTTCCTATCGTTTCGCCTTCCTAAGGGGTATCCCCCTTTGAAATGCGTATCGGCCGCCGAATACGCGATAATAGCTTTTCTATCCTCGCGAGTCTTATGTTTTGTCCTCTTTCCGCCGATGAATCCTGTATGGGCACCTCGGGCCTACCGTCCATGCGTGTCCCTGGACACAGGAGAAACCAGATCGCTTGCCTGTAGGAGCTTGGCGCATATTCGTCGTTACTCCCAACCGGAAATTGTTTTCCGAGTTGCAGCCGATCCTCTCGCATCAGGTTCCGAGTGCGCAAGTTGTTGAAGTCACTGAACTTCCGACGAAAGGGAACCTCGGCGTCCTCGGCGAATTCACGGCCGGTACGATCTGTTTCCTTGATGTGTTCTCCTCTCCTTCCGGCGGGATGGAAACCTTGCAGGCCATCGTTGCCGAGGCTCCAAAAATGGCGACCGTGGCGATCGTCCCCGATCGCGATCCGCAGCGGATTCTCCAGGCGCTTCGCCTGGGCGCCCGCGAATTCCTGACCCATCCGTTCTCGGAAGACCAGGTCGGAATGGTCTTGGAAAAGTTGTCCCAGTTCGCGCCCGAGCTTGCGTCGGAACAGGGAAGGATCTTCACCGTCGTCCCCGCCAAAGGCGCGTGCGGCGCTTCGACAATCGCTTATAATCTCGCCGCCGGTATGAAACGATCGGGTTCGAAAGAGACGCTGCTGGCGGATCTCGACCCGCATGCCGGAACTCAGGCGTTTCAATTGAAACTCAAGCCGGCGTTCAGCTTTGTCGACGCTCTCGGCCACGCGTCGCATCTCGACGTCGATATCTGGCGCGGCATCGTGCAGCAAGCAAGCGGTTTCGACGTGCTCTTACCGCCCGACAGCATCACCGACGGAGCAACCGACGCCACCGACTCCAGGATGTTGCTCGAATTCGCAAAGCGGCTCTACTCCAACATTGTGGTGGACATCGGCGGCGCTTACGGTCCTTGGGCCTTAAGTGCGGTGCGTTCTGCCGACGAAGTCATCGTTGTGTCGACGAACGAACTTCCCGCGCTCCAAGCCGCGCAGCGCGTTTTGAACTACTACGAGGCGAACGGCATTCCGCGGCAACGGATCCGTCTTGTGATTAACCGGTTTAGCCGGGATGTCGGGCTGTCGAAAGAAATGGTCGAGACCGCGCTCCAGACCGATGTCTATTACGTCTTGCCTTCCGACTACGAAGCTGTCCAGCGCGCGCTTCTGGACGGCAAGCCGATCTCCCAGCAATCCAACCTCGGAAAACAGCTCAACCTCTTCGCCGCCAGACTCATGGGTGTCGAAGTTCGTGGGAAAGCTGTGGGAAAAAAGACGAATTCCACAACCCTCAGTGGATTGTTTAGTCTATTCTCCCGCAGCTGACGATTCTCGGGTATCCTGAGCGTTTGTTCTCGCTTTCGGTAGACAACGCCGGTGACTACCTTGCCTCGCACGGTTTTGGCGGGAGTCGGGACATCGCCGCGCTTGGCGGCGGAGTTTCGAATATTGTGATCGCGGCGGAAACGGCGCATGGCCGTGTAGTCGCCAAACAGGCGCTGGAAAAACTTCGCGTCGAGGCGGATTGGCGATCCCGGCCCGACCGGGCATTGCGCGAAGCGCTTGCGTTGCAAGAGGTTGCGAAGATTTTGCCGCCCGGGCGAGTACCCGAAGTTCTGTCGGTCGATTCGGAAAACTGTATTTACGTGATGCGCGCGGCGCCACCGGATTCTCGCGATTGGAAAACACTGCTTTTGCGAGGCGAAGTCGACCCGCGCGTTGCCGCGCAAGCGGGCGAAATTCTCGGGCAAATCGTTCACAACACATGGCTTAGACCCGAATGGCAAGCCCGGTTCGGCGACCAGACCGTTTTCGACGAACTTCGCCTCGATCCGTATTTTCGATTCACCGCTTCGCGCTTTCCCGAATTCTCCGTACACCTGGAGCAGTTGATCGCCGATTGCCGCGACCGCGCGGTAGCGCTCGTTCACGGCGACTGGAGTCCGAAAAATCTGCTCGTGCACGGCGAACACGTGACCGCCATCGACTTCGAAGTCGTGCACTTCGGCAACCCATCGTTTGATACGGGCTTTCTTATCAATCACTTGCTGCTCAAGTCGATTCACCGGCCGGAACTTGCGGGTCCGTACGAAGTCTGCGCTTCCGAATTTTGGCGCGCCTACGATCCGAGGGAATCCTGGTTGTGGGAAGCGACGATGGCGCAGTTGGGCGGATTGTTGCTCGCGCGGGTCGCGGGAAAATCGCCCGCGGAATATTTGACCGGTCCCCAAAAGGCGGTCGCGTGGCGCTGCGCGCAAGCGATTGTGAAGACGCCGCCGGGATCGATTCGCGAGGTTTGGCAATGTCTTTGTTGATGCAACAGCTTTCGGCGTGGGAGATTCTCGATTCCCGCGGCCGTCCGACGATTGAAGTCGAAGCGGTTCTATCCGACGGTGCGCGCGCTTCGGCGCAGGTTCCGTCGGGAGCGTCGACCGGCAAACACGAGGCGCACGAGTTGCGCGACGGCGATCGATCGCACTACGGCGGCCTGGGCACAAGTCGCGCCGCGGCGAATGTGAATGGAAAAATCGACGCGGCGTTGCGCGGCCACTCGGTCGATCGCTGTGACGAAATTCTGATCGCGCTCGACGGTACACCGAATAAATCGCGGCTCGGCGCGAATGCGCTGCTGGGTGTTTCCTGCGCGGTGGCGCGCGCCGTGAGCGTTTCGCGGCGCGAGCCGTTGTACCGAACGCTGGCGATCGGAGAGCCGGTGCTTCCCGTTCCGATGATCAACATCATCTCGGGCGGATTGCATGCGGGCGGCAACATCGAGTTTCAAGACTTTCTGATCATTCCGCACGGCTTCGGCTCGATGGCCGAAGCGCTGGAGGCGACGGTCAAGATCCACACGCGCTGCGGCGAGCGGATTCGAAAGGCTGGTTATCTCCTCACCGGGGTTGCCGATGAAGGAGGCTGGGGGCCTCTGCTGCCCTCCAACCGCCATGCGTTGGAAATACTCACGGCGTCGATCGAGGACGCGGGTTTTCGGCCGGGCGAGCAGGTATCGATCGCGCTGGACGTCGCTTCGTCGCACTTCTATCGCGATGGTGTTTACACCTTGCAAAGCGAGGGGCGTTCGCTGACATCTGAAGAAATGATCGAACTGCTGGCCGAGTGGTCGTCTCGGTTTCCTGTCGCGTCGATTGAAGACGGCTTGGCCGAAGACGATTGGGCGGGTTGGCGGCTGTTGACCGAGCGGCTCGGCGGGCGGGTTCAGTTAGTCGGCGACGATTTCTTTACGACGAATCCGGGCCGGGTGCAGCGCGGTATCGACACCGGTTGCGCGAATGCGGTGCTCGTGAAGATGAATCAGATCGGAACGTTGCGCGAGACGTTCGATGTTGTGCGGCTTGCTGGCGCGCACGGGTATCGATGCGTGGTGTCGGCGCGATCGGGCGAGACCGAGGACAGTTTTCTGGCGGACCTCGCGATTGCGACCGGGGCAGGGCAGATCAAGATCGGTTCGATCACACGCAGCGAGCGGCTGGCGAAATACAACCGGCTGCTGGCGATCGAACAGCGCGACGGTTTACGTTGGCCGGGCGGCGGCTGGCGGAGTGGTACCCTCTGAGTGCATGGAACTCACCGGCAAGACGTTTCGCGCGATCTCGAACTCGAGAAACGGCGCGCTGAATTCCGAAACGCGCATGGCGTTCGTTTCCGAGGACGCCGCGGGGATCGTCGGAGTTTATGGAGGCGGCACGATTGCGCACGGCTCCGTGGTGGCGACGCGGACCGGCGAGCAGTCGCTGTTCATGCTGTACCATTGCGCGACGGTTGGCGGCGAGTTGCGGGCGAGCACGTCGGAGTGGATTCTCGAGCCGTAACGTGGCTCGATTCGGCGAACGACGAGGCGCTCGTTGCGGCGAGGGCACGGCTATGAAACCAGATGCGCCGAAGTAGAGTGCCGGGATTTGTCGTGTCCGGCCTTTTCGGAATTCGAGCACGATGGATTCGTTTCGGCCCGGCCATAAGAGGCCGTGCCTACGCGACCTGTGCGCTTCCATGCGTTCGGATCAACGTGTCCTGTCTAGATCCCCGCTAACCGCGTCGTTGAATCGCCGAACGAATTCAGCTTCAAGCCAAACCGGTCCATCAATGAAAGGTACAGGCTGCACATCTTCCGGTTGTCAGCGCTCGCTTCGAGATAGTTCAGCACGCGCCCGGTCTTCAACGTCCCGCCCAGCCCGCCGGTCAGCAACAGCGGCAGCCGGAAGTTGTCGTGCTTGCGTCCGATCCACAGGTTCGACAGGAACATCAAACACGAGTTGTCGAGCACCGTGCCTTCGCCTTCCTTCATTGAATCGAGCTTTGACGCCAAGTAGGCGTACTGCTCAACGTGGAAGCGCGCGATGCGTTCGTAGGCATCGTTGTTGTTATAGTGCGACGCGCCGTGATGGCCCATCGTGACATTGAGGAACGGATAGTACATCGCCGAAAGATCGCGCGAGATGAGCAGCGACGCCACCCGCGTTTTGTCGGTCTGGAACGCCATGGCGATGATGTCGCACATGAGCTTGGAGTGCTGGCGGAGATCGGCGGGCATGCCGTTGGCGGGCCGCTCCATCGACATAGCCGGGCGGTTCTTCGCCTTGGCTGCGTCCTCGGCCGTCGACTTCTCTTTGCGCATGCCTTCGACGCGCTTCTCGACCTCGCGCACGCTGGTTAAATACTCATCGAGCTTGTTCTTATCGCTCGCGCTGATTTCGCGCGTCAGCGCCTGCGCGCGGTCCTTCACGCGATCCAGCACGCTGATGTTCAGCAGGCTGCCGCGGTTGTCGAACAGGTTGTCCCAGGCCAGCGACGGATAGACTTCGACCGGCACCGGGGAGTCCGGGCTCTGCCAGGAGATATGCGAACTGTACGCCAGAGAGAAGTTCGTCTCGTGATAACCCGTCATTGGCGGGTCGCATGACAGGCAAATGCTCGACTGCGCCGTCTCCTCGCCGACCTTGCTCGCGATCATCTGATCGATCGAAACACCGGACGAGATCACTGCGCCCTTGGAAATCTTCGCGCCCGATAAGATACTGCCGGTCTGGCCGGGATGGATTCCTTGGCCGGTCAGAGCCTTCACATACAGGCCTTCGATAACGTTGACCTTTTCCTTCAGCGGTTCGAGCGGGCTGAGCGTTTTGCTCAACTTCATCGCTTTGCCCTCGCCGGAGGCATACCAGTGATCCTCGTTGATGCCGTTGCCGAGGAACACAACGCCGAAACGCTTCGGGAATGCGGATGCGGGCGGCGTATTCGCGTAAGCCGACATCGCCTCCAACCATGGCAATGCGACGGTACAACCGGCGCCGCGCAACACCGTGCGGCGAGAGAGAGGAGTTCTCAATTTTCGGATCATGGTCTGGCCTTCTGTGCTCCGGCGGCTGTCGACGCTTCCGGAAGCCTCTTCTTCAAAAACTGCGGACTCGTAACGATGGCTTCAATCAGCGGCTGCATCCGGTAACCGGTCGCGGCCGCCCTTGATTGCATCATATCAATTAGCGCTTCGTCGGAGAGTTGCAGCGACCGATTCAGCGCGAATGCCAGCATCTTGCGGCTCATGTTGGCGACAAAATCCTTCTCGCGGCGCTGATGAACGAACGTGCGCAAGCCTTCGACGGCGTTGCCTTGGAAGCCGCCCGGATAGGTTACGGCGGTGTCGACCGGCCGTCCGGCGAGGTCCTTCGTCCTCGCGTTGCCCACTGGGCCGTAGCCTTCAAACGCAAGTCCGAACGAGTCGAAACGCTGATGGCAACCCGCGCACAACGGCACTTCGCGATGCTTGGCCAGCATCTCGCGAACGGGCCGCTCCGAGGTCGATTCGTCGTGCGGCAACTCGGGGACAACCGGCGGAGGCGGCGGAATCACTTCGCCCAGCACCTTCTGCACTACCCAGTAACCGCGCTTCACCGGGCTAGTGCGCAGACCGGGCGAATTCAGAGTCAGAAACACGGCCATCGGCAGCAGTCCGCCGCGGCCGTACTTTTGCGCATCGTCGATCCGAGTCCACTGTTTGGGGTCTTTGTTCTCCACCGGCATGCCATAGAATTTCGCCAGCACCGGATTCACGAACGTGTGTTTGCCGAGCAGCAGATCGAGCGCCGAACGATTCGTCGCGATCGCGTCTTCCACCATCCGGACCGGCTCCTGGAACATCGCCTCGCGCAGTTCGTCGGTGAATTCGGGGAACCGCGAGCGATCGACCGAGTTGCTCTTTTCAAAATGCCGGAAATTAAGCCAGTGGCCAGTGAACTCGGTTGCGAAGCCGCGCACGCGCGGATCTTTCATCATGCGGCGCGTCTGTGCGAGCAACACGTTCGGCCGCAACAACGCTCCGGACTGGGCGTGCTTCAAGAGCTCTTCATCCGGCATGCTGGACCACAAGAAATAGCTCAAGCGATTCGCCACGTCGAGTGCGCCGAGCGGTTCGCTGCGCACCGGCGTTGTCGGCTTTACCACCGAAGAAGTTGTGGTTCGAGAGCCCGGCAGATCGATGCGATACAAGAAATCGGGCGCCATCAAAACACTGACAATCGACTCGCGCACGGCGTTTTCATGCGATAGCTCGTTCTTGCTCCGCAGCGTCTTGTAGTAGCTCGCGATGCCATCGCGATCGGCCGCGGTCAGCGGGCGGCGATAGGCCTTGCCGGCGAACTGCAATAGCGAATCGAGATGCCGCGGCTCGGCGGCGACGCGCATTTTCTCAAGCGACCGCAGAGTGCGATCGTATCCATCAAAATGCCTGACGATTGCGGTCTCGGCATGGGGATCGTTCGTAGAATCGGCGGCGGCCTTTTCAAGGTGCAGCTTTTTCAGGCCCATGATCACTTCGGTGCCGGTGATCTCATGGCCTTCGGGCCGGGGCGAACCGGATTCGGCGCCTTTGCCAAGCACCGCGCCGCTCTGATTCACGAAGTACTGAACCCAAGTGCGCGCCGAGTATTCGCCGACGAAATCGAACTCGATCCAAAGGCGGTCGAGTTCCGCCTTAGCCTTGTCGTCGAGAATCAACTCTTGCAGCGCCGTGTCGTCGCGATAGAAGCCGTGGACGTTATGGTAGCCGGCGCTCAGCAGGCGGCCTTTGTCGGTGGAATCGTCGGGGAAAAACCGGCCGCGCTCGCTGACGTAGAACTTGTCGGGGAACACGTCGGCGAGGCGTTCGAACGCCTTCACATACCGATCGCGCTGCGCGTTTGGAACAACAAGATCTTCGTCCTTGGCGCGGGCGTTTTCCATGACCGTGATCCATCGCGGCACCGCGTCCTGGTGGAGGCCCGGGAAGCGCGGCACAGGCTTGATCTCGGGCTTCGGATCGGCTTCGGTGCGGATCGATTTCGGTTCGAACTTGCGGCGATTCAGAGCGTACTGCAAGTTGCGCCAGTTGGCCAGCGGTTGGGCGAGTCCGGGCAACCCGCGCACTCGCGGCGCGAGATGCTGCATGCCGGTGTTGGCGCGGATGCGAACGACAAAATCGTCCATCTCCTGACAGAGAATTTTGTCGGCGTCTTTCATTTCGGCCGACGGTGCGGGCAGCGCGCGGAACATCGCCTGCAGTTTGAGAATTGGACCGGCCGCGCCGGGCTCGTTCAGGATCTGCCAGACCATCGGCAAGTACTTCGCGCTGAGTTTCATCTCAGCGGCGATGGAGTTCAGAGTCGCCGCCGGCTTCCCAAGCGCGGCGCGGTGTTTGAAACGCCATGACGCTTCGAAGTAGGGCGCGAACCTGGTTGGTTGCGAGTAGTAGAAGTTGATAATGCGCTGCACCGAATACTTCTCGCGGTCGGTTTCAACCAGCATCGGGTGCGGCGCGAATTCGAGGCGATCGGGCTGGAAGACAACACGGCTGGCGGCTTCGCGAGCGGCCGTGAGGTATTTGTTCAACAGCGCGGCCGACATCGTCAGCGACTCGCCCGAATTGTCGAACCCGGCCGGGTTGGCGGGGTCGATGGGGAACTCTTTGGTCAACTGCATGTCCTGGCCGGTGAGGTCGCGGATCGAGTAGTTGTACTCGGCGTTGCTCAGGCGGCGCGCGGGTACGATGCCGGGATCGGACGCGAATCGTTTGATCTCTTGCGCGCGGACAGCTTGTATCCATTCGACGACCGGATGGACCTCGGCGTCGGGCGCGGGCTTCATCGGCTTCGGCGGCATGTCCTTGGCATGGAGGCGTTCCATAACCAGAGCCCAGCGCGGGAACTCGCGCACGACCGAGCCGAGGGTGTTGTAGGACTTGATGTCGAATTGGGCAGCAGGCGTCGCGCCACTGTGGCAGCCCACGCAGTACTTGTTGACGAAGGGCTTGACGGTCGTGTCGAATTGCGATTCGAGGCTAGGAGCCGAGTAGGCGAGGGCCGTGGACAACGTTGCAAAGAGAGTGGATCGGAACGACATGGTGGATGAGACGGAGACGCGGGGGCCGCCCCTTCATTGTAATTGGACTCGCCTACTTGACGAGCCTGAGCTTCACGACACGTTTGGTTCGCGTTTCGGCAACGTAGATAGATCCGTCAGGGCCAACGGCGATATCGTGAACCGCGTTGAATCTCGGATGTCCGGGTTTGCCGAAGCCGATCGACGCGACAATGTTCCAGTTGCGGTCGAGTGTTAGAAAACCCGTGTGTTCGATATCGTAATCGGCGCGCCGGATGCCGAGGTACAGAAAGCCGGCCGCATCGGCATCGACGCAGAAGATTCGCCCCGTCGTTTGCGCGTTCTTCTCGCCGGTCCACTGGCGCTTGAACGTGCCGCGCGGGTCGAACAGTTGGAGGCGCGAGTTTTCGCGATCGGCGACCAGCACGCCCGCGCCACCGGGCAGGAGCACAAGTCCGTGCGGATTGCTGAATGCACCTTCGACGGAGCCTTTCCTGCCCCATTCGCTTAGCCATTTGCACTGGCGGTCGAAGTACGCGACACGGCTGTTGACGTAACCGTCCGACACGTAGAATCTCCCGTCCGGGCGGATGGCGGTGTCGGTCGGCTGGTTGAAATGGGATGCATCCCAGCCGCCAACGCGCGGTTCACCGAGCGCGAGCAAGAGCTTGCCGTCGTGTGTGAATTTGAATACCTGTTGCAGGCCGACGTCGGTGAGGAAGACGTTGTTGTCGGCATCGATTGTGATTCCGTGCGGCACAAGAAACGTGTTCGCACCCCAAGAAGCGATGAGCTTGCCGGACTCGGCATCGATCGTCAGCACGGCGGGCTCGGTGAGCATCGTTGCCGCCGATGGATCGAATCCGCGGCCTGGCCGGTGAAACACAAAGACGTGACCGTTGCGATCGACAGCGACACCCGCGGCTTCTCCCATCTGCACGCCGGGCGGCAGCTTCGGCCAATCCTTAACTTCTTCGTACTCCGCCGCGGCAAGCGATAACGCGGCAACCAGGATCCATCGCATCAGAATGTGAATCTCGCGCTCAACACAACGATCCGCGGGTCCGTGGTGGTCCCGGTGATATTGCCGAAGTTCAGTGAGTTGATGTTCGAATCGGGATTCGAAAAATTAGCGCGGTTCATGATGTTGATGGCGTCGGCGCGGATGTTGAACTCATAGCGCTCTCGGAAGGTGAAACGCTTCAAGAGATTCAGATCGAACTGAATCTGGCCGGGGCCGGTGAGGAAGCGCGGAGCCATGCCCATTTGGCCCGGCTCGGGGTTGCGTAGGAGTAACTTGCCGGAGGAATCGGTGATGGCCAGCATGGTGCTGCGGGCGCGAATCGCGTTGGTTTCGGTGATCTGGGCGACATGGGGATCGACAATCTGCCTGAGACCGGTGAAGTAGACCACAGTGCGGCCGCCGCGTTGGACGGCGCCGAACGATTTGTCGAACGGCGCGACCGGCACTGGCGTATTGGTACCGGCACCATTGAAGGCCCCTACCGCGCCGAGCGACAGCGGCGCACCGGTCTGCATCACGAGAATCGATCCAGTCTGCCAGCCCTCCACCACCCTCCCAAACCATCCTCGGCCGCCGCCGGCGAATCGCTTGCCGCGTCCGAAGGGGAGTTCCCAAATGCCGTTGGCCTTCAGCACCTGGGCGCGGTCAAAAGACATACGCTGCTTGTCGAGGCTGCGATTGCGCAGTGTGCGAAAGTTCTGCGCCAGCGCGGATCCATCGCCATCGTAGTTACCCAGCGCTTTGCTGAAGGTATAGTTCGCTTGCAACGTCCAACCGCCGGAGAAGCGGCGATTCAGCTCGGCCTGCATGGAATGATACGTCGACGCGCCAAAGTTGCTGGCAAGCGTCGCGGAACCGAATTGCGGATTGGCGACGATGAAATTCTCGGGTAAACCGACGCGGCGGAGGATGCCGCCATTCTGCCCCGGAACCAATGGCGTGTCGTTAATGGCGGCGGCCAGTCCCGCGACGTCGTTGTTGGCAAGAAATCCCTGCAGCCCCGAGTTGTTAGCGCGGACAAAGTCTGAGCCGGTGCCGCGGACGCCGTCGACGCCGGGAAGGCCCACGAACAGCCTGTCAAACAAAGGCGCATTCCCGCCTCTCTGCGTGATGCGGTAGGCTTCGAGGATGCCGTTCTCCACCGTGTTGAGTTCGTTGATGTTGGCCTGCTGGATGAGCTTGCTACCCTTGTTGGAGACGTAGCGGACTTCGACGGTGGTGTTGGGATTCAGCGCCCGCGAAAGCGAGACGCTGAGGTTTTGATAGTAGGGCGTTCGGAGACGGCTGTCGAGAGCGTAGGCGGGCGAGGTACGGTCGGTGAATGGAACCGGCTGCAAAGGCTGTGTGGTTGGCCGAAGCGGCAGAGGCACGTTCGCCAGATTGGTGAACGACGCGGGCGTCAGGTTGGCGAGGCTCGAAAATCCGGGCTGCTGGCCGTTGATGGAGGAGATGAGGAAAATCGGATTGCGTTCGAAGCCGACGCCGTACCCGGCGCGGAGCACGGTCTTGCCTTTTCCCCACCACGGTAGTTGCCACGCGAATCCCACGGCGGGCGCGAAGTTGTTGTGGTCGCCGGCGAAGTAGCGATCGTTTGGATTCGCGGTATTGGGACCGATCGGCCGAATGACCAAGGCTTTGCCGTTGGTCGTGCCTGGACGAAACAGGTCGCCGAAGCCGGTGCCGGAAATGCCGAAAATTCCGCCGCTTCCACCTTCGAGCGCGGCGCCGCGGCCGGTGTGCTCAACGGGTACGGCATAGAGTTCGTAGCGCAGGCCGAGGTTCACGGTGAGCGTCGACGTGACCTTGTAATCGTCCTTGAAAAAGAAGCTGTACTCAGGGGCGCGGACATGTTGAAAGCGCGTCTGGCCTGGAACGAACGCGGGCCCGCGCCCGGGCGAGGCATTGAAGTTCTGCAGCACGAGCGAAACCGAGCCGGAGAGGTCGGTCAAGAGATTCTGCGCGCCGAGATTCTGGCCGATGCCGGGAATTGTATTGATGCCTAACACCGGGTTGGCGGTAGTGCCGCCGAGGCTCACGCGTGGCATGGTGTAAAAGGTGTCGTATCCGGCGCTGGACACGAAGCGGACTTCGCCGCCCGCCTTTAAAGTGTGTTTGCCGGCGACCCAAGTCATGTTGTCGCTGAACTGATAGACGGGCGAAATGCGGGTGCTGGGATCGTCGCCGACGGCGGTGGCGAGGGGACTGTTCGATAGCGACATGACAAGCACATAGGGTTGTCCGCCGACGTTAGGCAGGACATCATTGCCGGCAACGGTCCATGGCGCCTGGTACGTCTGGCGCGGGCGAAATACGCCGGCGTGGAACTCATTCAGCCAAGTCGGCCGCAGCACGGAAGTCGCACTGAGCGATTCGGTCGTGGTC
>Ga0194132_10008323_pt1 | contig 14899 bp, 15 predicted proteins | sample TA2KigOf80mmetaG_FD_148612 | JGI IMG/M metagenome (GOLD analysis project Ga0194132, IMG submission 148612) | Freshwater microbial communities from Lake Tanganyika, Tanzania - TA2015054 Kigoma Offshore 80m | ecosystem: Environmental > Aquatic > Freshwater > Lake | place: Tanzania: Lake... | reverse complement strand
GGCCAAGGGTATTGCTGAAAAAATTGCAAATTCAGTCTTGATCAAAGTGAATCAGGTTGGAACCTTAAGTGAAACTTTTGATACGATGCTTGAGTGTAGAGCCAATGGATATACGGCCGTGGCCTCTCATCGGTCGGGTGAGACTGAAGATGTAACTATTGCGCATTTAGCGGTGGGCAGTGGGTGTGGTCAGATCAAAACGGGTTCTGTTTCTCGTTCCGAAAGAACAGCGAAGTATAATGAGCTTTTAAGAATCGAGGAATGGGCTAAATCTAATCATAAAAAAATTCCCTACGAAAATATTTTTAAGCGTTAAAGCTTTCCTGTGAGAAAGAGAATAGCCATTCTGAAATCTGAAATAAAAGACCACCAGGGATAGGCCCATGTTGCAGGGCGGTTTTTTTCAATAAAGAAATGAGAAAACCACGCAAAGCCATAGCCTAACAAGGGGGCTAGAATTAAAAATCCCCAATGATTTAGAAACAAACCCACTACTAATGTTCCTAACCCCAGTAATAGCCCGACGACATGGAGTCGTTGAGTTCCTTTTTTGGAGTGAAGTTTTAGATAAATAGGCCAAAATTCTGCGTAGGTCTTGAGTTTGTGATTGTGGCGGACCATATATTTTAAGGATACCCTCTTGCGGGACTTAAAGATAGGGAGCAGAATAATGATATGGGGTTTACTTCCTATCAACGGGCCCAAGACCTTATTAAAGAAGGGTTAGAATTAGCTCATGCCGGTAAACCCGAGCAGGCTCGTGAGATTTTCCAGAATAGCTTTGAAGTTCATCCTACAGCGGAAGCGATGACTTACTGGGGATGGATGGAGCACCAGTTAAATCATACTGAGCAAGCCATCGAACTCTGTAAAAAAGCTATCGCGTTGGATCCAGAATTCGGAAACCCTTATAATGACATTGGGTCCTATTTGATCACCCAAGGGAATCTGGATCAGGCGATTCCATGGTTAAAGCGAGCTACGCTTTGCAAGAAATATGAATTCCGGCATTTTCCTCACGTTAACCTTGCCTATATTTTTATTGAGAAGAAAATGTTTATGAAAGCTCTCCGAGAGCTTAAAAGTGCGCTAGAGTTTGTTCCTGGGGACACGGAGCTATTGAAAAAATTAAATGATCTTCGCAAGGAAATTAATTAGTGCATATCCCAAAGTACACGGCCAGAGTTTCTATTATATTGGCCTCGCTTGTGGTTGTTTTAACTGTAGTTTATCGAGAAGTAGGCAATTGGAATCCTGACCGAGCATTACAAAACCAATCAAGCCCTTTAGAACAATTAGAAGCCTCATCTAAAGTCCCATCAAATGAGGCTTCGAAGCTTGAAATGCTTTGTCAAAACTTCTATCAAATGGTTTGTGATGACTCCAAGGTTGTTACCGATCCAACTGGCAGTGTTCATCCCGATATCAAAGGTGAGGTTGAAGCCTTAAGGCTTTATGAAATGATTCTTCACAAACATCCCAATTGGAGTAACGAGCAAATAGACGTGGAACTTGTGAATCGGATTTACACTCCTAAACGAAGGGAAATGCTTGAAGACATCTATCGATGGATTCAAGCACGAATGATTCGTTTTATAGAGAAACAGACCGTTGCTAATTTCCCTTCTAAATTGAAAAAGGATTTGGTGGAGCGAATTAAAAGCATCAAATTAGAGATTCCCCCTCCGGCTAGTTTGTATGCTAATGAACCTGACTTATTTACTAAAAATGATGTCTATTACGAGGGAATCTCAAAAGAGAGAAGAGTGATTCGAGTGGGGGGCGCTTATTTGCTGTCGGCTAAAAGTTGGTTTAACCGAGTCTTTACGCTGGCGCATGAACTTAGCCATGCAATTGATCCTTGTGAGTTATCCCATCAGATTTCTCAGATGCGGGGATATCAAAGGTTATTAAGCTGTTTTCACGACAATCAACTCATCAGTAAAGAACAGCTAGAAGATAATTGTCGGAGTAATCAATTTGTTGGCGAACTGTTTGCTGATTGGTTAGCTACTCAAATAGCTATTCAAGCCGTGGAGCTTTACTCCACCAAATTCAAAAACGATGAGAAAATGGCCAATTCGATTATCAATTCCGTAAAAGATCTTTGTCACCAGGAGAGTTGGCTAGCTCACGATACTAAGTCGCATCCTCCGCCAAAAGATAGGATTGAAAAAATTTATGGGGAGCATCCAAGCTTACAGAGGTTGTTGGGCTGTTCCACAAATAAAATAAAGCATTATTATTGCTCTTTTGAGGAAAAAAAATGAGAAGTTTTACATTAGCTCTACATCGTAATTATTTAAAAAATACAATTACAAGTTTATTAATTGTTGTTTTGTCGTCTTGTGCGTCTAATCAAGTTGGAAAATATCCCAGTCAAGAGGAGCTCGTTGAGGCCTATTTAAAGAATTTTACTCAAACCACCGTTGAGATCGTATGCGAAAGGGGGCATAACTCTCTTAGAATTTTAGCTTTTCATAAAGCACAATCTCCTGAGTTACATATGTTTAGAGATAAACAGATCTATAAGACCCTTAAAATAGATGAGGCTAATTACAAGGAGCTGCTTTCACGAAGTCTGACGACTGCTGGTTACTTGTACCGAAAACCAGCCAACAAAGAAGAGGGGCCTTGTCGGACCCCCTTTTTAATAACGATCAAGAAAGAGGAAGAGGTTTTCTCAGTCAAAGGTTGCCGTGCTGCTAACGAGGGGCCTCTCTTTGGAAAACTTATTTCTGATATTGAGCACCTTGCCTCAGCAAGTAAGTTTTAGTTAAAATCTATCGCAAAACCAGACAGAGTTTAATTAGATTCAGTTTCGAAATCGGTATGTTCTTCAACATTTTTAGTTAATTCGAAGTCCTTTAGTTTTTCATAGATGACTAGCCTTCGCGAGTGGCCTGTGTGGGGTAGCTCATACCGTTTATCTAAGGTTAATCTAAAATACTGTCCGAAGCGTTTTCGCACTTCGGATATTTCAGGGTCAACAGCAGGTCCTTTTAGAAAAATAAGTTTGCCACCCACTTCAAGGCACCCAGAAGTTCTAAGCATAGTTTTATCTATGGTTTCGACTGCTCGAGTAATGACAGCTTTCATAGGGGTTTTGAAGCTTCGGCTAACCACCTTGTGTTCAAAAACGTCTACATTTTTGAGCTTTAGGGTGTGGATAACTTCTTTAAGAAAGGCGATTCTTTTGGGGCGAGGCTCCGCTAAGGTAATTTTTAAGTGGGGATAACGTATTTTTAAGGGGATTCCAGGAAATCCTGCTCCAGTGCCGACATCGACTATAGGTGACGGGATTGCCAAAAACTTACCTACGATCATACAGTCAACATAGTGTTTGATGATGATAGGTTCAAAACCGATGATCCGGGTCAATTCCTGGTCTGTATTGCGAGCCCTAAGAAGATTATGGTAGCTCCAAAGTTGATGAATTTGTTCTTTATTTAGCTTGATTTCACTTCTTCTAAGAAGCTCAATCATTGAGTTTAAGGTGGGAGGAAGGCGTCTTTCTTCTTCTCGTTTCGAGAAACGAGGTTTTTCTTTTTTGGGGGCATCTGATCTTCTAGATTTTGAGGGATAGCTTTTCATGAGTGTTTTGAGCTATAGAGAATTCGCTATGGGATCGTCAAGTACATTGAGTGAGAATTTGCGAGTCGTCTTTGAAGATACTCAAATTATTGTCGTTTTTAAACCTCATCGAGTATTAACCCAAGGGGACGCCAGTGGCGATTTCTCCCTTTTTGAAGCGGTTAAGAGCTGGATTAAGCACAAATACGAAAAAACTGGGAACGTCTATTTAGGGTTAGTGCATCGTTTAGATCGACCGACTGCGGGTTTGATGGTCTTTGCTAAAACCAGCAAAGCGGCCAGTCGTCTCTCAGAGCAAGTGAGAGGCCATGGGATGAGGAAGCGTTATCGAGCCTGGGTTTCAAATGAGATAAGGCCCAACGAAGGAACCTTAGTCCATTACCTAACATTCAATGAAAAGGAGAAAAAAACTCGAGTTTACACGGAGCCTGCAGATAAAAGGCAAAAAGCCATATTGAGCTATCAGGTGAAAAGAAAAGAAAATCGTCATTATTTAGTCGAAGTTGAACTAGTGACAGGTCGAAAACATCAAATTCGTGCGCAACTATCCACTATTGGAGCTCCGATCGTCGGAGATAAAAAATATGGTTCGTCCGAAGATTATCAAAAAGGGGCTATCGCGCTTGAATCTTATTACTTGAGCTTTCTTCATCCCACAAAAAGAGAAATGGTAGAGTTTACACTTAGCGAGGATGAGTCCGCTATTATTGGGGGATTTGTTTAGTGAGCGGATTGCCTCAAAAAGCTATTGAGAATTCGTACAAACTCAGAGAAGTCTTTCTCAACCAATGCCAAGATTACCAAACAGATTGTTACCGTCTATTTAACGGCCAGGGAGAGGGAATCCCAGGTTTTATTGTTGAGAGATATGGAACGGTATTAATATTTCAGTTCCACGTTGGGAAGTGCCATTTGGACCTATCCCAGATGCAAGCGATAGCTGATTGGTATGTAAAAACTCTCGGGATAAAGAGTGTTTACTTAAAACGGTTTGTCTCTGATCGTTCTGGAAGTCAGGCAGATGAAGATTACTATAATTCAACTCCGTTTTGGGGTGAACAGTCTGTCGATGTTCTTTTGTGTAAGGAAAATGGCTTGGTTCTTGAAATCCATCCTTATGAGGGGTTTTCGACTGGGTTGTTTTTGGACCAGCGAAACAATCGAAGATTTTTGCGAAATATGAGCTCTGGATTAAATGTTCTTAATTGTTTTTCTTATACCTGTGCTTTTAGTGTTGCATGTGCCCTAAATAGTGGAGAAACCACTAGTGTTGATTTGTCTCGGCGATATTTGAATTGGGGAAAACGAAATTTCGAGCACAATCAATTGAAACCTGAGCTTCATCAGTTTTATGTGATTGATGTTTTTGAACAGTTCCAGAAAGCAAAAAAACTGGGCAAAGAATATGACATGATTATTTTAGACCCTCCTAGCTTTTCAAGAAACCCACAGGGTGGGGTTTTTTCGGTCAAGCGGGACATGAAAGAGCTTGTTTCTCAGGCTGTAGGGGTGCTGAGCCCCAGAGGAACCTTATTTGTTTCTACTAATTTGGCTCAATATCATTCTGATGGGTTGGAAAGTGAAATTATTGACGTATTGAAGCAGAAAAAAAGAAATGGAAAGAAGTTAGCCCTTCCTGAGGTTCCATTTGATTTTAGCACTCATCAAAATCCACTGGCAGCAAGTTGTTTTAAGGTGGATTAAAGTTTAAAAGATAGCGTCTCGACTGTCGGTGAGTACTTCGAAAGTGTCCTCACCACTCACCAATTTAACGGTCGAAAAATACCCCTTACCATCAAACGAGTTTCTATAGAGTTTTCCGTCCTCTAACTCAATAAAAAGGGTGTACTCACCTGGGGGAAGCCGTACTTGAAACTGTCCCTGATCATCAGAGTTCACTACTGAGAATACTTTTGGCCCATTGGCCAAAGGAGGAAAGAAGGCATTCCCATCGCTTTTAATTTTTTCTTTGTAAATGTGGATTTTGGTTTTTCGCAAAAGGGTTTTAGAACTGTTCGGTCTACTTCCTCTTGACGGGATAAAATTCCCAATCCATTTTTCAGCTCGACCTTTAAGTAAAGTCTCTACTGCAGAAGGACTTTCGAGAGGGCGAATTGAAAGACCAGAAGTGTTTGGGGTTGAGGGTTTTGATTCAACGGGAGAATGGATTTGCTTAGAAGCCCCATCTAATGTTCGCCCCTTTTGAGTCGGTTCAGAGTGTAAAGCTGAAGGGTTTCTTTTCCAGGGCTGTCTAGGTTCGCTGTTTTGTCTAAGAAGTGGACGTTGAGTTGTTGAATCAGCTGTGGTTTCAGCTTGAGTTTGTGCGTAAAGTAACAAAGAGAAAATGATGATGAATAAATTGTATACTTTGCGTGATTGGCTAGTTTTTAACATACGAGCCTCTTCCTCATATTCTACAATAGCTAAGAAGTGCAAATGGGACACCAAAATAAAAAAGAGGACCTTAGGTCCCCTTTTCTAAAAGTGTACATCAGAAAAGACTTTACTTGGTTAAAGTTCTTCCTGTGGGTTGCTTCTTTGAGCGATTAGAAGTTCTAATCATCAATAAGCCGTTGTCAGCGCCAGGAACAGAACCTCTTAATAAAAGTAAGTTTTGCTCAGGTCTAACTTCAATAACTTTCATATTGTTGACGGTACAACGAACATCTCCGGTGTGACCGGGCATTCCTTTGTTTTTCAAAACTTTACCAGGGAATGTGTTACTACCGTTTGAACCTCCGTGACGGAAGTACTTGTGACCTCCGTGAGAAGCATCACAACCATGGAAGCCCCAACGCTTGATCACACCTTGGAACCCTTTACCTCGAGTGGTTCCTGTGACATCAACGTGGTCCCCTTTTTCAAACATGCCGACAGAAAGAGCCTGTCCGGCTTTGATTTGAGTTACATCGTCGGTGTTTTCTAGACGAAACTCTTTGAGGATGCTTCTTGCTTGAACTCCAGCTTTTTTAAAATGACCAAGTTTAGCCTTCCCAACATTTTGAGGTTTTTTGTCACCAAAGCCGACCTGGACTGCAGTGTAACCATCAGAATCTTTAGTTTTCACTTGGGTTACAAAACAATTAGTCGTGTCGATGACCGTGACTGGAACAACGTTTCCAGTTTCATCAAACACTTGAGTCATTCCTACTTTTTTTCCAACAATTCCTAGTTTCATATCTTTTCCTTACGCTCGTTCACCGGAAAAACAATCAGTTCAACGGTAATTAAGCCACTGGTTATAAATGCAATTTAGCCAGATACGCAACTGTTTTATTCAAGCTCGTGTCAAAATATGGGTCGAAAGCCAAACTCGGGGCGGGACAACTGGAAATTACCCTATCTTGAAAGTGCAATAACAATCAGGTATGACTAATAGCGTTATAAATTCAAGGACTTGGTAAATAGCACAATTTTGATAAATTGCCTTAACGCTGCGTTCTATAAGTGTGGTAAAACGGGGGCAGCTGAATGAAACAGATTTTAAAGACAATTGGTTTTTTAGTGCTCATGGGGTGTGGCGTACTTTCTGGGCAAATGGCACCACAGTTTTTTTTAAGAGGGTTGCCCGGAGAGCTGAGTCCGCGGTCTTTCACTTTTGCAAAAAAACAGCCTCAGATTTTAGAACGGTTACAGTTGAGTCAACTTCGTATGCGTTCGTTGGGTCGGCAAGGGGGATGGGCCATGGACCTTGCTGGAGCTAAGCCTCTAGCTTTTAGTGGGATGCCCCAAGTTCCACAGTTATTGCGTGTCTTTAAAGTAGATCCCGGTCAAAAAGCGGAAGCGGTTCTGGAAAATATTGTTGTTGAAGAGACTTTGGAAAGTGTGAATCTTGGCAAAGTTCCTGAAGCCCATGTTTGGAGTTTAAAAAAGAGATTAAAATTTAAGTCCTCGACAACGGGGAGATATTTCCCAGGAGACTTAGTTAAGAGCCATCAAGTGAAGGGGCGGCTTTATGTGAATTTATTTCCGGTTCAAATTGATCTCTTAACCGGAAAAGTTCTTAAAGTGACTGCAGCTGAAGTCAAATTGGCCTATTCTGAAAAACCCTTAAATCTAAGCTTGGGGGATTTAGAGGCAAATCCTTCTATTATTGTCACTTCGGCAAAAATGAAACCCGCGGCAGAGAAGTTAAAGAATTACCATGAAAAAAAATTGGGTGTTAAAACAGCGATTGTAACCGTCGAGGAAATTAAGGAACTAGAGGTTCCTATTTCTGAGGACTCTCTTCCTGAGGGATACAAAACAACTTCTGAAAGAGATTTTTCCGTTAAGCCTTATCAAGCTGAAAAAAACGAAGGTTATGACTATGAATTGGCTAAAAAAATCTCTAATTATCTTCAAAAGCGAATGGGGGAAGCTAGTTCACTAAAGTATGTAACACTTTTGGGTAATGTTCAGGAGGTTCCTCCTAGTTACTATTTTGCTTACCAAGACGAGAGTCATAGAAACTTTACTCCAACCGATGCTTGTTATGGGGCCAGGGATAAGTGTACGGAACCTAGAGTGGCTGTAGGGCGATTACCTTTAAACAATGAACAGGAAGTGGAGCAGTACATTACTAAGATTGAGGCGTGGAATGTTTTCTCAAATGAGAGCTTAAAGGAACTTTCTCTATACGGCGGTAAGGCGTTTCCCCAATCTGATGTCTATGTGGGGGAATTAGGAACACTCAATGCGATTCAGGACAAGAATCTCGACTGGCAGGGTGTTGTTAAGAATTTTAAAACTCAAAGACGGTATGTAAAAGAGACGCTAAAACAGGCGGTTTTAGGTGCGCCCCAAACTCCGTTTGCTTATCATCTTGATCATGGCAACGGCAATGAATGGTATGTAGAGAGAGAGTTTATTACTTCAAATGAAATTTCTAATGGACGTCCTTCTACAACTGATATTCGCTCAAGTGTGATCGTCTCAGTGAGTTGTTCAAATGCCGCATTTGATGAGACTCTTTTCAATGATGCGGTCTTTGGTGAGTCGTCTCATGGCGGATTGTCGATTGGGAGCAGTTTAATTCGTGCAAGGGGAGGTGCAGTGGCTTATTTGGGATCGGCCCGACCTGCCTTAGGAGATCCGGTTTATCATTTTGATGAATTTGGTAATCTTGAATTAACTGGAACTAATTATAGTCTTCAAATTTTAGATGCATTTTTTCAAAAGTATGGGCTCTCTCGTCGCGGTAGAGTGGGGGATTTCAGTCTCAAGGCTTTACAGGCCTTTGTTTTCGAAAATGGGAATAACATGTCGGAGGATAAAAACCGCTGGAGTTATTTTACGACGGAGCTATTGGGAGATCCTGTGATTCCGTTACCTGACAGAACAAAGAGTGCTGAGGTTTTTGAAATCTCAAAATCGGCTTTGAAATTGGACAATTCTTTGGGGATTGGTTTGCCTGTATTAAAGCTTCAAGATTTACCAATGAATAGCATGCCTCTAGAAATTTTCCATTCGATAGAAGCGTCACTCTATAAGATTCAGAAAAGTGATTTTGGCGGATATGAAGGAGAAAACCAGATCCTTGTACAAAAATTATCTGATACTGAGTATCCTCAATTGAACTTGCAAGAGCCTCTTACAGCAGGTTCCTATTTTCTTCGCTTGGAAAATAGTGAAGGAGTCCCTAGAGAGCGCCAGGTCTATTTTCTAGTTGAGTAGCAAATAGGATTAATAACCAGGTTTTACGGCTCTTAAGAAACGCTCTAAAAATTCGGAGTCGGTCTCCTTAATCGTCTCTTTAGAGTCAATGTCTAGCTCTTTTGTAATCTCAAGAAACCGTTCTTCGCTTTCTACCCCTTCTTTGATTTTTTCCATGTAGCTGTCGGGATATTTCTTTGCAAGCTTATCCACGAAGTGATTTAGCCTCGCTTCGGCTTTAAGTTGGTTGCTGAGCTTGATCCGTTTCCAATTAGCTAGGTAGTGCAAACGACAATACCCCATAGATTGGGCCGTAGCTTTGCATTTGGGATATTCGCAGGATTTGCTTCTGCCCTTTTTAACCAGCTTTGGTACTTTCTTTTTAACCAGCTTTGGTACTTTCTTTTTAACCAGCTTTGGTACTTTCTTTTTAACCAGCTTTGCTACTTTCTTTTTAAGTGATTTCATGACGTCTCTCCTAAATTAACTGTAACAGTAAATTGTGAAGGAAATATGGAGAGTGGGGAATTCCCAATGGCCTCGTAAAAAATGTTATTATCTACACCCTTTGAGTGGGCTTTTTAAGAGGCAGGTCCTGTATATTTTATCTTAAATTGCAAAGATTTAACTTTGTTTTTTAGAAGCGAACTGAGCGTACGAAGTTACATAGCCGTTATCGTCAATATGAACTCCAATCCCAATCATATCGCAATCTGTGAAAACATTCTCGGCATGCCCCGGGTGATGATTCCACCCAATTCCAGGTTGTTCGGCAAGGTTATAAGCGATTTCCTCAACACCTTTTCCTTGCCATGCATTTCCCCAAGCATTTTCTGATTTTAACTGAACAGAGAATTTAGAATCTTTAAAGGTCGAAGCAAACGCCCCCTCCGTACCCATAAATCCATTATGTTCTGCACCGGAACCGGCACTATACCTTGACATTCGCCGTGCTCGTTCGCGAATGATAAATGACCAATCGGGATTCCAAAGGAGTTTTACATTCTCATCCACTTTTTCTTTATAGGGAGAGGTGTTTATTTTACTTGCAGGGATTTTAAGTCGTCTAGCAACCGTATACCGTAAGACTTCGATTTCGATCGCACATTCCACATTATTTTTTTTAATGGCCTTTTCATCTGTAAGATCTAAGTCGGCGCGATATCGGCATCGGGAATCTGGCTTAATCCGCTCAGCAGTCGGGCGAGTTGAAGTTTGGGCACTGTCTATGGGGGCATGTTCCCCAAAAACACTCGCGCAAAACAAAACAACTAAACAACCTAACAAACGATACATATCCAAGTCCTTTCAAACACTTTTTTAAAATCTCGTGCAACCCTTTACGCTGCAATTCTCGGGCCCTACAGTAATTTAAACATCGTCGGGGATACTCAATCTCAAACGGCCAATAAAATCGGCGCCTTAAATTAACTTCATGGCCGTTTGAACCTCTTAAAAAGCCCATTCAAAGGGAGCGGGTATTCGTCGGTTTAATTGCTATTGCAAAAAAGGAAACAACCGTGTGTATCGGCTATAAGCCTGTACAAAGTTTAGACAACAAAGACGCTTTCTTTGGGTTTTATTTAAGTGTTTGATTACTCGACGAGCTAGCAGATGTAGGACCACAGTTATTTTATGCGAATTGGTGCGCTTAAAATTATATATTTGTACCCTTTGAGTCGGCTTATGAAGAGATAACTCTAGATAGGGGATAGGAACGTTTCAGTATGATTCCATTTGCGCTTGATTGAGTTGAGTTAATTCTAGGCGTGTCTCTTTGAGCTTTAAAAGCTTCCTCAGGCGGAAGAGTTCTCCAAAATACTCGCAGCCTAAATTAAAAAGATCGTAGAGACTTGTAGATGTTTTTCCTAAAGAGCGCTTTCGAAATGGGATTTTGATTTCAACGATTTGGTTAGGGAACTCTTTGGTGATAAAAACTGACAGGGCTAGGTTAGTTGATTGCCACCCTTGCGGAAGTTTATTGAGAAAATAAAAAAGCTGTTCTCTTCGCATGAGTCGAAAGGGGACATTAGGATCATGGAGGTGAATTCCACAGATCCATTGAGTCAATCGTTTTAAAGATTTTGAAAAAAGGCGGCGTGAAAAACTATCTAAACGATGAGTTCGCTGAGCGATAACCATCTTGTGGGGCTCTCTAGACTCCCATAATCGTGAGAAATCTTCTGGTTCGTACCGTCCATTGAGATCACACTGAAGTACGAATTGCCCGCGCGCCATCAAATAACCCCTACGAATAGCTTGGCCGTGGCCGGTATTGAGTTGATGAATCACTCGAAGTTGGGGCATTTCTCGGCGTAATTTATCTAAAACCCGACCTGTCCCATCCGAAGAGCCATCATTAATGACGATCAACTCATAATCTAATCCCATCTCAATGAGAGCTTGATTCCAATCTCTGAGTATAGATTCAACAATATCTCCCTCATTAAACACTGGGAAAACCACAGAAATATCTAAATGTTGAGTCTCGTTTCGGTGGGTGATGCGATCGAAGGGGTAAAATTTGTTTTCCATAAAAATGAGTCTTTAAAGTTAAGAGTCTCATTATAGCTTTTTTTACGCCGATTCCCAAGGGAGAGTCTCTTGACGTTAGCTTAAAGGAGAAGTAGTTTAAGGGGCACTTTAAAAATGAAATCATTTGATTCATTACAGGAAGGTCTTACTTTTGACGACGTCCTGCTTGTGCCCCGATTCTCGGAAGTTTTGCCGACTCAGGTTGATCCCCAAACATCGCTAACACAAGGTATTAGGCTCAAAATCCCTCTGATTTCGGCCGCGATGGACAAAGTCACGGAGAGTCAAACAGCCATAGTGATGGCTCGACACGGAGGGGCAGGGGTCATTCATCGAAATTTATCACCCGAAAAGCAGGCCTTTGAGGTTGAAAAGGTGAAAAAGAGCGAAAGCGGGATGATTCTTGACCCGATTACGCTTGAACCTACTCAGACGGTCCAGGATGCCGTCTCGCTAATGAAGAAACATGGAATTTCGGGTTTCCCTATTACTCAATCGGGAAAACTTGTCGGCATTGTAACTAATCGAGATTTGAGATTTGAAGAGAATTTGAAAAGGCCTATTCAAGAAGTGATGACCTCTGGAGAACGGCTTGTGACCGGTCAAGAGTCTATCTCAATGGCAGATGCTGTGAAATTAATGCACAAACACCGGATCGAGAAACTTCCTATCATTGATAAGTCCCTCACACTAAAAGGGCTTATTACCATTAAAGACATGATGAAAACGATCAAGCACCCTATGGCTAATCGCGATGTTAAAGGACGATTAAGGTGTGGGGCGGCGGTCGGAGTGGGCCAAGAGGCAGAAACTCGGGTTGAGCTTTTAGTCAAAGCCGGAGTCGATTTTGTAGCTGTGGATACAGCCCACGGGGATTCCAAAGCTGTCTTGGAAATTGTGAAATGGATAAAAGAAAATTATAAAACCGTTTCTGTGATTGCAGGAAATGTGGCGACTGCGCAAGGGGCAACCCACCTTTTTGAAGCAGGGGCGGATGCTATTAAAGTTGGGATGGGTTCCGGTTCCATTTGTACGACCCGTGTTGTTGCAGGAGTAGGCTTGCCGCAATTCACCGCAATTCGAAATTGTGCTCCCGTGGCTAAAAAGTTTGGTCGTCATTTGATTGCTGATGGCGGGATTAAATATTCCGGAGATATCGTGAAAGCTTTAGCAGCCGGAGCTGATGTTGTTATGATTGGTAGCCTTTTTGCGGGTACGGACGAAGCGCCCGGGGACATGGTTTTTTATCAAGGAAGAACTTACAAAACCTACCGTGGAATGGGCTCTCTTGAAGCGATGAAAGAGGGAAATCGAGATCGCTACGGTCAAGGGACCGTTGAGTCAAATGAGCTTGTTCCTGAAGGAATTGAGGGAATGGTCCCCTACCGAGGCGAATTGGCTCAAGTTGTTTTTCAACTGGTGGGAGGGGTTCGAGCCGGTCTTGGTTATTTAGGGTGTAAGGATCTTTCGGAATTAAGAGAAAAGGCCGAATTTGTCAGAATCTCTCCGCAGGGCTTAAAAGAGTCCCATGTTCATGACGTCTATGTCACCAAAGAAGCACCTAATTATCGCCCCAATGATTAAAAAGGTGCACATGGAGAGAGGATCGGAAGTTTCGGTTGTCATCTTAGATTTTGGTTCGCAGTTTACTCAACTCATTGCTCGAGCTGTGCGGTCCCTGGGAGTTTATTGTGAAATTGAGCCTTTTTCGCTAGATCTGCAAAAACTTAAAGCCAAAAATCCTAAAGCGATTATTCTTTCCGGTGGTCCTGCGAGCGTAAAAACCAGAACAGCTCCTAAAATTGGCCAAACTTTATTGAATTGGAATCTTCCCGTATTGGGTATCTGTTATGGAATGCAGTTGATATCTTTTCTAAAGGCCGGAAAGCTTGAAAGCGGAAAGGCCAGAGAATATGGAGCCTGTGAAATTGAAGTGCTCGAAAATTCGGGCCTTTTTAAAGGATTTAAAAAAGGTGAAAAGTTGCCGGTATGGATGAGTCATGGAGACAGTGTTGGGGCTATTCCCTCCAAAGGGAAAATCACTGCACAAAGTCAGAAATGTGTCGTCGCTTTTCAGTATGAAAATCTCCATGCGATACAGTTTCATCCGGAAGTGGCCCACACACCTATAGGTGAAAAAGTTCTTTCCAACTTTTTATTTGAAATTGCTGGACTAACCCCCAACTGGAAAATGGAGAAGTTTCTAGAAACTCACCAGAACCAAATTTTGGATCGTGTGGGTAATGCCCAAGTGGTCGGAGGAGTCAGTGGAGGAGTTGATTCCACGGTTCTCGCTGTTTTTTTGGGGAAAGTTTTAGGAAAAAGATTTCATCCGATTCTTATCGATAATGGATTGTTAAGAAAAAATGAAGCACAAGAAGTGGAGAAATTTTTAAAAAAAGAGGGGGTAAATCTTAAAGTCGTTGATGCCAGCCACCTTTTTTTAAAAAAACTCAAAGGTGTTTCCGATCCTGAGAAAAAACGAAAGATCATTGGTAAGACCTTTATCGAGGTTTTTGAGAAAGAGTGCAAAAAAATCAAACAGGCAAAGTTTTTAGCTCAGGGCACTTTATATCCCGATGTGATCGAGAGTGTTTCGGTCAGAGGGCCTAGCCACACTATCAAGACTCACCACAATGTGGGCGGATTACCCAAAAATATGAAGCTCGAGCTAATCGAACCCTTTAGGGAGTTGTTTAAAGATGAGGTTCGAGTGTTGGGCAGACAATTGGGAATCCCGTCTCAAGTGCTTGAACGACATCCTTTTCCCGGTCCTGGGTTAGCGGTCAGGATACTAGGTAATATTACTTTGGATCGTTTAGATCTCTTGCGTGAAGCGGATGCGATCTTTATCGAAGAGTTAAAAAATAAAAGCCTATATCAGGAGATTTGGCAGGCTTTTGCTGTTCTGCTTCCCGTTCAGACCGTGGGAGTGATGGGAGATGCGAGAACTTATGAATCGGTTGTTTCTTTACGAGCTGTGACAAGTCGAGATGGGATGACCGCCGATTGGTATGGATTCGAAAAAAACGCCTTAGGAAGAATTGCCAATCGAATTATCAATGAAGTTCCGGGGATTAATCGTGTTGTTTATGATGTCTCGTCCAAACCTCCTGCTACAATAGAATGGGAGTAG
>Ga0194132_10008320_pt1 | contig 14903 bp, 11 predicted proteins | sample TA2KigOf80mmetaG_FD_148612 | JGI IMG/M metagenome (GOLD analysis project Ga0194132, IMG submission 148612) | Freshwater microbial communities from Lake Tanganyika, Tanzania - TA2015054 Kigoma Offshore 80m | ecosystem: Environmental > Aquatic > Freshwater > Lake | place: Tanzania: Lake... | reverse complement strand
GACGGCCGCAACGCTTGTGACCATATCGGGTTCTGCTTCCAGGGCTGCAAGTCGGGCGCCAAGTGGTCCACCCTCTACGTCGAGATCCCAAAGGCCGAGGCGACCGGCCGGCTCGAGCTGCGCGCCGAGTGCATGGCGCTGCGCATCGAGCACGACGACGGGGGCAGGGCCAGTGCCGTGGTCTATGCCGACAAGGCGGGGCGGCACCACCGCCAGCGCGCCCGCGCGGTGTGCCTCGCCGGCAACGCGATCGAGACGCCGCGCCTCCTCCTCAACTCCGCCTCGGCGCGCTTCCCCGAGGGCCTCGGCAACGACCATGGCCAGGTCGGCCGGCACTATATGCGGCACATGTCTGGTTTTCTATGGGCGGAGTTCGAGCGACCGGTGCACATGAGCCGCGGCACGCCCGTGTGCGGCCTCATCAACGATGAGTGTCACAACGATCCGGCGCGCGGCTTCGTCGGCGGCATCTACATGATGACCGAGGCGCTCGGCCTGCCCTACTTCGCGGCGTTCTCCCAGCCCTTCGGTTGGGGCCGCGCGGTGAGCCGCGACATCGAGCGCTACCGCTATCTCACCGGCTGCTGGTTCTGCGGCGAGGACATGCCGCAGAGCGACAATCGGGTGAGCCTCGACCCAAGCGAACGCGATGTCTTCGGCCTGCCGGTGCCGCACCTGCACGTCGATGACCACGCCAACGAGTTCGCCATGAAGAACTACGGCTTCAAGCGCGTGCGCGCCCTCTATGCCGCGGCGGGCGCCCGTCGCATGCTCGAGCAGCAACCCCTGCCGTCCTCGCACAACATCGGCACCGCGCGGATGAGCGCCGACCCGCGCGAGGGGGTGTGCAACCGGTGGGGCCAGGTTCACGAGGTCGCCAACCTGTTCATATCGGATGGCAGCGCCTTCCCGACGGCGGGCGCGGCGAACCCGACCTTGACCATCGTCGCGCTCGCGATCCGCCAAGCCGACCACCTCGCCGCCGCGCTCCGCGCCGGCAGCCTGTAGCGCCGGCAGAGCGGCGGCTCGAAGCGAGCGGCGCGGGCTGCTATATTCGTGGGGCTGAAAACGTGGGGAGAGGGCGCCATGACGGGGTACCGGGACGACGAGATAGCGTCAGTCACTTTCGATGAGAACGATGACTCCGTCGTGGTCGTCGTCGGCTCCGGCGCCGGCGGCGGGACGCTGGCGAACGAACTCGCGCACAAGGGCATCGATGTCGTCGTCCTCGAGGCCGGCCCCCGCTTCAAGGACGCCGACTTCGTCAACGACGAGTGGGCGGCCTACGACATGTTCACCTGGAAGGACAAGCGGCACGCGACCGGGACTTCGCCGGTGGCCAGGAACTTCGCCGCGGCGCCGACCTGGATCTGCAAGACGGTGGGCGGCTCGACCGTTCACTGGGCGGCCATGTGTCCCCGCTTCCAACCCCACGAGTTCAAGGTGCTATCGACCTATGGCCCGATCGCCGGCGCCAACCTGCTCGACTGGCCGCTAAGCTTTGGCGAGATTGAGCCCTACTACATTCGGGCCGAGGACAAGATGGGGGTGAGCGGGCGCAACGGCATCCCCTTCCACGCCGAAAACAACTGTTACAAGGTCATGGCCCGCGGCGCCAAGCGCGTCGGTTACCGAGATTTCGACACCAACAACCTGGCGATCAACGTCAAGCCGCGCGGTGGGCGCAATGGCTGCGATCAGATCGGCTTCTGCGTTCAGGGCTGCAAGTCGGGCGCCAAGTGGTCGACGCTCAACGCCGAGATCCCGCCGGCCGAGGCCACGGGGCACTGCGAGATCCGGCCCGACTCGATGGTGCTGCGGATCGAGCACAACGCCGAGGGCCGTGCGACCGGGGTGGTGTACGCCGACAAGGCGGGCCAGCATCGCCGCCAGAAGGCGCGCGTGGTGTGCGTGGCCGGCAATGCGATCGAGACCGCGCGCCTGCTGCTCAACTCGGAGTCGAGCCGCTACCCTGACGGGCTGGCCAATTCGTCGGGCCTCGTCGGCAAGAACTACATGCGCCACATGTTCGGCTTCATCTACGGCGAGTTCGAGCGCCCGGTGAACATGCATCGCGGCGCCGTGGTCGCGGGCATCATCCGCGATGAGGCGGCGAATGATCCGAATCGGGGCTTCGTCGGCGGCTATTACATGGGCTCGGTCGGGCTCGGGCTACCGTTCTATGCCGCGTTCCTCAGCCCCAACGCGTGGGGCAGCGCCTACGCCAACTGGATCGCGGCCTATGACCGCATCGCCTGCATGCAGCTGCTTGGCGAGGACGTGGCAATGGAGACCAACCGTGTCAGCCTCCATCCGACCGAGCGCGATCAGTACGGAATGCCCATCCCGAGCCTTCACCTGGACGACCATCCGAACGACATCGCAATGAAGAACGATGCCTACAAGAGGGGCGCCGCGGTGTTCGCGGCGGCGGGCGCCCGCCGCGTGTTCGAGTCGCCGCCGATGCCCGCGACGCACAACCTCGGAACGTGCCGGATGGCGGAGAAGCCGAGCGACGGCGTGGTCAACAAGTGGGGGCAGAGCCACGACGTGCCCAACCTGTTCGTCTCCGACGGCAGTGTGTTCACCTCCTCGATGGCCGGCAACCCGACGCTCACCATCGTCGCCCTGGCGGTGCGCCAGGCCGATGCCCTGGCCGAGAAGCTGCGCGGCAACGAGATCTGAGCGATCTGGGCGCTACGGCCGGGTGAGGTCCTCGCCGGTCGGGCGCACGAGACGGGCGACGGCGAGGAAGAGCGCGGCTGAGAACACGACGATCAACGTTACCAGCGCGTTGATCTCGGGCGAGAACCCGACTCGCATCATGCCCCAGAGCCGGACCGGGAGCGTGCTCTCGCGGCCGACGAGGAAGAGCGAGATCAGAGTCTCATCGAACGACAGCGCGAAGGCGAGGACCGCCGCCGTGAGCAACGCAGTGCGCAGATTCGGCAGTAGCACGTACCACAGCGTCTGCAGGCGGTTGGCGCCGAGGTCATAGGATGCCTCAACAAGGCTCCGGCTCAGCGACTGGAGTTGGGTCAGGATGATGCGGTAGGCGAGCGCCAGGACGAACAGGGTGTGACCGACCGTCACCGTGATGAGCGAGCGGTCGAGGCCGAGCTCGCGGAAGAAGATCAGGAGCGAGAGGCCGGTGATGATCGGTGGCAGCAGGAACGGAAGGAAGATCATGAACTGCTGCGCCTGCCGCCCGTGCCCGCGGTTATGGAAGTAGAGCGCAAACAGCGTCCCGAGGGCGAGCGCGAAGAACACGGCGCAGGCGCCCACCACCACCGTGTTGCCAAGGGCGGTGAGGATCGAGTCGTTCTTGAGCAGCCGGGCGTAAGAATCGAGGCCGAAGCTCTCCCACTGCACGACCCCTCGGCGCTGGCGGAAGAACGAGAAGAACCACACCACCGCGAGCGGCCCGAACAGCACCACCAGTGAGGCAACGGCGAGCGCCCCGAGGACGATGCGGGCCGGCAGGCTCGCGCTCACGCCGTCGCCCCGCGCGGTCGCCCGAGCCACGCCGCGAGGAACATCGCCGCCACGACGACCACCAGCAAAACGACCGACAGCATGGCGCCGAACGGCCAATCGAAGGCCGTGCCGAACTGGCTGAACACCGCCGCGCCATAGGTGAACCCGGTCATCCCGCCGACCATCGTCGGGGTGATGAAGTCGCCGATCGCGAGGATGAAGGTGAACGACGCGCCGACCACTACGCCGGGCAGGCTGAGCGGCAGGATCACGTGCCAGAAGGTGTAGGCCGGATGGGCGCCGAGGTCGGCCGAAGCCTCGAGCAGGCTCCGCGGGATGCGTTCGAGCGAGACAAAGATGGGCAGGATCATCAGCGGCAAGAGGAGGATCGTCAGGGTGATCAGCACCGCCGTGAAGTTGTAAGCGAAGAAGCCGGTCGGGCGCTCGAGGACGCCGGTCGCCACGAGCAGGCGGTTGAGGAAGCCGTTGTTTCCGAGAATGCTGCGCAGCGCATAGATCTTGATGATGTAGCTCATTAAGAGCGGCACGACGAACAGCAGCACCATGGCGTACTTGGCGCGGCCGCGCAGCGTGGCCAGGAAGACCGCGATCGGATAGCCGATCAGCACGGCGATGGCGGTGACTTCGAGGGCCAGCTCGCACGTCTTGAGGAAGAGCGGCAAGAAGATGTCCTCGGAAACGAACCGCCGGTAGTTGTGGAGCGAGAGCGCGCGCACGACGTGGAAGCCGTCCATCCGCCAGAAGCTGTGCACCAGGAACGCCGCGAATGGCGCCAGAATGAGTGCGGCGGGCAAGCCGAGGTTGAGGGCTACCCACGCTCCGCGCCGCATCGCCTCGCCGCGCGCTGCGCGCGGTGGCCTCACTGCAGGACGATGCTGCATTCGGCGGCATTCCAGCCGATGGCCGTCCGATCGCCGGCCGCAACCCCGAGGCCGCCGGCCTGGCTCGGCCGCTTGAGCAGGAGCGCGATGTCGGGGCGGTCGATGGAATGGGCGAGGATGTGGGAGATCGGGCCGACGAAGCGGACCTCGGCGATGCGCACGGCCAGCCAGTTGTCGCACGTGCCCTCGGCCGGGGCCAGGCGCAGGTTCTCCGGACGTACCGCGACCTTGACCGCACGGCCGTCCGCCGCCGCCGCCGCCTCAGGTTGCCCGGCGGTGGCGGAGCGGAGATCGCCGAACGGCGTCCGGACCGTGCGTGCCGCGCCGTCCGCCCCACCCAAGGTGCCCTCGAGCAGGTTGTTGTCGCCAAAGAAGCCGGCAACGAATGGCGTTCGTGGCCGATAGTAGAGCTCGGTCGGCGGCCCGACCTGTTCGATCACCCCCTCGCGCATGACGCAGATGCGATCGGACATCGTGATCGCCTCCTCCTGATCATGGGTGACGAACACGAATGTCGTGCGCACCTCCCGTTGCAGGCGCATCAGGAACTGCTGCATCTGGCGACGAAGCTCGGCATCGAGCGCCCCAAGCGGTTCATCGAGCAGGAGAATCCGCGGCTCGAGAATGAGCGCGCGCGCCAGGGCGACGCGCTGGCGCTGACCGCCCGAGAGCTGGGCGGGATAGCGCTCGCCGAACTCGCCGAGCGCAACGACCGCGAGCGCGCGGGCGACCCGGCTGCGGATCTCCTCGCGCCCCACCCCGCGGACGCGGAGCCCATAGGCCACGTTCTCGTTCACCCGCATGTGCGGGAAGAGAGCGTAGTCCTGGAACACCGTGTTGAAGGGCCGCTTGAAGATCGGCACCGGCACGACGCTCGTGCCATCGAACCGGATGTCGCCCGAGCTCGGTGCGATGAAGCCGCCGATCAGACGCAGGATCGTGGTCTTGCCCGAGCCGCTCGGGCCGAGGATGGTCAGGAACTCGCCATCCTCGATCGCGAGGTCGACGTCGCGGAGGACGCGGGTGGCGCCGTAGAGCTTGTTGACGCCGCACAGCTCGAGCAGCGTCCGACGCGAGGCGGTCATGTCCGCGTGCGGCGGGGCCGCCGGCAAGCCGACGGCCCCTCCACGCTACTCGATCGGCGCCGCTTTGATTTCGTTCCAGACGTTGGTGCGCCACGTGAAGTCTTCAACCGGCTCGAGCCACAGGAGCTGGCTCGAGTAGTCCATGCCGGCCGGCTGACTCACCGTGTTCGGATAGGCGAGGCGTTCCGATAGCTGATCGCTGACCCGCTTCTCGAGGATGAAGTTGATCCATGCGTAGGCGAGGTCCTCATCGCCGACGCCCTTGGTCACCGTATAGACGTCGGTCCAGCCCAGCGCACCTTCCTCCGGCACGATCAGCTTCACGTTCTGGAAGCCGCGATCGTTGAGCAGCTTGATGCGGTACTCATCGCCGCCGACTATCAGGGCGACATCGCCATCCTCGTAGTACTGCAGCGAGTCCTCGAACGTGCTATAGAACGCCTTCAGGTTGGCGCGCAGGTCGATGACCTTTGCCTTGAGCTCGCCCATCTCGTCCTGCGACAGATTGAACGGGTTCTTCATCTTCAGCGCCTGCGCCATCTGGATGAGCTGCTGGTCGCTGTCAGGCATGATGATCTGCCCTTTGTATTGCGGGTCCCACAGCACCGACCACGACGTCGGCGCCGTCTTGATCTTGTCGGTGTCGTAGATCAGCGTGATCGAGCCCCAGGCGAAGGGCACGCCATAGACTTGGCCGTCCTTGGTCACGCCCGGGACTTTCGCGAGGTCCTGGAACCCGAGAAGCTGGTTGGCCCGGTTGGGGACCCGGCTCAGGTCGAGCGGCTTGACCAGGCCGAGATCGACATAGCGCACGAGCTCGCCGGTGTTCACGGTCATCACGTCGTAATCGGCGCCATCGCTCCCCTTCATCTTGGCGAACATCTCGTCGTTCGACCCGATGTAGACCACCGAGACGTCGGCGTCGTAGGTCTTCTTGAACTCGGCAACCCAGTCGTCGTCGGCATAGCCCTCCCACCCGAGGAAGCGAAGCTCGCCCTTTCCGGCCGCCGCCGGTCCACCGAGCAGACCCGTCATCGCCGTGGCCGCGGCCAGCGCAACCGCCCTAGCACCCCACTTGCTCATCGCCGTCCTCCCCTTGTTGCTCATCGCCCCCTTGCGGGTCCAATGGGTCGTCTTCTTCCGGGCATGCGAAACCCCGAACGATTATTAACGGTTGGCGAGAACGGCTCGTCAATCGATATGATGGGGGTGCGCCGCGGCTGGCACGCCCGGCGACTTGTGCTAGCCTCCGGCGATAGCGGTGGACCGTGGGGAGGTGCCGGTGACGCAACGCGACGACCATGACATTGCCGCCGTCACCTTCGATCACGACGACGACACGGTCGTGGTGATCATCGGCTCGGGCGCCGGCGGCGGCACGCTCGCCGATGAGCTGACCGCCAAGGGCGTCAACTGCGTCCTCCTCGAGGCCGGGCCGCGCATCGAGAACAGCGAGTTCCAGAACGACGAGCACTGGGCCAACGACACCCTGCTGTGGGAGAACGCGCGCGAGGGCAGCGGCGATCGTCCGACCGTCGGCATCCCGACCTGGATGGTCAAGGCGGTGGGCGGCTGCACCATTCACTGGGTCAGCAACAGCCCGCGCTTCCAACCGCACGAGTTCAAGACGCGCACGACCTACGGTGCGATCGGCGGCGCCAACGTTCTCGACTGGCCGCTCTGCTACGCCGACATGGACCCCTTCTACAGCCGCGCCGAATACAAGATGGGCGTGGCAATGACCCATGGTCTGCCGCCGATGCGGCCGACCAACCTGTCGAAGATCATGATCGCGGGGGCGCGCAGGCTCGGCTACACCAAGGTCCACGCTGGCCGGGTGGCGATCAATCAGACGCCACGCGATGGCCGCAACGCCTGCGACGAGATCGGCTTCTGCCAGCAGGGCTGCCGCTCGGGCGCCAAGTGGTCGACGCTCTACAGCGAGATCCCGCGGGCCGAGGCGACCGGCCGGCTCGAGCTTCGCACCAACTGCATGGCGTTGCAGATCCACCACGATGCGGCGGGCCGGGCGAGCGGGGTGCTCTACGCCGACAAGGCGGGCGCGCAGCACTTCCAGAAGGCCCGCATCGTGTGCGTGGCGTGCAACACGATCCAGACCACGCGGCTCCTCCTCAACTCCGCCTCGGCGCGGTTCCCCGATGGGCTCGCCAACTCCTCCGGCGCGCTCGGCCGCCACTACATGACCCACACCGAGGGCGGCGTCATCGGCGTGTTCGACAGGTCGGTCAATTGGCACCGCGGCCGGGTCGGCGCCGGCACCGTCGAGGACGAGGCGCCGAACGACCCGCGGCGCGGCTTCATCGGCGGCTATTACATGCTCGCGTTCTTCACCGGACTGCCGGCCTATGCCGGGAGCCTGACGCCCGGCGCCTGGGGCCGCTCCTACGCCGGATGGCTCGAGCGCTACGCCTACACCGCCGGCATGTACATCGTTGGCGAGGACCTCGCCCAGCCCGGCAATCGCGTGACCCTGCACGCGACCAAGAAGGACCAGTACGGCTTGCCGATCCCCTGCTTCGTCCTCAACGATCACCCGAACGACATGGCGCTGCGCCAGCACGCGCTTAAGCGCGCCACGGCGCTGTGGGAGGCGATCGGCGCGCGCCGCACGCGCGAGTGGCTATCGATCCCCAACGGCCACAACCTCGGCACCTGCCGGATGAGCGAGAAACCGGCCGATGGGGTCGTCAACACGTGGGGCCGCACCCACGACCTGCCAAACGTGTTCATCTCCGATGGCAGCCAGTTCACCTCGAGCGCGGCGTGCAATCCCACGCTCACCATTGTCGCCCTGGCGATCCGTCAGGCCGGCTATATCGCTGAAGCGATGCGTCGCAACGACATCTGAGCGGGTTCGAGTCGCATACGCGTTGGAGCACTGAGCCGCGCCAGCCCGCGCGGTAGGCAATCAGGAGAGAGCGATGCGCGACCGGGACATGGACCGCGACGTTGCAGCGATCACCTTCGATCATGACGACGACACGGTGGTGGTGGTGATCGGCTCGGGCGCGGGCGGCGGAACGCTCGCCAACGAGCTCAGCCAGAAGGGCATCAACGTGGTCGTGCTCGAGGCCGGGCCGCGCATCGAGATGGACCAGTTCGTCAACGATGAGCAGGTCATGGGCGACCTCTTGTTGTGGAAGGACCCGCGCCGCGCCGTCGGCACGCGCGAGTCGGCCCGCACCTTCCCCGAGACCCCGAGCTGGATGTGCAAGGCGGTCGGCGGCACCACGGTGCACTGGACCGGCACCTGCCCGCGCATCAAGGACACCGAGTTCAAGGCGCGCACCACCTACGGTGACATCCCCGGCTCGACGCTGCTCGATTGGCCGATCAGCCTCGCGGACGTCGAGCCCTACTACGATCGAGCCGAGACCAAGATGGGCGTCGCCGGCACGGGCGGACGGCCGTGGCTGCCGGGCAACAACAACTACAAGGTGATGGCTGCGGCGGCCAGGCGGCTCGGCTACACGGAGTTTCACACCGGCACCCACGCCATCAACGCCGTGCCCTACGATGGCCGCAACGCCTGCGACCAGATCGGTTTCTGCATGCAGGGCTGCAAGTCGGGCGCCAAGTGGTCGACGCTCTATACCGAGATCCCGAAGGCCGAGGCCACGGGTCGCTGCGAAGTGCGGCCGCAGTGCCACGCGCTCCAGATCCACCACGACGCAGACGGCCGGGTCACGGGCGTGCTCTACGCCGATCGCACCGGGCAGCGGCAGTTTCAGAAGGCGCGCATCGTCAGCGTCGCCGGCAACTCGATCGAGACGCCCAGGCTCCTCCTGAACTCGGCCTCGGCGCGGTTCCCCGACGGCCTCGCCAACTCGGCCGGGCACGTCGGCCATCACTACTGCACCCACGTCGATGCCGCCGTCTACGGTATCTTCGAAAAGCCGGTGAACTGGCATCGCGGCCGCATCGTCTCGGGCACCATCCGCGATGAGAGCTATTTCAACCCGAAGCGCGGCTTCGTCGGCGGCTACTACTTCCTGACGATCGCCTTGGGGCTGCGCGACTACGCGCTGGCGCTGCGCCCCAAGGGCTGGGGCCGCGACTACACCGAGTGGCTCGACGCCTACGACCATACCGCCGGCATCTACTTCGTCGGCGAGGACATGCCGCTCCGGAACAACCGTGTTTATCTCCATCCGACCGAGAAGGACCGCTACGGGATGCCGATTCCGGTCTGCCACCTCGACAACCACCAGAACGACATCGTGCTGCGCAACCACGGGCTCAAGCAGTGCACGGCGCTGTTGGATGCGGCGGGCGCCAAGCGGCTGCACGAGTGGACGGCGTTCGCACCGGGCCACAACCTCGGCACCTGCCGGATGAGCGAGAGGCCGGCGGACGGGGTCGTCAACAAGTGGGGCCAGAGCCACGACACCCCGAACCTGTTCGTCTCGGATGGCAGTCAGTTCACCACCAGTGCGGCGGCGAACCCGACGCTCACCATCGTGGCCCTTGCCATCCGTCAGGCCGAGTACATCGCCGAAGCGATGCGCCGCAACGACGTCTAGCGGGCGTCCGTGCGGCGGCGGCTCAGGCGCGCTTGGCCGCCTGAATCAGGAGCCAGATGCGGTTCGGCCGCAACGGCAGCTCGGTAATCTCGATGCCGAAGGGCTGGAGCGCGTCGGAGACGGCGCTCGCCAGCGCCGCCGGCACCGGACCGGGTATCCCCTCGCCCGCGCCGCGCGAGCCGAGCGGGGTATGCGGCGTCGGCACCCCGGCGAAGGACACGGCGATGTTCGGCAGATCGGCGGCATTGGCGATCTGATAGTTCTCGAAGTCCGTCGTGAGCTGCTGCCCGGTCCGGTCGTAAACGAACTCCTCGTAGATCGTGTTCGAGATGCCCTGCGCCACCGTGCCCTGCACCTGGCCCTCGATGATCAGCGGATTGATCACCGTGCCGAAATCGTCAGAGGTGAGATAGCGCAGGATGCGGAACTGGCCCGTCGCGGCGCTCACCTCGACCACCGCCGCGAGCGGCTCGCCGTGGAACTTCACCTTGCCGACCGCGAGCGGCCAGAATGTCGGGTAGCGCGCGGGGAAGGCCGGCGCCACGACCGGTCGCGGCAGCGACCGGATCGCGTCGACCAGTTCGGCACCGGTCACCACGGTGACCACACCCGGCATGCCACGCGCCGCGATGGTGTCGATGGCGACCAGCCGGGCACGGGCGTGGCTCGAGCGCGCGAACGCCACGTGCAGGAGACCGGGGCGCTTGAGGTCCGCGAGGTACTGGCCGCGGCCGCTCGTGAGCCGCTTGTCCTCCTTGCGCCGGCAGGCCCGACCAACCCACGCTCGATCGTCGGGCTCACGCATCGCCAGCCTCCGCGTAAGACGCCGAGGCGTCGGCTATATTCGGGTGCCACAGGACAGGGCCATGGTATAGTAATTGGCGATCATGTCGCGCCCGGTCAAGCCCGGTCGCGCCCGGTCGCGCTGAAGTAATGTGGGCGACCACGCCCCCTAGGAGGAGGAAGAACTGATGGCAACGCTTCACACGAGCGGCAAACCGTTGTCGCGGCGCCGTGTCCTGAAAGCCGGCGCGGCAGGTTTCGCGCTAACCTCGGCGCTCGGCATCGCGCCGCGCTACCTCAGCTCGCCCGCGCGCGCCGCCGGCTTGGCGGCCGGCATGACGGGCGGCCCCACCGGCTTCGATGGCGCCGAGCGCTTCCAGTACAACGAGTCGATGTCCGAGGGCCGCGCGATCGAGGGGGCCAAGCAGCTCAAGGCCGCGGGCAAGGCGCCGGCCAAGATCGTCATGCTCTTGACCCAGGGCGCGGTCGGCCAGTTCCGCCAGCCCTACCCCGAGGGCGCGCCGACCGTCGCCAGCGTCTGGGAGGCCGAGACCGGCATCCCGGTCGAGATCATCGGCGCCGGCGAGACCGACATCATCCCCAAGGTGATGCAGGACATCACCACCGGCTCGGGCAGCTACGACATCTACACGGGGCCGTGGAATGCGGTCGGCGACAAGGTCGATGCCAAGGGCATCGTCAACCTCGATGAGTTCGTCGCCAAATACAAGCCGGACTGGGGCGATCCCGCGCGAGGCACGCCGACGCCCGAGATGGAGAAGCTCCTCTACACCTACAACGGCTCGTACTACACCATCTCGCTCGATGGCGACTTCCAGACCTGGGTCTACCGCAAGGACCTGTTCGAGGACCCCGACAACATCAAGCGGTTCGAGGACAAGTACGGCTGGACACTCGGCCACCCGCGGACTTGGCAGGAGACCGACCAGATCGCCGAGTTCTTCAAGTCGGACACGATGCTCGGCCACACCAATCTGCTGGCGCCGTTCTGGGGTCTGTCGACGTTCTACATGCGCTTCGCAGGTCAGGCGAAGCCGAACCTGTTCTTCTTCGACGAGAACGGCAAGCCCAACCTCGACAGCGACCTCGGCATCAAGGCGTGCGAGGAGCACGTCAAGAGCAAGCAATGGGCGTCCAAGGACGCGCTGAGCTGGACCTGGGCCGAGGCCTACGGCGCCATGGCCCAGGGCACCGCGCTGATGATGTCGACCTACACCAACCTGCGGAAGTTCAACGATCGGATGAACCCCGACGGCACCCCGGCGACGCCCGTTACCGGCAAACTCGGCTCGTTCCTGCCGCCGGGCAACATCTTCGATGGCGATCTGGTGCGTCGCAGCGTGCTCTACTACAACATCCAGGCCGAGGTCTCCTCGCAAAGCAAGTTCCCGGAGGCCGCCTACCTCTTCCTCCAGTGGGCCTCTTCAACGCGCACGTTCAGCTGGATGTCGGGCAATCCAGGCGGCTACTTCGATCCGTTCCAGAAGGCCAACTTCCAGGAGCCGCTGGTCCAGCAGAGCTACCACGCCGATCACACCGCGATCATCGAGCAGACGATCGCGCGCTCGGCGCCGACGATCAACTACGCCGGACAGGGGGCGTTCGACAACGCGCTCGACGAGCAGCTCCAGGCCGCCCTGGTGGGCGAGAAGACGCCGGCCGAAGCCATGCAGGCCGCATCCAAGGAGTGGCAGAAGATCGTCAAGAAACGGGGCGAGGAGCGGCTGATCGAGTCGATCAACAAGAGCCGTTCCGCCTGGCCGACGCTGCTCGACAAGGCCTGAGCCCGCTAGGAACCGATCGACGCCGCGGGCGATGCGCGCATTGCCCGCGGCGCCCGGTTCCTGATAAGTTTTCTCCAGGACCGAAGGACGGGGGGGGGATGGCGACACAACGCGCCTGGGCGGTTGCGGCGCGCTACGTATTGGTTCTGGTCGCGATCGTGATCGCCCTGGTGCCGATCGTGTGGATGGCGACGCTGGCGTTCAAGCCGGTCGCCGAGTGGACCACCGCCACCGCCGATCTGACGTGGCTGCCGAAGAACCCGACCATCGGCAACTTCGAGTACATCTTCACCGGCCAGACCAAGGAGGTCATCGTCACGCTGGAGGGGACGGCGCTGCGCCCGGTGCTGGCCAGCCTGGTGATCGCCTCGCTCGGTACGCTTGTCGCGGTGGCGGTCGGCACGCTCGGCGCCTACGGCGTCTCGCGCTTTGCGGTCGGCGGTAACCTGCCCCTGTCGGTGCTCCAGCTCCGGCTCTTCCCGCCGATGGCGGTGATGATCCCGGTCATGATGATGTGGTCCTACCTCGCCCTGGTCGACACCTTTTGGGGTCTCGCCCTGATCTACGGCATCGTCACGCTACCGTTCGCCTTCTGGCTGATGAAGACGTTCTTCGACGAAGTACCGCGCGAAATCGAGGAGGCCGCCCTCGTCGAAGGGTGCAGCCCGTGGCGCGTCTTCTACAGGGTCACCCTGCCGATGGTGAAGGCGCCGCTCGCCACGACCGTCCTCTTCGTGTTCATCCTGAACTGGAGCGACTATCTGGTCGCCCTCCTGCTGACCAGGAAGGACTGGGTGACGATCCCGGTCTACATGAGCCAGCTCAACATAGCGATGACCGGCGAGATGTACGGCGCCAAGGCGGCGCTCGGCCTCATCGCCGCGATCCCGCCGGTGGTGCTCGGGATCATCATCCAGAAGCACCTGGTACGCGGCCTGACCTTCGGAGCGCTCAAGCAGTGACGGCACAGCAGGGCAGCGTCGCGCTCCCAGCCAGCCCCGTGGCGCCCGTGCACTCCCTCGCCGTCGCTGGCCGGCGGCTCGGCAAGCTCATGACGCTGCCGACCCAGCTCCTGCTCCTCTTCATCTTCGTCTTCCCCGGGCTGATGATCATCTATGTCAGCCTGACCTGGTGGGGGCCGCTCGACGGCACGCCATGGTACGACGCATACGAGTCGCTCAATTGGTTCGACAACTACATCGAGGCGTTCAGCGACGAGCGGCTGTGGGGCTCGATCGGCCGCACGCTCCTCATCATGCTTGTTGCCGTCCCCGCGGAGTTCCTGATCGGGCTGGGACTGGCCGTTCTGTTCGTCGACAGCTTCCCGCTCAAGCGCGTGTTCTACTCGATCCTCCTGATGCCGATGATGATCGTGCCGGCCGTCGCCGGGTACATGTTCTTCATGCTGTTCCAGAGCAACGGCCCGATCAACCAGATCCTCAGCATCCTCACGGGCAGTACGGTTGACTTCGTCTGGTTGAACGATCCCAATCTGGCCTTCGTCGCCATCATGATCGCCGACATCTGGCAGTGGACGCCGCTGATGTTCCTGATCCTGCTCGCCGGCATGCTCGGGGTGCCGGAGGATCAGATGAAGGCGGCCACCTTGCTCGGCGCGAGCTGGGGGCAGAAGTTCTTTCGCATCGTCCTGCCGAAGATGAAGGTGGTGATGATCATCGCGATCGTCATCCGCGCCGTCGAAGCGTTCAAGCTGTTCGACGTCATGTACGTGATGACGAAAGGCGGGCCCGGCGTGGCAACCGAGACCGTCTCCGTGTATATCTACAAGGTCACGTTCTTCGATCTCGAATGGGCCTACGTTTCGGCGATCGGGTTCATGATCATGGTCTTTCTGTCTGTGCTGGGCGGCGTCGGCATCGCGATGATGGCGCGCGCCCAGCGGCGGCGGCGCGAGGCCAACATGGGCGCGGCCGACGCGGCGGCGAGGGGCTAGGGGATGGCGGGGATTGAGCTGATCGACTTGACCAAGCGGTTCGGCGATCTGGTCGCAGTGGGCGATCTGAATCTCGAGATCCGCGACAAGGAGTTCGTGGCGCTGCTCGGGCCGTCTGGGTGCGGCAAGACGACGACCATGAACATGATCGCCGGGATCGAGAGTCCGACGGCGGGCGGGATTCGGTTCGACGGCCGCGACATCACCCGCACCCAGCCGGGCCGGCGCGGCGTCGGCTTCGTGTTCCAGAACTACGCCATCTTCATTCACATGAGCGTCTACAAGAACCTGGCGTTCGGTCTCGAGGTCGCCGGACTCGAGCGGGCCGAGATCGACCGCCGCGTGCACGACAT
>Ga0194132_10008316_pt1 | contig 14909 bp, 13 predicted proteins | sample TA2KigOf80mmetaG_FD_148612 | JGI IMG/M metagenome (GOLD analysis project Ga0194132, IMG submission 148612) | Freshwater microbial communities from Lake Tanganyika, Tanzania - TA2015054 Kigoma Offshore 80m | ecosystem: Environmental > Aquatic > Freshwater > Lake | place: Tanzania: Lake... | reverse complement strand
CCACCGCCGCCGCCGTAGCCACCACCGCCACCGAAGCCACCACCGCGGCTTTCACGCGGCTGGGCCTCGTTGACGCGCAACGAACGGCCACCGAAGTCCTTGCCGTCGAGGGCGGCGATCGCCTTCTTGGCGTCCTCGTCGGCCATCTCCACGAAACCGAAGCCGCGCGGGCGGCCCGTCTCACGGTCTTTCGGGAGCGCGCACGACACCACGGTGCCGAACTGCCCGAACAACTCCGCTACTTCCGACTCCGTGGTCTGGAAGGAGAGGTTTCCCACATAAATACGCTGAGTCAACGTCCACACTTTCAGCCGGCACAACTGCCGGCACACGCCAAACCACCAGGTCCGGCAACCTACTTGTCGCTCAGAAACCAGGTGATCGCGGGTGTTGACCGTCGCACGAAGAACTGAGGGATGCTGAGCATAGCATGCCTTGCCCCCGCGTGCGTGGCGCAAGTCACCCCGCGGCAGCCTACGGGAGGTGGCGCACTCGCACGGCGGTGCCATAGGCGCAAATCTCGGTCCATGTGGAGCCAAGTTCGGATGTGTCGAAGCGCATCGCGATGATGGCACTGGCGCCCTGCGTCTCCGCCTCCGCCACCATCCTGGCCACACCCTGGTTGCGGCTGCCACGAAGCATCGTCGTTATCCCCTTCGGCTCGCCGCCAGACGTCATGAACTCGCCGAGGGCGAGCGGGGGAGCGCTGGGCCCTGCTGGCAGCGATGCCATCTCAGCCATCTTGTGACCTTCGCCTCACCACGATCACGGGGCGAGAAGCGGCCGCTACGGCTCCACCCAGATGCGGCGGGCGGGATCGCGGCCAAGGACCACCGTACGCCCATCGAACGCCACGGTCAGAGTTCCTCGCTTCACCGCGACTTCCTTGACCTCCACCTCCACGCCGGGCCGAATGCCTTCCTTGTCGAAGAGCTGGAGCAGTTCCTCGTCCTCTTCGTACACCCGCTCGACGCGTGTGACCTCCCCGTTCTCGAGGTCCGAGAGATGGCGGCTCGAAAGCGGGTGCCCGTGGTCGTATCCCGGGATCGGGTAGCCGAACGGCGAAACCTTCGGATCGCCCAACAGCCGGACGATCAGCGGTTCCGTGACCTCCGAGATGGAATGCTCCATCAGGTGGGCTTCCTCGTAGGCACGCCACCAGTCGAGGCCCATCACGTTCACGAGCAGGCACTCCGCGAGCCGGTGCCGCCGCACCATCTCTTCTGCCCGCACCATCCCCGCCGGGGTAAGCGAGATCCGCTTCTTCGCGTCCATCGTCACCAGGTGATCCCGGGTTAGCCGGGACAGCATGCCCGCGATGGAGGCCGGCGTAATCCCCAGTCGTTCTGCCACACGGGCAGCAATCACCTCGTCGCCCTCGTCATGGCTGATGCGATAGATCGTTGTGAGGGCATCGTCGGATGCGACGTTCGTGACTTGCTTGGGCACAGTGACCTCCGGCAGGCCCCATCGTGACAGGGCACACGAGAGGGGGCAAGGGGTGCCCGGAGGCCGCCGGGAGCGGCTAGCGCGCTTCACCAGTATCATCCGAGGCCGGGAGACGATCTCGCTCCGACACGTCTTCGCCCCCGTCGACCGCCAAGCGAGAGGGCACGCGCGCGTGAACGTGGAGCCGGGCCTCGATCCCGAGGAACGCCAACAGGCCGTCCTGGGGCCCCTTGTCCGCGTGATCCAGGAAGCGGCCTCTGACCAGCCATGGGCCCTCATCGGCGCCGCCTCCGCCCGCCTTCAGGGCGTGGCCGTCCCGGGTGCCAACCTCGAATTCATCACCACGGAGTCGGCGCTCCTCGCGCTCGGAGAGATGCTGGGCGTCTCAACCGACTGGGGGCAGGGGACGCACCTCGCCGCGAACCGACTTCATTTCATGCGTCATGGAATCCCCGTCTTCGTCTTCGGCGACCCGGTGTTTCACGGCCCGTACGAGTCCCTCGCACCGCGCGAGGTGCCCTCGCTCTGGGACGCCCGGGTGAAGGTCGACTGTCGAGGCACCGGCGTCCTCTGCACGCCCCTGGAATGGGAACTGGTGCTCGGCGTCGTCCTCGGCGCGTCGCAGCGAGTCGACGCCGTCGCGCAGCGCATGCTCGAGGCCGGCTACGACAGCCGCCTCGTGGTGCGCCTGCTCCGTGAAGGACGCGTGGCGCGCCATACGGAGGAGGCCGTCTGGGCCGTCCTCGAGCGTCCCGATGCGAAGTCACGCCCGGCGGACTGACCGCCCCCTCACACAAACCCGCACGACCCTCCACCACGATGCCGCTACAATCCGCCCGCGCTGGCGTCACGGTAGGCGTCAGCGTCCGGCCCTCATGGGTGCCCGGAAGTCGGAGAGGACACTCACCCATGCCGATGACGGTCGGGACCGGCATCCCCACAGACATGAAACTCGTCCCGGACAAGGCACGCCAACTCGAGCGCCTCGGCTACGACGCCGTCTCCGTCGGCGAGACCCAGCACAACCCGTTCCTACCGCTGGTGCTCGTCGCCGAGCACACCGAACGGCTGCACTTCGGTTCGTCGGTCGCCATCGCCTTCCCGCGCGTACCGCACGTCACCGCGAACATCGCATGGGACCTCTCGAAATACTCCGGTGGCCGGTTCATCCTCGGCCTCGGCACACAGGTGAAGGGCCACAACGAGCGCCGCTTCTCCGTCCCCTGGGCGCCACCGGGGCCGCACCTGCGCGACTACATCAACTGCATGCGCGCGATCTGGGACTCCTGGCAGAACGGCACCAAGCCGGAATACGAGGGCGAGTACTACCAGTACAAGCTCACCAGCCCCTTCTTCAACCCCGGCCCGATCGAGCACCCGGACATCCCGGTCATCATCTCCGCCGTCAACCCGTTCAACGCCCGCCTCGCCGGCGAGGTCGCGGACGGCATCGCGATCCACGGCTTCAGCACCTTCAAGTACATCCGTGAGGTGCTCATCCCCGCGGTGCACGAGGGCGCCCGCCGCGCCGGGAAGGACATCAGCAAGGTCCACGTCCGCGGTGGCGGCTTCATCGTCACGGCAAAGACCGAAGCGGAGGTCCGCGCGGCGAAGGAACGCGACCGCCGGCGGCTCTCCTTCTACGCGTCGACCCGTTCCTACTCGAACGTCATGAAGCTACACGGGTGGGCGGACGAGGCCGCGCAGTTGCACCGCCTCTCCATCGAGGGCAAGTGGGACGACATGGTCGGCCTGATCACCGACGAGATGATGGAAGAGTTCTGCGTCATCGGGACGTGGGACGAGCTGCCCGCCAAGATGCGCGAGAAGTACGCCGGCATCAACACCCAGGTGAACTTCAGCGCGGAGCCGAAGAACCCGGACGAGGAGGCCCAGATCAAGGAGATCATCGCCTCCCTCAAGACGATCCCGGCCGTCGGCGAGGTCTAACCTGCGCCCGACCGTTCGAGGAGGCCCGCGCATGCCGTACGCCGAGAACGATGGCGTCAGGCTCTACTACGAGGTGGACGGCACGCACGGGGCCGAGCCGATGGTGATGCACCACGGCTATCTCGCGGACCTCGAATCGTGGCGCGCTCGCGGCTGGGTGAAGGCCCTCGGCGATCGCTACCGGCTGATCCTGATGGACTCTCGTGGCCACGGCCGGAGTGACAGGCCGTCCGACCCCGAGGCGTACGAGATGCGCACGCGCGTCCTCGACGTCCTCGCCGTGATGGGGGCCGAGGGCGTGCGCACCGCGCACTACCTCGGCTACTCCATGGGCGGGATGATCGGCTACTCCGCGCTGATCTACGCCCCCCAACGCTTCGCCACCATTTCGTGCGGCGGAGCATCGCCGATGCTCCGCACCGAGCCACAGCCGAAGGTCGAGTGGGACGCGCTCATGAGGGCGGCGCTCCAGAACCCCGCAGTCAAACTCGCCCACGACGCTGGCCGCATCGACCGCCCCGCGATGGAGGCGTGCCGCACCGCCCTCGACGAATGGGCCGGCGCCGAACAGGCGCTCCGCCTCGCGACGATGCCGGTGTTCATGTATGCCGGGACCGAGGACACTCCACACGCCGGTTGTCAGGCCGCCGTCGCCCTCAACCCGAAGGCGCGCTTCCTCTCGCTCCCCGGCAAGAACCACGCCACCGCGGCAGAGTCGGTCGACCTCGTGGTGCCTGCGCTGCTGGAGCACATCGGCGGGGTGGAGGCGATCTAACCCCCCGCCTTCAGTCTGACCCCCGCCTCTCGCCCGATCTCGCCCCAGCGCTTCGCCGAGGCAGCGCGCACCGCGCCGTGACGCTTCGTGTCCTGCGCCATCCGCACGAACAGCTCCGCGAGGCCATCGATGTCGTCGAGGTTCACCGTCTCAGCCGCGATTCGGCCGTCCTCACCCATGTTGTGGTAGTTGCCGAGGGCGACACAGGCCGCGCCGGTCTCGTAGCCCATGAAGTCGTATGCGGTCGCCTCGGTGGTGCCGCCGTCCATCAACTTCCGCTGGAACTTGAACTTCGGGTCAGCCTGCTGCATCTCCATCGCGAGGCGGAACATCCAGAGCGTCATGTCGGGCGAGAAGATGTGCCCGTAGTCCCCCACGCGGATGATCGGCCCCGCCCCCTGCTGCGCCCGGCCTCCCGCCATCGAGGAACACTCGACCGCCACGACGAGCGCATCCTCCGGCAGCGTGCGCGCGCCCGCGGCGGCCGCGGCACCGAGCAGCCCGGACTCCTCCGCGCGCGTGAACGAGCCGATCACGTGGCCCTCGACCACGCGCGCGACGAGCCGGTCGAGCGTGGCGAGCACCGCGACCGCCCCGATCAGGTCGTCGCACTGGCGCGCCTCGACGATGCGCCCGCGGATGCGGCATTCCGCCACGTCCCACAGCGCGAGGTCGCCCGCCTGCGCCGCGCCTTCCTCGACGGTGGCGACCGCGCCGGTGATCCGCCGGGCCCAGCGGTTCGGGGCATCGCTCGCGAGGATGCGCGTGATCCGGGCGACGCCGCAGGCCCGGCCGTCCTCGTCGTACAGGCGGACGCGCTCGCCCTTCCCGTATCGAGCGTCCACGCCTCCCCGGAACGCGAGGGTCAACCGCTTGCCTCGGACCTGGTCGACGACGAAGCCAGGGTGGTCCGTATGAGCGCCGAGGACGAGCGGACGCGCGCCACGGACGGCGCGGCCCTTTCGATAGGCGACGTAGCCGTTGCCGAAGGCGTCCTCGGTGTAGGCAAGGCCGCGGGCCTCCGCAAACGCCCGGATCGCGGCCAGCACGTGCTGCTCACGGAACGAGATGGTGGGGAGGGCGACGATCGCGCGGACAATCGACGCCAGAGGCGTCTCCGCCGGATTCGCGGCAGTCGTTCGGGACGGCATCGAAGGCTCCTCACCGCGTCGCCACGAGGCGTCGTTCGCGCGCCATCGTATCGGGCCCGTACGCTGGAGGCATGACTTCCCCCGCCACGATCCCCCTCTTCGCCGCCGCCGGCCCCCCTGAGCCTGTCCCGCTGGGCCGCCACGGCAAGCGCCGCTGGCTGGTCGACCGCCCCCTCGTGCCCGTCGAGGTCGAATGCACCGGCTTCACCACCGGCGGCCGCGCCGTCGGCAAGGCCCCGGACGGTCGCACCGTCTTCGTCGAGTACGCCCTGCCCGGCGAGCGTGTGATCGCCGAGATCACCGCCGAGCATCCCACCTACCTCGAGGCGTGCGCGATTACCGTGCTCCGCCCCTCCCCGGAACGCGTCGAGCCGCCGTGCGAGTACTTCGGGCGGTGCGGCGGCTGCCAGCTGCAACACGCCGCGTACCCCGAACAGCTGCGTCTGAAGACCGAAGTGGTCGCCGAGCAGTTGCGGCGCATCGGACGGTTCGACGCCGACGATGTCGCGTCCGTCGTCCGGCCGATGATCGGGATGGACGACCCGTGGGGGTACCGGAACCACCTGCGCTTCACCGTCCGTCGCGACGGCGACGTGGGGTACATGCTGCGCGGGACGCATCGCTTCCTGCGCGTCGACTATTGCGAGATCGCCCACCCGCGCGTGAACGAGGTGCTGCGGCGCGTGCAGGGCAACACGATCGTGGCCCACCAGCTCGCGATCCGCATCGGCGAGAACACCGGCGAGGCGATGATCCAGCCGAAGATCGACTGGCGTCCCGGCCACCGCGCCGCGCACGTCGAAAGCGGACAGAAGAGCTACCACGAGTCGCTGAACGGCGTGCCGTATCAGATCTCCGGCCCCGCTTTCTTCCAGGTCAACACGCGGCAGGCCGAACGCCTCGTCGCGATCGCCGTCGCGCACGTCCTCGATGCCGCACCGAAGGTGGTCGTGGATGCTTATGCCGGCGTCGGCACGTTCGCCGGCCAGCTGGCGGACAAAGTGCACCAGGTCGTGACCATCGAAGAGTCTGCCGCCGCCGGCGTCGATGCGGAGGCGAACCTCGCGCGCTTCGAGAGCGTGACGCGGATCACCGGCAAGGTGGAGGCGCTGCTCCCGGGCATGACGCCGGAACCGGACGTCGTGATCATCGATCCACCCCGCGCCGGCCTCTTCCCCGTGGTGATCGAGGCGATCCTGGCGTCGGCCGCCCGACGCGTGGTGTATGTCTCATGCGACCCCAGCACGCTCGCGCGCGACCTCCGGCTGTTCGTGGACGGCGGCTTCGTGGTGCGGGAGGTCCAGCCCGTCGACATGTTCCCGCAGACCCAGCACATCGAGTGCATTGTCGCCCTCGACCGCTCTCCCCACGCGTGAGTCTCGTCCTCGCCTCGGGATCGCCGAGGCGTCGCGAACTGCTCGCGGCGCTCGGCGTCTCATTCGAGGTCGACCCCGCCGACGTGGATGAGACGAGCACCGAACGTGACCCCGTGCGCCTCGCCGAATCGCTCGCGTTACTGAAAGCGCGCGCGGTCGCCGCGCGCCGCCCGGGCGATGTGGTGATCGGCAGTGACACCGTCGTCGCGCTGGACGGACGTCTGCTCGGCAAGCCCGCCAGCGCCGAGGAGGCCCGCGCGATGCTCGTCGCCCTGCGCGACCGTGCTCACGAGGTGGTGACGGGGGTCGCCGTCGTCGCTCCCCACGGCTTCGAGGCCGTCACGCACAGCCGGACGACTGTCGTCATGCGCCCGTACACAGACCCTGAACGGGACGAGTTCATCGCCCGTGGTGAGCCGTTCGACAAGGCGGGCGGGTACGCGATCCAGGACATGGCATTCCACCCCGTCGCGCACCTCGATGGCTGCACGTGCGGCGTCATGGGCCTGCCGCTGTGGACACTCAGACGGCTACTGATTGGGGCAGGCATCGAGGTGGCCACGCCGGCCCTCGACCGCTGCACGGAGTGCCCGGCGCGCGGCTAGCCGCGGTCCTGGATAACCTCGAGCTCACCGATCACGGTCGAGATCCGCACGTGCAGGCGGCGCTCCTGCGCGTCGTAGTGGTCGGTGCGTACCAGGATGTCACGCACGAGCCCTTCCTCGCGCCGGCCGAGGACATCCACGGTCCCGATGAACGACTGCGCCTCGACCTCCAGCCCGACGCCGTGGGGGACCCGAAGGCGGATCGCGCCAACCCAGCACAGGAGCGTGAGTGCCGTCTCACCGGCCGGCAGGTTGGCCTCCCGCAGGTCGAGGTCGATGTCGCCGAAGACCGTGCGCAGCACGCCGTCCTCGACCGACCAGCCGTCGGCCGAGCGGATGTGCCCGAACGTCTGTGAGAGCCGTCGCCGCACGCGACGCGCCCGCGCCTCTGCAAGGATGGCGAGGATGCCCAGGGCGACGAGGAACAGCCCGAAACCGGCCTCGACGAGTCCCCGTCTGCCGATCTCCCGCCACCCGGATTCGTCGGCGAGCAGCAGGAGCCCGAAGACGCACAGGTAGGCGCCGATCGTCACGCTGAGGACATCGCGAAGACGAGAGGTCACCGGCGACGCCAGGATCGACGGACGCCCCGGAACACAATCATGACCCCGAAGCCGATGAGCGCCGCTGCCCAGATCTCCGTGACCGTCACCTCGGGAATGACGTCGAGCGAGTCGAGCAGCAGGAGCGTGCCGACGATGACGACGACCATCCCAAACGCCATGCGTGACCTCCCCTGGAAGCCCATCATCGGTACCCGACGCGCCTGACTGCGGATTCTACGCCGCAGGCTTCGCCACGATTGACGTGCATGATGCCACCATAGCGTCATACTGACGCTATCAAGTGCCAGACCACCCTGCCGGCTCGGCCGAATCTCTCCCATAGGAGACGACCGTCAGCCGCGGCAGGTGTAGATTCGGGACAGACATGTACTTTGGATTAGGTTTTCTCACCGCCATCGGAAGGACTGAATGTGGACGAGCCGATCATCCAGGTCACCGACCTGGTCAAAACGTACGACACCGGGGCGGTGTGTGTGCAGGCGCTGCGTGGCGTGTCGCTCACTGTCGCGAAGGGCGAGATGGTCGCCATCATGGGCCCGTCTGGTTGCGGCAAGACCACGCTCCTCAACTGCGTCTCCGGCATCGACGAGCCCACCTCCGGCTCCGTGAAGATCGAGGGCACCGAGCTTGCCTCGATGGACGACGACCGCAAAACCTCCTATCGGGCACGCCGGATGGGCTTCATCTTCCAGTTCTACAACCTCCTCCCCGTCCTCAGCGCCGTCGAGAATGTCGAACTCCCGTTGCTCGTCTCCGGCACAAAGACCTCGGAGGCACGTGCCCGCGCGTCCGCGGTCCTCGACCACGTGAAGTTGACCGAATGGCAGCATCACAAACCAGCGGAACTCTCCGGCGGCCAGCGTCAGCGCGTGACCATCGCCCGTGCGCTGGTGAACCACCCGGCGATCGTCTGGGCCGACGAACCGACAGGCGACCTCGATTCGGTCACGGCGGACGAGATCATGACGCTGATGCAGGACCTGAACGAGCAGGAGCGGCAAACCTTCGTGATCGTGACGCACGACCCGGGGATCGCCGCGCGCTGCCATCGCACGGTCTACATGCGTGACGGCCACATCGAGCGCGAGGAGCGCCACCGATGACGGAACTGTTTGGCATCCCCCTGCTCAACTTCATGATCGGCGGGCTGGTCCTCATGGGGATCGCCTTCGCCGTCCTCGGCTGGATCGCGTGGAAGAACCCGCTGCTCGTCCGGATGGGACTCCGCAACGCCGTGCGCCGCAAGGCGCAGACCACGCTGATCGTCATCGGCCTCATGCTGTCGACGCTGATCATCAGCGCCGCGTTCGCCACCGGCGACACCGTCGGCTACTCGATCACCAACGCGGTCTATTCCGAATTCGCGCAGGCAGACCTCGTCATCGCCCGGAACGTGGACCGCACACAGGTGACGGGCGAGGGCATCTCCTCCGCCGATCTGGCGGCACTCAAGACGTTCCTGGCATCTGACCAGGACGTGGATGGGATCGCCGGCATCGTCCAGGAGCGGATCCCTGCCCTCAACGCCGAGCGCCGGCTCTCCGAGCCGCGTGCCGTCCTCGCGGGCGTCGACCCTCCCGACATGGCGGGACTTAAGAGCCTCCTCACGCCCGCAGGCGCCCAGGTATCGCCTGCCTCCCTGACGAAGGATGGGGTCTTCATCTCGCAACGGCTGAGTGAAGACATCGGCCTCGGTAAGGGGCAGCAGCTCACCGTGTTCGCCAACAACCAGCCGGCGACGTTCACCGTCCTCGAGATCGTGCAGGACAACGCCCTGACCGCCTCCTCGGTCAGTGGCGACCGCCAGCAGCCCGCCGGCGGCATCGTCGCCACGCGCGAGGTCGTGAACACGCTCACCGGCAAGGGTGACCGGTACTCCCTCATCGTGGTCTCCGTGACTGGCGGCTTCCGCGATACCCTCGACGTCGTCCCCGGCGTGGAGACCCGCCTCAAGGAATGGCTAAAGACAGACGGCGCCCCGGCGCTGCGCGTCGTCTCCACGAAAGAACAGGCCGTCTCGATCGCCGAGCTCGTCGGCTCGATCTTCGTGACCTTCTTCCTGCTGTTCGGATTGTTCTCGATCGCCGCGGGGATCATGCTGATCTTCCTGACCTTCGTGATGCTGGCCGCGGAACGCCGGTCTGAGATGGGGATGGCGCGCGCGGTCGGCATGAAGCGGTCGCACCTGACCCAGTCGTTCATCGCCGAAGGCATGGCGTACAACGTCGGCTCCGCGCTCATCGGAGCGATCCTCGGCCTCGTGGTCGCCTACATCCTCATCACGATCCTGGGGAACCTGTTCGGCGACTTCGGGTTGAACATCGCCTTCCATTTCAACCCGCAGGGGTTCGTGATCGCCTACGCGCTGGGCGTCGTGATCACCTTCGCGACGGTGGCGTTCTCCTCCTGGCGCGCGGCGAACCTCAACATCGTCCGCGCCATCCGCGACCTCCCCGAACCGCAGCCGCTGCGCGGGCACGACCGGACGATCTCGGGGCTGCTCCGCGCCACCATAGGGGCCGCCTGGTACATCGTCTGGTTGCTGCTCGTCGGCCTGGGGGCCGCGCTCGGCGTGCAGGCATTCATCTTCGGGCTTGGCTACTTCGCCCTGCCGTTCCTGGCATACCTTGGCGTGGTCGCATTCTTCATCTACGGCGCGCGGGGCGCCGCGCACACTCGACTCTGGCTGCCCGCTCGCGGCGCTGCCAGGATCGTCGGCGCTGCGTTGAGCATCCTCACGCTCCCGCTCCGCATCCTCGAGGGCGCGGCTCGTGCCCTGATGTCGGACGGGAGGATCCCCGGACGGATCGCCCGGGCGGCGTGGTGGGTGACCTTCAGCCCGGTCGCACTCATCACCTGGGGCTTGTTACGGACACGAGGATGGGCGAACCGGCACCGGAACCCGGGCGGCTGGGCGGTCGTCATGCTCATCACTGGCATGGCCCTCACTGTCTGGGGCGGATGGAGCATCCACCAGGCATTCGCCTACACCGGCGGCGCGACGCTCGCGATCCTCGCGGTCGCGATGCTCGCGGTGTACTTCGGCGCAGCGTCACGGCCCGCCTTCACCATCGCCAGCATGGCGCTCCTCTGGTACTGGCTGCTTCCGCTCCCCTTCTCGCTCCTCTTCGAGGCAGGGAAGGGATGGGGTGACCCGCTCAACGGTCTCGCCGGCCTCGTCGGCATGGAACACGAACCGGTGAAGGGGAACATCGAGATGTTCTTCGTCTCCGGGCTGTGCATCACGGCATCGGCGACGCTCTTTGTGATCTTCAACGCGGACCTCATCCTCGCACTGCTCGGACGGAGTTCAGGCGTCTTCCGGGGCATTACCCCGGCGGTGCGGACCGCCATCGCCTACCCGCTCGCCGCGAAGTTCCGCACGGGCATGACGCTGGCGATGTTCGGGCTCGTGATGTTCTCGCTCGTGGTGATGGCGACACTCAACCACAACTTCTCGCAGCTATTCCTCGGTGACGACGCCTCCGGCGGCTTCCAGGTCGCCGTGGCCGGGAACCCGACCAACCGGATCCCCGACCTCCGCAACGCACTGAAGGAGGCCGGCCAGTCCGACACCGGGATCACGGGCGTCGGGACGCTCGTCCAGATGCCGGCGCGCGTGCGATTGGCCGAGCAGGACCTGACGAAGACGGGCACCTACCGGATCGCCGGGGCGGACGCAGAGTTCCTCCGCGTCGCCCGGTTCCCGCTCTCCGCCCGCGCGGACGGCTACGCCACGGACGCCGACGTGTTCGCGGCGATGGAGAAGGACCCGACACTCGCCCTCGTGGACGAGTCCCGACTCGCGATCAACCAGCAGAACCCGTTCGGCGGGAATGGCGACACGCCGCAGCAGTTCATCATCGAGCGCGATCCCATCGCGTTGAAGGAACAGCCGTGGCAGCCCATTCCCGCGGTCATCCGTGACCCGCGGACCGGTGCCGAGGCGAACGTGAAGATCGTCGGCTTCGTCGATCAGGCGGTGACAGGTGTCATCCAGGACTGGGCGTCGGTCTTCGTCGGACGGCAGCTACTGGACCAGCAGTTCAAGTCCGGGACGACCGACCTCTTCTTCCTCACGACAAGCGACACGTCGGTCGCGGGGGAGAAGCGTGTCGCGGACGCGGTGGAGTCTGCGCTCCTTGAGAAAGGCGTGCAGGCATCCTCGATCCGCGAACGGATCGAGGACTCCGCGGCGCAGGCGCAGGCATTCCAGACGCTCTTCCAGGGGTTCATGGGCCTCGGGATGATCGTCGGTATCGCGGCCCTCGGAGTGATCGCGTTCCGCACGGTGGCCGAGCGCCGGCAACAGATCGGGATGCTGAGGGCGATCGGCTATTCGAGACGCCTCGTGGCCATCACCTTCTTCCTCGAGTCCTCGTTCATCGCGATCACGGGCATCGGGATGGGGCTGCTGCTCGGCAGTGCCCTCTCCTACAACCTGATGACGTCGCCGGACTTCACGAATGGGTCGACGATCGATTACGGCGTGCCATGGGGCCGCCTGATCTTCATCGTCTCGATCGCCTACGGGGCGAGCGCGTTGATGACGCTCATCCCCGCCCGGTCCGCCTCGCGCGTCCCGGTCGCGGAGGCGCTGCGCTACAACGGATAGTGCCGGGACTCCGTCCGGACAGCGGGAAGGCCGCCCGATGGGCGGCCTTCTCCGTGCTTCTGCGCCCAGCGGGACTACAGCGGTGAGGGAAGCGCGCTCTCTCCCATCAGGTAGAGGTCGATGCCGCGAGCGGCCGTCCGGCCCTCGGCGATCGCCCAGACGATGAGCGACTGGCCCCGCGTCATGTCCCCGGCCGTGAAGACACCGGGGACGCTCGTCATCTTGTTCGCGTCCGCCTTCACATTGCCGCGCTCGGTCAACTCCACACCCAGCTGCTCCAGCAGGCCGCCGCGCTCCGGGCCCACGAAGCCCATCGCGAGGAGCAGCAGGTCGCACTCGACCTCGAACTCCGATCCCGGGATCTCCTTCATCACCTGGCGCCCGTCTTCCTGGACGAACTCCACGCGGTTCGCGTGCAGCTTCTTCAGCACCCCGTCTTCGCCCGAGAGGTGCTTCGTCTGGATGCTGTAGTCGCGGACGCCGCCCTCCTCATGCGCCGAGGAGACACGGTAGACGTTCGGGTACATGGGCCACGGCTGCCCCGCCGGGCGGGAATCCGAGGGGCGTGGCAACAATTCGTACTGGAGCACTTCGCGCGCGCCCTGACGGATCGCGGTGCCGAGGCAATCCGCCCCTGTGTCACCGCCGCCGAGGATGACGACACGCTTGTCCTTGGCAGAGATGAACGTCTCGGCAGGCACCTCGTCGCCGGCGTTCCGGCGGTTCTGCAGAGGCAGGTACTCCATCGCGCGGTAGACGCCACGCAGCTCTCGCCCGGGGACCTCCAGGTCACGCGCCTGCGTCGAGCCGCCGGCCAGGCAGATAGCGTCGAACCGCTTCAGCAGTTCGCGCGCGTCGATCTCTTTGCCGATGTTCGACGAAGGCTTGAAGGTGACCCCCTCCGCCTCCATCTGGGCAATGCGACGGTCGATGTGTTCCTTCTGCATCTTGAAGTCGGGAATGCCATACCGCAGCAACCCGCCGATGCGGTCGTCGCGCTCGTAGACGGTGACCTCGTGCCCCGCCCGCGCGAGCTGCTGAGCCGCGGCGAGACCGGCAGGGCCCGACCCGATCACGGCGACCCGATTGCCGGTGCGGTGTGCTGCCGGCTCGGGCTTGATCCACCCCTCGCGCCAGGCATGGTCGATGATCGTCACTTCAACCTGTTTGATGGTCACCGGATCACTATTGATGCCGAGGACACAGGCGGCCTCACAGGGGGCGGGACACACCCGGCCGGTGAACTCTGGGAAATTGTTGGTCGCGTGCAGCCGCTCGATCGCCTCATGCCACTGGTCGCGGTACACGAGGTCGTTCCAGTCCGGAATGATGTTGCCCAGCGGACATCCCTGGTGGCAGAACGGGATACCGCAGTCCATGCAGCGAGCAGCCTGCTGTCGCAGTTGCTCGCTCGGGAAGGCCTCATAGACCTCCAGCCAGTCATGGACCCGCTCCTGGACGGGGCGGCGGGTCGGCGTGGTCCGGCCAAATTCCATGAACCCGGTCGGCCTAGCCACGAGACACCGCCGACGCCTGCGCGGCTGTCTCTTGCGCGGCACGACGCTCGTTCAGCACGCGCCGGTATTCGTTCGGCATCACCTTCAGGAACTCCCTCGCAGCCTCCGACCACCGGCTCAGCAGGCCATCGGCCACCGTGCTCTGCGTGTACTCTCGGTGGCGTTCCAGCAGGCCGCGGACAAGCTCAAGGTCTTCGGGCTCATCGAGGGCTTCGAAACTCACCATCTCCATATTGCAGCGCTGAGCGAAGTCGCCCTCGGGGTCCCAGACATAGGCGATACCGCCACTCATGCCGGCGCCGAAGTTCCGACCGGTGCGGCCGATCACGACCACCCGGCCACCGGTCATGTACTCGCAGCCGTGGTCGCCCACACCCTCGACGACCGCGAGGGCGCCACTGTTCCGCACAGCGAACCGCTCACCCGCGATGCCACGGAAAAACGCCGACCCACCGGTCGCGCCATACAGCGCCACATTGCCGATCACGATGTTCTCTTCCGGCACGAAGGTCGCCGCTCGCGATGGGCGGACGATGATCTTCCCGCCCGAAAGCCCCTTGCCCACGTAGTCGTTCGTGTCGCCTTCGAGGCGCAGTGACATCCCCGCGGGGATGAACGCGCCAAAGGACTGGCCCGCCGACCCGGTGAACTGGATGTTGATCGTGTCGTCCGGCAGCCCGGCGGCGCCGTAGCGGCGGCTCACCTCGGCCCCGAGAATCGTCCCGACCGTGCGGTTCACATTCCGGATCGGCATCTCGATCTGCACTCGCTCGCCCCGGTCGAGGGCTGGCGCCGCCAGCTTCAGGAGACGCTGGTCGAGCGCACGGTCGATGCCGTGATCCTGCAACGTCACCTGGTGCGTGGGGACATCCGACCCCACGTCAGACCGGTAGAGGAACGCAGAC
>Ga0194132_10008315_pt1 | contig 14909 bp, 17 predicted proteins | sample TA2KigOf80mmetaG_FD_148612 | JGI IMG/M metagenome (GOLD analysis project Ga0194132, IMG submission 148612) | Freshwater microbial communities from Lake Tanganyika, Tanzania - TA2015054 Kigoma Offshore 80m | ecosystem: Environmental > Aquatic > Freshwater > Lake | place: Tanzania: Lake... | reverse complement strand
TGAAGAACAAACTTGCAAAAACAATCAACTTTTTCATATAGCTAATATACCATATGGACAGTTTCTTTAGCCGGTTTTGGTAAACTATTGTATTACCAACCGTGTAGTTAATATTGGCGGCATCTAATCGGCAACTAACTGGTTGTATAAATAACCATGTACAAATAACTTATCAATACATGACATCGAGAATAATTAAAGACTTTTCTGCATGGAGACTCTTTGAAGCAGTTGAACCACAGGATCCAGCTGCACTATACAGAGCCGGCGATCGTGCAGGTCTAATGGCACTAGCTACAGTAAATGATTCAGCTGCGCTTAAGGCAAAACCTGGATATTCGGCTATTATTAAATGGTGGACAGATGGGCATGGTGACTTAAGTTTTTGGAAATCATTGGTTAAGTCTGGCGATGAAAAAAAGGCTGATGCCAAGCAGTCACTAGATTCTGCTTATTATTGGGCTGGTTCTGGTTCAAATGCTAACCGTGCAACTCTCTATAACACATTCATTAAAGCGCTTGATGCAACAATTACTGCTAAACCTAAAGTTGATGCCTGGATTGCAAAACAAAATGCCGCAAATCAGCCAAGATATTCAACTGCATGGATCGATGGATTAGCTGATATTAAGTCTAAATTAGATGCGGAAAAGGCTAGAGGCTTTATTATTATAAAATCCGGTATGGACAGAGTATTTCCACCAATGTTTAGCGATAACATGATGAATAATAAAGAATATTCTACACTAGTTGCAGCGGATCCAGTACCAGATCAAGTTTTAAGAATGTTAGCGCAATTTAAGCCATTTGAAACAGCTGATTCTGTGATTGCAAATAAGGAGCTCTATTTTAGAGCATCTATTAGTCTAAGCGAAACTGATAAATTGGCAATACTTGATTCATTTGCAGCAAAGGCAAAGGCTTGGGCAGATAACCAAAATGCTAAAAAACCAGGTTCCGAAACTATCGAGTCTGCTATTGCAAAGGCAACTGATCTCTATATTGGCCCACAAAATGTTGAAATAAAGGTTTCAAAACCAGCTGCTCCAGCTACACCACAACCCGAAACTGCTTCATTCTCATATCCAGAAAATCCAAATGGCGATGAAAAATCTGAAGCATTTAAGAAAGGTTTACAAATGTTTCCAGATGACGGTACTACAATTGGTGCAACAGCCTCTGCTGACTTAAAGGCTTCAGTAAATGATGCGGTTTCCAAAATTCAAGCAGCTGGTGGGACAATCACTGGAGTTAAAACTTTTGCCTACTCAAGCACAAGTAAAGTTCCAACTACACACGGTTCAACCGATAATACTTGGAATTCAGAAAATAACGTTAGACTTGCAAATGACCGACTTGCAGCAATTAATGCAGCACTAGCTGCCGCAATTTCTGAATCTGGCGTGCAAGTTGCACCAACTGTTGATGCTGAAAATAATACAGCATTTCCAAATCAAGGACCAGATTGGGGAGATACTCAACGTAATGACGTTGCAAAATACGGTAAACCTGGAGCCAGAACACAAGCTTATCAAGATGAATATGGTAAGTGGAGATTTGCTTCAGCGTTTTTTGTATTTACGTACACTATCACACCCGTCAATCCCAAGCCGGTTGCTACACAAGCAACCCCAATCGGAAATTGGAAAGCATTGATCTATTGGGAAGACGAGTCGATTACGATTAGAATTCCAAAGATTTCATTTGGTAGCTCGTATACGTCTACTCCAAAACCAAAGACCGCTGTGCGAAAAGGCTTACCTTGTCCAACATTTTGATGAGTTAAATCTTACTTAAGAATAGGGGTCACTATTCAATGACCCTTATCTGTTTATTGGTTGTTGTAATAACTAGTGTTGCGTAAAATTGGTTGTTTTTGATCGGGAACATTGGATAAGTTGTCTCAACTAATACTTCTCCAAAGCCAATATTTGTTGCCCAATCTTCAAGTAGTGCTTCCCGATGCGGCGGTGAATTTAACCATGCAGTAAATGTCAGGTCGACTAAGCTATCAGCGGTAAAGTTATTTGAATAGTGGTTACCCATTACACAATTTTCTTGGACTAAATATTTGTCATACCGATAGATAAAGGCAGATGCATCATATTTTTCAATTCTCTGATGAGTTGTATGATAAAAGTGTTCGCTATGCGATAATTGCTGGTATTGCTTCATCCAACCTGAATGCCAGTGAGCTGCCGAATCTAGAGTTTCATCATAGATAACTGCAGTCTTGCCGTTTTGTGCCCTAAACTGATTAATCTTTTCAAGAAATAATTTATCAGTATTGGACTGGGCATACACCTGTGTTGTGATAACTGCCAAGAAAATTGCTAAGTTTTTCATATAGCTTAATATACCATATTTGCAGTAATATTAGCCGGTTCAGTTTAACTAGTCAGCAGCAGTCGATTCGCCAAACGGATATCTTGTATATTTATTTGATGTTAACACAGCTGCTTTAAACTAAGGGTCTCTCCCATTTTAAGTAGAGCCGATATTCGTTTAGCTGACATTTTTGGCAAATCGCCAGGTCCAATAATGACCTTTTTAAATATCCACTTTGGCGGGCCAAGTGAATAATTTGAAATACCTAAGAGTTTGCACCAAACTAAATCTCCAACAATAAAATCAGATTCGTTGGACACTAAATATACTTCAACTGGTCGCCAGCCTTCCCGATGCCAAGAATTGTACCAATCGTCCTTTTTTACTAAGAGGCAAATATTTGAAACCAAGAATCGATTAATTAAAATAATTGAATCAGCTGGCAAATTATTCGCAGAATATGGATTTACCACCAACGAATATTTTATCATGATAAGTATTTTGACAAATTGATTGCCGCTTGCCTAGCCTGTTCCCAATTTATGATTTGACATTGCCCCCTCTTTCTAAAAGGTATAACGCTACTAATTCCATCCTCTTCCAACCATTTTCGGTTAAATTCGTCGACTTCACTGATCATAGTTTCGAATTTAGTTTTCCACTCTTGCCATTCTTCTTTATCATAGTCTTCTTCTTGTGGTTTGTATTTCTCGTCAAATATTCGATCGCCAATGCTAAATAGGCTTCCGCCTCTATGCGCATACCCATAATATCCAAGAATACCATCATGGCCGCTCTGTAAAGTTTTATCAGAAACGGCAGTCTTCCATTGTATCGAAACACCGTGTGGATATTCATCACAAACAGTCATGCCATTTTTGAAATACCACCAGCCATCATTAATATCACCAACATATTTACCAGTGTTTGAAATAAATGAATTAGGTAAAGCGAATTTATTAGCGGCGTGAGTTTCTATTAAACCGTCAGTGTAGCGGTTAATTAATTCAATCTTGACTGGGTCAACTGCCCAGCCATTAATAGTTTTATTTGGGATAACTCGACTAACCAATTTAGTAAAACCAAAGTCAATATGAACCTTATTAAGCTTTCCACATGTCCCTCCAGTGTAATCTGGATACTTCTCAATTTTTAATTTGATTTTACCGAGGTACGGTGTCTCATTTTTTATAAGGTACTGTAGCATTTATCTAATTTACTTATTTTTCCGATTGTAGGGTCGAAATCTGGTATTCAGCATTCTTAATAAGCCAAACGGGGCAGCTAGGGACCTGGATTAAAAATACCAATTCCCAAAGATACGCAGTAATTTCTTCGTGGTTTGGTTCTAGTCCAAGCTTATTTTGGTGAAAGTGTAGGTGTAGTGATTCGTGTACCAAGACTGCTGCCATATTTACAATACCAAGTTCAATTTCATCAACCGCCATCAAGATTGTACCTTTTCCAAAATTAGGATCGGGTCTAGTACTCGATCTATCTCCTAGCCAAAACTCAACTCTATTAGTTGAGTTATCCAAGACTGCCCATGCATATGGGGAAACCTTTTTAATTAAAACAATTGCCGAGTCGACTTTCTTTTTCCAGCCGTCTCCGACATCGTCTATTAGAATTTGGCCAAATGCGGTAAATGGAAAGCTTAGTAAAATGATGAATATTGTACGCATATCATTTTATACTAAGAATCTGGAATTTGAACTAATAAATATGTTTATAGCACGGCGGTATTTGAATCAATTTTCAATTATCCTAGCCTGATCAAAATTTAAATAACTCAATTCAATATGAAGACCATATTCAAAGTAGCGATGTTATTGCTGATTTCGCTATTGCTAATATCAGTTGTGACAGCAAATCAGATACAATTACACCAACCTCCACGATCAGCGTACCCAAAGATAAAATATCACGGATTCGTCATATATTGGGACTCACAAACTAGAATTGCAAATCACTGTTGGTATACGCTAACAAAAAGACAATTGACCATTCCTAAAGTCGGCCGCTGCACTTTTATTGAAGATCCAAAATTAAATGATATTTTACTAGCTGAATATGTCGGATCGGGTTATGATCGCGGCCACTTGGTGCCAAGTGCAGATATGGAATGGAGTAAAGAATCTTGTCATGATGCCTTTTATATGTCTAATATGGCACCACAATATCCAAGTTTTAATAGAGGAGAATGGAAATCGCTAGAGATAAAAGTTAGAGAAATTGCAAAAACTGAAGATTCAATTGTGATAATGGTTGGTCCACTATGGGATAAGCCGCTTGCTCAATCAATGGATAAAACAATAGCAGTTCCAACCAGATATTGGAAAGCCGTATTGGCGCCAACGTCTGGTAAAAAATGGGCATGGGTATTTCCTCACGATAGACAGATTAAGCCTTATGAGAGTTATGCATGCAATCACGATTCGTTATTGACCGTTTTAAAACTAACTATGCAGCCCAATTAATTTATGGCTTTACCTGGAGTATCTTGTTATTGTAGCACATACGGCAGACCAAACTGTTCTAGCTAGATCATAAAAAAAATCCTAAGATAATTTTCTTAGGATTTCGTTATTCTTAGCTATTCGCTTATTAAACTTTATTCGAGACTTTCGATTGGCCTTTGGTTTACCGGCTGATCTCTTTTTTTCAGACTGTGCCATTTTAATTATTAAGGTTCGTCATCAATTTCTGGGGCAGTGTCTGCTCCTATTTCTTTTGCAACAAGCTCGTCAAATTTTTTGACAGCTTCAGTCATTGCATTATACAGTGTTTTTATCTCTTCCTTCATACCCTCTTGCTGATCTTCTGAGGATTTTGTAAATTCTTCGTATTTTGCTTTAAACGCACGAATTGCATCCTTACGAGCCATATCTAATTGATCGTATTCTGATCCTTCTCCATCCGCTGGTGCACCTGCAACTGGCGGTGCACCTGCAACTGGCGCTCCATCGACTGGTAATTCAGGTAAAGTGTCAGTTGTTGTAGCTGGTGCCGGCTCAGCAGCTGGTGCCGGCTCAGCAGCTGGAGCAGCTGGCGCTGGAGCAGCTGGCGCTGGAGCAACCTCTTCAGATTCATCAAGCCACTGTTGATATTTAAAAATTCTCATTTGTGATATTTTTTAGTTATTTATACGAAGCATCGATAAATAAATTAGATGAAAGTTCAATCATTTTATATGTGGCTATTGGAAAATAGTAAGCCTTTGCGAAAGGTTAGCGAATTGGAAATAAATCGAAAAATCCCGATCGATCGCTATGAGACTGAGTTGTTTCCAAGATTCGAAAGACTTAAATCAAAGATTAAAGCGTTGCCTAACTCTCCAAACCTGGAGGAGTTCTTTGCAATAATGCAGCAGGACAATGAATTTTATACTAGGGTAATGGCTGACGAATTTGCTCAGCCTGATATTAGAGAGCTCTGGCGAGATTATACAGGCCGCCGAACCGCCCATATGAAAACATATGGTCGAAAATAAGAAGAAATACAGTGAATCGACTATTGACCAAGTTTGAAAAGTTTATTTCTGTTCATCAGATGATAACGATTACCCAGCCGGTTTATCTGCACAATATAGAATCGTTTATGCTATTATTGCTATTATTAATTATAAAGTTATTCTAATTGATGAAGATCAAGTTAAGAAACTTACTAACGATCATATCATTGCTATTGAAGCTCATGAAATTTGTCACGGTCGACTCAATTATGGAAATAGACAAACGAATCAAACACTTCAAGAAAAAGAAGCAGATTGGTTAGCACATAGAGTCCTCACCTCAATGAATCTGGTCACTCCAGCTGACCTAATAGCAGATCGGTATATGTTAACTACTAAGAGGCAATATCCTCTCTAGATGATCATATGACACTAGTTTTAAAGGAGCTTTCTTTGGAATAAATAATAAAAAATCTTTTTTATTATGAAAAAGTTTGTAGATTGGCTAAGCTTACTGTTTAAAGACGAAAATGGTAAAACCTCAAGTAAGAGGTTTATCGGAATTGTTGCAGGCTTGACGCTTTGTGTCACCATGTATCAAAATTCTTTTAGCGAAGCTCACCTTGCGCCAGCTGAGGCTCTTGTTAACGCGGTTGCTGCTTTAGCCTTTGGTTGCTTGGGCCTTGCATCAATTGATAAGATTTGGGGAAAGAACGGGAAAAACTCTGCCAAATAATGACAAAGCGCACAAAGTGGGACGCAGATGCTAAAATTATTTTAGTAGCAGTTGTCATTTTTGCATTACTCTAATTTCCAGGATTAATAGTATTTTTCGCTATTTCAAAATGAGAAAAGCCTATCAATCGATAGGCTTTTCCTTTTTATGCTCTTGGTAATATTGCCAAAGGTCTTCACATTTTTCGTATTCTTCTTGTTTTTCTAACCATTTAATTATGTCGAGAATTTCTGGCCAGAATCTAGAATTGACGCCTTTCTTGTAAACGTCTCTGTGTTTTTTTCGCCATTCGCTTTCGGTTTTCCCAACTATATTCATGATAATTATAGTGATAGTGCTTTCTAGCAATAATCTCTATAGTATATTTAATTTTCTTATCAAGAAGATTAGTCAAACACTCAACAAAATCAGCGGTGTGCAAGCTTAATACTGAATTATAATCGTCGTCTCTATATCCTCCAAAAAGAGCGCACGCAACCGGTAGCGGTTTACCAAGTTGATTATCCATCTTTTTAACCCATGACCAGAATATTGTTGCACATTTAACCCAATGTTCAGTTGAACATTGATGGCCAAGCTGATCGTCCTGGTGGGAATCTGCACCATGACACCAAACTACATAATGTATTTTGTTATTTAGAATAGCCGTTTCAAGTTCACCAAGAAATTTTTCCAAGTGTTCGACGTAAGTATCATTAGTACCAACTGGATTAAAGTTGAATCCTCTTGGAATAGCGGCGTTTATTCCTTTTGCAAAATCACGGCTATCTTCAATTGAATTACCGAAGTGGCCATCTAAATCAAGATATGCGCCGCTCAGGCCAAACTCTCTCCAAATTTTAATCGATGCAATTACTTGACCGCTAAATGTACAAAAACCAGATCCGTTAGATGGACGAGCATGGTGAAATCCACTAGTTGGACTAAAGCTAACCTCAGATGGATTAGTTACTGCATTTCGAATAGCATTGTAGATTGACGCATTTGTGTAGCGAACGGTTTCGGCAAACTCCTTTGACCAGGTTAAGCCGTTTGATGTGGAACGTGGACCACCAGTAAAGAAATCTTTTACATAACTCTTATGGTGAGCAATTTCAAAATCATCATTAGTAAATGGTTCAAAATCACCAACTACATCAAAATTAGAAAGTAGGCCATGTTCTTCAAAATATTTCAAAAGAAGCTCTGGCTTCTTTGGAGATTTACTATAATTTGTTTCATAGTCTTCCATAAGTACCTGGCTAGGCGTATAGAAGGTCTTAATTCTCTGATTTCTCATAACTATATAGGTTTAGATTAATATACCAAAAAGTGAGCTACTCTGTCGAATAGCTCACCCTTGGATGAACAAAACACATACAATCAATACTCGCTGTTTATTTAATATACTATAGTTATGGTAATCTGGCCGCTTTTTTAAAAATCAGTTGACCGATTTTCTAGCTCGTCTAAATATTTAAATAATTCGATAATATTCATAGGGTTAGACCTCTGAGTAACGACTACCTCTGGGTTACTAACTTGGCCAGATACAAATAAGTTTAAACTAATTTCAGAAAGAATGCATTCTAAAAAGTCACCAAATTTACAATGATACACTCCGCCAAACATAACATTTTCACCACGGTCTTTAACAAAATCTAAAACGTTATCAATGTAAATAGGTACAGATGCCCACTCAATAAAATCAAAATTAGTCAGCTGGTATATTCCATCTTCTTCAGTGTCTTCAGAATCATCTTCAGTATCAAGCCCGACCAGAGCATTGTTTATTGTTATACACGTTTCTTCATCTTCCTCTATAAGTTCTCCAGCCCAAACTAAACACACTGATTTTATTGGAAGATCTTCTTCAGCTTCCCCAGATTCAAGGATTGTTAACACTTGCCGAAAAGTTAGAGTCTTTAGAGCCTTAGAGTACATAAACGTTAACTGGTCTTCATATCTTTCAAAAAGTTCAAAAATGCGTCGAATTGAAACTTTTCCAACTATTTGAACAGGTAAGTTTGTATACCATGAAATTGGCAGAGACGACCCAATTAAGTCTCTTTCAGTCCACTTATCTGTCTCTTCTTCATAAAATCCATAATAGGCTGCCTCTGGTTTGATAATTATCTTTTCCATACTTCTATTATACTCTAGACTTCACTTACGGTTTGCTGATAAATAATAAAGATAAAATATTTTTTGCATGAAATCAGAATTACACAAACTTCTTAATGAATCACAAATGAACGAGATGGGAATTCGTAGAGTTGAAAGACTTTCAGGTTCTCACATAGGCCGTGAACGCCAACAAACAATTGATTACACGACAGCTAGAGCAAATCAGCCAATAACTAGATCATATGAGGAGATCGCAAGCGATCTTAGAAAAGCCTTACGTGATGTCAGAAGACTTGACATTCAAATGGAAAAACCGGCTGGCGGTAGATATTATTTTGTAAAATTTCCAACAGAAATTGTAGATCTGTTAACTGAAATTAAGTCAGTAAATGAACGCCGTATGCGAACTGATTTTGGTGTGTGGAGAGATGTTTATCCTAGTGATAGCGATGCAATTCATTTTGCAACAGATTCGCCAAGTGATTTCCAGCGAAGCCACTTTCCAGATGGAGGACTTCCATCTGCATTAAGAGGAATTAACTTAGGCTATAAACTGTATAGAGCTTTATTAAAAGCCGCAGGTTATATTTCATCAAATCCTTCCGGTACTAGAGAAAAGGATAAGGCTTGGGGATCTCTATTATCATATAAACAAAACGCAGATGGCTCTCCATCCGAAGATGATGCTCACGCAATTATTGGTCCAGGTAACTGGATGGCAATTGATAAAGGTGTTTCAGCTAACACAAAGGTATCTAAAGCAATGGACTTTATTCAGCAGCGAATTGGATTTTCGGCAACTAAACCTAATCAATTTGACGTTGATGATGAATTACTTGCAATGATGCCTGATGCATTTTTAAGTCAATTTGAAGATCGATATTTACGATCATTAGTTTCAGATAATCGATTAACTCAAGAAAAGTATTCGCAGATAGTTGTCGCTCAAGGTGAAGCTCGCAGACTAGAGGCGGAAAGACAAGCACAAAGAGAAGCTGAAGAGCGCGAACGCAGAGCTCGTCAAGAAAGAGAGCTAATTACTAGATTTGCCTCTAGAATCCAAAGATATGGCGCTTATCTAGATGCTGATTGGGATGTTGGAGATTTTATTGTTCTACGTGAATACTTATTAAATGATTATGATTCATTGCCTATTCGTCAAGTAGTTCATCGAAAGGGCGATGGTACGTACATTGCAGTATCTATTATAGATTCGATTAGAATTGCAAATGGCGAAATGACTTGGAGAGAGGCCGACAACAATAGAACAACTAATGAAAAAAGCCGCTGGGTTAAAATTAACATAGAAAGCATTCCAGACTTAGATCAAGTTAATTTAAGCTCGGAGGAAAAGGATTACCTTCTAACACTAATTTCACCAGAAAGACAAGCAGAAGTTGCTAGACAAAGAGCTGAACAGGAAAGAGAAAGAATTGAGAGAGAATCTAGAGAAAATGCCGAGAGAGCAGCGAATGCTGCAACATATGGCCCAGCATATTCAAACTCGGCTGACGTATATCGTGGAATTGAATCTAGAGACGGTCTTACTAATATTGCAATGATTAAGATGGTTAAATCGCAAGATTCATCAATTATTGCACTCACTGATGAGCAGCTTGTTAAAGCGCTTACTGGCACAGTTGACGCATACGTTCCAGTTATTATTGCAGATCGATCAGTTAGAACCGCTAGCGAAAGAGATTTTACAAACCGAGCTGCACAAATCAAACTATTGAATATGGTGAGTGGTTTTATTATTGAACCTCCACTGTCTGGTCTGTCTTTGAAATTCTTTAAATTAACTCCAGCTACCAGAGACGATAAACGTCAGGTTAGAGCAGGTGAAGGCTTTTATATTGCTTCACACCGTAATGTGTATGGAGTAGTTGCTAAAGCCGCATATGGTACTAGAAATAGAGCAGACCAGCCATTCATCTATATGAATGTTGCACCAGCAAACCGACCATTCTCAGTTAGAGTCGACATGCTTAGAAAGCTAAGCGCACCAATGACTATTGCTGATCTAGTGGGTGCCGCTGGTGAAAATCAATAAGTCTGTCCTTAAAGGAGAAATAGTATTGTCTAATTTTTTCTCGATTTAATTCAAAATACTGCGGCTCTGTGTTAATTTCATTTGAGATCCAAATTCGGCACGTATCAACCTTTATTTTTAACCGGTCATATGCCGCCACCGCGTATGCTGATACTTGATGCTTATAATCTTCGATCCATTTTTCGTCCTTTGGCTTCTTTGCAGTTTTAAAGTCAACTACTGCATTTGACGAATCAATGAGTTCAGATAAGTTATCTACTGTTCCGGCATATCCACCGTCTCTAGGTGTCCACAGAAATTTTTCTTGACAAATTACTCTCTTTATCACATCAAACGAGTTTGATCTGACAAAGTTGTAGAACATCATGCCGCCGACTATTTTAGCCCTATTGTCAAATCCTTCAATTTCATCATCCCATTTGGCCATAGCGAGAGCTTCTTCTAGTCTATCCTTAGGCTTCATTGAACTGGGCAAGTTTAGATATATTTCACACAGTTTATGCATTACTGTTCCACGATTGGCAGAATCACGACCAATTTGATCAGCTTTTTCAATGCCGATTCTATCTTTCCAAGCATCCAAGCCAGCCTTATCAGAAGTTTCACCAAGAACAGTTGTTACGCTTGGGTATGTCCCAACAATTTCACCATCATTTGACACTTGATAGTATCTAAACCCGTTAATTTCAACTCTCTTTATTTTTTCTGTCATCAAATAAATAACTATACAAATTTTTTACTAATAACTATGTATAAGTTTACTAGACTATTCTCTTTCTCAGATTTTATTTCAGAGAATTTGAACAGCTATATGCTCAAGAAGCTGAAATTAAATAAAGAGCCAGATATCCAAGATGCAAACTTGAAAGAGTTTTACAAAACTTTAGAGGATGCCGTGTCTGCAAATATGAAGTTTTCTCAACAGGACCACGGTTCATACACGTACAGCAAAGAAGTTGAGAATGTCCAAGCTGGTTTGAACTTTTTAGGGTATGATCTCCCAAGATATGGAGTAGATGGAATATTTGGACCAGAAACTGGTGACGCTGTTGCTAGATTTAGAAAGGATCATCCATTCGCAATTAGATTAGGCAGATGGCTCTTTGAAAAAAAATCAACCGTTGGGGGACAATTTGAAGTAGACTTAGAAAACGGGCCAGATAATCATGGCAGCCGCGCATTAGGCAACTGGCAATCAGATAATGCCTGGGACCTATTTGCTCCTCCAGGAACTACTGTAAATTCATATACGGTTGGAACTGTTAAAAAAGTTAGAGATACAAATAAACTGTCAGGTAAAATATACGGAACGCAAGTAACGATTACTGGTGAGGACGGTTATCCTGATATTTTTTATACTCACTTAAAAAATGTCAAATTGGCGACTGGTGATAAAGTTGCATTAGGCGATTTTATTGGAGAAATTTGCGAATGGGAAGATTGGCCAAATGGAACTCACGTACACATTGGATTACCATACGGAACTCATCTCAATTCACTATTATCAGATAGCGATAAGATTTTTACTGGGATTAAAGATACAAATTATTTTAACGAAAAAAATATTGAAACAATTGATGCTAAGTTTATCAAGGCGCTAATCAGCATACTAAAAAAGAAAAACTTTAGCACGACTGATATTAAGAAAAAGTATGTAACTTCTACATCAACCGTTGCTCTTTCCAGTCAAGAAGATGAGGCCTTTTATGAAGCAATTTTAGCTTCACTTGGCGCAAAATCTACTCCTGAGAAAATTAAATTCCTAAAAGCTTGGCGTCAAGCTGAGGGTGGAAAAGCAAAAAACAATCCTTTTAACACGACTAAGAAAATGCCAGTAGACGGTATTACTAATTATAATTCAGTTGGTGTTAAAAATTATCCAGATAGACAAACTGGACTAGACGCAACAGTTAAAACACTGTTGTTGCCATACTATTCTGAGCTATTAGGAAAATTGAAAAACGACAATATAACTGCTGACGAATTAGCAGATACTGATGACCTATCAACTTGGGGAACAGGCGACCTAGTTTCAACAGTTCTTCATGGGAAATCAGTAAATCCTCCGCCTATTTATACCTAAATTATAGTTTTCATAATCAATTAGATAAAGGTGCTTTAATTGTTGGGTGTGATTGATAGTTCCATAATTCAAATGAATCAATTTCGTACATATCATCGAGTCCAGATGTAATATCAAATCCCTCTTTAATTTTTAATTCAGGTAACTCAAAAGGTTCTCTACCAATTTGTTCCTTTGCCTGTTCAATATGATTTAAATACAAATGTACATCTCCAAGATTACCAATCAATTCATCAGGCATCATATTTACCTCCTTGGCAATAATCTCAAGTAACAAACCGTAAGAAGCAATGTTGAATGGTAGGCCTAAGAATGTATCTACTGAACGGTGATTCCACATTAAAGAGATTGCTCTAGTCGGAGTAGATGGCGCAAAAGCCTCTTCTGTAATTGCCACATTTTCCATCTCAACATCAGTGTTTTTTAGAACCCACTGAATTCTTTCAGCTATCGTTAACTCTCTCGTATAAACTTGAAACCCATAATGACAAGGTGGAAGAACCATTTGGTCTAATTCGCCTACATTCCAAGCCGAAACCATTAGTCGTCTTGAGTCTGGGTTTGTTTTGAGGTTGTGGATTAGGTTTGCGATTTGGTCTATTGGTTTAACAAGATATGAACTGATATTACCTTCGTAGTCTTTTGTTAAAGGACTTCCATTTCCGTTCCAATTTCTCCATTGCTTACCGTAAATTGGTCCTAATTCACCCCACTTCTTAGCAAACTCATCATCTGTTTTGATTTTGTTGATGAAACCTTCTTTATCATATTTCCTACCCATATCATAGATTTCTCCATTTAGTTCTTTTTTAACAGGTTCCATCCATTTTGCGTCTATACAAAATTTATCATAGTTCTTATATGCATCACCATTCCAAATATGACAGTCATTATCAACAAGGAACTTGATGTTTGTATCACCACGAAGAAACCATATAAGTTCTGTGACGATTCCTTTGAAGTACATCTTCTTTGTGGTGAGCAATGGAAACCCATCTTTCATGTCGTGACGGATTTGTCTTCCAAATACTGAAAGTGTACCTGTACCAGTACGGTCTTTCTTTTCTACTCCATTGTTAAGTATGTCTTGTAGGAGTGATTGATAGTCTTTATCTAGTTTGTTCATATTAACTTAAATATACCAGATTTGCAGTAATATTAGCCGGTTCAGTTTAGTTTAATTTCTTTCCACGGTCCGTCATTTTCCCAAAAGTTAAAGATATCTTCATCCTTTGGAGAAAATGTTTGATTTTTTATTTGAGATAAAACTTTGTCAGCTTTAGCTAGTTCAGCATCAGCTATTATTTTTTTCCAAGAGTTAGTTAATTCAGATATTTCAGTATCTTCAAAATTTATCGAAACTCCCGATCTATCAATCATAACTCTTTTATCTGATCCAGTAACATACCATGGCTGAGGTTGCTGAATTGAGGCCAAATATAAAAATAACGTTCTACTATCTGGATCTTCTCCATAATTTTTGACTAATACGTCAAATGTTAAATTAGCTAGGTCGATCAAGTCTTTCATTATGCTCAATTATTTTACTTTGTATCCAGCTAAAGTTTACTGGTGTATAATTGGTTATGCACGATCAACCGCGGTTTGCTCCATACATATCGTGAATTACTGTGTGCGAATGTCAATATAGATGATACGCTCCACGGCCATTTTCATTAAATTCTAAAATTGGATAGTAAAATCCTCATGGCATGATCTATTAATTTAGATAAATAATACCAAATAAAATCAGTATCTAATGGGAAAATATATTTTTAATTACTATTCTTTCGTAAACGAGAGCATTAACCAATCAACAGCTGAAAAAATTATTGAGCTAGCTGGTAAATATATTCAAATTCAAATTGGTTCATATAAGCCAGAAGAGTATTCTGCCGCTGATAAACTTTCAAACCTGGTTGATATTTTGTATTTGCAAATTAAAAACGAGGCCGGCGAGAATAAAGCAAATGGCTTTGTGGAAGCCGCTATGAAAGTTTCTCAAGAGGTCTTAACCGAAGATTTTTGCCCAATCTGTGAAGACCTGATGGAACCTTGTGATGCATGTAAATCACGTGCAAAAGAGATGAATCGTGAACTTGGCGATTAACGATAATGAATAAGAAAAAAAAAAAGAGTAATATAGTTA
>Ga0194132_10008314_pt1 | contig 14911 bp, 12 predicted proteins | sample TA2KigOf80mmetaG_FD_148612 | JGI IMG/M metagenome (GOLD analysis project Ga0194132, IMG submission 148612) | Freshwater microbial communities from Lake Tanganyika, Tanzania - TA2015054 Kigoma Offshore 80m | ecosystem: Environmental > Aquatic > Freshwater > Lake | place: Tanzania: Lake... | reverse complement strand
TCCGCGTCATCCAGCGCCGCGCATACGGACTGCGCGACCAGGAATACCTGAGGCTCAAAATCCTCACTTGCATGCTGCCAGCGCTCTGAAATGCCCCAAAATCGCCCACTCGAGTTCCTGAAGAGCCAAAATTGTAAAGTATTTGATTTTTAGTATTTATTTGTGGTCGGGGTGGCTTACAAGGGCGCAATCGTTATTGCGTCGTATGGTTGCTCAATATCCACCACCCTCGTAGTAGTAATGCGCCTCTACGTTTGTTCTTGCCCGGCGGTTCACACGACGACGAATTTCATTGGGCAAGGCAATTTACCGCCCCATTCCCGGCAGTTTCAGCTGTTTCGATTTCTCCCGATCCTCCAGTTCCTCAAACGGATCGAGAGACTCCTGCGGCAGCAGCGACTGCTGGTGTATCTGCAAAAGCGATTTGCTAGCGACGTAAACCCGGCCGCGCCGCTCGCCCTTCGGCGTGAGGTATCCTAACTCGGACAGCCGCACGAGGTCGTTGCGCGCGACTTGATCGGAGATGTCGCCCTGTTTGCGGTAGGTGGGGTTTTTCACTTGCAGGCCGATGGCGGCATCGGCGAGCGCGTTGACGACGCGTTCGTTGAGCCGGTGTTTTTTGGCGATGTCTTCCAGCGCGTGCCACAGGCGCGACGTTTCGGAATAGCGCCGCAGCAGCGTTTGCGCCTGGCGGTAATGCGCTATCAGGCAAAATCGTATCCACGGTAGCGGGTCATTTTCCGGGCGCCACGCACCTTGCCCGACTTGGGCAAGCACGGCGTAATAGTCCTGCGGATTGCGACCGACGTATTCTTCGATGCTGGAAAACTCCGGCGCTAGTATCCCTTCCAGCGCCAGCACCATGGTTTGCAACGCGCGCGCCATTCTGCCGTTGCCGTCCTTGAACGGGTGGATCATGGTGAGGTTCAGGTGCGCCATCGCGGCTCTGGCGATGACGGGCAGTTCGCTATTTTCGTTTAACGAGGCGATCAATTCGTCGAGCAGCGCGGGCAGCGCTTCCGCGGGCGGGCCTTCGTAGACGATCTGGTTGGTGCCGGTGTTGGTGATATGTATGGTGCCGGGGCGCAGCCTGCCGGGGTTCTTGCTCAAGTCGTACTTCATCATCATGTAGTGCAGGCTTAACAGCGTGCCAAGGTTATGGTTGTAGCTTTGCGGCTCCTTGGAAAGCTGGATGATGTAATCCATGGCTTCGCGGTAACCCCAGATCGCTTGCCAGTCCTCGTCGGAGGTTTTTTCGGGCGGTTCGCGATTTACCGCGGCCATCGCTTGGTCCAGCGTGACGTTGATGCCCTCGATGGTGTTCGAGCCCATGATCGCGCGTGCGTAGCTCGTGCGCGCGAGCAATCCCGTCCAGCGATTGAGCGCGTCGCTGGTCGCAAAACGGAGCTTTTCGCGCAGCTCAAGGATCATCCGCAGCACTTGCAGACAATCCTCGGGCAGGGACTTGACCTTGTAGATCATATCGAAAGCGCCTTTAAAACATAATTTTATATTTATACTAACAATATAATTTTTATGTTTCAAATTTTAATTCGATGGTGCTACGATACGCGTCAAATGGGTAAACAAAAAATTCAATTAAATCAAATATTTACAATATTTCCCTCTGGACAGCACCCGCCATGAAACTTGCTCAGATTACTGCCCAAGTCGAAAACATCAAACCCCAAAACGAGGCGCAAGCCTACGCCGGCCAGGAAAGCCTCACCTACGTCCGCTGTCGCGTCACCACCAGCGAGGGCATCACCGGCGAAGGCGTCACCGGCCGCTTTCTCGCCGAGCAAGTGGTGCATTTGCTCAATGGGGGCATCAACGCCGCAGTGAAGGGTGCCAACGCGCTGGACCACGAAGCCATCACCGTGCAGCTCGCCAAAAAATTCAATCCGCGTCAGTCAACCGGCGTGTTTGTGTCGGCGATGTCGGCGCTCGATTTGGCGTTGTGGGATACCAAGGGCAAGGCGCTGGGCGTGCCCGTGGCGCGCTTGATCGGCGGGGCGCGCGCGGCGGTGCCGGCTTATGCGACGGCGGGGCTGCCGGCGTTTTCCGAGAGCGAATTGATTGCGGCGTGTCAAAAAGCGTTGGCCGATGGTTTTCACGGCGCGAAGATTATCGTCGGCGCGGGGCGCGGCATCGATGAAGATGTCAAACGCATACGCGCGGTGCGCGCGGCCATCGGTGATGCGCCGCTGATGGTCGATGCCAACTGCGCGTATTCGGTGGATCAAGCCAAGCGCCTCGCGCATCGCGTCGCCGATTGCGACATCGCGTTTTTCGAGGAGCCGCTGCGCGGCAACGATATTGCGTCACTCATCGAACTGCGCCGTGCGATTAACATTCCGCTGGCGTCGGGGCAGATGATTCAATCGATCGCCTGGTTTCGCGATGTGCTCGCTGCCGGTGCGCTGGACATCGTGCAGCCCAACGCGGCGTTTTGCGGCGGCATCAGCGCGATCCTGCGCATCTTCGCGCTTGCCGAAGCGCATGGCGTGCCGGTCACTGGCGCGGGTGGCTTCGAGGCGGCGAATCTGCCGGCGATGGCCGGCCACCCGCACGGCGGCATGCTTGAAGTGCATGGCGCGCACGCCGCATTGCGCGAACGCTTTGCAACGCATCCGCTGTTCAAGCAAGGCCAGCTTCACGTGCCCGATACAGTCGGACTTGGGTTCTCGCTGAAAGACTAGCAGCCTTCGCCGCGTCCGGCCCGCGCGTCCATTAAAATAGGTAAGTATTTGATTTAATTTATATTTTTATTTGGCGGTGCGGTGTGTAGAATAAACCAAAATACACCGGAGGCCGTATGCGTAATCCAGCAAGCGCTGTGTTGTTGCTGACGATGGTAGGTGCGTTGACGCTGCCGGCGCGCGCGCAAAGCGCCGATGCTGCCAAAGATTATCCGCAGCGTCCGGTGCGCATCGTGTCGGGGTTTGCGGCCGGCGGCAGCACCGATTTTTTGATGCGCGTGTTGGCGCCGAAGTTAACCGAGCGTCTCGGCCACCCGTTCATCATCGAGCATCGCCCCGGCGCGGGCGGGACGATCGGCGCCCATCTGGTGGCGAAAGCCACCCCCGACGGCTACACGCTGCTGTCGATGAGTGGCGCGTTCACCGCGAACGCGGCGGCAGTGAAAACGCCCTACGACCCGATGAAGGATTTCGAGTGGATCACCACCATCGTCACCTACCCGTTCGTGCTCACCACGCGCAACGATCTGCCGGCGAAAACCGTGGCGGAGCTGATCGCGCTCAAGAAAAAGCAGCCGGGCAAATTGAACTACGGTTCGGTGGGCCTGGGTTCGGTGTTTCACCTGGCCGCGGAGCTGTTCAATTCGATGGCCGGCACCGATTCGCTGCACGTGCCCTATAAAGGCGGCGGCGAAGCGTTGACCGATATGTTCGGCGGGCGCATCGACTATATGTTCATGACGTTAACCGGCGCTTCGGCGCATATCCGCGCCAACCGCATTCGCGGCATTGCGATTTGCTCCAGGGAGCGTTCGCCGCAAATGCCGGAGTTGCCGCCGGTGTCGCAAGTGCTGCCGGGTTTTGATGTGACATCGTTCGCGGGCATGGGTGCGCCCGCGCGTACCCCCAAGCCGGTGATTGACAAATTAAATCGCGAGTTGCATGCGATCATGGCCACAGCCGAAGTCACCAAGGCGTTTACCGAAGCCGGCGGCGACATGGCGCCGCAAAGCCCGCAGGCCACCACGCGTCACTTCAGCGAAGAAATCGCCAAGTGGCGCCGCGTGGTGAAGGAGCGCAAAATAGAGGTGAAATAGTCAACCGCCGCGCCCGCGGCGGCGTTTGTGGACAACCGCGATGCGCGGGCGTAACCCAGGAGCCATGGCGAGTGCGCGCACTTGCCGCAACCCGAAAAAACAGACAGAACATTTCCCGTACGTGAACTTGCGGTAATAACCGAAGAGGCTGTTATGAGAGCAAGGCGTTTGGCGTGTGTATTTGCAGTAGGGTTAAGTTCAGGTTTGAGCGTGGGCAGCGTGGCGATAGCGCAGCCGTGGCCGTCCAAGTCGATATCGTTGGTTGTACCGTTTTCCGCGGGCGGCCCGACCGATACGCTCTCGCGCATCATCAGCGAGCCGATGCGGCGCTTTCTCGGGCAAACCGTGGTGGTGGATAACATCACCGGCGCAGGCGGCACCATCGGCGTCGGGCGCGTGGTGCGTTCCGCGCCCAACGGCTACATGGTGAGTGTCGGTCACTGGGGCACGCATGTGGTGAACGGCGCCTACTACAAGCTCGACTATGACTTATTGAAAGACCTCGACCCGGTGGGCATGTTCGCCGACAACCCGCAGGTGGTGGTGTCGAACGCGAATGTGCCCGCGAAAGACTTGAAGGAACTGGTGGCTTGGATCAAGGGCAACCCGGATAAATTAAAGTTTGGTACCGGCGGCATCGGCGGCGCGTCGCACATGGCGGGCATTTATTTCATGAACCGCGTCGGCGCCAAAACCGAATACATCGCCTATCGCGGCGGCGCGCCGGCAATGGCTGCGCTGCTCTCCGGCGAAGTCAACGTTTACGTGACGCAAGTGGCGAGCGCGGTGCCGCAGTTGCGCGCCGGGAAAATCCGCGCCTATATGGTCACCGCCAAAAACCGCCAGGCCGCCGCGCCGGACATTCCGACCGCCGACGAAGCGGGCATGCCGGGGCTGCACACTTCCGTGTGGCACGCGCTGTGGGTGCCCAGGGGCACGCCGCGCGACGTGAACATGAAACTTAACGCCGCGCTGGTAGAGGCGATGAGTGACCCGGTTGTGATCAAGCGTTTCGTTGATCTGGGGCAGGAAATCCCCACCAAGGAGGGCATGACCCAGCAAGCGTTGGCGAAGCACCACAAGGCCGAGATCGACAAATGGTTCCCATTGATCAAGGCAGCGGGGCTGCGCGCCGAGCCGGAGAAGTAATCACTCGTTTAACTTCCAGCGCCGGGGGCTGCCCACCCCCGGCCGCGGCCGGATCGAGTCACCCGGCGTTCATTCGCCGCCTTGTAGCAATCGCGGCAGCCGCCCGCTGGTCTCGCCAAGGATAAAGCCCGACAACTCGTGTAACGCTGCCTGAGTGATCGCTTCGGGCGCCAACAGCCGCCGCATTACCCCGAACCCGCCGATGTGGGTGGCGTTGATCTGAATCTTGCCTTCATCGAGTTTTGCGGTGAGTTGCAGGCCGGCATCCACCGTCAACGGCACCTCGAAATTGACGCGTTCGAGCGAGCCGCGCGCGTTATATTGTTCCTTGGCTGTGAACGCGATTTTGTAGTCGTTCAACAGCGTCTTCAGCCGGTCGCTCGCCGGGTACTCGCGCTCCAGTCGAATCGGGCCGCCGCCGGACAACACATAGTTAAGCGCCACCCGTTCCAGACGTGCAAGCTGCGCGCCAACCTGCGTGCCGCGAAATCCGTGGGCGCGCCCGCCGTCCCAGCGCAAGCTGCGAAATTCCGGCACACCGGGGACGGCATACTGCCGGGGGAATTCCGGCTTTAGCACGTTTAACTGTTCGACCAGTTCCTTGAAATAATCGTAGGTTTGTTGCAAGGCTTTTTCGATTTGTGCTTCGGCTTGCTTGGCCGGCTGCTGTGCCGTGGCCGCGCCCGTTTGGCCCTGCGCCGCTTGCCGCGCCTGTTGCTGCCGCGCCTGTTGCTGCCGCGCCTGTTCCTCGATCAATTTTTGTTGCGCCAGCGCCTTTAGCTTGTCCAGATGGCTCGGTTCGGGCGCCGGCGCCTGGGGCTTAACACCAAAGTACTGGTCCAGGGCGCCATAGCGGTCGCCGGGCGCGCGCGCAAACACCACGTCATGGCGGTATTGGCCGCGCTGCTGCGTGGCTTCGCTGGAGGTCACGCGCGCACGCACTCTGAGTACGATGGTTTGCCCATCGCTGTCCGGCGGCGATTCCAGTATCAGCGTAATTTTGGCGCCGTTAAGATCGCCGTAGTCGCTGCAGATCACCGCGCCGGTGGGCGACATCTTCTGCGTCTGCGTCTGCGTACGCAAAATCGGCCAGCCCAGCGCGGGGTTAAACGTTACCGCGACGTTCCACGGCAACTGTTGCGGCGCGGGATTCGGTTGCTTGGGCGATTCACTCATGATGTGCCGAAAAATGTCAGAGCGCAAAGCTTACCGCATTTGGCTTGCTTTGAAACCGGTTCCAAACCGATCCGGATCGCCCTCGCCGTGGACCACTTTTTTTGCACAGGCGCCATGCGTTGTTGCACGATCAGGCGCGCGGCGCTGCGCGCTATTGCAACAAAGCGGGCGCAACGTCGCGGCGCAAAGTGCATCCGATGCGTGAGCCGGCAACGCCGCGATAGCATGCAAGTAGCGGCCGGGAACAGGGAACCAAGCGCAATCCAGTTTGGCCGGGCGCAGTCGAAGTGTTGCGGGTGTCGCTCTGGCGCGATTTGACAGCAAATAAAATAATCAATAAAATCAAATACTTACAAAAATACCCTGCTGGGCACAACGCTTGCGCTTGCGCCAGCGCAGCTCAGTCCGCTCCATGCAAACCTCGTTGTGGCGACACGCCACATTCACACGCTTTTGGGTGGGCGACATCGCGTCCACACTCGCCAACCAAATGCTGGTGCTCGCGGTGGGCTGGCAGATTTACGACATCACCAACAGCGCGCTCAGTTTGGGGCTGGTGGGGCTGGCGCACTTTGGCGCGCAGTTGTTGTGCACGCTGCCCGCGGGCCACGTGGCGGATCGATATGATCGGCGCAACATCGCAACGTTATGCCAATGGCTGCAGTGCGCGGTGGCGCTCCTGCTTGCCGCCGGCAATTGGGCGGGCTGGATCAACGCCAATGTCATCTATGCCTGCGCGGCGTTGACCGGCATGGCGCAAACGTTTCAGAACCCGGCGCTGCGTTCGCTGTTGCCTTCGCTGGTGGGGCTCGCCTTGCTGCCGCGCTGTGTCGCGTTTCACGGCGCGGCGAAGAAGGCCGCGATCATCATCGGCCCCGCGCTGGGCGGCGTGGTGTATTGGTGGGGCGCGAATACGGTGTATTTCGGCGCGGCGTTGATGTTTGCCCTGGCCGGCATCATCATGTTGTCGATACCCCGGCGCGCCGCGCCGCGCGCCCTCGAGCCGGCGACGCTGCGTTACATGCTGGGCGGCTTGCACTACATCTTTGGCAAACCGGTGTTGCTGGGCGCAATTTCGCTCGATTTATTCGCTACGCTGCTGGGCGGCGCGGTTGCCCTGCTGCCGATCTACGCCCGCGATATTTTGAATGCGGGGCCCGTCGGACTGGGCCTGCTGCGCAGCGCGCCGGCGGTGGGTGCGGTGCTGGCATCGATCTTTTTGGTGTATGCGCCGCTTACGCGCAACGTCGGCAAGACGCTGTTTATCGCGGTGGCGGTGTTCGGCGTGAGCACCGTGGTGTTCGGCTTGTCGACATGGCTGCCGCTGTCGCTGCTGGCGTTGGCCGTCATGGGCATGGCGGACATGGTGAGCGTGGTGATCCGCACCTCCCTCGTGCAGCTCGAAACACCCGATGAGATGCGCGGCTGGGTCTTGGCCGTGCATTCGTTGTTCACCGGCACCGCGAATCACCTGGGGCAGTTCGAATCGGGCATCACCGCGCAATGGTGGGGAACCGTGCCCGCGGTGGTGGTGGGCGGCATCGGCACGCTGGCGGTGGCGGGCTTGTGGCTGCGCTGGTTTCCGGATCTGGTGAAACGGCAGACGCTCGCCCCGCGTAACGCTTAGGGGAAACACTGAACAAGTCCTTCGACGAGCTCCGGACGAACGCTGAGTTGTTGATTCCGTTCGTGGTGAGCCTGTCAAACCACGAACGCAATCAACGGATTCAGTTTTTCCCTAGCCGCTACAGCATCGCCAACGCACTCGCCGCCGTGGGCGGCGGGAATAGTTTGTCCAGTTGCGCCAACTGTGCCGCACTGAGTTCAATGTCGCGCGCGGCGGCATTTTCCTCGACGCGTGCGGGGCTGGAACATTTGGGTATGACGATGACGCCCTCTTGCCTCAACAGCCACGCCAGCGCCAACTGTGCGCTGGTCATGCCCCAGTTGTTGGCGAGCGCGGCAAACCGGGCGTCTAGGCAAAGCCGCGCTTGCTCCAGCGGTGAATAGGCCATCACCGGTACGCGCTTTTCGCGCAGCCACGGCAGCAAATCCCACTCGATGCCGCGGCGCGTCAAGTTGTAGAGCACTTGATTGGTGGCGGTGGCGCCGCCGCCCGCTTGCCACCATTCCAGCATCTCGGCGCGATCGAGATTGCTCACGCCGTAATGGCGGATTTTGCCGGCGCGCTGCAGTTGCGCGAACGCCTCCAGCGTTTCCACGAACGGCACGTTGCCGCGCCAGTGCAGCAAATAAAGATCGATGCGGTCGGTGTTCAGATGTTTGAGGCTGCGTTCGCACGCCGCGATCGTGCCACGCCTGGAGGCGTTGCCGGGGAGCACCTTGCTTACGATAAACGCCTCGTCACGCCGCCCCGCGAGCGCCTCGGCGATCAGTTGTTCCGAACGGCCGCCGCCGTACATCTCGGCGGTGTCGATCAGCGTCAGCCCCAAATCCAGGCCGCGCCGCAGGGTGGCGATTTCCGCCGCCCGTGTGCCACCGGCATCGCCGATATTCCAGGCGCCCTGGCCCAGCGCGGGCACGGTTTCGCCGCCGGGCAGGCATACGCGCTTTGCGTGTGACATAGTGGTTTGCCGGGGTGTTCGGTTCGCGCTACGATGATGTTTTCATGCCGCGCAGTGTGACGAATTACCGCTTGGCGCCAGCCTGAATCTAGCAACCCACGCACCATCGTGCAACATGCAGCATCCGCCCGCAACTATCCTAAGGCCATTGGAAAGACCCTCCGCGTGAAACCCAAGGTTTTGATCGTAGACGACGAAGAGCTGTCGCAGGATTTCCTGCAGCGAGTGCTGGGCAACCAATACGCGTTCGATCACGCCAGCGACGGCGCCTCGGCGATAAGCGCGGCAGCCGCCGGCCGCCCCGACGTGATTTTGATGGATGTGGAAATGCCGGGCATGAACGGCTACGACGCCTGCCGCGCGATCAAGGATGATCCCGCGACGGCGCATATCCCGGTGTTTTTCGTCTCGGCGCACAGCGCCGCGCAAGACCGCCTGAAGGCCTACAAATCCGGCGGCGACGATTATGTCGCCAAGCCCTTTAATCCGGAAGAACTCAAACACAAAATCGCGCTGGCGCTCGCCAGTCAGCGCAAACGCAACGAACTGGCGGAGAAAGGACGCTACACCACCAGCATGGCGATGACCTCGCTGCGCGAAGCGGCGAGCGCCGGCGCGGCGCTTGGCTTCTTGAGCGACATCGTGCGCCAAACCGAGCGCGAACAAATCGCCGAAACCACGCTGCACACCTTGCAACGCTTTCACTCCGGGGGCGCGGTGCAATTGCGCGACGGCGCGAACCATCTGTCGCGCAGCAGCACCGGCGCCTGCACGCCGGTGGAGGAGGCCGTGCTGGCCAAAATGGCGGGTGAAAACCGCATCGTCGACATCGGTAAGCGCACCGCATTTAACTACGAGCGCGCAACGATCATCGTCTACGACATGCCGGTGGACGACCCGGAACTTTACGGCCGCATGAAGGACACCATCGTCAAAATGGCCGAAGCGCTCGACATCCACATGCGCTCGCTGGAGGTGATCAACGGCGCTCACGCGCGCGGCGAGCGCTTGTTCGCGCTACTAAAGGATTACAGCGCGGTGTCGCGCGATGTCGGCGCGCGCCTTAAAATGCAGCGCGAAGCCCTGCAGCAGTTGGCGCGCGAAAATCCGGCGGCGGCCCACGACACGCTCGCCCAATGCCAGGCGCTGGAGAAAACCCTGGATGCGATGGCCGCGCGCCTGGACGAAGCGCTCAAAAATGAAACCGCCGCCGCGCCGCCGCCGGCGGTGACGCGCTTTAACAGCGTCGAATTGTTCTGATCGCCACGTCCAGGCCGAACTGGCGCGTGAAACGATTGCGCTGCCGCGGCTTGGTGTACATCACGATGCCCAGAAAGCCGGGCGGCGGCCGCCGCAGGCGAAAGTCGATGATTTTCATGTGCAAGACCCCGGTGGTTTTGCCGCGGCTGTTTTATCGCGGCGTCATGCTAGACTGCGCGCCCGGAGGGGCCGCACCATGAAGATTACCGCGTTGACCAAGGCGCCGGTGAGCGTCGACTCGCTGGAGCGCGCGTTGACACCGTATTTGCCGATCACCGCCTGCGCCAGCCGCGAAGCGCTGGAAAAGGAAATCGCCGACACCGACATTCTGGTGGTGCAAAACAAGGGTTTCGGCTTTCGCATCATCGACGCGGATTTGTTGTCGCGCGCGAAGCGATTGAAGCTCATCCAGCATCACGGCGTGATGTACGACGCCACCGACGCGCAGGCGGCAAAGGCGCGCGGCATACCGCTGGCGGTGACCAGCGGCTCGAACCACGCCTCGGTGGCGGAAATCACCTGGCACATCGTGCTGTGCGTGGCGAAAAAACTGGCGCCCATGCAGCAGTCGATTGCCGAGGGCAAGATGGGCCACGTGCTGTGCACCGAGCTCGCCGGCAAAACGATATGCATCGCCGGCATCGGCCGCATCGGGCAGGCGGTGGCTCGCATGGCGCGCGCCTTCGACATGCGCGTGATCGGCGTGCGGCGCAGCGCGCTGCTCGATGCCGATGCGCGCGCATCGGGTATCAGCGCAGTGTTCGCCATCGCCGATTTCAAGCAAGCCATCGCGCAATCCGATGTGATCGTGCTGGCGCTGCCGTTAAACGACGCCACCTACAACCTGGTGAGCGATGCCGAGTTCGCCGCGATGAAACCGGGCGCGCTGCTGGTGAACGTCTCGCGCGGCAACAACGTCAAACGCGTTGCACTCGAACAAGCGCTCGCGTCGGGCAAACTCGGCGGCTACGGCAGCGACGTGTGGTGGACGGAGCCCGCCGACCCGCAAGACCCACTGCTCAAACACCCGCGCGTTTACGTCACCCCCCACATCGGCGCTGAAACGCGCGAAGCCATCGACCGCATGTCGCTGATGGTGCGCGCGAACATTGATCGCCTGCTGCAAGGCGAAAAACTCGATAATATCGTAAGTATTTGATTTTATTGGTTATTTTTAAATGCACGATCTAGCCGGATAAACGCCTTTATGGATTTGGGATTAAGCGGCCAATCGGCCATCGTTACCGGCGGAAGCCGCAGCATCGGGCGTGCCATCGCCGCTACACTGTTGCGCGAAGGCGCGCGTGTGATGCTGGTGGCGCGCGACCGGGCGCGGCTCGCGGCCGCGCGCGCGGTGCTGGCGCAAGAAACCGGCGGCGACGTGTACTGCTTCGCCGCCGATCTCGAACGCGACGCCGATGCGCGCGCCATGGTGGAAAACACCATTCAAACGTTCGGCCACATCGACATCCACGTGAACTGCGCCGGCACCGTGAACCCGGCGGATTTCGCCTCGCTCACCGAAGCACGCTGGGCAGCCGTGTTCGAGGAAAAATTAAATCTTTACGTGCGCTGCCTGCGTTACGTGGTGCCGCACATGCAAGCGCGCAAGGCGGGCAGAATCATCAACCTCGCCGGCGTTGCCGGGCGCGAAGGCGGCGCCATCACCATCCCCGTCGGCGTCAACAATTCAGCGGTATTGAACCTCACCAAATCGCTCGCGCGCGCGCTCGCCCGCGACGGCATTCTGGTCAACGCGGTGGTGCCGCACATCATCGACACCGACCGCCAGGACGAAACCATGGCCAAACTCGCCGCGATCAGCGGCAAGCCCGAAGCGGAGATTCGCAAAAAACGCCTCGACGAACTACCGCTCGGCCGCATGGGCCGTCCGCAAGAAGTGGCCGACGTGGTAACGTTTCTCGCCTCGGCGCGCGCAAGTTTTGTGTCCGGCGCGGCGTGGCATGTGGATGGGGGCGCGGCGCATGGGATTTAGCAGCGGTGGTGTCGACAAATGACCGGCGCAATACCGGCCTCATTGACAACAAGCGGGTGGTGGGTCGGGATCCGGCCACTAGCTGCCGCACGGGGTCTCCGACAACCGGCCGCCCGAGCGACCGCAGCACTTCGTAACCTGCCCTTGGGCCAATTCCAGCAGGTCGGCCAGTGCAGTCGTTCGCAATTAAGTTATCGAATGGCCGCTTCTGATCTCTTTCGCCCATCGGCGGGCAGTGCCAATGGGCAGCCGCATTACTCTGATAGCCGAAATTGACCCTCTGGTGGTCCGACAGGCAGCTTAGGGTCGTGAGCACCCCTATCCCGCACCGCCGCAGTCCTACGTCACGCTAATGCGCGCTGCCTCGCTAACACTAAACCCGTTGTCCCCGCTCCAGCGAAATTCCAGCGTGCCGGATTCGGTGGCCACCGTGGTGAATTGCAAATACGGGTTGGCGGAAATCGAGGGGTGCAACTCGGCGCGGAACACTTCAACACCGTTGTAGTTGCACGTAAGCGTGGTGACGATGTTGCGCGGGATCGGGGCGCCCAGATGGGTGCGGCGAAAGCCGGTTTCCATGGTGTGCGCGACCAGGGTTTTGATTTCGATCACTTCGCCGCGCTTGGCGGTTTTGGGCACGTTCACGCGCGCGTTCATGCCGGCAGCTCCTCCAGGCACGCGGCCAGCGTGACAATCAAATGCGCGCTGTCGGACCAGAACGAGCCGTCGCTAAGCTCGGCGATGGCCACCACGTTTTGGGTGTCGGCCAGGCGCACGCGCGTGGCCACTTGCGCGCGCCCGGCGCGCGGGCCCAGGTGAAACGTCGCCATTTCGGGCAACGGATTGCGCTCGGTAAAAATGTGGATGGCCTTGACGTAATCGGTTTCGCTCATCGGGCTTTGCACGCTGACGTTCAACGGCACCAGGTGGCCGTTTTCGACCAGCGGCGGCAAATCAAGCTTGACCTTGCCGGTGTTCACCGGCGCGCCGCGGGTCAACGTGCGGATGGCCTCGGGCATGTTGTTTAACGGCGTGCGCGCCATTTGCGCGTGCGCCGGTTTCACGCCTGTGAGTGTGGCGACGGCGAGCGTGCCCGCCGTTGCCAAGAAGCTGCGCCGGGTTTTTTGCGGGTTGGGCATCTTCACAAAATATTCAATTAAATCAAATACTTACGTTAAACGCCCAACCACGCTCAGTTAAACCAGCGTGATGCCGTGCTTGCGCAGCGGGAAGCTGCGCAAACGTTTGCCGCCCATTGCCGCCGCCATGGCGTTTAACACCGCCGGCGCCGCCACGCAAATCGTCGGCTCGCCGATGCCGCCCCAGAAACCGCCGGAGGGCATGATGATCGATTCGACTTTGGGCATTTGCGCAAGTTTCATGCACGGGTAGGTGTGAAAGTTTTCTTCGACCATGCGCCCGCCCTTGACCGTGCACTCTTGCTCGAACAACGCCGAGAGGCCATACACAAACGAGCCCGCGATCTGGCGCTCGATTTGCGCGGGGTTCACCGCGTAGCCGCAGTCGGTGGCGGCGACGATGCGATGTACCTTCACCGCATTGCCTTTGACCGACACTTCCGCGCACGCGGCGACGAAGCTGTTAAACGCTTTCATCTGCGCAAGGCCGCGGAACACGCCGGCGGGCGCGGGTTTGCCCCAGCCCACGCGCTGTGCCACCGCGTCCAGCACCGCGAGATGTTTGGGCGCTTTGCCCATCAACTTGCGGCGAAACTCCAGCGGGTCTTGCCCTGTCGCGGCCGCGAGCTCATCGATGAAGCACTCGATGTAAATCGCGTTTTGGTTGATGTTCACGCCGCGCCAGAAGCCCGGCGGCACATGTGGGTTGCGCATGGCGTGATCGATCAAAAAGTTGGGGATGGCGTTGTAGCCGAACTCGAATTCGCCGGCGCGCGCAAGGCCTTGGAACGTCGCCGGGTCCATGCCCTTCACCAGCGCTTCGGGGCGCACTGCGGTCAAAATCGATTGCCCGGAAATGCGCATGTGCAAGCCGGTCAAGTTGTTGTTGGCATCCAACCCGCCCACCAGTTTGCATTGCGTCACCGGGTGAAAGCGGCCTTGGCGCATGTCTTCCTCGCGCGTCCAGCACAGCTTCACCGGCACGCCGGGCATTTCTTTCGCGATGCGCACCGCTTGCGTGACGTAATCGTGAAACGCGCCGCGCCGGCCGAAGCCGCCGCCCAAGTGGATTTTGTAAACCTCGCACTTGTCGGCGGGCAAGCCCGATGCGGCGAGCGTCGCGGCAAACGCGGCTTCGCCGTTTTGCGTGGGCACCCACACTTCGCATTTGTCGGCGGTATATTTGGCCGTGGCGTTCATCGGCTCCATCGGCGCGTGGTTTTGATACGGGTAGGCGTACACCGCTTCCACTTTTTTCGCCGCCTTGGCGAGCGCGCCACGCGCGTCGCCCGCGTCGTTGCCGACAAAGGCTTGCTGCGCATCGAGCCCTTCGCGCAGTGAGGCCGCGATGGTGTCGCTCGACACCTTGGCGTTGGGGCCTTCGTCCCACACGATGGGCAGCGCATCGAGCGCGGTCTTGGCTTGCCACCAGGTGTCGGCAATCACCGCTACCGCGGTGTCGCCCACGCGTACCACTTTTTTCACGCCCTTGCGGCCCGTCACTTTGGCCGCGTCGAAACTTTTCACCTTGCCACCGAACACCGGGCACTCGATGATCGAGGCATTCAACATGCCGGGCAGTTTCAGATCGAAGCCGTAGACTTGTTTGCCGGTAACTTTTTCGACGGTGTCCAGGCGCTTTACCGGCTTGCCGGCGATTTTCCAGGTCTTCGGGTCTTTTAACTTAAGGAAGCGCTGAATAAGTCCCCGATTGCTCTGTAAACGCGAATTCCAGTGGTACGTTCTGATTGGGAGGACGTATTCGCGAGCCACGAGGCAAGACATGAAACAAATGACGCTGGCAGCA
>Ga0194132_10008312_pt1 | contig 14913 bp, 12 predicted proteins | sample TA2KigOf80mmetaG_FD_148612 | JGI IMG/M metagenome (GOLD analysis project Ga0194132, IMG submission 148612) | Freshwater microbial communities from Lake Tanganyika, Tanzania - TA2015054 Kigoma Offshore 80m | ecosystem: Environmental > Aquatic > Freshwater > Lake | place: Tanzania: Lake... | reverse complement strand
CGCCTCGCCACCGTAAGCTCTGCCGGATTTGACAAAGTCGCAGTCGCGATCGCTGACGGTGAAAGTGCCGCCAACGAACAGGTGGACGCGCTCGGCAGCCTAGCTCTCAGTGACGATGACTACACCGCATTCGTCCAAGCCCGTCGCCAGCTCAATTTCGACTTGCCGCTCATCGAGTTCGTGGAGATTGCCTCTCATCGCAGCCGCAGCTCCAGGCTCGTCGCTGAACAAATCCGTCAGCAATCCGATCAGCCCCTCGACCTCACCCGCCTCGAAGACGACATCAGCCTGGCCTTCGGCCGTGGGCGCTATGAACGAATCTCTTGGTCAGTTGAAGAGGTGGACGGTCAACGCGGCCTGCAGGTGCTACCGGTCGACAAAGGTTGGGGCCCGAACTTCATCATCTTCGGTTTGCAACTGTCAGACGACTTCCGTGGCAACACCAACTATTCCATGGCCCTCGAAGCCACCGCAACGGGCATTAACGAGCGGGGTGGTGAATGGCGCAACCGCATCGAAACCGGCAGATACACCGGCATCCGCAGCGAATTCCATCAGCCGTGGGGGCGGCTCGCCCGCGGGTATGTATTGCCGTACGTGGACTATGTGGCCTTCAACCAGAACCTGCGACCAGCGGACGACGTCCTTGCAACCTACCGCCTGACACGCGGCGAACACGGAGTCAGCATTGGTTTCAATCCGACTCCGGTGCTGTGTATTGAACTGGGTACCGCCTTTGGCACCGAACGCGCGGATTTGCGATTTTCGCGTGGCGCAGAATTCGAAGACGTTGAAAGTGACTTCACCGCAACTTATGCCGGCGTCGCCTACGACACCATCGACAACGTGGACTTCCCTGCAGACGGTACCCGTTTTTCGGTCGAGGCCGCGCTCTATGACGACGCCTTCGGCGGAGATGCCTCCGGCGAAAAGCTGAGCGTTGTCCTTGATCACGCCATCCAGCTGAAAGCACGGCATCATTTGCTATTGGGATTTCAGGGCAGCATTTCCGGCGGCGACGATGATCTGTTCCAGAGCCTCGGGTTACTGGGTGGGTTCCTGAATCTTTCCGGCTTTCCAGACCAGGAACTCGCCGGAACTCAGGTTGCCCATGCACGTCTGGTTTACTACCGACGATTTGGGGATCTGGCCCGCCTCTTCAGCCTGCCTGCTTACATTGGAGGTAGTCTCGAAGCGGGCAACGTATCGTTCGACCGTAGCGACATGAGCCTCGACTCCACGATCTTTGCAGGCAGCGCCTTCCTTGCCGTTGATACGCCACTGGGTCCACTCTTCCTCGGCTACGGCCGCGCCGCGCGAGGCGAAGACTCGTTCTACCTGAGCTTTGAGAGGATGTTGCGGCCGGTCGGTCGTCGGCGATAGAACCGCGCAACCCGAAGAGTCACGATTTGAATGACAAATCGAGAGAAACAAGACGTGACTGAAATCAACCGCATGGATGCTCCGGTATGCCCGCGTTCGGTGACCGAAGCCACACTGGCCGATGCAGAGGTACTTGAATGCCCCTTTCCGACCTACGAATTGCTGCGGGAAGAAGCACCGGTATTCCTCGATCCGCGTACCGGCATCTATGTCATCACCCGGTATGAAGACCTGCGCATGATCTGCGCGGACACCGAGCGCTTCTCGAACCTGCGGTACAGCAACGACCCGGCGCGACACAACAGCAACCAGAAACTGGCCCACCGGCTCTTTCTGGAAAAGGGTTGGGTGCCGGGTGCTTCCCTCGCGGCTCGGGATGATCCGGAACACCGGCAAATGCGCAGTATCTTCGACACCGCGTTTCGTCCCAAGAGGATCGATGCACTGGATCCTGAAGTCGAGTCACTGGCCTACGAACTCGTAGGCCGCTTCATTGTCGACGGTCATTGCAACTTTGTCCGTCAGTTCGCCGTACCTCTACCTCTCATCATCATCTGCCGGCAGATGGGCGCCAAAGATGGGGACTTCTGGCAGATCAAGGCCTGGACGGACGCCTGGTTTCGCGGCACCGGCTTTGGGCTTACGGAAGAGCAGGTGATCTGGTGTACGGAAATGGAAATCCAGGCACAACACTACTTCCAGCCGATCTTTGAACGGCTGCGACGGGAACCGGACAACACACTGCTCTCCGATCTCGTCAACACAGAAGTACCTGGTTGGGGACGTTGCCTCAATGACAACGAGCTGCATGCCGAGATGATGCAGGACACGTTCGTGGGTGGCTCTGAAACTACAACTAATGCGCTGTCTGCAGGAATCATGCTGCTCGCCCGCAACCGGGCTGTGTGGTCAAAACTGAAGAGTGATCCAGACAAATATCTGCGCACCTTCTGTGAAGAAGTCGTGCGCCTTGAGAGCCCTGTGCAGGGCCTTTCACGTACCGCAAAAGTCGACATCGAGCTGCACGGTGTGCACATTCCGAAAGGCGCCATGATTGATGCGCGGTTTGCTGCGGGGAACCGTGATCCTCGCCACTTCACGAGACCCGAGGAGATCGATCTCGAACGCCGTGCCGCAGCCAGTCACCTCGGTTTCAGCTCGGGCACCCATTACTGCCTGGGCGCACCACTCGCCCGACGGGAACTATACTGGGGCTTTAAGGCCTTCATCGATCACGTCGATGACTTCTGGCTGGCCGAAGGCAAAAACAACCTGCGGCACTTTCCCAACTATGCACTCCGGGCGCTGAACGAATTGCACATCGAGTTCACGCGCAAACACTGAGTCTGCAGTAGCGCGCGCGGAGCACTACCGGCCCGCCCCCGCGAGCCCCACCACACTCTCGTGATGGTAACGCACGAAGCGATGCAGCTCCGCTTCGAGGATGCGCTCCTGGTCGCTGTGAGCGCCGTATCCTTTGGGACCATCCTCGGCATCAACCGCGGGCCCGATTCCATAACAGGCGACCCCACGCGCACGCAGGTAGGCCATATCCGTGCCACCGGTCAGCATCATCGGCAATACCGGTGCCTCGTAGATTCGGGCCGCGGTGGCTTCAAGAACCTTGAATGCATCGGTGCCCAGCGGTGACTCGCCGGGCGGGCGAACATCGCGTGGTGCCCAGCTCACATCCACTGCCGGATCATTGACCACCTTGCGTGCGGCTTCGATGAACGCTTCCGCGTCTTCACCTGGCGCAAGCCGGGTATCGATAGTTGCCGTGCCTTCGGACGGAATCACATTCACCCGATAACCGCCCTGCATGATAGTGGGCGACATGGAGCTGCGAATCATCGAGGCGTGGATGGGCTCGTTCTTGCGAAACCATTCATCCGCTGCAGTGCGAAGTGCTGGATCCGGATGCAGGATATTGGTGTAGTACTTCGCCTTCTCTGGTGGCGCGATGGCCGCAAGCCGCTGGAAATAGGCAATGGTCGTTTCGTTCAGCTTGATCGGGATGCGCCAGTCCGCGAGCGCCGCAATGGCTTTAGCCAGGTGGGCCAACGCGTTCTGTTCGAGGGGTACGGAGCCATGTCCCGCTGGTCCCCGCGCAATGAGCGTGATCGCTCTCGGCTGCTTCTCCAGAGTGGCAATGCCGGCATAGACTACTTTGCCCTCACGGCGGCTGACACCGCCTCCTTCCGCAAAACAGAACTCCGCATCGATGCGATCGAAGTGTTCATTGACCATGTACTGGATGCCAACTCGCGTCGCGCCTTCTTCTCCGGCTTCTGCGAGGAAAATCACGTCCCTGTCGAGCGGTGTCCCCTCCCGTTTCAGGAGCAACATCGTCATGAGCGCCGCCACCACGTTGTCTTTATCATCCACCGTCCCGCGGCCATAAATCCAGTCGCCTTCTCGCACCGCACCAAAGGGCGGGTGGGTCCATTTACCGGGTTGCACGCTGACGGTGTCGGTATGCCCGAGGATCAAGAGCGGCCGCTTTGCACCATTGCCGCGAATACGCGCCAGCACATTGGGACGATGGGCTTCAAGAGCCAGCAGCTCCACCTCGATTCCTTCGGCCTTAAGCAGATCCCGCAGGTACTCGGCGACGGGTTGTTCCCTGCCGGGCGGGTCGCTGGTATCGAACCTCAGCAGTTGCTGGAAGTGACGTAGTGTCTCTTCTTCGATGCTCTCGGCGATCGCAGTAGCAGGCAGGAAAAGAAGCAGCGTTACGATAGGCAACGCTGCAAACAAAATCTGGATCATGGGTAGCGCCCCGAATGAACTCCCCTTCACCGTAGGCGTTTGTTCTGACCGGTGCAATCTCTGCGGACAGCGTGAGCGGCGACCTCAATGCACGATGCGCGCAAGACCCTTCTTCGACTATCCAACCAGCTTTGAGAGATCCGTTTGGACGCGGCGAAACACGGCATCCCACTCACCACTCACCTGCTGCAGGCTGGCGATAGAGGCGCATGCTTGGGTACCAGGGCGTGTCATCACGACCGGTGAGATAAAGCCAATAGGCGGCGTAGTTCTGGAGGTTCCATACCGGTTTGCCGAGGCTGCCACAGAGATGTGCCACAGATGAATCCGTCATGATCACGAGAACAAGGTTTTGGTTCATGCACAATGGATCACCTGCTCTAGACGCGCTTAACGAACGATCTCTGGTGCAAGATCGTTCACGAGGTGATTGAATGAGAGGAGAAGCTGGGTCGGCGATTATCGATCAAGCAACAGTTCGCGGGCACTCTCAAAATCTGCTGCTGCCTGTTTCCTTCAATGTATAAAGGTCGGCGCCGTCTTGGTCGTAAATGTCACGAACATGAACAGCATCGGCATCGCTTTTGAGCCACTCAAGGCAGCGTGCCTCAGCATGGATGGCGTTCACAAATTTGGCTTCGGGAACCCAATCGGGCTTTTGAATGGCTATGTGAGCGTGTGGAAAATCATGAAGTTTTCCAAACTCGATTTGACAGTATCCTGGTATTAGGCACTTGCGCTTGTAGCGTTTCCAATGCCTTGCACCCTTGATCGCGACGGTCAGTTTCTCAATAAACCGATCGACCTAAAGATTGTAGATTACCTCATCACCTCTGACGGGTCTTTTATACCCGATAAATCTTAGTGTTATGAAATGGGTAGCTGTAAGTTCGTTCGTGATTTTCCTGCTTTTGTGTGCAGGAATATTTATAACGCCTCGAAGCGCGGAACTCTGAAATACAGCATTTTATAGATTTTTTTCCCGTGATGTTCCGATATGAACAGGGCGCGGTAACGTTAATGGTAGGCAGCCATCGGGAGAATATTGATGCTTGTGGCTAACCTTCAACGCGTATGTGAACTCCAAAAGGCATATTCATCAGAGAACACTCTCCCGATGCAGGAGCGAGGTGTTCTTATCCGTTCGGCATTAGCTCAGGACCTTCGAGATGAGCTTTCTAGCTTGGCGCCTGCCTTTGGGGATTTGGCAAACGAGTTAAGCGTCGAAGGCTCAGACGGAATTGGGCGCAAAACTGAAGCACCATGGGTTCGCATCTATTGCCCTTCCATGTCCCCTAGCGCCCGCGAAGGCTTCTACATCGTCATACATTTCGCTGCGGACGGGAGTGCTGTGTTTTTAACGGTCGGATGTGGATCGACGGTATGGACAGGGGGCGATCTAAAGGCAATTTCTGACGAAGAGTTGACGCGGAGAACCGCTTGGGCAAGGTCGGTTGTCATCAACAAGTGGCAGTCACTTGAGCCTTTCATCGACAAAATTGAACTCGGCGCAAAAGCCCCACTTCCGAAAACATTTGAAAAGGCGACCGCCCTGGCGAGGCGCTTCCCTGCATCCTCCATTACCATTGAGGACTTCAGGTTCGCCTTCATCATGGCGGGAGAGAGACTGGCTGAAATATATCGCTCTCAACGGTCTGGACGGGACATTACGCCAGCGGATCAAGCGGCTTCGGAGATTACTGCAGTCCTAAGACCTTTGAGGGCTTCGGGCAGGCGGCAAGGCTTCAATCTGACGGGTCCAGAACGAAAAGCGGTTGAACTCCGCGCGATGGATGTGGCGAAGGAATGGTTAGAGGCGCTCGGCTTCGCTTGGAGAGATCAATCGGCTTCTGACTCGTTTGACCTGCTGGCATTAAAGAATGGTGCCAGTCACAAGGTTGAGGTGAAAGGTACTACTAGCGACAATTGCGATGCCATTGTCATGACCAAGAACGAGGTGGAGCCGCATCGGCGAGAGAAGGGTGCAACTGCGTTGGCGATTGTCTCAAGCATTCGATTGGATCGAAGCGTTGAACCAGTGCACGCGTCTGGAGGCAGCATTGAGATGCTCTGGGAGTGGGACATTGACGAATGGAGCAGCGATGCCATCGCATTCCAAGTTAAGCGTCCAACCAAGAAGTGAACGAGATCGTCACAGCGGTACAGCATGCCGGTCACGTTTGCGTTTACGATAATAAGGGGCGGCAGGTTTCGAGCGTGTTTGCTGGTTAGATTTATAGTTTTCAGGGGGAGAGAAAACGGCAAATTTTTTCAATAGGTTGAATCCGAATTTCGTTTTGCTAGTTTTCGCGGGTCTAATAGTTTTCGGCGTCTATTTGTTTTTTGACGAAAAGCGTCGTCGGGAAGAAAAGGCGATTACAAACGCCTGTGCGGCACTTTTTATAAAAAACGGGTCTGCGGCGGAAAACGCGACCTTGGACCAAGTCAAAGAAATGAAAAAACTCTGCGAAGACGCAGGAGGAACAGAACCGTTTCTCAGCGCTGTGGAAGATGGTTTTAAACAGAAGGAAAAGACGCAGTAACCCTTCTCATAAGCAACCCGCCACAACCCAATTTCGAGGCTCTGTGGCGCTTGAGCGGATCGAGAGGGCGATTAGATCGTCAACAGTGAGCTTTCGCAGAGGTCGGAAAATCTACGTCTACGATGCGTAGGGACGACAAGTTTCGAGTGCTTTCTCTGGGGAAAATATACAACAGAGATCCGTAGGCGGAATAGTTCAAAACATTGCTTTAATGAGAAAAATGGTGCCGCCTATAGGATTCGAACCTACGACCCCCGCATTACGAATGCAGGCTGCTGTTTCGGCAAAGTCCTCGACCTTCGAACCGATATCGATCATCACCGACGCAGCGTCTTCCGTGTGGAAGTCCCCCTCACGTGGACCTAGAGCTGAACACCCGGGATGTGCGACAACGGAATGAACCGTTCAACACCTACCGAACGTTTGTGGTTGCGCTTGAAAGTCACGCTACCGGACCAGACAACACCAACACGAAAACGACCGCCTTGTGACGCCGTAGATGGCGGGCCTATGAGGTGCTCGGCGCGTGTTTTTGCAACCTCCGGAATATTGAGCACCGGAGGGGGCGGTAGATTGTCGAGATGCACACCATACAACCCGGACAGCGCCATCAGCGGCGCAACCAAATCCGTATCTGCCGGCGGTTGCTGTTCCGGATCACACAGTGCGTCCACACCGACGAGATTGGCGAAGAGTCGCCGCAGCGGCGCCTTGCACTCGAGATAGACCTTGGCGCTCTGTGCTTTCACCCAGGGCAGAAACGGGACGGCCAGCAAGGTATCACCGAAACCCTGCTCCGGATAAAAGTAAATAGCTTTGCCGGCACAGGCTTGCCCGCGCCATTCCGGCACGCGGCTCGGCCGCTTCTGCACTTCACCGATCTTCCAGCGCCACTCGTACTCCGCCGAGCCTTTGGCGAAGTCGCTCTTGTAGAGATAGCTGACCGTGCTGTCCCACCGCGAATTGGGGTTGTTGGGGTTGATTCGGAGCGCTGCTGCAAATTCCTACAAGGCGTCATCGAAACGACCCGCATCGCGCAGCGCGATACCGTGGTTGTGACGGGTGTTGTAGTCGTTGAGCGCGAGTGCGGCAGCCCGGGCATGTGCAGCAACCGCGTCATCCATCCGGTCGAGGTCTTTCAGCGCGTTGCCGATATTGGCGAGGAACCCGGCATCGTCCGGTTTGAGCTCCAGCGCCCGCTGGTAGCAGCCCACTGCGGCGTCATATTCATGCAGGATCCGATGCGCGACGCCGAGGTTCGACCAGATCGACGCATCCGTGGGCACGAAGGCGAGGAACTGGCGATAGAGCGCCATGGTGTCTTTGAGATTGCCGGCCCGTTGGGTATTTACCACCTGCGCACGCAGGGTTTTGAGATCAAGAGGAGAGATGGCCGGTCCGCGGGCCATAACTTCCTCCACCATGCTTTCCAACCCTTTTCCCACCACTACCGGTGTTCGCATCGTCTGCCATCCTTGAGCATCTTGGTGCGATTCAGTCGTGCATCAAGCATAGCGTCCGCGCCCGATCCCGCAGTTTTCCCCAACTCATTTCGAGAACGGCGTCATCAAATTGACGTTTTTCCCCCCGCTACTCCGAGCTTTTCTACTCGACGGATCAGGGAAACAGGTCATCAGCCTGCTGCTGCCAGCAGCCAGCGTTGAACCGTGCGCCTACAGAACGTTCTGTTGCACGCAGGTCCAGAGGCCGAATGAGTGAGCGGAGAAGATATCGATCCCGAGGGCCGACTTGATCAGGTAGAGCGTGACAAAACTACACACCACACAAAAGCTCAGGAAGCCGAGAAAGAGCACAAGGGCAAAGGCATTGTCGATCGCTTTTTCCTGCGCCGACATGTCGCGACGGTTGCGCCCGGCAAGCATCGCGAAAAAGTAACGGTATTTACCCTACGGGATACTGCCGCGGATATCGAGGGGATGACGTCCCCATGATCGGGTAGCAACTGCACTCTTGAGCGCGGTGAGTTGCTCCTGTGTAAACGTCCGTGCGACGGCTGCTGGCATCCGCCGCAGCAAATCTGCGATCTGACGTTCACCATCAGCGGACAGGGGAATCGATGAAACGGGTGCGGTGTTTTCCATGCGCCCATTGTCAGCTACACCCGCGGACAAGTCCCGTGAACCGGTCTCGACCTGCTGAGAACCGGTTCACGATCGGGGTATCGCCAGCTATCAACAGTCGGCTTGATCCATTCAGGGGCGTGAAATCCACTCGTCCATCAACATGTGCAGATGCCGCGGCTTGGTTTCGTTGTAGTCGGAAAACTGTAGGTAGTCCCGCGGCATCGTGTGCAGACCGAGCTGCACATAAGGCAGGTTGCGGATGTCCTGATTGAATACCTTGGCGAGCATTCCGAGCTCGGGCGCATCGGTCCAGTCATCATCCGGCCCGAGCCAATGAATTTCCCGGCAGGGTTCATACGCCTCGCCGTTTTCAGGTATCGGCGCGAGATAGATGGCTTCCATGATGCACTCATCCACATTGCGGCCGTTGGGGCGGAAACGGTACACAAGGCGATTGAACGATCCCCACGGATGGAAATTCGGGAACAGCGTGAAGAACACCGACGCAAACTCGATATCCGCAATCTGGTCGGCAACCGAAGGAATGACCTGCTTGAGTGCTTCGCGCTGGGTCTGGGCAAACGCGACCCGCGGATGGGTGGGCTTCTTGTTATCCGTGTTGCCGCCGCCAGTCTTGGCCGTGCGGTCACTCATGGCACGCTCGAATGACGATACATCGAGCTGTCGCCCGCCAACCCAGTCGCACAGGTGCGGATTCACGTCACCGAGTTCGCCTTCAATGCAGTCGCCGTTGACCGTGTAGAGCCCGGTTTCACCTTTCGGTGTGGAGACCTGCACGTTGCCGTCATCAGTGCGTTCATACACCCAGCCGTTGAGCGGATGACGCACCCGTAGCTTGTCGTCATTGGGAAGCGCATCCCACTCCGGAACACCCTGACTCTCAAGCGCGCCACAGCGGATCGCGCGGGAATAGTTGCCGAACACGTCGTACTTCGTATCGACGTCATGCACCCCGCCCAGCAGAATCTGCGGATGGGTGGCAATGACGTGATAGGACTCCATGAAGGCTTCTGACGCCACCTTCCAGTTGCAACGAATCACCCGCGCTACGTGCGCCTGCTTGTAACGCTTTTCATACGGCAGAAGTTCAAAGTGCGACGGCAGATCGCCGAGGAACGTCTCCAGTGGCTCACAGTTCATGTCCGGATTGATGAACACGAACCGACCCCAGACGCCGACCTTCACCGGCTTCAGCCCTTCGTTCTCCGCCTTGAGGCCTGGATAGTCCCACTGGCAGGGAATTTGTCGCAGCGAACCATCGATGTTCCACGTCCATGCATGGAACGGGCAGCGCAGCTCTTTCGCCGACTTGCCAGGCGCTTCGCGCAGCTTGCGGCCACGGTGCAGGCACGCATTCCAGAACGCCTTGATTTCATTCGGTGCTGAGCGAATCACCAGGAATGACAGACCGGCGATGTCATAGGGCACATAGTCGCCGACGTTGGGGATGTCATCCTCGTGACAGGCAACCTGCCAGACCCGTTTCCAGATCTTCTCCACTTCGAGCTCAAAAAACGCCGGGGATATGTAACGTTCCACCGGAACTTTGGTCGGCCCGGGCGCAATGGGATTATCCCGTCGATAGGACGATGGTATCTGGCGTGTCTCTTCGTTCAGCAACTTGTGGTACGCGGCATCGATGGTGCGTACGCCCGTTTTGGCTTCAGCCATGGCGGATGCTCTCCTCGTCGTTGGGTCTTTCCAGAGTCGAATATATAAGCCAGAAGGTAGCGAGCGAAAGGCGGATCTGCGCTCCACGAGTCACATCGACGCATACGTAAAACAGATCAACGCCGTGGGGATACAAACAGGTTCAACTATCAGCGATCCAGCCGCCAACGGATCGCCGGTTTACCACTTGTGGATTCAGACCCCGCAAGCACCCGACCTGTAACCCGGGCTTCAATGGTCAGACCTTCCTGGTCACCTTCAAGAATGCCCATCAACTGCACCGGCGTTGCTTCGATGGTCACGAGCGCCGTTACAAAGGGTGTTTTAAGCCCTCCAGTTCCTGGAAAGGGATGATGTGTCCTCGTCCAAGTGAAAACGGTTCCCTTAAGGGGCACGCGAAGCCACTCTTGGTCGAAGGAACCGCACGACCTGCAGTGAACAACTGCAGGCCAGTGCCAGGTCTTGCAAGCAGCACAGCGCTGCAATTCAAGATGACCCGCTTCAAGCGCCATCCAGAAGGGCGTATCCACATCTGTTGGGGTTGAACCGCTCATGGTAGACCTCGCTCTCAGAGCCTGCGCAAACAGAACCTATGCGCTCTCAGGCTTCCTGTACATCGACCTCTGTCGAGCGTCTTCTTCAGCGATCTGGCGACCGAGCGCCAAAAACGTGGGAATGTTCTCATCCGTCGGCAGTGGCATGGACCTTTTACGCTTGAGCGCCGCCTCGATGAAGGGGGCAAGCTCCTGATGCTTCTTCGCTTCACGGGCTGCCTCCCTGGCTTTAAATTCCGGCATGACATCGCTTGCGAAGAGCTCCAGTGCTTCACAGATGTGGGCATGCTGGTTGAGACCCGACTGCTGGATGAATGTAACCTGATCCACACCACAGTCTTCAAACTTGCGCAGGTGTTCACGCAGATCCTGTGGCGTGCCGATGCCCCCGCGTGCACCCGTCAGGCCGGCACGGCTGGCGTGATCAAGTTCCTTCTCACGGCTTTTCCAGAACGCCTCGAACTGCTGCCAGATGTTGGTTCTTCCGGGCTTGTGTTCCCCGAAAGCATAGAGGCTGCCGAGGGCGTAGCCAAAAAACTCAAACCCCTTGAGAGTACGCGCAATGGCCGTGGCGCGATCTTGGTGGCACCCGAAACTCGACACCATCGCAATGTTGGCGTTGACCGTATGGCCGATGGGCACACACTCGTCACTCCGGATGATGTCGTAGTACTCCTTCACCCAGGTCGCGGCTTCCACCGGATCCACGAATGCGAAGGTCAAAGCGCCGATACCGAGGCGCGCTGCGAGGCGAATCGTTTCCCGCCGTGAACATGCCACCCACAGGGGCGGATGAGGTCGCTGCACGGGTTTCGGCACGATATTGCGACAGGGCATGGAGAAGTACTTGCCGCTGAATCCGGGATACGGATCCATCGCCAGCATGTTGCAGATCTGCTCCACTGCTTCGAGGTAGATCTCGCGTTTTTCCGCAATCGGCACATCGAAACCGCCGAGCTCGAGGATCGCGGAAGACTCCCCGGTGCCGAATTCCACACGACCGTTGGAGACAAGATCGAGTGTGGCAATCACTTCCGCCGTCCTTGCCGGATGGTTGTACTGCGGAATTACCTGCCGGATGCCCTGCCCCAGACGGATGCGCTTCGTGCGCTGCGAACAGGCCGCCAGGAAAACTTCAGGTGCCGAGGAGTGCGAATACTCTTCAAGAAAGTGGTGTTCCACTTCCCAGGCGAAATCGATACCCAGGCGATCCGCAAGCTCCACCTGATCCAGCGCCTCCTGGTACAGACGCAGTTCCGCACCATTATCCCAGGGTCTTGGCAACTGGTGCTCGTAAAAAATGCCGAACTTCATGAAGAACTCCGCGATGGGTCCACTGGTCATGCTTGGCTGAACTACACCACACCGTTGCGCTCATCTCCAGCTGCGAAGTGGCAGGCAACGCCGACCCGGGCGCGGTATGCTCGTTCATCGAGCGATCACGCACCCGCCATGACCGAAACGACGATGGAAATCACCGCACCTTCTGCCCAAGCCATCAAAGCCCGGCGTATGGTCTTCCCCCGGGCCGAACCGCTTCAGGCGTGGTGGAATTCCGCCAATCTCGGATTCAGCCAGATCGTCAACGCCGCATTCCTTGCGATGCCGTTCCTCGAGCCCTACCTCGTTGCCACCATGAAAAAAGCGCGGGAGGAGATCAAGGACCCGGTCTTGCTCGCCGATGTGGCCGGATACATCGCCTAGGAGTCCGCCCACTTCCGCCAGCACCAGCAGTTCAATCAGCGTCTTGCCGGGTTGTACACCTGTGTCCCGGCGATCGAAGCGAAGCTGAAGGCGGATTACGAGTCGTTCGCCGCCAAACGAAGCTCTACCTTCAACCTCGCCTATGCCGAAGGATTCGAAGCCATGGCCCTTACCATCGGCCACATACTGGTGGAAGAGCGGCAAGCACTGTTCGGTGACGCTGATCCGGCAGTCTCGTCACTTGTGCTCTGGCACTTTGTGGAAGAGATCGAACACAAGACTGTCACTTACGACGTCCTGTCGGCGTTCAGTCACAACTATTTCTGGCGTATCGGCGGTTTCCTGTTCGCCACCTTTCACATCATGGGTCGAACCCGGCAAGCCTATAAGCTGCTTCTGGTTGAAGACGGCATCTGGTACTCGGTGCGCCAGCGCCTAGCGATTTACCGGGTGCTCGCACGAATCTTCCGCAGGCTGGCGCCACGTATGCTGCCTATCTTCAAACCGAGTTACGACCCACGGGAAGTTGCCGACCCGGCCTGGGCACTGGCATGGCGTGAACAATTTGCAAGCGGCACCGAGAGGCTTGGCAAACTGGATACGCGGCGAATTGCAGAACCTGAACCGGCGCAGATAACAACATGAACACTCCCGCAGTGAATTCCCTCTCCGGCGCCATGCCCGAGCGCCTGCGCGCCCTGCTCTTCCTCAATGGCCTGCTGCTCTTTGTATTTGCAGTGTTTGTCGGCTGGCAGTGGTTCTTCGCCCTCATCGGCCGCATTGAACTCTGGCCGCTCATTCCGGCCATAGACATCCGCCTGCCGGATGATTCCCGTGCGTGGCGTATGGTTCATATGGAATCGATCACGCAGGGTCTCTTGCTGATGGCTCTGGGGCTCGGCGGCGCTTTCATGCAGCTGTCGATCAAACAACATCGCCTCCTGTTCTGGTCTGCACTGATCACCGCCTGGCTTTTCACGTTTCCGACATACTTTCACGCACTGTTGGGTACGCGGAGACTTGCCTTTGGTGGCACACCTTTCAAACCCGGGCTTGCCAACGACGTGCTTTACCTCATCGGCTGGCCGCCCGTAATCGCCGTTCATATTCTGCTGGCATTGGCGGTTCTCGGTGTCTGTAGATACGTGCAGAGCCAACGCCCGCATTAGGCGATCTCCATGGTCGTTGAATTCCACTGCGCAGACAGCCGACAGAATCGTTAGCTAGACTGCGTCCTCTTCATCATTAATCATACACACCTTTTCGGAGGACGAGTTCATGTCACGTATGGAACGAATGGCAGCTGTGGCGCACGGGTACGTGGACCGTAAGCAATACGCTGGCATCGAATGGCTGGTTGAACACAAGGGCCGCGCGATCAATCGCGGCCGAGCAGGAGTTGCTAACGCAGAGACCGGCGCCGCTCTACCGGATAAACCGATCTATCGCATCTACTCGATGACCAAGCCGATCACGTCGGTTCTGGCGCTGATCCTGATCGAACAGGGGAAGCTTCGGCTCTATGACATGCTACCGATGTTCAACAAGGCGTTCGCCGGCATGCGCGTGCTGCATCCGGACGGTCGCCCGGTCCCTGCCGAGCGCTTCATCACGGTGGATGACCTCATTACCCATCGTGCGGGTTTCACCTACCCCTTCATCCATGGCGATCAGGTTGCGGCCTACTATCGTGACGCGCGCCTGCTCGAGGACGGCCATATCGATCTCGATGAGATGATGGCACGACTCGCTAAACTACCTCTCGCGTTCCAGCCGGGCAGCCAGTACCGCTACAGCGTCTGCACCGATGTGCTGGCCCACGTAGTGGAGAAAGCGTCCGGCATGCAGATCGGTGAGCTCGCCAGAAAAGAACTGTTTGAACCCCTCGGCATGAGCGATACCTTCTATCAGGTACCGAAGGACAAGCAGGCGCGGGTATTGCCGATGTATGGCAGCGGCGATCTGCTGGCACTGCCGGCTCTTGAACTCTCCCCTCACAAGCTGGAACCACAGGACGTTTCCGATTTTTATCCCGTTGACGCTCCTGGCCTTCGTCGCGGCGGCCATGGTCTCTTTGCCACCATGGATGACTATGCTGCGTTTGCACGCATGTTGTTGACCGGCAAGGCACCGGATGGACGCACGATCCTGTCCCGACCCATGCTCAACATGATGCGCGCC
>Ga0194132_10008309_pt1 | contig 14917 bp, 12 predicted proteins | sample TA2KigOf80mmetaG_FD_148612 | JGI IMG/M metagenome (GOLD analysis project Ga0194132, IMG submission 148612) | Freshwater microbial communities from Lake Tanganyika, Tanzania - TA2015054 Kigoma Offshore 80m | ecosystem: Environmental > Aquatic > Freshwater > Lake | place: Tanzania: Lake... | reverse complement strand
CGAGGTCTTTGCCGACTCGAAGAGCTTCGGCAGGCTCTCGCTCGGCCAGGGATCGCTCGCGACCGATGGCCTCACCGAGATCGATCTCTCGGGCACTGGGGTGGTCAGCCGCGCCTCGGCCGTCGCCGACGGCGGTGGCCTGGGTTTTGTCGTCGCCGGGGCCGAGACCCCCCTCGATGTTGACGGCGACGCGGTGCCGGACGTGCGGGTCAACCGCGTGTTTCGCAACCTGAGTGGCGGGCGCGATGACCGCGTCCGCTACGACACCCCGACGTTCCATGGCTTCCAGCTCTCCTCTTCCTACATCGATGGCGGTAAGTGGGACCTTGCGATCGGCTATGCGGGCGAGCTCGCCGACCTGAAGGTCGCGGCGCGAATCGGCTATACCAACCAGTCCGGCACGAACGCCTTTCCCGAGGAGATCATCGGCGGCTCGCTCTCGGTGCTGCACGCGAGCGGCCTGAATGCGGGCATCGCGCTCGGCCGCGGCGACGATGAGGACACGGGCCGCGCGCAGGGGCTCTGGTTCGGCAAGCTCGGCTACCAGACCAAGCTCCTGGCGGCGGGCACCTCCGCCTTTGCGCTCGACTACGGCCGCTACGATGACTTCCTGGCCGGGGGAGACGAGGCGGCGACGTTCGGCGTGCAGGTCGTCCAGCGGGTCAGCGACTGGGGCACCGACTTCTACGCGGGCTATCGCAACTACCGGCTCGACCGGCCCGGCACCTCCTTCAACAGCATCGACACGGTGCTGAGCGGAGCGCGGGTGCGATCCTGAGCCCGGCGTGCGCGCGTGCGGCCCGTTGGGAAGGCATCGATGATGAAGCTCGCCGGGGCGACAAGGGCGGCAGTGTTGGCGACGTGTGCGCAACAGCGCCCTGTGGCCCTCGCTACCGGCTTCCCCCGCCGAGGCCGTCGGGGATGTAGCACGCACCCGGGATGGCCGGGTAGTGGGCGAGTACCGACTCGTCGATGTCGAGGCCGAGTCCGGGACGGTCGGGCGGCAGGATGTAGCCGCGCTCGATCGTCGGCGGGTTCTTGGCCAGCGCCATGCGGAACGGGTTGGGGAGCGCCAGATCGGCCTCGTAGATCAGCCCGTTCGGCACCGCGCTCAAGAGATGGAGGGTCGCCGCGATGCTGATGATGCTGTGGCTCGAATGCGGCGCCATCCATAGGTTCAAGGCTGCCGCCATGTCTGCGATCTTGCGCACCTCGGAGATGCCGCCCGACTTCGCGCAGTCGGCTTGCACGACGGTCAGGATGCCGGCCGCGAACATCGCGCGGAAGGCGTGCCGCGTGTAGTGGTTCTCGCCCGCCGCGAGCGGCGTCGCGGTGCGGCGCCTGAGGTCGCGGTAGGCCGGCAGGTTATCCGTGGCGAATGGCTCCTCGAGCCAGTAGACCCGGTTGTCCTCGCAGTAACGGACGACCTCGGGGACATCGAGGCCGCTGTAGCGCATGTCGGCATCGACCGCGATGTCGAGCTCCTCGCTGAAGCTGCGCCGGATGTGGCGCACGCGCTCGCCGTCGCGCCGGGCGTGCTCGCCGACCCGGAGCTTGATCGCGGTGAAGCCCTGGGCGACGAACTCGGCTGCCTCGCGCTCCAAGGCATCGAGTGGCATGAAGCCGAGATTGAGCCCGCCGGCCGCGGCCCGGATGCGCCGACGCGAGCCGCCGAGCAGCCGGTAGATCGGCTGCCCCATGACCTTGCCCTTGAGGTCCCAGAGCGCGATGTCGATACCGGAAAGCGCCATCACCGAGGCCGCGCCGAGGCCGAGCGTCACCACCTGCTGGCGGTGGATGCGGTGCCAGATGCCCTCGCTGTCGAGCGGATCGAGCCCGATCAGGAGCGCGCCGATGCCGTGCTCGATGATCTCGGCCATGGCGGTCGGGTTCTGGCCGTGATGCGACTCTCTGTAGCCGACCGTGCCGTCGTCGGCGACCACCTTGATGAACACGAAGTCGCGCTTCGTCGTCCGCCCCAACCCGAGGCGCAGTTGCTCGTCCGGATAGCGGCACGAGTGCGCCGAAGCGCGAACCTCAACGATCTTCATGGCCGGCTCCCCGCGGATCAGAAGTAGGTGGTGACGGCGGAGACCACGTCGTACGCGTCGTTCACGACCGGCATGAGCCGCCACTTGTCGAAGGTCGTGCATGGGTGCGAGATGCCGCACGCCACCATGTCGCCGACCGCCAGCGGCGAGCCGGCGGGCACGCGCAGGAAGGCGTGCTGATCGTTGAGCGCGGTGATCTCGTGTCCCGGCCCGAGGGCGCTCGGCGCGTTGGAGTTGCCCGGCCGGTACCAGAGCTGCGGCAGCGGCGGCGCGACGTCGTAGGAGATGTCGCGCTTGCCGAGCGAGAGGATACCGAGGCCCGGTTCGGGCAGTGACTGCACGTAGGTCCACACCTCGATCGCCGGCTTGAGGCCCTCGCCGAGCGCGCGGACCTTCTCCGAGCTCTGGAGCAGGCGCGCGAAGTTCGCCTTGTACATGCCGGAGTCGTGGCTGACGTAGCAGCCGCCGCGCGTCACCACCTCGACCTCCCGGTCGAGGCGCGCGTGCGCAAACTCTTCGACCACCCAGTCGTAGTAGAGCGAGCCGCCGGCGGTCAACAGCACCGGTCCCGGCGCGAACAAGCCGCGCCGCTCGCACGCCTGCGCGAGCGCGACCATGGAGCGGAGGAAGGCGCGCACCTCCATCTCGTTGCGCTCGGCAGAGGCATGGCGGATGACGCCTTCGTAACCACCGACGCCGGCGAGCGCAAGCTGCGGCGCGGCGTGCGCCACCGCCTCGGCCACGCGCATCGCCGTGTCGTTATCGCGGCAGCCGGTGCGGCCCCCCTTGACCCCGGCTTCGACCAGCACCCGCAGAGGCCGGCTCGACCCATGCCGACCGGCCGCCTCGGCAAGCAGGCGGACGCCGGCAAGCGAGTCGACGAAGCACACGAAGAAGAACTCCGGATCCCGCGCGAGTTCGTCCAGCACGTAGCGAATGTTCTGGCGGCCGACGAGCTGGTTCGCCATCAGCACCCGCTTGATACCCATGCGGCGCGCCGCCTGAAGCTGCGGCACCGTCGCCAGGGTGATGCCCCATGCGCCGTCCGCGAGGTGCATCCGGAACAGCTCGGGGCTCATCGTCGTCTTGCCGTGTGGGCTGATGTGTGCCCCGGCGGCCTCGACGAAGCGCTGCATCCAGCGGCTGTTGTGTTGAAGCGAGCTCTCCTTCAGCACGGCGAGCGGCAAGGGCATGTCCTCGCGCAGGATGTTCCAGCCCTGGCGCGCAATCTCGTTGGCCCGAAACGGACGGACACCGCCCGGCATGCCCTTGATGCGGTCATCGACCAGGAGCGGTTCCACATGATCCTCCGGGCTGTTCACCAAATCGCATCGATGCGCACAACGGCGTACGGCCGGAGCACGAGCCGCCCCACATCCGGCGCGCCGGCCGCGGCGTCGGCGAAGTCGCGGACGTCGGTCGTGGCGTGAACGAACGTCGTCTCGTCCAGCAGATGCACGAAGGCCCTCTCGCCGCGGATGCCGCTTGTGCGGATCTCTCTGGTCTCATCGCTCAGATTGGCGATCCACAGCGTCATCGCGGAGGGCCGCCGGCAGGCGAGGGCGGTGACCGCGCCGGGCGCCGACACACTGACCCGCAGCCGGCCCAGACCGGCCGCGTGAGCCAGCCAGCGGACCGCATGGAACACGGGATAGACCTGCGCGCGCGGCTCGCCATCGAACCACGGTTGAGCGTAGGCGCCACGCCGGTAGATGAGGCCGAGCTCACCGACCGGCTCGCACAGGGCGATCGCCTCGACGCCGCCCTGGGCCAGCTCCGCCACGTAGCCCACCGCCCAGGCGGCGGCGAAGCAGCCGCGCTGACGCGGGTCCATCTTGACCATCGTCAGCCGGATGTTGTCCGGGTTGGGCGCGAAACTCGCGCCGTAGGGGTTGTGCCGCATGCCGATCTTGCTCGGACCGACCCGGTAGGGCTTGTCGCCAATGAAGGAGCAGGTCGTGCGCACGATGTGGGGCAAGGCGGCCAGCGTCTCCATGACCGAACGATCGTCGGCCGCGTGAATCACGTTGCACGTTGCGTGCGTCACGTAGTCGAGCAGCGCGGCGGGAGGGCGCGTGCGGTTCAGCTCGGTGAAGAACGAATGCATGCCGCCGCCGAGCACCACGCCCGGGAACGCCGCGCGGGCGGCCGCGTAGATTTCGGTCAGCGGCGGCATGGCCGGCGGCGTCGTGCCGGGGAGGATCGACATCAGATGCGGCGCGGGTGTCGGCACCAGCGCGGCCGGCTGCAAGCCCGCCCGGCCGACGTCCTGCGCCAAGGCCGCGAGCTCGGCGCGCGGCTCCGCCTGATTGGGCAGCACGGCATGCAGCACGGCCTCGGTGCCGAGCGCCGCCGCGAGGTCGCGATAGCGGACGAGAACGTCGGGCCGATCGCCCGCCGCCGGGATGTACTCGCAGATCAGGAACTGCGGCGCGAGGAAGCGCAGGAGGTCACTGGCGCCGAGTGCCGCGGCGGCGTACTCGGACGGCACGCCGATGCCGATGCGGGGCATCACGCCCGTCACGGCTTCGCCGACGTCGACCGCGATCGTCGCCGTGCGTACCGCCGGTTCCACCTTGGCCGCGGGCCCATCGAAGGTGAGGCTCACCGCCTGCTCGACCCGTTCGCCGGCGCGGATCGTGTAAGGCCACGGCGAGGACAACAGGCGCGAGTAGGTCTTGAAGTTGGCATCGGTCCAGTTGCGATGGTCCTCCATCTCCCAGGTCTCGCCGTCCATGCGGCAGGTCGCGAAGACCCCGGGGACGACCTCGTGCTTGAGCGCCCGGATGTGGCTGATCGGCTGATCGGGCGCGATCAAAGCGGGGAACGCGGCCTGGACGCGGCTGCCATCGACCTGCTCGACCTCGACCGGCCGGCCGGCCACGCCCTCGAGCGGGTGCAAAACCACGAAGCCCGTCCGATTGGTGCTGACGTCCCGGTCGGGTGTGGCGCTGACCGAGAAGCGGAGGTTGCCGTCGGGCTCGCCCCGGATGTCGGCGTGCCAGGTCAACACGCCCTCGTCCAATCGGCTTTCGGCGACGAAGCGCACACGCAAGCCCGCGGCCCCCTTCTCGATCGCCACGTCACGCAGGGTCGGCACCACCGTGCCCCAGATGCGGTCGCGGATCGTGAAGGAGACCTGGCGCAGCACCTCGACGTCGCCAAGCTTGACCCAGCGCAGCGCCCCGCGGTCGAGCGTGAAGCTCAGCGGGCCGACCGCCAGTGGGACCATCTCGGGGGCCGCCTCCGTGGACCCGTAGAGCGCGAGCGCGCGGTTTGGAGTCATCGTCTCCTCTTGGTCAGCCCTTGATCGCGCCGAGGGAGATGCCGCGCACCAGGTAGCGTTGCAGGGTCGCGACCGCAAAGAACACGGGCAGCGTTCCCAGCACGGACATCGCCGAGATCTTGGCCCAGAACGTCGACTGCGGCCCGAAGTAGTGCGTCACCTGTACGGGGAAGGTGATGACCTCGGTCCGGGTGAGCACGAGCGCGAACAGGAACTCGTTCCAGGCGAAAATGAACGCGAACACAGCGGTCGCGAACAGGCCGGTGCGCGCCATCGGCAGCACGACCTTGTAGATCACCTGCCAGCGGGTGCAGCCATCGACCAGTGCGCTCTCCTCGAGCTCGATCGGGATGTCCTCGATGTAGCCCCGCATCATCCAGATGACATAGGGCAGGTTGAACGCGACATAGATCAAGATCAGTCCATGGTAGGTGTCCGCCCATTGGATGAAGGCAAAGGCCAGGAACACCGGGAAAACGATGGCCACCGGCGGCAGCATGCGCTGCGACAGGATCCACATCGCGAGATTCTCGCCGCCGGTGCGGAAGCGCACGAGCGCATAGGCGCAGATCGTGCCGAGGAACATCGCGATGACCGTACTGATGCCGGCTGTGATCAGGCTGTTGAGCACCGAGAAGGCGTCGCCCTCGCGGAACAGCACCGCGAAGTTGCCGAATTGCAGCTCCGCCGGATACCAGACCGGAGGGTGATGGAAGATCTCGTCGGGCGTCTTCAGCGAGACCGCGAACATCCAGTAGACGGGGAAGAGGAAGAGGACCGTCAGCATCAGCGCGACGACCAGCCGCCACGTCGTGCGCGCGGCCTTCGCTCGTTTCGGCGAGCTTAGGGGAGATCGGCACGGCGGTCCAGTTTCGGCCGGCTGCGTGTAGCTAGCGTGTGATTTGTCCCCCGCCGAGACCGACGACTCGAACGTTCACGGCTTGATCACGGATGCCTGCGTCGCGGCCGAGTGCCGCGGTGAGGGCGCCGGCCGTGCCCCCATCGCCGCCGCCGAGCGGCATCTTGCGGCGCGGGGAGTGCGGCGGGTGCGGGTGTGTGCTCTGGCGGACAACAGAGCCGCACAGCGCGCCTATGCCCGCGCCGGCTACCGGCCTTATGAAGTCGTGCTGGAGAAGGTGCTTGACGCACCGCCCTGACGGGCCTCGGCGACGCGCTCGATCTCCGCCTTCAAGCTCGGGTATTGATGGATCAGGCGCCGGAAATCGGCCACCGCCAGCGCGAGCAGGCGGCACTCGCCGACCGCGGCCACGGTGGCCGTGCGCGGCACGTCGTGCAGGAGCCCGATCTCGCCGAAGAACTGCCCTGCCTTCAGCCGCACCGGGTGCGGCCGGGCGTCGACCTCGACCTCGCCCTCCATGATGAAGAACATCGCCTCGGCGGGGTCGTTGCGCCGGACGATGACGGTGTTGGGCGGCACGATCCGCGGTCTCAGCAGCGCGGCGATCGCAGCGATGCGATGGGCATCGAGGCGCGCGAACAGGGGCACCCGGGCGACGCTCTGCCAGGTCACCACGAACTCGCGTTTGCGCAGCTCCTCGGCAAAGCCGGTCGCGAGCAGGCCGGCCGGGACCGCGAACATGGCGATCCCGAGCAGCATCGTGAAGCCGCCCAGCACGCGGCCGAGCGATGTCACCGGCGCCAGGTCGCCGTAGCCGACGGTCGCCATCGTGACGATGCCCCACCACATCGCATCGGGGATCGAGCGGAAGATCTCGGGCTGGGCCTCGCGCTCGAGCAGGTACATCGCGGTCGAGAGGATCAGCAGGAGGATCGCCATGGCCGTCAGCGCCGCGATCAGCGGCCGCCCTTCTCGGGCGATGACGACGGCAATCAGACCGAGGGCGTCGAAGTATCGCGCGAGCTTGAGCAGCGTCAGCATGCCGGCGAGCTCGAGCAGGCCCGTGCCGAGCGGCACGGCGAGCGACACCAGCCACGGCAGGAACGCCACCGCGTCGATGACGCCGAGCGGCGACAGGAGATAGCGCAGCCGGGTGCGCAGCCGGGTGCGGCCGGTCGCATCGCCGACGGTCGGAACCAGCCACAGCCGCACCGCGAACTCGATCAGGAAAACGATGGCGGCAACGGCCCGCGCCGTTGCCACGTGCGCTCCCCAGGGCTGGCCGGGTAGCGTCTCCACCATCGCGGCGCCGACCGAGAGCGCGATCGCGCCCCCGGCGACCGCATTGGCGGAACGCCGCAGCCATACCGATGAGCGTGCCTGCTCAGCGAGCATCGCGTAAGCTGCCTCGAGTGACGACGCATGCGCCGCCCGTGCGGCGTCACGGGCCGCGGCATGGTAGCACGGCGAGGTTCGGCGTCCGTCGCGGGCTAGCGCAGGGATCACCCATGGCCCTCATTACCTATCTGACCCGCATCCAGTTCGACCACGGCGCGCTCGCACTCCTGGCGGGCGAGCTCGCGGCGCTCGGCCTCCGGCGGCCCCTGGTGGTTACCGACCGCGGGCTGGTCGCGAGCGGCCTGGTCGAGCGTCTCCACGCCGCGCTGCCGGCACGGGGTGCTGCCGCGGTCTACGACGGCACGCCGGAGAACCCGACCGAGCGCGCGGTCTGGCAGGCCCTCGAGCGCTACCAGGCCGCGGCCTGCGATGGGGTGATCGGCTTCGGCGGCGGCTCATCGATGGACCTGGGCAAGGCGGTGGCGTTGCTCGCGACCCACGCGCCGCCGCTGACGCAGTACATGATGGCGGAGGGCGGCGTGCGGCGCATCACCGCGGCCGTGGCGCCGGTGGTCGCCATCCCGACCACTGCCGGGACCGGGAGCGAGGTCGGCCGCGGTGCCGTGATCGTGCTCGACGACGGGCGCAAGCTCGCGCTGATCAGCCCGCACCTCATCCCGCGCCTGGCCATCTGCGATCCCTCGCTCACGCTCGGGCTGCCGCCGCGCCTCAGCGCCGCCACCGGCCTCGATGCGCTGGCCCACTGCATCGAGGCATTCCTCTCGCCCGCGATCAACCCGCCGGCCGAGGCCATCGCGCTCGATGGTGCGGCGCGGATCTCCCGCCATCTCGAGCGCGCGGTGGCGAACGGGGCGGACGCGGAAGCGCGCTGGAACATGATGATGGCGGCGATGGAAGGGGCGATGGCGTTCCAGAAAGGGCTCGGCGCCGTACATGCGCTGTCGCACCCGCTCGGCACGCTCGGCCTGCACCACGGCACGCTCAACGCCGTGCTGCTGCCGGCGGTGCTGCGCTTCAACGCCGGGCACGTGGGCGACAAGTACACCGTACTGGCCTCCCGCCTCGGCCTGCGGCCCGGCGCCGCGCTGCCGGAGTGGATCGCGACGCTCAACGCCCGCGTCGGGCTGCCGCCGAGTCTCGGCGCCATGGGCGTGCACGATGCGGTGATACCAAGGATCGCCGCGGCCGCGCTCAAGGACCACTGCCACGCCACCAATCCGCGCCCGGCCACCGCCGCGGACTACCAGCGCATGCTCGAGGAGTCGTTCTAGCGCCGGTGCGTTAGCCGACGGCGACGGTGAGCTCGCCCTTGCGCCAGGCGCGCAAGTAGGCGCGGCAGTGCTCGTCGCGGCCGAGCAGCACGTCCTCCGCTAGACGATAAGTGGGCGCGGAACGATCGAGCGCGAGCACGTCTTCCACCCGGGCGGCCACCGGGTCGATGATGCCGCTGTCGGCGCCCGCCTCGATCGCGAGGACGAGGAACACATCGTTGATCAGTTTGCGGCTCGGGATGCCGAAGGAGACGTTGCTCATCCCGCCCGTGATGTGCACCGAGGGCCCGAACCGCGCGCGCAGGCCGCGGATGGCATCGAGGCTGTGGCGGCCGTACGCTGCGTCGACCGAGATCGGAAAGATCAGCGGATCGATGAAGATGTCGTTCTCGGCAAAACCCTTGCGGGCGGCGAGCTCGATCAGGCGCCCGGCATTCGCCAACCGCTCCGCGGCGTCCGCCGGCATGCCCTTCTCGCCGGCGGCAGTCACCACCAGGCGGGCGTTGAACTCGCGCGCCATGTAGATGGCATCGCTGCGCTCGAGCGAAGCCGAGTTGAGCAACGGGCGCGCCCGGGCTGCGTCGTAAACGGCGAGGCCGGCGCGGATGATATCGACGTTCGAGGAGTCGACCGAGAGCGGCAGCGTCGTCATCTCTTGCAGCGCACGGACCAGCCACGCCATGGCGGCGGTCTGGCGTTCCAGCTTGAAGGAGATCTCGTCCACGTTGAGATCGAGGAAGGCCGCACCGGCGCGCTCCTGGGCGGCGGCCAGCGCGGCGATGTAGGTGCGCCCAGCCGCGCGCTCCGGCTCGCTTCCCGCCATCGCCATGTCGAGCGCGATCATGACGTGCTTGATGCGGCCCTCGCGATACTCCTGTCCGCTCTTGGCGGCTTCGGGGATTCGCAGCAGGTGGTCCTCCCCGCTGGCAGCGAGGTAGCGGATGGCCTCGCCGCCGGCATCGATCACCCGCTTGCTCTTGCGCGGCACGACCCGGGTGCAGTGGATGTTCTCGCCGATGATGATGAGGGGCGCGCTCATGCGATGGCGGCCGCGGAGCGCAGCGTGGTGGGCATCGGCTTGAACTGACAACCCTCGACAAAGACATCAAAAAAGTCGGGCGTGGTCTCGAGCTCGACATGCTGCATGGTCCGGACGCTCTCCTCCAGCGCGCGGCGCCGGGTCAGGGACACCAGCACGGCGCGGGCGCCGTGCACCGCGGCGTTGCCGATCTTGACGACGCGCTCCTCGGCCACGGGCGCGAGAAAGCCGATGGCGATCGCGTTGCGCACGTCGATGAAGTTAGCGAACCCGCCCGCGAGATAGAGCCGCTCGATCGCCGCGGGCGCAAGGCCGGCGGCGCGGAGCACGATGAGCTGACCGCAGACGTTGGCCGCCTTCGCCTGGGCCAGGTTGCTCGCGTCCGTGCGCGAGAAGGTAATGCCGTGCTCGGGCAGGAGCGCGATCTCGCGGAGTCTGCGGTCGCCGAGAAACACGCCCATCTCTGTCATGACGCCGTGACGGCGGAGCTCGGCCAGAAGGTCGATCAGGCCGGAGCCGCAGAGCCCCTGCGGCGGCAGGTCGCCGATCGTGCGATAGCTGCGGATGCGGCCGTCGGGGCCGAGCGTCAGCGACTCGATGGCGCCTTCGTAGCCCGGCATGCCATAGGTCACCAGCCCACCCTCGAAGGCGGGGCCGGCCGGGCACGAGGCCACCGTGATGCGGCCACGCCAAGCCACTGCGACCTCGGTGTTGGTGCCGATGTCGAGCAGCATGGTGGGCCGGTCGGTCGCGTCGAGCATGCCCGCGGCCAGGAGACACGCGGCCGTATCGGCGCCGACGTGGCTGGCGATCAGCGGCAGGCCATAGACGCGAGCCGCGGGATGGGCGACGAGACCGAGCGCGCGCGCCGGCTCGTTCAGCGCGGTGCCCTCGCGCTCGCCGCACCGCCAGGCTCGCTCGATCAGCGACTTGTAGGGCCGCTGCCCGATATCCTGAACTTCGAGGCGGAAGAGGATGTCGCGCATGGTCGGGTTGCCCGCGACGACGATCTCATAGAGCGTGCGATGGGAGGTCCCGAGCCGGGGCACCATCGCGCGGATCGCACGGTTGAGCGCCGCGGCCGCGCTGCGCTGCAGCTCGCCCCGATGCGCGCCGTCGTAGGAGATGCGGTGCATGACGTCGCTGCCGCCGAAACGCTGCGGGTTCTCGAAGCTCGCGCTCTCGACCACCGCACCGCTTTCGAGATCGACCAGTTCGGCAACGACTGTGGTCGTTCCAAGATCGACGGCGAGACCGAGCAGGCGCCCGCGATAGCGATCGATAGGCGCACCGGCGTAGAGCACAACCTCGCCTTCGCGGGTCACCGCCGGGTCGATAGGCATGGGCTCGCTGTCCGCGGTGTGGGTCAGGATCTTCGGCTTGCGGCGGAGCGGCGTGAAGTCGATGTCCACCGTCGGGTCGGCGATCCACGCTTGGCAGGCGAGGCGATAGCTGCCGCGCAGGAACGACTCGGCCGCGGTTGGCGGGCTCAGGGCCGCCATGCCGCGCCGCACCTCGACGATGCACTCATGGCAGCGACCGGTACGCCGGCACGAGGTCGGCACCTCCATCGCCAGCTCATCGGCATGGTCGAACAAGGTGAGGCCGGGCGTGCCCGCCGGCCCGTGCGGCCGGGCCAACTTCACTCCTCGGTGCCTGGCGGGGTCCGCCGGCGCCGGGCTGCGTCCGCCTTCACCCGGCCGATCTTGTGTTTGGCGCGGGCGTAGGCGCTGGGATCGGTTTCCCAGGCGGGGCGGTAGTCGAACCGGCCGTCGTGGCCGCACAGAGCGGGGTCGCCGGTCACCGCCGGCGGCCGCTGGTTGCGGCAGCGAAAGGCGGCAGTGCACTGATCGGCGCGGTCACGGTAGGGGCAGCGGTGGCGCGAAACCTCGTCGGCCTTGGCGACCATGCCGGCGAACAACTCGGTGATGCGGTCGAGCCGCGCCTGGTAGGCCGTCTTGTCGATCTTGGTCACCGGTTACGCCGCGACGCCGAGGAGCTGCTTGGCGAGCGCGACGCACGCCAGGGCGTCCTTGCCGTAGCCGTCAGCGCCCATGTCGTCGGCGAACTCCTGCGTCACCGGAGCGCCGCCGACCATGATCTTGACGTCATCGCGAAGCCCCGCATCGATGAACGCCTCGATCGTCCTGCCCATGTTGGGCATCGTCGTGGTGAGCAGCGCCGACATGCCGAGTAACGGCGCGCCGTGTTCCTCGACGGCGGCGATGAACTGATCGGGCGCGGTGTCGACGCCAAGATCGATCACCGAGAAGCCCGCGCCGCGCAGCATCATGATGCACAGGTTCTTGCCGATGTCGTGGAGATCGCCCTTGACCGTTCCCATGACGACCGTGCCCACCGGTTCCACACCGGCCGCCGAGAGGATCGGCTCGATATGCGCCATCCCCGCCTTCATGCTGCGCGCGCAGGCCAGCACCTCCGGCACGAAGATGAAGTTCTCGCGGAACTTGATGCCGACGATGCCCATGCCGCCGATCAGGCCGTCATCCATGATCTCGAGTGCATGGACGCCCTCTTCGAGGGCTTGTCGCGTCAGCCGGTCGCACGCCACCTGATCGCCTTCGATGACCGCGACCGCGATCTCCTGCATCAGCGGCCGGGTGCGCGCGAACAGGGCGATGTTGCGTTCGATCTCGACCGGCCGATCGAGATACTCGGCGATCTCCTGGCGTATGGTCGCGTTGGCAATGTCGGCAAGCTCAGCCATCGGATGGAAGCCGTCGCTCGATCAGCCGGCGTGGGGGTGGGCGTGAGAGGCGTGCCACTCACGGACGGCGCGCGGGATCTCGACCAGATTCTCGATCGCGGTCTGCAGCGGTATGGCGCATTCGGGACCGACGAGCTGAACCCCGGCGGCGAGGTTCTTGAACACCTCGGCCCGCACCGCCTCGGGGTCGCGGGCGTAGAGCGTCTCGGGATTATTGATGTTGCCGACGAGGGCGATGCGATCCCTCACCGCTTCCATCGACTCGTCCGGCGTGTTCTTGGAGTCGAAGTGGAATGCCGCCATGCCGGTCTCGGCGATGTAGCCCATGCGATCGACCGTGCGGCCGCAGATGTGCAGGATCAGGGGGATCGGCAGCCGTTCGGCGAACTCGGCGTGGAGGTCCTTGAGGAAGCGCTCGTAGTACTCGCCGCTGACCAGATCGCCGGTGGCGTGGTCGGGCAGGGTGAGCGCATCGGCGCCGGCCTCGATCTGCGCCAGGCCGAAACGGATCGTCGCCTCCTTGAGGCGATCGAGGCAGAGCTTGGTCCGCCCCGGATCGTCGAGCGACATCAGCAGGAAAGTCTCGACGCCGAAGCAGTGGTAGCCGAGCGACCACGGCCCCATGGTCTTGCCGATGATCGCCACCTCCTCGCCGAGCTCGCGGCGCAGGATGCCGATGGCGTCGAGGACGCAGCGGGTGTCGGGATGGGTGAGGAAGTCGTTTGGGACGCGAACATCGTCGGCGTCCCGCCAGATCGGCTCGCGCATCCTGACGGTCGGCCAATTATCCTTCTGCTCCCACTGGATCTTGCAGCCGAGCGCCGAGGACTCCTGGATGATCGAGAACACGGGCATCACGCTGTCGAAGCCGAGCTCGGTGTAGCCCGTGGCCGCGAGTCGTGCCATCAGCTCCGGGTTGCGATTAGCGTCCGGGAACGGGGCGTCGACCAGGTCCATCAGCTCGACCGTGGCCACCGAGGTGGGGTTGCACACGGGCGTACGATCGACCGGCTCGCGCCGGAGCGCAGCGAGGATGCGCTGCCGGCCCGTCATCGGGCGCGGCGCGGAAGCGGTCACAGTGGTGCCTCGCTGGTCACGATTTTTGCGCGCTCGGGGCGACGAGGACGCCTCGGCTCGCCACCTCTTCGGTCTCGCGCATCACGGCGCGGACGTTGATCGCCCGCACCAGCAGCAGGCCGATCAGCGCATCGTGGGCATGGCCGCAGTCGAATGCGACGAGGTCCTCGATGGTGTGCAGGGCCGCGAGCTTCGCCAAGCCGCCCCGGATAGCTACCAGCCGCCCGGCCACCGCCGGTCCGCCTCCATCGGCGGAGAGCGCGTATGCTCCACCCCGGCGAGCATCCACGGTGACGGTGCAGCCTGCTTTCGGATCGTGAATGCAGAGCGGGCGCCCGGCGAGCTCCGCCTCGCTCGGCAACTTGCAGGCCTCGAGGAACGCGCGGCGGCACGCCAACACGTGCGCGGCGCCACATGGGAACCTCAAGGCGGCGGCGCCATTCGTCGTCTGTTCCATGCCGCCCATGAGCGCCATGGCGCGCGTGATGAAAGCGACGCGCTCGGCGGTGCCGGCCCGGCTGCTGTAGCTGTGCACGCGGTACGCCGCGCCGCCGGCGCCACCCTGCTCGAGGTAAAGGCCGAGCGCGACGCCGTTGCCGTGGGGATCCATCGGCACGAGCTCGACGCGTCTTCCGAGGTCGAGAATGCGACTCAAGGGCCCTGGACCAGTCCGTAGCGGGCAAAGACTCAGTCTAGCGCTGCCCATGCCGGCGCGCCAAGTGCGACGCACGAAACGGGCTCAAGCCGCCGCGGCCGGCGGCATCAGTCGGGCTGACGCGGTGACTGCCACGCTCGCCACGAGGACGGCGCCGAGCCAGCGCACGAGCCCGTCCTTGAGGACCACCGCGGCCACGATCACGCCTATGAACAGGGCCGCGGTCAGAGCGAAGCGCTGCCAGCGGACCACGGCGCCACGCGCGCCGAACCACACAAACACCACGTCGAGCGACCACCACACGGTGACCGCAAAGTTGTATCCGGCGGCCAGCGCGCCTTGCTTGGCGATGATGCCGGCGAGGCTGCTGCCGTGGAGGGTGCCGAAGGCGAAGGCGAGGTGGATCCAGTACGCGAGCAGCGCGAACGTCCAGCACAGGCGCCATAGCGGCGCCGCCGCGCCGCGGTGCCAGACGTAAAGGCAGAACGCCGGTACCAGGAGGACGATCATGACCCACACCGCCGCGACGGTGCGCCCGAAGTCGAGGAAGTTGGTGGTTTCGGCATAGACGTTTGCCGCCGCGATGAGCAGC
>Ga0194132_10008308_pt1 | contig 14919 bp, 12 predicted proteins | sample TA2KigOf80mmetaG_FD_148612 | JGI IMG/M metagenome (GOLD analysis project Ga0194132, IMG submission 148612) | Freshwater microbial communities from Lake Tanganyika, Tanzania - TA2015054 Kigoma Offshore 80m | ecosystem: Environmental > Aquatic > Freshwater > Lake | place: Tanzania: Lake... | reverse complement strand
CACCACGCCGAGACGCTTGAAGCGGCCTTTCTCGACAGCATCGCAGCGATTTAGCACAGATTCTGAAGCGCCCGGCATAGGACATTGCGGTAAATCAGACACTGTCGGCAAATCGATCTGGCACAATTGGCCGACCCAGGACCCCCTCAGGCCCCCTCCGTGGAAGACAGCAAGAAGCCAGATCTGCTCATCGTCGACGATGATCCCTTGATCACCGACACCCTGCAGTTCGTGCTCAGCCGCGACTTCAACGTTTATTGCGCCGAATCGCGACCGCAGGTGAAGAGTCTGCTGCGGCAGCTCGACGATCTGCCCGAACTCGCACTGATCGACCTGGGCTTACCGCCTAAGCCGCACCAGCCCGACGAAGGCTTTCAGCTCATCACCGAGTTGCTGGCACACTCTCCGCACATCAAGATCATCGTGCTGTCGGGCCAGAGTGATGACGCCAACGCCCGCCACGCCCGCACCCTGGGGGCCATTGATTTCGTCTCCAAACCCTGCGAGCCCGAGTGCTTGCGCGACCTGCTACTGGCCGCACGCAACATTGTCACCGCGGAAAAGGCGGCCGAGCGTCGCGAGGTGCGTGATGTGCTTATCGGCGGCGGACCGGCCATGGAAAAGCTGCGGCAACAAGTGCGGCAGTACGCCAATTCTCCGTTCTCGGTGCTGATCGAGGGCGAGTCGGGCAACGGCAAGGAACTGGTGGCCCAGTCGCTGCACAACCAAAGTCCGCGCAACGACAAACCCTTTCTTACCCTGAACTGCGCCGCCATTGCCCCCAACCTGGTGGAGGCGACCTTGTTCGGCCACGCGCGGGGGGCCTTCACCGGCGCCACGCTTCAGCGCGCCGGTTATTTCGAAGACACCAAGGACGGCACGCTCTTCCTCGACGAGATCGGCGAATTGCCGATGGATTCCCAGGCCAAGCTGCTGCGCGTGCTGGAGAACGGCGAGTATCAGCGCGTGGGCGAGACCCAGAACCGCTACAGTCAGGCCCGCATCATCGCCGCCACCAATCGCGATCTGCGGCAGGAGGCCAAGGCGGGGCGATTCCGGGTAGATCTATATCACCGCCTGAGTATTTTCACCATCAACGTGCCTTCACTGCGGGAGATGGGAGACGACCGCTTGCGGCTGATGGACCACTTTTCCGAGTTTTACGGTCGCCAGAGTGGCACCTTGCGGTTTGCCTTGGACGAAGCCGCCGAGGATCTCTGGCTGCGCTACGACTTCCCCGGCAATGTGCGTGAGCTGCGCAACATCACCATCCGCCTGACCACCAAGTACCCTGGCCAGCGGGTGAATTTGCAGCAGCTGCAAAGTGAGCTCGACCCCGATGCCTTTACCGCCACCACCAGTGGACTGGTGCTACCGCGCGAAGCCGGCGCCGCCCAGGATGCCGCCAAGACCTACCTGCAGACGCAGAAAAACTTCAACCTCGACGAACTGCTGCGCCACTGGGAGAAGAGCTTCATCGACGCCGCCATGGCGATCAGCAACAACAATCTGAGTCAGGCTGCCCGTGTGCTCGGCGTGCACCGGACCACGCTCTACAGCCGCATGCAGGCCTTCACCGGGCCGGATGAAGGCGCCCCCTCTTCTTGATGACTGGCGGCAATGTATTACTCCTTCTTCGGGCTCACGCAGCCGCCCTTTCGCATCACCCCCGACAGTGATTTCTTTTTTGAAGGTGCCAATCGCGGCGCCGTGCTGGAAGCGCTGATCTACGCGATCACCCAGGGTGAAGGCATTGTCAAGGTGGTGGGCGAGGTCGGCAGTGGCAAGACCATGCTGTGCCGGGTGTTGCAGGCACGCCTGCCCAAGCACGTGGAGAGCGTGTATCTGGGCAACCCCAGCGTGTCGGCGGAAGAAATCCTGCACGCCATCGCCTTCGAACTCGGCCTGCCGGTGACGCGCGAGGCCTCGCGCCTGGAGGTGATGCATGCCCTCAACGAGTTTCTGCTGGGCCGCCACGCCGAGGGCCGCCAGGTGGTAGTGTTTGTCGAAGAGTCACAGAGCATGCCGATCCCGACGCTGGAAGAAATCCGCCTGCTCTCGAACCTGGAAACCAAGCAGCACAAACTGCTGCAGATCGTGCTTTTTGGTCAGCCCGAACTGGACGTGAACCTGGCGCGCCCGGAAATCCGGCAATTGCGCGACCGCATCACCCACAGCTTTTCACTCGGACCGCTGCGCGTGGAGGATGTGCACAAGTATCTGTCGTTCCGGCTGCGCGCCGCCGGGTATCGCGGCCCGGAACTGTTCACCCCGGAACTCGCCCGCCAGATCGCCAAGCTGTCTGACGGTCTCACCCGCCGGGTCAACATCCTCGCCGACAAAGTGCTGCTGGCGGCCTTCGCCGACGGTACCCACACCGTGCGCAAGAAGCACGTCACCGCGGCAGCCTCCGACAGCGAGTTCGCCGGCAGCTACGGTGCCCGCTGGCGCGCCGTGGCAATTGGAGTGATGGCGCTGGCGCTCGTCGCCGGCGCGGCCTGGTGGGCCTTCAAGTCCGACACCCCAGCGAGCCGCCCGGTACAACAAGCCCAGCCGTCAGTGACGCCCACACCGGCACCAATACCTGCCCCTGCGCCAGCTGCTCAAACATTGGCATCCGCCCCTGCCGAACCCACCGCCACGCCCCAGCCGCAGCCGACCGCCTCGCCGCAGGATCCCATCGACGCCCGCGCCGACGCCTTGTCAGACCCGCTTGAGACACGTCTGTCAGCCACCGAGGGATGGCTGAAAACCGCTCCGGGGGACATACTAAGCATCCAGGTACTGGGATCCAACGACCTGACCCTGTTGCGGGCGTATCTGGAAAAGCTGCGCCGGTCGGTTGAGATCGACAAGGTGTTTGTGTACCGTACCCAGACCAACAACGGCCCGTCGGTGACCATGCTGTACGGCACCTTCGGCAGCCGGGCGGAGGCGTTGCAGGCGCTGGATGCGCTGCCGGCGGAACTGCGCGCCAACCGTCCCTACATAAGAACAGTCGAAGGCGTGCGCCTGGAGATCGGCCTGACCACCGGCCGCTCATAGCGGTAGAGTAGGAGGGGCGGAGCAGAGAGTCGGTGCGGGGCACCAGCTCGGCCCCGCCAGGAGGACGGACAGGGGCTGGAGCCCGAGTCCGATTTTGAGGAGACCCGGCGGTATGGCCGCCAGTGTTCATGAGGGGAACAGGCCTCGTTAACACCAGTACATCGGGAGAAGACCAACATGAGACCTGTGCCAGCATTGCCCATGTCGCGCTCAACGGCGCTGACTGCGCTGTTCGTCGCCGTGACGCTTGCCGCCTGCAAGAGTTATCCGCCGCTCATCGAGCCATCGCAAGGACACTTGGCGAGAGAGCAGGCTGCCGCCGGTGCCAGTGACGCGCCACCTCCCGTGACCGGCCCCGGGTTCGTGCCCGAGCCCAAGGCCAAGCCCAAGATCCCCACCTACAGTGTGGTGGTGCACGAGGTGCCCGTGAAGGAACTGCTGCTGGCGCTGGCCCGGGACACCAAGGAAAACATCGACATCCATCCTGGCCTGACCGGACTGGTCAGCCTGAATGCCATCGACGAACCTTTGCCCGCGATTCTCGACCGGGTCGCTAGGCAGGTCGACATGCGCTATCGCATGGAAGGCCGTACCATCATCGTCAGCCCCGATACGCCGTACATGAAGACCTACCAGGTCAACTACGTGAATATGTCGCGGGACACGACTTCGACGGTGGCGGTCACCGGACAAATCAGCGCCAGCAGTGGCGGCGGCGGTGCCGGCGGTCAATCCGGTGGCAAGGCCGCGCCCAGCGGCGGTGGAGCGGCCCAGGGTGGCACCTCAACCACGTCGGTCAGTTCGCAGGCTCGTAACGATTTCTGGGATCAGTTGAAGCAGAACATCCAGAGCATTCTCAAGTCCACGAGCAAGCTATCCCAGTCAGCGGAAGACAAGCAGGTGCGTGCCGAAGCTCAGCGCGCCGCCCGAGAAGAACGTCTGGCGGCAGCCGAAGCGGTATCTCGCGCAGGTGCCGATGCGGGCAAGCTGTTCGACAAGGTCCTGGATCAGCGGGAGGACCTTTCCGACGTGGCGGTCAATCCCATCACCGGCACCATCGTCGTTCTGGCGACCGACAAGCAGCATACGTTATTCAGGAGTTCCTAAGCGGCGTGACCAACGCCTCGCAGCGTCAAGTCCTGATCGAGGCCACCATTGCGGAAGTGACACTGACCAACGCCTATTCTTCAGGCGTCGACTGGGACCGGATATTCCGCGCTGCTGGTGACGGCTTCAGGATTCAGCAGACTTTGGGCAACCTGACCTCCAGCGCACTCAACATCTTCTACAAGAACGATCCCACCAACGCCACGGTCAGCGCCACCATTCGGCTCCTTGAGCAGTTCGGCGACACCAAGGTGTTGTCCAGTCCGAAACTGATGGCCCTAAACAATCAGACCGCGTTGCTCAAGGTGGTGGACAATCGGGTGTTCTTCACCTTCGAGCGCGAGATCTCCGAGGGCAATGTCAATCAGGCACGCCGCGAGACGATCACGTCGTTCATTAACACCGTGGCGGTCGGGGTATCCATGAGCGTGACGCCACAGGTCAACGAGAACGGTGTGGTGACCCTTATCGTGCGGCCCACCATCAGTTCGGTACTGCGTGAAGTTGAAGATCCCAATCCTGCCTTGCGCTTCGACGCCAATGGCGACCCGCTGGACGAGCCTCTTGTCAACAAGATCCCCGTGGTGACGGTGCGCGAAATGGAATCGGTCTTGCAACTAAACAGCGGCCAGATCGCCATTTTGGGTGGCCTAATGCAAGACAGCATCAGCAACGACAAGAAGGGCGTACCGGGTCTGTCCCGCATCAAGGGCGTGGGTGAGGTATTCAGCCAGCGCAACGATTCGGTGACCAAGTCCGAATTGGTGATCTTCCTGAAGCCGACGGTTGTCACCAACCCGTCATTGGACAGTGATGAATTGCGGTCTTTCCGCCGATATATGCCGCAAATTGAAAGGACCGGAAACAAGCCATGAGTCTGTTGTTGCAGGCCCTGCAGCGTGCCGCACGCAGCCGCGAGGGCGGTCCGGAAACGACGCCGACAGCTGCGGGGCCGTCGCTCGAACTCGAACCGGCGGTGTCCATGCCCAGCGCGGCAGCGCCACAGCCGGATTTGGAGCGGGAGTTCGACGTCGAAGCTGCGCCCACCCCCCCCGGCGCACCGCCACAGCGCCGGCCTACGCTCCGCCGATGGACTTCGACAGCCCCTCCTGGGTGGACTACGTCCGGGAGCGCCCGGCGGCAGCCTTCGCTGCTTTGGCGGGCGTATTCGCCGTCGGCTATGGCGTCTACCTGTACCTGCAGCTGTTCCATCCCCAGTGGCTACGCGGGGAGTTCGGCGCTTCTACTTCGATCGTGGCCACCACGCCGCCGCCGGCCAGTGTGTCCACACCGGCACCCGCGACGACGTCCGTTTATGATCCGGCCGCGCCGGCGAACACCTATCCCGCGACGCCTGGCGCCAATACCACCACGCCGCCCATGCCGCTGCCCGGCATGCCGGTGCCGGCCGGCACGCCCGCCTCACCTGGCGCCGCGACCGGCGACGCCGAACTCGCCAGCCTGATGAACCTGCCGGCCCGGCCAGCTGCGCCGCCCGCTGCGCCAGCACCCAGCCAGGCCGCCGAGACGCTGTCTAAACTATCGGCACTGAGCAATACCCTGAAGGAGGCGAAAGCGTTGTCGGAGCCCCCCGCTTCGCGGACAACACCGCCCGCCAGCAAACCACAGCCCTCATCTACGATGGCACCACCCCCGGCGCGAAGCGCTGCGCCTGCCGTGAGAACTCTGCCGCCTGCATCGCCCAAGCCAGCCCCCGCACCGCGCGCGGCAACCAGTGCCAAACCCTACAGCCAGACTCAACCCGCGCCGGCCAGCGACACCATCGAACTCAAGGATCACGTAGTGATCAATCCCGCACCGGCCACCATCGTAGTGGCCGACACCGCAACGGTGGCCGATGGTTACCGCGCCTGGAAGTCAGGGCGTCTGGATGCCGCCAAGACCATCTACCGCGACGTGCTGGACAGCGAGCCGAAGAACGTCGACGCCCTGCTTGGGCTAGGCGGCATCGCCCAGCAGCAAGGCAGTTCGCAGGAAGCACTGAGCTACTTTGGCAGAGCGCTGGAGATCGAACCCCGCAACAGCGCCGCACAAGCCGCCATCATTGCGATCACCGGCCAGAGCGATCCCAACGCCAGCGAAGCCCGCCTCAAGCAGTTGATCGCGCGTGACCCTTCCGCCTTCCTGCACTTCACGTTGGGCAACCTATATGCACGGCAGGGCCAGTGGGCACAGGCACAGCAGTCCTACTTTCAGGCCTACTCGATGAATGCGGAGAACGCTGACTACGCCTATAACCTGGCGGTGAGTCTGGAGCATATCGGTCAAGAGAAACTCTCCATCACCTATTGCCGCAAGGCCGTGGATCTAAGCCTGAAGCAGGGCCGCGCCAGTTTCAATCAGGAACAAGTGATCGACCGGATCGCGAAGTTGTCCCTGCGGGCCAAGTAGCGCGACCGCACGCCGTCGCCATGGCCGAGCAGAAGAAGATCGCCAAACTCGGTGAGACACTGCTGGAGCAGGGTCTCATCAGCCCGGACCAGCTGCGCATCGCCCTGACCGAACAAAAGCGCCAGCACGCACCGATCGGCCGCGTGCTGGTGAAGATGGGCTTCGTCACCGAAGGCGTGGTGCGCGACATGATGGCACGCGCCATCGGTCAGGACAGTATCGATCTGTCACAGGTGGTGGTGGATGCCGAGGGCCTCAAGCTGGTGCCACAGGATTTCGCCCGCCGCCATCGCGTGCTGCCCATCGCCTATGACGCCATGGCGCAGACCCTCACCGTTGCCATCACCGACAGTTTCAATCTGGTGGCGCTCGATCAATTGCGCGCCAACCTTGGCCAGAACATCCGCATCAAAACGCTGCTCGCCACCGAAGGCCAGCTCGAGGACTACATCGACCGCTTCTATGGTCACGAGCTGTCGGTGGACGGCATCCTGCGCGAGATCGAAACCGGCGAGGTCGACTATCAAAGCCTGCAGGCGGTCGCCAACGAATACACCCAGCCGATCGTTCGCCTGGTCAATGCGCTGCTGGTGGACGCGGTCAAGCGCGGCGCCTCCGATATCCACCTGGAACCCGAATCGCATTTCCTGCGCATCCGCTACCGCATCGACGGCGTGCTCGAACAGGTACGCAGCCTGCACAAGAATTACTGGCCGGGCATCGCCGTGCGCATCAAGGTGCTCAGCATCATGAACATTGCCGAGACGCGGGCGCCACAGGATGGCCGCATCTCCTTCAACTTCAATGGCCGGCCGGTGGATTTTCGCGTCTCCACCCAGCCCACCATTCACGGCGAGAACATCGTGCTGCGCGTGCTAGACCGTGAGAAGTCGATCATCAGTCTGGAGCAAATGCGGCTGCCGCAGTCGGTGATCGACACGCTGAATCTGATGCTGGCGCGCCCCGAGGGCGTATTGATCCTGACCGGCCCCACCGGTAGCGGCAAGACCACCACCCTGTATTCGTTGATCTCGCAGCTGAACAACGACGGTGTCAACATCATGACCATGGAGGACCCGGTCGAATATCCGGTGACACTCATGCGGCAGACCTCGGTGAACGAGAGCGCCAAGGTGGACTTTCTCACCGGCATCCGCTCCATCATGCGTCAGGACCCGGACATCATCCTGGTCGGCGAGGTGCGCGACAAGGAAACCGCCGAGATGGCCTTTCGCGCCGCCATGACCGGACACCAGGTGTTCACGACTTTGCACACCAACAGTGCCATCGGCGCCTTTCCGCGGTTGCTCGACATCGGCATCCTGCCCGACATCCTGGCCGGCAACATCATCGGCGTCATCGCCCAACGTCTGGTGCGGGTGCTTTGTCCGGAATGCAAGGAGCCCTACACGCCTTCCGACGAAGAGCGCCGCATACTGGGTATCGCCGACGATCGCGGCAAGAAGATTCACCGCGCCAGCGGTTGCCGCGCATGCAATTTTCGCGGCTACCGCGGCCGCGTCGCCATCATGGAGATCCTGCGCATGGACGCAGATCTCGACGAACTGGTGGCCAAGCGCGCTACCGCGCGCGAGATCCGCACCGCCGCCCTTCAGAGGGGATACAAGCCGCTGGTGGATGAGGCGATCGCCCGCGTGCTGGACGGCACCACCAGCATCGCCGAGATCGCCCGTTCGGTGGACCTGACGCAGAAGTTCCACTAGCCATGCCGACGTATCGCTACAGGGCGCTGGATCGCCAAGGCCGTCGCGCCAGCGGGCAGTTGGAAGCCAACAATGAGGTCGATCTGGAACTGCGCCTGAAGCGCATGAATCTGGACCTCATCACCTTGCGCCAGATGCGCACTGATCCGGGCGCCTTCCGCCGCGGCACCTTTGGCCGCCGCGACTTGATCAACATGTGTTTCGATCTGGAACAGATCAGCCGCGCCGGCATTCCCCTTATCGATGGCCTGCGCGATCTGCGCAGCAGCGCCGCCAATCCCCGCATCGGCGAAGTGTTCTCATCGCTGGTGGAAGACATCGAGGGCGGCAAGATGCTGTCGGAAGGCATGGCGGCCTTTCCTACCATCTTCTCGCCGGTGCTGGTGAGTCTGGTGAAGGCGGGCGAACAGTCCGGCCGTATCACCGAGGTGTTCCATGCGTTGGGCGAGAGCCTCAAGTGGCAGGACGAACTGGCCTCGCAAACCCGCCGCCTGCTGATCTACCCGTCGTTTGTAATGGTGGTAGTTCTGGTGGTGTTGCTGTTCCTGCTGTTGTTTCTGGTACCGCAGGTGGTGGGCGTGTTGAAAAGCATGGGGCTGGAGCTGCCGATTCAGACACGCATCCTGATCGCGCTGTCGGAGTTCGCATCACGCTTCTGGTATCTCATCATCCTGCTGCCGGTGCTGGCGGCGGCGGCCATCGGCACCGCCGTGCGCACCAATCCGCAGGCGCGCTTGAGATTCGATGCCTTCAAGTTACGTATCCCACTGGTAGGGCCGATCCTGCAGAAGATCATACTGGCGCGTTTCGCCAATTTTTTTGCGCTGATGTATCAATCGGGCATCACCATCCTGGACGCCATAAAGACCAGCGAAGGGATCGTCGGCAACAGCCTCATCGCCAACGCCCTGCAACGGATCGGCCAGCAGATCAATGCCGGCGAAAGCCTGAGCGACACCTTCCAAAATACCGGATTGTTCCCCAATCTGGTGGTGCGCATGATGCGCGTCGGCGAGACCACCGGCGCGCTCGACACCGCGCTGCAGAACATCAACTACTTCTACTCCCGTGACGTCAAGGAGTCGGTGGAGAAAGCGCTCAAGCTGCTTGAGCCCTTGCTGACCTTGGTGCTGGGCATCATGCTTATGCTGGTGCTTTACGCAGTGTTCTCGCCGATCTACGACATCATCGGCAAGCTGAGATTCTGAGCATGCGCCGCAAGCTACTGCTGTGTGTGTCGACCTACCACCTGACCGCCGCGCTGTGGTCAGGCGGGCAGTTGCGCGCGGTGCAGGAGTTCGCCGACGATGAACCGGGTCAACGTGCCTTTGTCGATTTTCTGCGCACACTCAAGCGCGTACCCATCTTCATCGTGGCTGACAGCCTGGACGAAGACTTCCGCTTTGAAACGCTGCCGCGCGCCGGCGGCCGCGACCAGGTCGAATTGATCCAGCGCAAGCTGCGGCAGGCCTACCGCACTACACCGTACTGCTCTGCCACGCTTTTGAATCGTGACAGCGATCGAGAGGATCGCTACTTGTTCGCGGCCTTGACCGACCCAGAAGTACTTGAACCCTGGCTCAACCTGGTAATGGCGCGCAAGCTGCCGGTGGTGGGTGTGTACCTCGCGCCGCTGGCGCTGGAATCTCTGGTGCAAAGTATCGGCATGGCGGAACGAAACACTCTGGTGGTGGCGCAGCACGCCGCCGGCTTGCGTCAGACCTTTTTCAAGAATGGCCGCTTTCGCGTCAGCCGGCTGACACTGGCGCGTCCCTTCGCCACCGCGCCCTCGGCGGTCAACTACGACGAGGAAGTGCGCAACACCCGCGGTTATCTCGACGCGCTGAACATCACCCACGTCAATGAACCCGTCACCGTTCTGATCTTGGATCAGGACGACTCACTCGCTGATCTGGCCAGCGCCCTCACCACCCGGTCCGCGGGACTGCAAGTGGTGCGGCTGAACTCGGAGCAGTTGGCCAAGCGCCTGGGTGTGACCGCCGCGTTGCTGCATAGCCATCGCGATACCCTGCCGTTGCAATTGCTGGGCAATACTCGGCGCGGCATCAATCTGGCGCCGCGCGCGGTCACCAGCGGCTACAACCGCATGCGTGCCGCCCGCATGTTGTACAGCGCTTCGGCCGCACTGGTCACGGTGTCTCTGGTGTGGGCCGGTATCAATCTGGTCCGCACCAACGCACTCAACGAAGACGCACAGAACGCCGCACTCATGACACGCGGCGAGGATGCCCGCTATCGCGAGATCACGCGAAACTTTCCCGTCACGCCGGCCAGCGCCGGACAGCTGCGCGAACTGGCTGAAGCCGCCGGCCATGTCCGCCAGGCCTACCGGCCGCCGGATCTGGTCTATCAGGTACTGGGGCAGGCGCTCGATCCTAGTGCCACCGTATTGATCAAATCGCTGGTGTGGCGGCAAGCACCCGGCACCAGCGCGGCGCAAAGCGGACCCGCGCCCTTTGTGCAGAGCGCCCAGGTATCCGCCGACCTGCTCGACTACAACCCCGATCAGCGCGTGGTGCTGGCGGCGATTGACGCCTTCGTAGCTCTGCTGGGCAAGCACCCTGCGGTGGCAAGCGCGCGGGTCATCAAGTACCCGGTGTCATCGACCTCAACCACCGCGCTGACGGGGGACACGTCCGTGCGGCAGACGGAAGCGCCGCAGACGCCGTCCTTCGATTTTGAGTTCACGCTCAAGTCCGGAGCCTGAGCATGCTGCGCCAAGTGCTGTCTGACCTGCCGGCCCTGATCAAACCGCTCCTCGTCCTGGCAGTGTCGCTGTTCATCAGCATTGCAGTCATCCGGATCTCCAATTCCTCCGTTGCCTTGGCGCAGCAAGCGCGTGACTCACAGGAGCGCGCGCTTTCAGAAGCGCGCAACCGCGTGCGCAAATCAGGAGAGGAGCGTGACATGATGCAGAAGTACCTGCCCATCTACTATCAACTGGAGAAAGAAGGCATCGTTGGCGAGGAACGCCGGCTAGACTGGGTGGAAGCCCTACGTGTTGCCAACAATCACGCCGACATCTATGGCGTGCAGTACGAGATTTCACCACAGCGGGACTTCGCCAAAAAGGAACTGCTCGGTCTGCAGAACGTCAGCGCCAGACAGTCGGTGATGAAGCTGCGTTTCAGTCTGCTGCATGAGGGAGATCTGCGGCGATTCCTCGACGCCCTGGCGGCGCAAGGCCTTGGCGCCTTCATCGTCGATCAATGCGCTGTCACTCAGATGCGGCGGCCTGAACGCCCCGCCAACGAACCCAACCTTGCCGCCGAATGCGAGTTATCCTGGCTCACTCTGCAAGTGCCACCCGCTACGGGAGCCGCGAAATGAGTTTGATCAAACTTTCGTGTGGACTATTCGGGCCTGAGATCCTCCGCCATCGCGAAGTCCTACCCCCCTCTCCCTCGGGGAGAGGCGCAGGGGGTGAGGGAGATTTGATGCATCCGTCGCCACAACCTTTTCCCTCACCCCAACCCCTCTCCCGGAGGGAGAGGGGCTTGTGCGCCGCGACGAGATTTGGCGACAAGTTGAGGGCTTCCAAGGCTTGGATCTTTGCCGTCACCCTGATTGCACTCCCCCCCATCGCACAAGCCAACACCGACACCTATGGCCGAGTATTTTTCACGCCCCGTGACCGCGTGCTCCTCGACGACGCCCGCCGCCGCAAGGTGTCGAACGTGGCTAAACCTGTTACTCAACGACGCGTGGCGATCGCCGCACCCCAGGCTGAGGAACCGCCGCCCCCGCCGCGGCCCTCCGGCAATGTCACACTCAACGGCATCGTCCGTCGCAGTGACGGCGAGTCCACCATTTGGGTGAACGGCGTTGCCATGCCCGCTGACGCCCAGACCGGCAAGGTACAAGTTGCGCCGACCACCAGCCAGAGCGGGGTGATCGCCATTCCCAACGCTGACAGCGGTGGGCGGGTGGAGCTCAAGGTCGGGCAGAAACTCGACCTGTCCAGCGGCAATGTCAGCGAGCGCTACGCCAACCGTCCAAGTCCCCGCGCGCTGCCCAGTGAACGCCGGACACCGGCCGCAACACCAAAGCGCCGCCCCCGTACCGAAGACCCCGAGGAGTAGCCATGCACCCCCCGCTTGCCCGCGCCGCCTGGCGGTCGCGTGGGGCGGTGGTGCTCGCGCTGACCCTGGTGCTGGCGGCTCTTCTACCGCTGGCGCTGTGGGTTACCGGTGCCTTACCCCGCCCGGAAGAGACGGCTCGCCAACGCAGCGTGGCTGCGCTGCACCAGGCTCGTGCCGCCCTCATCGCCCGCGCCATCAAGGGGCGCCGCGACGACTTCTCCAGTGCACCGCTTTACCGTCCCGGCGCGCTGCCCTGCCCCGACGTGGACGACGACGGCGGTGCCGACGGCAGCCACTGCGTCAACTACGTGGGACGCCTGCCCTTCAAGACGCTGGAGATCGATGATCTGCGCGATGGCAGTGGCGAGCGCCTCTGGTATGTGCTGTCGCCCAACTTCCGGCCCGCCTTGTTTCCCACGCCCGCTACTTTGGCGCAATTGCGGCTTCGAAGCGACGAGCGACACTTCGCCGCGCTCCTGATCGCCGCCGGCCCGGTCATCGGCGCGCAGTCCCGTGGCTGCGAAGCGACCACCCATCCCGCAGGCTGCGCCCGTTTGCAGGTGACGCAGTTTTTGGAGGGGCTCAATGCGCATACGCTCGACAGCCCCATGCCGCCGAACACGCAGCTGGTTTTCGAGGGCCGTGCCGGCAGCGGACGTACGGAAGCCGCCTTCAATGACCTTGTGTTGGGGCTTACACCCTCGCAGTTCATGCCACAGGTCCAGCAGCGTGTGGCGCGAGAAGCCTTGGGTTGCCTACGTGCCCTCGGCGTCACCACCGACACGGGTGATGTCTGGCTGGAGATGCCCAGTGCTACGGCCTGGGCCTTGACCGAATCGCTGTGCCGCGGCATAGCGCCCTACGAGTATTTCGAGGCTTGGCGTGGCGAACTGCACTATCAGCATCACCAACGCCTCCGTGTCCGGGCAGGCGACGTCATCCAGTGCGAAGGAATGGGAGGCGCCTCATGTTGAAGCAAGAACGCGGTTTCTCCCTAATCGAGCTGGCCTTGAGCATGAGCGTACTGGCGCTGCTGTTGACGGCCTTGCTCTATCCACTCTCACGCCAGGTCGAACAGCAACAAGTCCGTCGTACGGAGCAGCAGTTGAGCGAAATCCGAGAGGCCTTGTATGGCTTTGCAATCAGCCATGGTCGCCTGCCGCGACCCGCGCGCTCGGAACGCGACGGCGAAGAACGCGATACCTGCGCTAACGAACTTGAGTGCAACGGATTCATCCCATGGGCCACACTGGGCGTACCGCGCGCGGATGCCTGGGGGAGGCTGTTCATGTACAGCGTCGCGCGCAAGTTTGCCGACTCGACCGCAAGGCTGTCCCTGAACGATGCTGGCATCTACACATTGCATACCCGCCTGACCTCAGCCCCTAGCGACCTGACGCCGCTGGCGGTGAAACTGGTAGCCGTGGTGCGCTCTTTCGGCGCCAGAAACTTCGGCCGCAGCGAGCAGGCGACCGATCTGGCCAATCTGTCGTATACCAATATCGATGAGATCTTTAACAGCGGTACGGATACCCGGCTACGCCCTCTGAACAGTCTGACGTTCCGCTTCCGTTCGCCATCGGATCAGGAAGACCCTGGATCCGGCGGCCCCTTCGACGATCAGATGGTCTGGATTCCCACCAGTATCTTCATGCGTCACATGGTGGAAGCCGGTCACCTACCGTGATTCCGGCATTGCAATGTGTTCAAGCACAAAGCGCACGCCGTCTTGAACAGTCGAGTCAAGACGAAGGGAGTATCCCATCTCGGCGGCCTGCCGCGCCGCCTGGTACAGCCCGACACCGAGGCCGCGCGAAGACTTCACCGGACCTTGAAACAGATTCCGCCGCACCGTCTCGGGCACCGGATCGCCGTCATCGGTGACGCGCACGCCGTTCTGCAACAGCTCCACCGTGATGACAATGGCGGGCTTGACCTGCTGCTTGGCGAGTGCGTTCTGCACCAGATTCTCTGTGACGCTGTCGAAAAGATCGCCTGGAATTTTTTCCTCGACGGGCACGTCACCGTGCTTGAACTGGACGGCATCGCGGCTGTGGCGCTGGACAAAGGCATTCCACCAGTCACCCGCTGGGATCCATTCCACCTTCTCCAGGCGCCGGTGAGTGAGTTTGTCCAGGGTGGTCTGCAGGCGTTGTGTGATCTGTGGTAACTGCCGCTGCACCAATCCAAGCAGCGCGCCGGCATCCTGCGCATGACTCATCTCGGCAGCCGAACACAGTGAGCGGAGCGACTGCAGCAGGTTCTTGACGTCGTGGGCGAGACGGGTGCCGGTTTCGAAGATGGCCTGCATATAGGCGTTATTGCGCTGCTCCTGCTCGCGTACCTTGGCTTCGTAGTAGTCCGCCAGCAGACGCGTAAGCAGCCGCATGTGCAGCACCAGGCTGGGGGTGGCGGCCCAGCGCGTGTAGACATTGAGTCTTAGTTGCCCCTGGCTGCAGTCGGTGCTGTACTTGGCGACGTGGCCCGCCATGCCCTTGTGGTGCACGGTGGCCCAGTCGATACCGCCA
>Ga0194132_10008305_pt1 | contig 14921 bp, 14 predicted proteins | sample TA2KigOf80mmetaG_FD_148612 | JGI IMG/M metagenome (GOLD analysis project Ga0194132, IMG submission 148612) | Freshwater microbial communities from Lake Tanganyika, Tanzania - TA2015054 Kigoma Offshore 80m | ecosystem: Environmental > Aquatic > Freshwater > Lake | place: Tanzania: Lake... | reverse complement strand
CATTCGGTGCCTGTCCGCGATCCTCGCATTCGGTGCCTGTCCGCGATCCTCGCCTGTCCGCGCCGGTGATGGACCTCGCCACTCGCCTGAAGCCGCATTCGGTGCCTGTCCGCGATCCTCGCGCTCGATCGCGCTTCGCTCGCGCTTCGCTCGCGCCCCGATCGCCCCCTCAACTATCCTGCCGCGCACCGCCTGTCGGTCTCGATCGGTAGCGACGGGTGACGGGTGAAGACCCTGAACAGGAGCCGGTTCCAGGAACCGGTTCGGCACGACATGACCGAGTTGGCGTCGATCCTGCTGGCGGTCCACATCGCGTCCGGCCTTGCCGCGCTCGCCTCGGCGCTGGTCGCGGCGAGCGTCAAGGCGCTTGGTCTCCCGCATCGCTGGCATGTGCTGGCGGGGCGCCTCTTCGTCGCAGGGATGTTCGGGATCTTCCTGACCGCGGTGCCGCTCTCGCTGATCGGCGGGATCCTGTTCCTGCTGCTCGTGGCGATCCTGAGCTTCTATCTCGCGATCGCGGGCTGGCGCGAGGCGGTTCGGCATCGCAGTCGCGGCGCCTGGATCGATCGCGTCGCGCCGATTGCGATGCTCCTTGCCGGTGTCGTGATGGCCGGATGGGGCGGGCTCGGGCTCGTCGCGGGCAACGTCGGCGGCATCGTGCTGCTCGTGTTCGGGGCGATCGGGCTGCTGGTCTCGGTGGAGGATCTGCGCTTGATCGGCCGGCCGATTGAGGGCCGAGCCCGCATCGCGCACCACATGAGCCGCATGATGGGCGCGACGATCGCGGTCATCACGGCGTTTGTCGTGGTCAACTTCGAGCCGGGATGGATCGTCTGGCTCGGACCGACGGCGCTCCTGACGCCGGTGATCTTCCTGTGGGCGAACCGGATCCGTGCGGGGCGAATCGCTTGAGCAGCAACCCGTCGGGGGCGATCGCCCCGATCCACGATCGTCCCCTTCCGGGTCGCATCGGGAACCGGGGTTCCCTGGCGGCGACAAGCCTGCGCTGGAGGTCCCGTTCCTGCACGTGCATGCGCCCTCCTCGCCTAACGAGGACACATCATGGGCGGGAGCGCCGTTTGGCCTGACCCTACCACTCGCCGAACATCGCGCGAGGATCAGGGGGGCGGTCTACGAGGGGGAAGCGAGGGGCACGGACCCCAGTTGCCGAGAATGAAGGAGAGGTCCCCGCCGTCCACGATGCCGTCGTTGTTGATGTCCGCATCGACCTCGCCTTGTCCGTCGGTGCCCCACCAGCCGAGGACAATCGACAGATCGGCCGCGTTGACCTCACCGCTGTCGTCGATGTCGGCAACACACTCGCAGTGGTCCGGGACGCCGTTTCCGTTCACGTCGCCGGCCGGCAAGTCGCAAGCATCGCCGATGCCATCGCTGTCGCAGTCGCCTTGGTCGGGGTTGGCCACCGAGGGGCAGTTGTCGCTCGCGTCCGGGATGCCGTCGCCGTCGGCATCGAGGTCGGTGACCCGGGCGACGCCGTGAAGCGTGACCGAGCCCGTCCAGGTGCCTGAAGCCCACGGCGTGCCGTATCCGTTGCCGACGAAGACGGCAAGCGGCGTCCCGCCCATGGCGATCGGTGCCGGCAGCGTCACGGTGCCGGAGACCGGCGTGCCCGAGAGGAAGTCGTCGCCCGTGGGCCACATCAGGTGTGTCGCCGACTCGTTCAGCGGCGTGAACCCGCCGACCTGAAGCTGCCCCGCCCCGTCGAGCGGGAGCGCGTCTACGTAGACGGTCAGGTCCTGCGCATACGTCTTCGACACCGACACCGAGATCACCGCGCTGACCGAAACGCCCGTCAGCGTTCCCACGAGTTCCCCGGGTGCGGCGATCTGCAGGAAGTGCATGCCGGACGCCTCGAGCTGGCCGAGATTGACGGTCACGTCTGCGGATGCCGGGGCCGTCGCCAGCCCACCCACCACACCGGCGAAGGCGAGGCACGCACTGCCCACGCGGCGGCGAGCGCGGGTCGCTGGGCGGGTGTCGGATGAACTGGTGCGGGGCGTCATCGACGGGTCCTTAGCGCTGGGCGACGAGCGGTGCGGGGGGGACGAAGCCGGGGATTCGTTGCGCACCGCTGCCGCGCAGGCGATCGACCGCGGGCAGGGATGGGCGGCGGCAGGACGGAAACAGCCAGACGACGCTGGCGGCGATCGTCTCCGGCGGGGCGAGCGATGGGCACGAGTTCCACGAGTCGAGGCGGTGGTTTCCGAAGCGGACCATGGCGGTGTGCGTGCCCGGCGAGCCGAGGGTGTCTTCCTCGCCGGCGTCGTAGAAGCCGAAGGACCAGCGGATCTCGCGGATTGCCTCCGTCGGACCGGTGAGGTAGCGCCAACCGGGACGACCGTAGATGCCCCGCCGCTCCATCTCCTCGCGCAGTCGCGACGGCGTGTCCTCGGCAAGCGAGAAGGAGTAGAAGGAGACCGGGTCACCCATGATCGGCCCGAGCAGCTCGGACGCCGCCCGCATGTTGTCGGCCATGCGTCTGCAGATCCCCGGGCAGAGCGCGTAGCCGAAGGTGGCGGCGAAGATCCGGTCGCGCACGAGGTCGTCGTGGAAGCGCACGCGGCGGCCGTCCTGGTCGTGGAGCTCCACGTTGCGAAAGGTGCGGGTGCCGTCGGACTCGATCCGCGCCTGCCCGAATGGCGCCTCGCGCGGCTGCGACGCCCCGGCGGCGATGCGCGACAGTCCTGCGCCGCCGCCGAAGGCCACCACGCCCGCCGGCAGCAGCAGCGTCCGCAACGCTGCGCGTCGCGAAGCGCTCGCGTCGGTTCCTGGATCTCGGCACGGGTTCGCGGTCATGGGCTCCTCAGGGGACGATGAGGATCCGCGCCATCATGGCGTGGTCCTCGTGCACGGTGTTGTGGCAGTGCAGCGCGTAGTTGCCGAGCCAGTCCCGGAAGCGCACGTAGATATCCATCTCGTCGCCTTGGTAGAGGGAGAAGACGTCCTTGCGGGCATGGAGCGGACCGCCCGTCACCGGCTCGTCGTTGTAGGTCAGGACCTGCATCTCCTCCATGTGGATGTGCAGGGGGTGCGCCCACCCGCCGCTCGTGCGCAGGCGCCAGATCTCGGCGGTGCCGCGCTTGAACTCGATGTCGACGCGCGCCGGGTCGAAGACCCTGTTGTTGATCGTCCACATGCCGTTGGAGCGATCAAGGCGGATCTCGCGCGTGCGCACCACCGGCGCGCTGCGCTCGGGGAGGGGGCGCAGCGTGGACGGCACGCGGCTGGGGTCGGGCACGCCCGTCTCGCTGCGGATGATGAACTTCAGCAGTTGGTAGCTGTCGGCCACGGGGAGGATGTCGTCCTCGGGTCTGTGGCCCTCCTGCTGCAGCATCCGGTTGATCAGGTAGAGCTCGTGCGTGCCGGCGGGCACCTGGCTGAAGTCGACCACGATGTCGGCGCGCTCAGCAACGCCAAGCGTGACGTGGTCGGTCAGCAGCGGCACCGGCAGCATGTTGCCGTCGTTGGCGATGTGGCTGAAGGGCATCCCGTTGGAGAGCGCCAACCGGTAGAACCTCGAGGGCCCTCCGTCGAGCAGCCGGAAGCGGTACTTGCGGCGCTCCACCTCGAAGAACGGCTGGATGCGGCCGTTCACGAGCAGCCGGTCGCCGAGGTGGCCGTCCATGTTCATCACGTCCATGGTCAACCGACCTTCCTTGTCGTAGCGACGATCGGTGAACACCAGCGGGATGTCGTAGCAGCCCTTCGTGCGCGGTCCGTCCGGGACGCCGCTCGGCAGCCGGAACGCGTCAGGGTTCGGGTCGTCCTCACGCCCGGAGTCGAGGTGGTCGAAGAGCAAGAAGAAGCCGGCGAGCCCACGGTAGGTGTTCTGGGCCGTGTAGTGCTCGCGGTGGTCGTGGTACCAGAGCGTGCCCTTCGCCTCGCGCCAGTCGCCTCCAGCGTAGATGTTGGGCCAGTGGTGGTCCCTGAACCAGCCCGGGGAGTAGAAGTCCATCGGGTAGCCGTCGGACTCCGAGGCGTGGTGTCCGTTGTGGACGTGCGTGATGCAGTCGGGATGGCCGAAGCCCTGCAAGCTCGAGGGCATGTTGTTGCGGATCCGGCACAGCACAGGCTCCCCGTAGCGCATCATGAAGGTGATGCCCGGGACGCTCCGCTGGTAGGTGGTGTGCGGGCTCAGCGCATACGCCGGGTGCGGCCGCAGCAGGGTCTCGCTTACCTGCATGTCATAGAACTTGACGGGCGCGAACTCCTCGTAACGCTGGTGGGCGCCGGGGTTGACCGCGGGCGTCAGCGCCTGCCACGGCGGCAGCGGCACGCCATGGCGGGCGAAGGCGAGCGGCTCTACCCAGGGCGGCGAGGGGGGACTGCCGAAGTCGACGCCCGCCCCGTAATCGATCTCCTCCGCCTTGGAACGCTGCGTCCAGATGGCGAACGCACCCGTGGACAGGGCTGTGCCGCCGAGAAACCGCCGGCGAGAGAGGTGAGGGGGCATCGAACTCCAGACTCCGTTCTGTGAACGCGTGTGGTCCGCTCGCGATGCGAGAGAACGAGCCGACTCCGAAACAGAAGAGCCTACTGCGCAGTCGGACAGGTCGATCGAAAAATGCGGGAGATTCAATGACAAAAGTCCGTGCGCGGCTGGCATGGCTGAGCACTCCGCCGCTTCTTCGGATCGACCGCTGCCGACGCATGCCGAGCCATGCCTTGGGGGGCGATCGTGGGGGGGGCGATCGTGGGGGGGCACGACGCGGGGGCAGTCGTGGGGGGCAGTCGTGGACAGCCGCGGAGCGCAGGCAACGACCGCGAGGGTCGATCGGGTCGATCGTGGACAGGCACGATCTACAGGGGTCGATCGTGGACAGGCACGATCCACAGGGCTCCTGGGAGTCTTGGGCATGGGAGTCTCGGGCAGGCAGCGACACGTGGGGGTCTTGGACAGCAGGGGTCTTGAGGGGTCTTGAGGGGTCTTGGAGGGGTCTTTGGGGTCTTGGACAGGCACCGACGCAGGACTGCCGACGCGGGACTGGCACCTTCAGGGCAGACAGACTCGCCACGGATTTGACAACTCGATCAGGTGATGGCCCTCGCCAGGCGCCTGAAGCCGCATTCAGAGCCGCATTCGGTGCCTGTCCGCGATCCTCACGATCCTCGATCCTCCCTCGCGATCCTCCCCTCACCTCTCGCCGAGCTCCCGGCGAGCATGACCGGCGAGCCTTGCCGCAAGACCCGCCTGGCTCGAGACCCCAATCTTGCGATAGACCCGCCGCGCGATCGTCGCGACGGTGTGCACCGACAGCGCCATCCGTTCGGCGACATGCGCCCGCGAGAGGCCGTCCGCGAGGGCGAGCGCCACTTTGCGCTCGCGGGGCGCCAGTCCGCCGACGCCGGTCTTCTGGACGGCAGTCGTGGACAGGCACAGACCGGGGGCAGTCGCGGACGGGGCGATCGTGCGGGGCGATCGTGGACAGGCACGGACGATGGATCTTGGACAGGCACGGACCGCACGCAGGCACCGACCGCGAGGCGGTCTCGAGGCGGTCTCTGACAGACCCGAACAGACCCGCCGACTGCCCCGACCAGGCAGGCTGAGCGCCGGTTGCTCCCAATACGCTGCGACCATGACTGGCACCTCCATCGCCCTCCTCACCGTGACCGCGATGCCGCTCGCGATCGTCCTCGCCGAGCCCGCCGTGATGACCGGTGGAGCAACGACGCCCCTGGCGACGGTCGATCCGCCGCCCGACGTCGTGGCGAGCGAGGTGGTGGAGCTCGACCGCTGGCAGGCGACCCGCGACGAGCGCATGGCGTGGTGGCGCGATGCCCGCTTCGGCATGTTCATCCACTGGGGTCTCTACTCGCCCGCCGGCGGGTTCTGGAACGGCACGCGCTATCCCCAGCACTACGCCGAGTGGATCCAGCACTGGGCGGCGGTGCCCTCGGGCGAGTACGCGCGGCAGATGAAGCCGAGGTTCGTCCCGGCGGAGGGCTGCACCGAGGCGTGGGCCGACCTCGCCAAGGAGGCGGGCATGGGCTACGCGGTCATGACCTCGAAGCACCACGATGGCTTCACGCTCTTCGACTCGAAGGAGCCCTACTCGCTCGCGAACGAGGTGACCGGAAGCACCAACATCTCGCCGCCCGGTCGCGATCTCGCCCGCGAGTTCGCCGACTCGATGCGCTCGCGCGGACTGCGGGCGGGCTTCTACTACTCGCTCCTCGACTGGCAGCACCCCGATGCCTACCAGATGGCGCTGCCGGTGCCGGCGGGGGATGCGCCGCGCGATCACGAGCGCTACAAGGCGTACGTCCGCGGGCACGTCCGCGAGCTCCTCTCGGGATACGGCGACCTCTCGACGATCTGGTTCGACTACAGCGACCAGACCCGGCAGGGGGAGGCATGGGGCGCCGCCGACCTGATGCGCGACATGCGCGACGCGCAGCCGGCGATCCTCGTCAACAACCGGCTCTTCTTCGGGCTCGAGAACAAGAACGGCGACTACGGCACGCCGGAGAAGTACGTGCCGCCGACCGGTCTTCCCGGCATGGACTGGGAGGTGAATCACACGCTCAACGAGAGCTACGGCTTCAGCGCTCATGACATGAACTGGAAGGATGCGGCGTCGGTGATCCGGCTCCTGTCGGACGTCGTCTCGAAGGGCGGCAACCTCCTCCTCAACATCGGACCCGATGCGACGGGCGCGGTACCCGCGCCGGCAGCGGAGGCGCTCCGCGGCGTCGGCGCGTGGATGAAGGTCCACGGCGAGGCGATCCACGGAACGACCGCCAGTCCGTTCGAGCGCTTGGTCTGGGGTTGCGCGACGCAGAAGCCAGGCGTCCTCTATCTCCACGTCTGGGAGTGGCCCGCCGACGGTCGGCTCATCGTTCCGATGCAGGGAGAGGTGCGCTCGGCTCGGCTTCTCGGGAGCGACGCGGTGCTCGCCGCGGCGCCGAGCGAGCAGGAGGCGGGTCGGCTCGTGATCGAGCTCCCGGCGGCGCCGGTCGATCCTGCGGTGTCGGTCGTCAGGCTCGACCTCGAGGGCGAGGTCATCCCGATGGCGTTCCTCGTGTTCCCATCAGCGGATGGTCGCATCACGCTGACGCCGCACGACGCGATCCTCGAGGGTCCTTCGATCCGCGTCGAGCGAGTCGGCGTCATCGGCGACGTGACCCACAACATCGGGTACTGGCTCGATCAGGCAGCGACTGCGTCATGGTCGATCGGGATCGGCGGGACCAAGGGGCAGGGGACCTACCGCGTCGAGGCGGAGGTCGCCTGCGCCGACGCGTCGGCGGGATCGCGCATGCGGTTGGAGGTCGAGGGCGGTCGCGGCGAGCTCGAGTTCGAGGTGCCCGCGACCGGCGGGTGGCAGACCTACCGCACGATCGAGCTCGGTCGCGTCGAGCTTCCCGTGGGCTCGCACCGGGCGACCCTGCGGGCGATCTCGAAGACCGGGGAGGCGGTGGTGAACGTCCGGGCGATCCGTCTCGTGCCGGACAGATAGGGGGTGAGGTCGCGAGGGGGCGTCCAGGACGATCGCACGAGGCGCGATCGTGGGGGACTCTTGGACCGGAGGGATCTTGGCGAATCGGGCGAGTCGCGGGCGAATCGTGCGGGCGAATCGTGGACAGGCACCAGCTTCAGGCGAATCGTGGACAGGCACCAGCTTGGCGGTCGGGCACCAGCTTGGCGGTCGAATCGCGCGTGGATCGGACTCGGATCGGGCGGAACGGGCGGATCGGCGGATCGGAGACAGGCATCCATCGGGGGGCGGATCGGGGACGGGCGGATCGGGGACAGGGCGGATCGGGGACAGGCATCCATTGCCTCCGTCGCGGGTGGATCGGGCACGGGTGGATCGGGGACAGGCATCCAGGGTGGATCGGGGACAGGCATCCATTGCGTCCGTCGCGGGCTGAGGGGATCAAGGGTGGAGGGGGTCGTGCACGGGGATCGTGGACACGGAGATCGTGGACAGGCAGCCTTCCCAGGCAGCCTTCCCAGGCGAGATCGCTGGGGGGGAAGCCTTTGACCCGCTTAACGGCGTGCTTCGCCGAAGGGGCTGGCAAACCGGGCTCCAGGAGCCGCGGGGGATCGCGGAGAGCGATCCGCCCGGTCGAACCGCGCCACGGCATCCGCGTCGAGCTCCGGATGCGGCTGATCCAGTCGCCTAGGCCGGGCGGTGCATGATCAGGCTGTCCACCGGACCGAGCCTTGCATGCATGTAGGCACCAGGCGAGCGCCCAATGACCCGGAAGCCCTTGCGGGTCCACAGAGCGATCGCCCGGTCGTTCGTCGAGAGGACGAAGTTGAACTGGATGGCTGTGAACCTCCGCTCCCGTGCGCGGGCGATCGAGTGGTCGCGTATCGCCGAGGCGACGCCTTGTCCCCATGCATCCGGACGCACCATGTAGCCGGCGTTGCCGACGTGCGAGCCTGGTCCGAGCTGCGCCGGACGGAGGAAGTACGTGCCGACCACGTCGCGGGAGGAGTCATCGCCGCGGTCAGCGACCCACGACTCGAGCAACGGCGACCGCCAGTACGCGAGTGCGAGTGCCGCCTCTCGGGTCCAGTCGCGTGGCAGCGCCCAAGTCTCGCCGGCGCGGACCGTCGGTTCAAGGATCGCCAAAATCGAGTCGTCATCGCGGTCGTCGGCGAGCCGGAGGAGCGTGGCGTCACGGTATCCGGAGCCGGCCGGCGTGCTTCTTCGTCAGTCCGGGCGCGGGCGATGGGGCGATGGGGGGCGATGGGGGGCGATGGTGGACAGGCATGCTTCCCGACTCCTTTGGGGATCAGCATCCCTACGGGGGCACTCGGGGACGTCCATTCTCGGGCGGTGAGGCGATCGAGGACAGGCATCGCGATCGAGGATCACGACCGCGCGACGAGCGTGGACATGAGTGATCGGAGGGGATGACCGGGGACCGGGATGACGACGATCGAGGAGGGGCAACCTCCTCCCGACGATCGGGGACACGCATCCTCCTTCCCGCGAGGGGTCGTGTGGCTCCAACTCCCGGTCCACGCTTGTCTTCCATGATCGGCTTCCGCTGGCGACTCCCAGCGATTCCTGGGGTGACTCCTGGAGGAGCGACTCTCGCGACGATCGGGGACACGCATCCTCCTTCCCGCGAGGGGTCGTGTGGCTCCAACTCCCGGTCCACGCTTGTCTTCCATGATCGGCTTCCGCTGGCGACTCCCAGCGATTCCTGGGGTGACTCCTGGAGGAGCGACTCTCGCGACGATCGGGGACACGCATCCTCCTTCCCGCGAGGGGTCGTGTGGCTCCAACTCCCGGTCCACGCTTGTCTTCCATGATCGGCTTCCGCTGGCGACTCCCAGCGATTCCTGGGGTGACTCCTGGAGGAGCGACTCTCGAGGAGCGACTCTCGGGAGCGACTCTTGGACAGGCGTCTTCCCTGCTTGGACAGGCGTCTTCCCTGTTCGCGGCTTGGATTGGGAGTCCTTCCAGCAACCTGCCCTCGAACTTCCCAAGTCCGCGACGAAGCAGGGCACTCGGCTCCGTTCTTCCAACGTGAGGGGGCCGCGTGGTCCTCTCCCTCGGCTCAACAACCCTCCGACCTGAATCCTGGAGTCACCCATGCCCCTCACCTCGACCCTGCTTGCGTCCCTCGCCCTGATCGCCGCGCTTGGACTGACCCCCGGGCTTGCCCGGATCTCCGCCCCGCCGTCCACCACCTTCGGCGCTGCGGAGGTCGTTCGAGCGGACGAGGACGGACCCGGCGTGCCCGCGAGCCGCCTATCCCCCGAGACCCTCGAACTGGGCGAGATGATGGTCGGGCGACCCACGACGGTCCCCTTCACGGTGAAGAACACCAGCTCGCAGTCGATCACGGTCGAATCGGTGAAGGGCGGGTGCGGCTGCACGACGGTCACCGCGCCTTCGAAGGCACCCATCGCGCCCGGCGAATCCTTCACCGTCGAGGTCACGGTCGACCCAGGCAAGCGGGGCGGCGTCGATCTCGTGAAGCCCCTCTACGTGGCGTTCGTCGGCGGTCCGGTCGAGTCGGTCCGCATCGTGGGGCGGGTGAGGGCGGTGGCGACGGTCACTCCCTCGACGATCGAGGCGACCGAGGCCGTGGACGCCACGCGGCGGTTGGTCGTCGAGGCGATCGACGGGGCACGCTTCCGGGTCACCGGCATCACGCCGGTCGGGATCCTGTCGTCGCCGACAGACGCGGCACCGTCATCGCGAGCCGAGTTCGCCTTCGACTTCGCCGCGTGGGATCGCGCGGGTCGTCCTGCCTCGATCATCATCTCGACGGACCTCGCGGGGGTGGCGGAGTTGGTGGTCCCGGTCCGCTCGACCGAGGCGGTCTTGATGTTCAGGCTGCCGGCGGCTTCCGGCGATGGCTCCGCGAGGACCACGGTCGAGGCCTCGCAGGACGAGATCATCCGCCGGCTCGACGAGGCGCTCTCGGGGGAGCAACTGTCCTCCCAGTTCCGCATGCGGCTCCATCGCGAGTCGGGCATGCTCTTCGTGCACGGGACGGAGCGCGACGTCGAGTCGGTCCGCGGCGCCGTGCGGGCGTTGCCTGCCTCGATGGGCGTCCGGGAGTCGCAGCCCGTGCAGGGCGCTTGATCACGCGAACGCCATGACCGCCTCCGCCGCCATGAGCCATCCCTCTCGCGGGAACGACCGCGTCGATCCCGAGGTCGCTCCGACCTCGAGTGCCGCCGAGGACGCGGTCATCGACGCGCTGACGGCGCGGATGACCGCGGGCGACGCCGCCGCCTATGAGGCGGTCTTCCGCCGCTCTTGCGGGTTCGTGGCGTCGGAGGCCCTCCGTCGCCTCGGTCGGCGACGGGACCTGACCGAGGACGTGGCGCAGGAGACCTGGCTTCGGGTGGCGCGGGCGCCCCGCCACTGCCCGAGCAGCGCGAGCCTCGACGCATGGCTCCGACGCCTGGTGCGAAGCGCTGCGATCGATCTTCTCCGGAGCGAGCTTGCTCGACGTTGCCGCGAGGAGCATGCCGCGATGTCCCGCGCGGAGGCGGTCGACTTCCTCGACGACATGGAGGTGCTCGAGGAGATCCGCCGCGAGGTCGCGGAGGTCGGCGGGATCACCCCCGAGGAGCGGTCGCTCTTCGAGCTTCAGGCACGCACCGGCGCGACCGTCGCGAGGCTCGCCGCCTGGCTTGGGATCGGAAGGTCCGCCTTGGATAGCCGCCTGCGTCGCGCCGCCGAGCGTGCCCGGGCGAGGAGGAACTCGTCATGAACCAGCTCAGTGACCGTCAGCAGGCGATGCTCGATCGTGGTCTCTCCGAGTTCCGTCGGGCGACCCGCGTGCGGCGAGCGAGGTTGACCGCCGCCGCCGTCGCGAGCATGGTCGTGGTCCTCGCCGCGATCGGGGTGGTCTTCTCGAGGAGCGCCTGGAGGACGTCGTCCTCCGAGCTGCCCGAGTACGTCGAGATCATCCAGAGCGATCTGCAGCTCGTGGGGGAGCTGCAGCTCGCGCGGGCTTGCGAGCAGATCGAGCGGACCGACGGTCGGATCCGCGTGCAGGAGTGCGTCGCCCTCGCGCCGACGCCGTGAGTTGCCGCCTCGGACTCGTCGCAACTTGACCGAGCGCTACCTCGACCGCCGCCGGCGTCACGCCGCATCGCCGAAGGTCAGCCGCGAGGGGGCGCCGCGAGTCTCGCGCCCCTCGAGGGTCCTCATCGCGATCGCAACCTCAGGTGGGTCTGACGTATCCCTGATCGCGGAGCCGACGCCCCATGGGCTCGTAGGCCGACTCCGGAGGCTCGAGCGTTCCGAGTCCCTCAACGTAGCGGTTGTACATGCAGAACGCTGCGGTGATCAGCACGGCGTCGTGGATGTCCTGATCGCTCGCGCCCGCGGCTCTCGCCTTCTCGACGTGCGCTGGGCGGACGCCGAGCACGCACTGCTGGAGCGCCCGGGCAAGCTCAAGCAGCGCCTGCATCCTCGGCGTGAAGCCGCTCGAGTCCTCCGACTCAAGCAGACGATCCATGGCGGAGCTCCGATCGCTCCCCAGCCACGCCCGCGCGGCGGCGGCATGCGACTTCGTGCAGAAGCGGCACCCGTTGAGGTGCGAGGTCCACGCGGCGATCACCTCGCGCTCGCCTGGCTCGAGGCTCGCGGGCTTCCGCAGAATTGTCTCGGCGAGCCCAAGCAGGTGTACCGCGGCATCGGGTCGAAACGCCAAGGGACCCGAGATGCCTGGGAGGGCGGCGGGAAGCGGAATGTGCGGCATGACCGGAAGGTAGCGACGGCGGATCGGCGGTCGCGCCGGATCAAGCGTGGACCGTCGACCGAGGGAGACCGGTTCGGTGCGAACCGTGCGGAACACCTCGGGGGGTCACAGAGAGGCATCAACTCGAAGCCAAGCCACACATGCCCGTGAACAGCCGGGGTGTGACGCCAATCCGATCCCCCCCAGGACTCAATGCCAGGACTCGATGCCAGGACTCGATGCCAGGATTCGATGCCTGTCCGAGGATTCGATGCCTGTCCGAGGATTCGATGCCTGTCCGAGGATTCGATGCCTGTCCGAGGATTCGATGCCTGTCCGAGTTCGTCCCCCGAGTTCGTCCCGTTGAAACGCTACGGGATGACGCCGCTCCAACCCCGGGCGGGTTCGATGCCTGTCCAACTTTGGGCAACTTTGGGCGGGTTCGATGCCTGTCCAACTTTGGGATGACGCCGCTCCAACCCCGGGCGGGTTCGATGCCTGTCCAACTTTGCACGTGAGGACGAGTTCGTCCAGCTCTCGATTGCCCGGCGGGCGAGCAAGCGGCAGCTTGCGCCGACTCGATGCCTGTCCGACTTCCCTGTCGTCCGACTTCCCTGTCCGCCTTCCCTTTCGACTTCCCTTCTTCGCTCCCTCGAAGTTGGAGGTGCCCTTCGGTGCCCTTGGGGCGCGCGGAAAGAGGGACCGCCGGTTGGGCGTCTGTCCAAGCAGAGTGGAGACTGGATGCCTGTCCATGTCCCTCCACCCATGTCCCTCCATCTTCCGTCCCGGTTGCTCCACGCCAACGGCTCCATCCGACGACCTCGCCGGTCGGTATCCGTTGGGGGTCTGTCGACCTAGCGAGACTGACCGCCCGTGCTGGCGAGCATCGACCACGCGAGCACGTCGAGGTCGGGAAGCTCGTCGCTGACGCCGGGCACCTTGAGATGCCGCAGCATGTTGAGGCACTGCGCGCGGTGATGCATGCCGTGCGTCGCGACGTGGACGATCATCGCGCCGAGCGAGAACCGGTAGGGAGTCCCTCCAAGCACGACGTCTTGCATCGTGCCAAGCCCACGCGCACGGGCACGGGTGATGCTCGCCTCGAGATTCGTCGATGCTTGTTCAAGGAGCGCCAGGAGCTCGGTCGGGGATCGGCGATGGGTCTCCTCGATCGAAGGGCGAATCGTCTGCGGCGGAGCATCGAGGCGGTCGGCCCATCGGAACATCGCCCCGACGACATGGGTCAGGGCATCGTGGAGCGAGCCGGGACCGATCTCGAACCTCCGATGCCAGGATCCTTCGTCGATTCGCTGGCAGAGTCGGAGCAACTCGCGCGTCGACCACGTGTTGTGCGCAAGCAACAGCTCGAGCGTGTCCGCTGACGACGCCTCGCGAGCAGGGGGCTTCCCGACCAGCACGATCAGAAGACCGTCGTAGCCCTTCGCGCCGACCGTCTGGATGCCCGCCGCGGCGAAGCGAGGCTCCTGGGCGATCCGGTCCATCATCGCGCGAACGCCTTCCACGCTCGCGTCGCCGGAGTGCTCCTCGATGAGCCGCCCTCGTCGGATGACGTTGTCCACGACGATGAGGGTGCCTTCGCGCGAGAGCGCGACCGCATGCTCAAGGTACGCCGGGCACTGCTCCTTGTCGGCATCGATGAAGATCAGGTCGAAGGGCGTGGTGCCGAGCTTCCGCAGCGCGTCGAGCGAGGCGACCGCGGGACCGACCATGACCTCGACTCGCGCGGGGAGATCCGCGCGGGCGATGTTCTCGCGGGCGAGCCGAGCGCGGTCGGGCTCGAGTTCGAGAGTGATCAGCTCGCCGTCCGAGGGGAGCGCACGGGCAAGCCAGATCGCGCTGTAGCCGGCGAGCGTGCCGATCTCGAGGATCCGTCGGGCGCCGATCGTGCGGGCGAGCACCTCGAGCAGGCGTCCTTGGGTCGGCGCCACGGCGATTTCGGGCAGTCCCGCCCGCGTGGAGGATGCCGCGGTCTGGGTCAGTGACTGGTCGGGCGGCGCGAGCCATGCCTCGAGGGCTCGATCAACGGCACTCCAGAGATCCTGCTGCGGAACGGGGTTCATGGACGGAGTATGGCGGAGTCCCGCGGTGGACGCGAGGCGGTGCGGAGTCGCTGTCCGAGGCGAAGTCGTGGACGAGGTCCTGTGAAGTGGCGCGAAGTCGCGGGCGCGAAGTCGGCGAAGTCGCGGAAGTCGGCGAAGTCGCGGAAGTCGCGCACGCGCGGAAGTCGCGCGGAAGTCGCGGACAGGCATGCTCTCGCGCGCGGAAGTCGCGGACAGGCATGCTCTCGCGCGGCGATCACGGACGAACGGGGCGATCTCGCGGGCGATCGGCGATCGCGGGCAATCGCGAGGCGATCTCGGACAGGCACGCTTTCGGCCGCGGCGATCTCGCGGCGATCTCGGACAGGCACGCTTTCGGCGGTTCGGCATCGATCTGGGGATCGCCGCCGCGTCGTCCGTAGCGTGCCGGCTCCGCTCCACGGAGACTCGTCATGGCGATCCCGCGCAGCCTCGTCGTCGATCCCGACGTCCCCGGCGTCTTCCACGCGCTCTCGCGATGCGTCCGCCGCGCGTTCCTCCTCGAGGAGGGACGCGGCGACCGACGCGGGTGGATGGAGACCCGGCTCCTCCGCCTCCTCGACGCCTTCGCCTTCGACCTCCACGCCTTCGCGATCCTCGGCAACCACTTCCACCTCGTCGTGGCGA
>Ga0194132_10008300_pt1 | contig 14933 bp, 15 predicted proteins | sample TA2KigOf80mmetaG_FD_148612 | JGI IMG/M metagenome (GOLD analysis project Ga0194132, IMG submission 148612) | Freshwater microbial communities from Lake Tanganyika, Tanzania - TA2015054 Kigoma Offshore 80m | ecosystem: Environmental > Aquatic > Freshwater > Lake | place: Tanzania: Lake... | reverse complement strand
CTTTGAACATGATCCGAGTATCGGTGACGCTGATTCCCTACAGAGGGCAGAAGTCCTATTTTTTGAACAACTAGGCATCAGACGCGGCGACGAGCGCCATATGGTTGTGCCTAGCGAGTCGCTAAGACTCATGTACGGAGATCTAGAGTTCTCGGTCGTCGACTTTTCGCGCTACGGCTTTCGCGCCACGAGTGGATCACTATTTGGGCGACGTAGCGTGCTGACGGTTGAGTTCGTCACAAACAATATAGAGCTCCAGCGTATGCTCGCGGCATACTTCCTCCGCACAGTCGTAGTCGAGGTTAGGTGGAGTCGACAGGAGCAAGGTGCGTTTACACATGGACTTCGGATCGTCGGCAGTAGCACTGCGCAACGTAATTTCCTGTACAGCTTATTTCTTAAAAATTTTAGCCATGAAGACGCATCGCCGCTGCTCAACACGACCCTAGTTGGCTAACCTGAGCAAATCGGCCAGGAGACCTGCTGCCGTTACCTCGCGCCCCGCTCCTGGACCTTGAATCACCAGAGGACTGGCCTCGTAGCGTCGCGAAGTAATGCGGACCAGGTTATCCCCGGCTGGTATACGGGCCAAAGGATGATCCTTCGGTAACACGATAGGAGCAACCCTAGCCTTGCCATCACACGTGATAGTGGACACATAACGGATCACGGCACCGCGGTCATTCGCCGTAGCTACTGACCTTGCGACCTCTTCGTCTAGAGATTCAGACGACGTCAAGAAGTCGGGGACTGAAAGTGCCGCGTACTGGTGCAGAGGTACGCAGCTCTCCAGCGCCACATCATTAAGACTCAAGCTAAAACCTGCAACGCGAGCTAAGATGACCGACTTGCGCGCGACGTCTAGTCCCAATAAATCCACGCGCGGGTCGGGTTCGGTGTAGCCTGCTTGGTGCAAACTCCGGAGCACCTGCGAAAATGTCTCCCCACTGGCGACTCGAGCCAGGAGATGAGACAAAGTCCCTGATAACACGCCTTCAATCTTATAAATGTCATCTCCCGTGCGCACGAGATCAGCGATCACACCAAGTATGGGCAGACCTGCGCCGACGGTAGTTTCACACAGGTAGCTGCCGCCACCCGATTTTTCCGCCCGCTTAATGGCGGCATAGGAGGCATCTCGCGCCATCCCATGCTTATTTGCCGTAATGATCTTAAAACCGCACTGCAACCACTCAGCGTGCAGCGCCGCAACTTCAGGCGATGCCGTCACATCGACGATCACGACATCGCCCACGTGCTGGTGCAGGGAGTAAGTGAGCTTGTCGAAATCTGGGGCCTCGCCCGCACCGGCTAGTGCTGTCTCCCACTCATCGAGACCTAAACTGGAAGTCGCAAGTAACATACTTCTGGAATTGCAGATCGCGCGGAGCTCGAGAGCTCTGCGGCTAGTTGCGGCGAGTCTATGGTGAATCTGACGCCACTGCTCAAGCAGCGCCCGACCAACGCCGCCGGGGCCAATAACCGCAACGGCAACAGGCTGCAGCCGCGGTGCCGTCCATACTCTGGCTACCGGTCTTTGCAGCCAACGTTCAGACTGCAGCGCTACAAGTGTCATGACGATCAGCTCTCTCGTACGCCGGTGTTTTAGAGTTGGAAAGACCCGTGGCCCGAGCTGCGCGCTCAAGCCCGCTCCGTAGATCCTGCAAGAGATCTTCTGTGGCTTCGATACCGACAGAGATACGCAGGAGCGATGCCGTGATACCGGCGCGTGCCTGCGCTTCCGGTGTCATGGACGCATGCGTCATGGACGCTGGATGCGCAATCAGACTCTCGACGCCACCCAGCGATTCCGCTAGCGAAAAACACTTAAGACCGTCGGTGAAGGCCTTAACGGCGGCGAGGCCACCGTGCATCTCAAAGCTGATGATACCGCCAAAGCCGCGTTGCTGTTTTCTGGCCGTCTCGTGACCCGGATGTGAGGCTAAACCTGGGTAATAAACTTTAGCGATTCCCGGTGCCTCAGCGAGAAAAGCAGCGATTGCTCCAGCGTTCTCTTCATGGAGACGAATACGCGCCGGCAGTGTGCGCACGCCGCGCAATGTCAAAAAAGCATCAAAAGGTGCACCCGTAATGCCTAGGCAGTTGGCCCACCACGTGAGTTGCTGGGTGAGCTCAGGAGTCTTGGCGATTACAGCACCACCGACGACATCGCTGTGACCGTTGATGTACTTGGTTGTGGAATGGACAACTAGGTCAGCGCCCAAAGCAAGTGGCTGCTGTAGCGCTGGAGACAAGAAAGTATTGTCGGCCACCAATAATGCTCCGTACTGCCGGCATCGAGCACTGACCGCAGCGATGTCGACGACGCGAAGCAGTGGGTTACTCGGAGTCTCCACGAGCACTAGACCGACGTCGCCCTCCGCGAATGCATGAGCCAGCGCCGCTTGATCACCCTGATCGACAAAGCGCACGCGCGTGCGCCCCTGTTTATCGAGCGCTGCCAGCAACCGATACGTACCACCGTAGCAGTCGTGCGGCGCAATGATGACCTGACCCGCATCGATGAGATGTACGACGGCAGTGAGAGCCGCCATACCCGAACTTGTGACGATGGCACCGTGCCCACCTTCGAGCTCAGCCAGAGTCTCCGCCAACTGATCGCGCGTCGGGTTACCAGAGCGCGTGTAGTCGTACTGACGACGTTCGCCCAAACCTTTGAACGTGAAGTTGGTTGATAGATGCAGCGGCGGAATCACCGCTCCGTGGGAGGTGTCGGTAGCGACAGCGGCACGGACACAGGACGTTGCAGAGAATTGACTCACGTGAGGGGGCTCCTATAAACATCGCAAAAGTTGACCGTAAAATTCTGGTTCTTTGAGAAAAGCATCGTGACCATAGAGCGAATCGAGGACCTTCAGCGCGCAGGGTGCTTTGAAACTTGCAGCTAACTCCTCCACTAAACTAAGCGGCACTAACTGGTCCTGACGGACCGCCGCCAGCGTCGTCGGCACGGTAATCGCTTGCGGGTCCACCGCATGTAAATCGATCGATCGCGAGAGTGTCAGGAAAGCATAGGGATCCATATGCTTCACGTAGTCATCACCGCGCGATTTCAGGTAGCCCCAAACCGGAAAGGAATCCGGATCTCTCGTATCACTGCGGCTGCCACCAAAGCGCTGCGTAAACTCATCCGGCGTGCGATAGGTCGCCATACCGAGTGCCCGCGCAATAGCCAGGCCCTCGTCGCCACGGTTGGAGTCTAGGCCTAGTTGAACAATCTGCCGCTGAATCGTGCGCCATCCAGTTGCCAAAGGCGCACTGCGGTGTGCCGTCACGATGGCCAGGATTTGCCGCACCCTAGTCGGATAAGCTGCGGCAAAAGCCAGCGCCACCATGCCACCGTACGATGCGCCGACAAAGGCGTGAAGCTGCTGCACGCCCAGCAGCGTCAGTAGCTCTGCAGCCACGCGCGCTTGGTCAAAGGTGGTGACGTCGGGAAATGCCGTACGTAAATGCGGTACCGACCGCGGTCCGGTGGTCGCTCCGTTGCCGCCAAGAAAGTCCCACGATAACAGACGATAACGCTCAGTATCGAGAGCCAGGCCTGGACCACAGAGATCTGCCCACCACCCCTTGGGCCCAGTGGTTGCTGACGTCACGTACCGCCCGGCGGAAATACCACCGAGCACCGCAACGACAGGGGCATCACTAGGCCCGACGATTTCGTAGGCTACCTGCACCTCAGCGAGCGCGCCACCGCAGTCAAGCGCGAACGGCCTCTGACCAAGGGTAACGACACCGGCCACGCGCGATCCATCACGTCTGTCTCTGCTGATCCGCCTACTGGCACTCTGCTCTCTCGCCAACTCCGCCATCTCGTCCTCATCGTACGGGACTCAAGATCATGCGGTGACGGGAGTGGGTGCAAGAAACTGGCTGGAGACCATTTCTGCTCATCTTCCGGTTTGCTCTCCACAATATAGTGGGGCTACCGCAGGACTTGGCACCATACGTAAATTGCTCTACGTGGTTGCCCCGGTGTCGTCGGGCCTATCCCTCAACCGGTCTTGATGAACAGCTTTAGGAAACCATGTGGAGGGCTCAGCTGTCAAGACCTAGTCCTTCCGATCGACTGGGCCCTGATCAGGCTCTTAAGCAGACGACAAAAACAAAAAAAATAACAACTGAATCTGGACGGTTACCAGAAATCGCTAATCCACCCAAAACTTCGATCCGAGAGCCTCTATGAGTCAGCTGACCCTGACTCTTTGTAGTGGAGTGGTGATATGGTTTCGGGAACATCGTTAGGAAAATGTTATAGCATGTCTCTCGCATTGGCACTCATCGTGGCAACAGGTTGGGAAGACGCCTACGCATGCGATCCTGTGAAAACACCAAGCGACAGGGCATTTCTCGGCGTGGCAGATCTTAGCTTGGGTGAACCGCAGGAGTTCTCTAACGGACCCGAGGGTTTCCTTTGTCGTCCGATTATTTGGCAGAGCAAGACTCTAGCTTGGGTGCATGCAGTGTTTTTAAACGGCCATCAAGTGTTAGGTACACGCTGTGAGCGCAACGACAGTCAGGCCTTTAACGCCGTTACTGGTGCCATGATTGAGAGCTACGACGCACTCGACTCTCATGAGTCTATTTTGGGGTGGGATGCTTCTAATAAAAAAGTCACGTTTAAAAAAGTCCAGCTTCCGCTGCGGCACCTATTCTCTAACCCTTCCTATTGTGGGCCACTAGTTGCTTACTGGGGCATCCAAAAAGATGGAAAACAAAATATTATTTATGCAGTTGTTTATGACACGGTAACCCAAAAGATACGTGCGAAAGAAGAGGTGGGACGCGCCACCTCTTTCCAGACTGATGCCTCCGGCTATTTGCCACCAGCGGCCTGGTCGAGTGGCGGTGACAAAGTCGACTTCCCGGCGGCAAGTCGCCACCGCACCCTCAACCTGCATGCTGTGACGTTACGTCCGTAAAATTGGCGGGCTTGGATGATCCGAGCTCAAAGTCTTACTCGTCAAATAACCACGTCGAGAGATAACGCTCACCGCAGCTAGGTATGATGACGACGATCATCTTACCCTTATTCTCTGGTCGCTTACCAAGCTGCAAGGCCGCGCTGATCGCTGCACCGGCCGAGATGCCAACGAGGATACCCTCCTCTTTAGCGACACGGCTCGCCCAGTGACCAGCATCTTCATTACTAACGGTAACAACCTCATCGACAACTTTGCGGTCGAGAATATCCGGAACAAAACCAGCGCCGATGCCTTGGATTTTATGTGGTCCCGGTGCGCCACCCGAGAGTACTGGCGAATCCTTGGGCTCGACCGCTACCGCTTTAAAACTTGGCTTCAACTCTTTAAGCGCTGTCGCTGTGCCAGTGATGGTGCCCCCTGTGCCGACGCCAGCTACGAGAAAATCAACCTTGCCGTCGGTGTCTTCCCAAATTTCAAGCGCGGTCGTGCGCTTATGTGCCTCGACGTTGGCGACGTTCTTGAATTGCTGCGGCATGACATAACTAGGATTTTGGGCGAGTAGCTCCTCAGCTTTAGCGATGGCGCCACGCATCCCCTGCTCTCCTGGCGTCAGCACCAGTTCAGCGCCTAGTGCCTTGAGCATCTTGCGACGCTCGATGCTCATCGTCTCCGGCATCGTGAGGATCAGCCGGTAGCCCTTCTGCGCGGCGACGAAAGCCAGCCCGATGCCAGTGTTTCCGCTGGTAGGCTCAACGATTGTGGCGCCAGGCTTAAGCTTACCAGCACGCTCCGCCGCTTCGATCATAGCGGCACCGATCCGGTCCTTCACGCTCGAGAGTGGATTGAAGAACTCAAGCTTGAGCAAGATCTGCGCCGGGACGTCAGCAGCCAATTTACCTAGCCGCACTAGCGGCGTGTTACCGATGGTCTCAATAATGTTGGCGGCAATTTTGGGACGATGCTGACGTTGCATAACTTAAGTCCTCAATATGATGAAGGCGGATGAGGCTACGAAGAGCCTACTGAGGTCAGAGGTCGAGTTTAAATTCATGAGTGTTGTTTGGCAATATCAAGCCATGAGTCTCTACTACAAACTGTGGTCAGATCGCATGAGCCAATGTCTTACTGGCTCAACGATGATGCTCACATGCTGTGTCTGTAATACTTCAGCTTGATCCCATGTGAGGATACGCACATTATCGACCCCGAGTTCTGAAGCGGCTTGATGCAGAGCGCGCAGTTCCCTTTCCCTAGTTTTTTGCTCACTCATGTTCCAGGTCACTTGAATGAGCTCGTGATTCTTGCTGCCTTGGCGTAATAAAAAATCAACCTCAAAACCTTCTGTCGTAACGTAGTAAAATAGGTTTAGTCCGGGGCGAAATGTTCTTCGGACCAATTCGATAAACACCATATTCTCAAGCAGTCGGCCATAATCTGGTGATGTGAAGACCTTTTTGGCAATCAGAAATCCGTTATCAAATACGTACGCTTTGCGATCAAACTTCAATCTTTTACGCGCACCGTAATGAAAACGAGGTAGCTCGGCGAACAAATAAGCTTCGGCACCGTACAACAGAAACTTCTTGACTGTCGGAGCACTAACTCTGGAATTTAAAGCGCGCACTAAACTATCATTGTTGAATCGCGAGCCAATGGCATGGAGTAAAACAGAATAAAGATCATGTAGTTCGCTGACATTACGGATTTTATAGCGTCGGACTACGTCTTTTAGCACGACAGAGTCCCACAGAGTGCCGAGATAAGATCTCTCGTCTGCCCCCCTAACCAAAACTTCGGGAAATCCGCCACGCTGCAAATACCTCATCAGCTCGACATCGTCATCTTCGTGACCGCACCGTAAATATTCTGGATAAGAAAACGGCAAAAGTTCGATCGCAATATGGCGTCCCGTCAGTGCCGAGGCTAGCTCACGACTCAGGAGGTGAGCATTTGAACCAGTAACGATACAGTTACGACCTTCACGATGCAGACGATGGAGAAAAGGCTCCCAATTTTCGAAGTTTTGGATCTCATCAAAGAAAAAATACCTCGCATGTGGATAGGCTTTATCAAGAGCGGCCATAATGTCATCGCCGCTTACATCTTTAGGAAAGCCCTCATCCTCACAGTTGAGGTAGGCGTATGGCTTGCCTTGCAGAACCTGTCTAATCATTGTCGATTTACCGCAGCGGCGCGGACCAAGAACCACCTTAACGAGAGGCGAGTCGAGCTCATGGGAAAGACGCTCGGACCCGTCTCGATGAACAAGCGAGTCGCCCGGACCCCTTTGGGATTCGTTCTTTTGACGTGTAATCAACTGATATATTTGGGTATTCATAGCCCTCGGAACCAGAAGCAGCGTACTTTAGAATAATTCCAGTTATTATAAAGTATAGCGGAATTGGTTTGGAAAATACAGGAACACCTATTTTGATCGCCGCTTATGAATCGAGGCGCTATGCCTCACTCACTCCAGGCGCCCTTTTTAGATCCCATCCCCATCGCGGAAAAAACCAGCCACAAACTGCTGCTGCGTAATGCGGCTATTGGCAGGAACACTCTCGGTCAACCAGACATTGCCACCGATCACACTGCCCGCTCCAACGCTGATGCGCCCTAAGATCGCTGCACCGGCATAGACTGTCACGCGGTCACCGAGGATCGGATGACGCGCCTGTCCCTTGATCAATTGACCTTGGTCATCACGCTTGAACCTTTTGGCTCCTAGCGTCACACCTTGATATAGCGTCACATGACTGCCGATAATAGCGGTCTCACCGATGACCACGCCAGTACCGTGATCAATGAAGAAGTGACTGCCAATTTGTGCCCCAGGGTGAATATCGATACCTGTCATCTGATGGGCATATTCGCTGATCATACGCGGCAGCAGCGGCACACCCCGCTGAAATAACACATGGGCGACGCGATGGGTCGTGATGGCCTTGAATCCTGGATAACTAAAGAGCACCTCGACGGGATCGGCGGTCGCGGGATCATTGCTCAAGGCCGCATCAATATCGGCGCGTAATAGGGGGCCTAGCCCTTGGAGCTCGGTCGCCAGCGCCTCGATGTCGAGCCCCGCGAGAACTACGGGTTCCTCGTGATAAGCTAATCCGACACAGGACAGGAGCATCTTAAGCGCGGGCGCAACTTCGTACTGAAAGACTTTGGTCACGTCGTCTGCAAAAAAAAAGCCATGCGTCACGGTCGCAATGAGTTCAGCGATTCCTTTTGTAAAGTCCGCACCAAGAGTCCGCGCCACCGGTCGCCGCCAAGTTAAATGCATGGACATTGATGCGCGCTCCTCTATCAAACTACTTTAGAGACCCTAAATACTTAGCACCTGACTACAGGTAGCCCAGACCACATCCACACTCAAGTCCCTCATACACTTAAAGTGACCGCGGGGGCAAACCTGAGGACCGTGATCACTGCACGGGCGGCAGTTCATATCAACGCCAACTGTCTGCGACCCTTTAGCCAAAGGACCAAAGCCCATGGCGGGGATGGTCGCACCAAATAGGGCGACGGTGGGTATACCTAAAGCTGATGCATAATGGACCGGAGAACTATCGTTTGCGACTAACAGTTGGGCCCGCGGTAACAAGCGACGCATATCGTCTAGACTGGTCTTACCGACTAAATTGAGAACCTGCGGCACGATGCCAAGTTGCTCCATGATCGCGTCGGCTACGGGAGACTCCGCAGCGCTCCCAATTAATAGGATCTTGGTCGCAGGCAAGGTGGCAAAGCGCGCGATCAATGCGGCAAAATGCTCCGGTAACCACCGCTTGGTCCCCCACACACTACCGGGAGCCACCGCAATGACGGAACCTCGATGCTGGCTCAACTCATGCTGCCATGTGACTCCGTGATCTAACGCAAGTGGCAACAATTTAGGCATGGCACCGCAAATATCCTGGCGCGACACACCGAGTGGCTCGAGCAGTAAAGCTAAGCGCTGCGTTTCATGAAACACTGCCACCCGCGGCACAAGTCGTTTAGCCAGACTAGCAAAGCTGGATTCTTGGTAGGTGATCTCGGGGAGCCCCAAGGTGCGCGCCAGCAACATAGATCTCGTACTACGGTGTGCGCGCAGCAGGACCGCTTGCCGACCAGCGAGAGCTTCCTTGACGCTTTTTTTAACACGGCATATCGCCTGCCAAGAATTGGCCCCGGCCTTGTCAAAGACGTGACAGCTCGTCAACTCGGGCGCGTCGCGTAAAACTTGGGCGCCGACCTTAGTAGTAATGAGATGCTGGCGACGCTGTGGCCAACGCTTCTTGGCTAGGGCCATGGCTCCCGTCGTCAGCACAATGTCGCCGATAAAACTAGTCTGCAACCAGACTAAGTCGGCGTCTTCAGATGCCCAGGAGTTAGCGGGACTCATGGCAGTAGTCATGCTCGATCTTTCAATGGTCAAACTGAATCATCTCGCAGTCGCAGCTTGAATACTAAAGCATCTTCGGCGTTGCTGTAATAGCGCTTTCGTACACCAACGCGCAAAAATCCAAGCCGCTCATATAATTTTATGGCCGCGAGATTGGACGGACGCACCTCGAGCAGAAGATCCTCGAGCTCTGGCTCCAACTGCAATAGATCAATGATTGCTCCGAGCATGTGCGCTCCTACCTGTTGGCCACGATGCTTAGGATCGACATAAATATAAAGGAGATCGGCGCTATATGTGCCGACGTCAAGAAAAGCCACAGCTGCCCACGGTGCCTCGGATGACACGGCAAAAATAAAGCCGCGACAAATGGGGCGCGCCAACATCGCTATGAGAGCATCGAAATCCCAAAAGACCTCCGAACCAGTTTGCCACCGCGCGGCCCACTGCCCGAGGGTAGCCATGTGTGAGGTGTCGCGCTTCAGTGGCCAAATCTTAAGGTGATCTGCATCAACCTTTTTTGCCACCGCCCCCTCCCACTGTTGGACTGATTTCACGGTAGGTGTCCGCGCCAGAAAAAATCCGCAAAGTCGTGCGGCCTCGTAATTCCTGCAGCCACTTGGGTTCCGTGTCTTTCGTCTTGCTCGCATTCGCATTTTTAACGCTGAGGCCCTGCAATTCTTGGCGATTGCGATTCTGCCTGTAGCTCGCTACGCGAAGGATACTATCGAGGGTGCGCGATACGGCGAGATCATCCACACCGAGTCGGTTGAGGGTGTCTTGTAATTTGGTGCCACGCGCCATTTTTTTTCGTAGTGCTCCATTATACTGATCGAGCAACTGGTCTGATGCGGCAAAACTACCTAGCCGCATAGCTTCCTGCAAAATCATCATCTCTTCGCTAAAAACGGTGATGGCTTCGCTCCAGTTTGCTGCGCTGACGATTTGTTGCGCGCCGATTTCTTCAGGACGCAAGCTTTGTTTGATCGTTAGGTAGAGTTCGAGTTGTCGCTGCGAATACGGCATACTGTTAACGGCAATCACTAAGCGATCACCTAAGACATCGCTTGCGATAGCAGATGCTGACATGCATAAGAAGAGCGCAAGACCAAGCAGCCATCGCCCTTTAACGCAAGTAAAATTTTCAAAACTAAGGCGCATACCCGTCATTGTATCCAAATCAATTGCTACAATCCATGCATTCGGTTGGATTAGCAACTTGCCAACGGACAAGTGCTTGACTTCCGAAGGGACCTGCGTAAACCTGTATAGATCGCACCTAAGAGGTATGTTTTTCTCACTGATAATTCGTCGTTATCTTTCGGAGGAGTTTTTATGAACAAGGCGGAACTAATCGAAGCAATCGCCAAAGTCACCTCGTTGACCAAGGCTGACACCGAGCGCACCCTCGATGCTTTCATCGACGTGGTGAGCAAGAACATCAAGAAAAAAGACGGCGGCGTTAAGCTCGTTGGCTTCGGCACCTTTGCTGTTTCCAACCGCAAAGCGCGCGTTGGTCGCAACCCTCAAACTGGCGAAGAGATCCATATCCCAGCACGCAAAGTGCCGGTATTCCGCCCAGGTAAAGAGCTTAAGGACGCTGTCCGCTAAGCTTGACGGTACGTAAAACAAAACCCCTTGGTTGCGACCAAGGGGTTTTGTTTTTTTAGTGAGCAACGTAATTAATCTGAGTAACCGTCACCGCCGTCGTCGAGAAAGTCGACCAGACGAAATTTGGCGAAGTTGGTCGCCGGCACGATCACCATCTCACCATCGCGCTCGTTATCGTCCTCACGAGCGAGCAGGTAATGTCCCTGGTCACCAGCCGAGGCCCCTGGATGGTAGTTCAGCACCACGAACAGCTCTTTATTCTCACGATCAAACACACGAAAAGGCACCATCACGCTCGCCTCCTTTCATTCATCAATCTTTCGAACCGCAATTTTGCGTACTTTAATCTATCGAACTTTACCTGGACCCTCGGACGTCGCCGAGAATCTTATGTCAGGATTCCGCTCCTCTAGTAGGCGCAGGCGCCAAGGCTCGTCCACTAGAATCGTGGGATGGTCATGTTGATCGTAGCAAATCGCCGATCCACTGGCCCGAATGAATTGATCAAGTACCTCAGGTTTCGTCGAACTTATCCACCGCGCTACCGAATACGGTAGACCCTCAAAGCGCACCTGCACGCCGTACTCAGCAAGGATACGGTAGGTCACAACTTCAAACTGCAGCGGACCCACAACACCTAGGTACTGCTCATTGGAATGCGCTGGTCTGAACACCTGTACCGCACCTTCTTCCGACAGCTGATCGAGACCCTTGCTTAGCTGCTTGGACTTGAGTGGGTCACGCAAAACGACGCGGCAGAAATGCTCCGGGGCGAAAACCGGGATACCCGTATAACTTAAAACTTCACCTTCGCTGAGAGAGTCGCCAATCTTGAAGACACCGGGATCATGGATACCGACAATGTCACCAGCAAAGGCCTCATCGACTAAGCTCCGGTCCTGCGCCATGAACTGCGTCGGCCGCCCAAGCCGCATGTCACGACCCAGACGCACGTGGAATGCCTTCATATTGCGCTCAAAGCGCCCCGAACAAATCCGCATAAACGCCACACGGTCCCGGTGAGACGGATCCATGTTAGCCTGAACTTTGAAAATGAAAGCGCTAAATTTCGCCTCAGTCGAGGCAACCTTCCGCTCAACGGCTGCCCGCGGTAGTGGCTCGGGCGCAATATCGATGAGTGCCTCGAGCAAAGTCTGCACCCCGAAATTATTGACCGCACTACCGAAGAACAGCGGTGCCAGTCGCCCCTCAAGATAGGCCTCACGGTCGAAGTCACCCCCCGCACCCGTGAGTAGTTCAATCTCAGCAAGGAGCTGCCGCGTGGCCTCCTCACCTAGTTCAGCAACGACCTCTGGACTGTCTAAAGCCAGGCCTTTAAGCGGCACCGGACGGGCACGGTCGGCATCCTTCTCAAAAATGAGCAGCTGGTTACTGATACGGTGATAGACACCCCTAAAGGAGGGCCCCATGCCGATGGGCCAGGTCACAGCAAAACAGCTGATGCCCAGGACTTTTTCAATTTCATCCATCAGATCGAAGGGATCACGTCCCTCGCGGTCCATCTTGTTGACGAAGGCCATTACCGGCGTCTTGCGGAGTGCACATACCTCGAAAAGTTTCTTGGTCTGGGTCTCGACGCCATTGGCGGCGTCAATCAACATCAGTGCCGAGTCGACTGCCGTCAACGTTCGGTAGGTGTCCTCAGAGAAATCCTGGTGACCAGGAGTGTCGATCAGGTTGATCTCAAATCCTGCGTAAGGAAACTTCATCACCGAGCTAGTTACGGAGATGCCGCGCTGCTTCTCGATCTCCATCCAGTCGGATGTGGCGAACTTTTTCGATCGCTTGGCCTTAACTGTACCCGCCATTTGGATAGCACCACCGTAGAGCAGCAGCTTTTCAGTGAGCGTCGTTTTACCGGCGTCAGGGTGCGAGATAATGGCAAAAGTACGGCGCTTGGCGATTTCTTTTTGTAATTCAATGGACATCAAGGGACCTTAATTAACGACTTGTGCGAGAGGTGAAGTTGAGCGTGGCACCTGCCGGCGCCACCAAGGCAATCTCTGAGCGCTCACCGGCCACCAGATGAAGCGGTGACGCCACGGCAGGCACCAGCGCCGACTGCCCCTGTCCTAGCTGGACCTGATTTGCCTCGACATGACCCTCGAGCATCAGCATCGCACTGTAGCCGTCTTCGATACGCACGTTGAGTTCAGCACCGGCCGGCACAATAACAAGGGCTGTCTTATAGTACGGATTAGCGGGAAACTCACGAACAGAAATGCCCCCGGCAAGATTAAGCACGCGGGGCTCCCTGCGCAGAGTCGCAACAAAGCTCTCGCCCACTTGGTGCTCAGGATCGACCAACGGCAGACTCTCATCCACGTGCAGCGGACGCGCCGCACCACCGGACATATCGAGGCGCCCCTCTCGGTCGTAGCGTCGTCCCCAATCCCACATGCGGTAGGTCTTACCAGCCTGTCCCGTGAGGATGCGCTGCGGCTCAAGTAGCGTCACACCGCCGCCAATGGCATGCGGCACCCCTGGCTCGATCTCAAAATAATCACCGGGCTTTACGGTGACAAAATGCAGTAGATCCTTGGCTGCATCGCCATGGACCAAGGCCTCGCGCAACGCCGCACGACTGACTGGTCGCGAAAATCCTAGGTAAATTCCGGCTCCCGGTGCAGCTTTAAGCACCAGCCAAGACTCCGGCTTACCACACTCACCGTTTTGGAGATGCTGATCACCGTCGCGCGGATGGACCTGTAGCGAGAGCGGCTCAGCCGCATCGAGTAGCTTAACCAATATCTCGCAGGTGGCCCCCGCCTTTGCTAGGGCCGGTGATAATATGGCCTCTGGCCACCGAGCGACGGCATCAAGCAGCGTCATCGGCTCACGCTGGAGTCGCGACGGAAAAGTCGGGTCACACGAAAACTCCCAGGCCTCGCCGATGATCGTACCGGGTGCCGCAAAATCCCGCTTATAATGCGAGGCAATGACGCTACCGCCCCACGGGGTACGCGCCAGCGGGGTAAAATTGTTGGGCTGAAGGGGAACAGGGGCCCGCAACCAGGCGGGCAATTCCGGAAAATTCATCATGTGCCTGCAGAAAAAAGACGATGCTCACAAAGCTCAATGAGCGTGTGGATGACCTTGATGTGTAGCTCCTGAATACGGTCCGAATAGGGGGTCCCACCTGGGGTGCAAATATTGATATCCGCGAGTGGCGCGAGCTTGGAGGGATTTTTACCAGTTAATGCCACCACTTTCATACCGGCCTGGCGCGCAACCGTAGCGGCTGCCAAGATATTAGGGCTGTTGCCAGACGTGCTGATCGCTAGGAGCACATCGCCTCTGCGCCCATGAGCCTCGACAAAGCGCGCGAAGACCGAGTCGTAGCCAAAATCATTAGCGGCACAACTTAAGTGAGCGGGATCACTGATGGCCATAGCAGGCAGCGCCTTACGCTCACGACGAAACTTGCCGGAAAGCTCCTCAGCAAAGTGCATCGCATCACACATGGACCCACCGTTGCCGCAGCTATACACACTGCGTCCCTGCAAAAATGCATCAACGAGCAAGTCACCGGCAGCCGCAATAGCGGCTAGTGTACTCTCATCTTGGCGTAGCTTTGCTAGGGCATCAGCAGCACTGGACATTGCCGCCCGTACGATTTCAATCATCTCTTGCCTCCCCAAGGCAGGAGTTTACACTAGAACCGGACAAGGTGGCAGACACCTTTTAAGCGACTAGAGGACAAAGATGACCAGTCATACGCAGCATCAGACGGCGACCTTAGCTGGTGGATGCTTTTGGGGCGTTGAGGAACTACTCAGGGAGCTGCCCGGCGTTATCAGCACGCGGGTTGGTTATACCGGAGGCCGCACGGCGAACCCTCGTTATGAGGACGTCAAGACCGGCAGTACCGGACACGCCGAAGCTATCGAAATCATTTTTGACCCCAGTCGATTAAGCTATCAGGATTTGCTGCTCTTTTTCTTCCGGCTGCATGATCC
>Ga0194132_10008298_pt1 | contig 14937 bp, 13 predicted proteins | sample TA2KigOf80mmetaG_FD_148612 | JGI IMG/M metagenome (GOLD analysis project Ga0194132, IMG submission 148612) | Freshwater microbial communities from Lake Tanganyika, Tanzania - TA2015054 Kigoma Offshore 80m | ecosystem: Environmental > Aquatic > Freshwater > Lake | place: Tanzania: Lake... | reverse complement strand
CGCTGCACGGCCAGCCGGCGGCGGGCCTCCAGTTCGGCCGCTGTACCTTTGGTCCTCATGGCAAACAGGTTACGACGATCCGGTGGGTTGTACAGGGCTCGCTACCTGCCGGTCAGTAGGAACGAGCCTACCTCGCCCGGTCCCTCGTCGGTCGTATCTTCGGTGCATGCGGCGCAGAACTGCGGCGGGTGACGCGCGACGGCGCAGGCGGCACTACAGAACGTATCGCCGTTGTGCTTGACGGCACCAAATACGATCCTGTGTTGGCACACGAGACAGCGCTTCATGGGTTCACCGTGCGTGCGAGAGCGAATCGCCCCGGCGTGTTACTTCAGCGCCGCCTTCAGCTCCTTAACCAACTTCTCCACGTCCTGCGCCGTGTTGTAGCCGTGAATGGCGATCCGCAGACGCCCGGCGTGGCTCATCACGTGGACGTTCGCCTTGAGCAACTTCGCGTGAAGCTCGTCGGCCTTCGGGTGCTTGAACGCCAAGATGCCGGCGATGTGCTCCGGCTCGTCCGGGGTCAGCAGTTCGACGGGCAGTTTCTTCAACTCTTCGAGGCACTGTAGCACCAGCGGGCGGGCGTGCGCGTCGATGTTCGCCACGCCGACGCCCTTGATGTATTCGAGGCCGGCGCGGATCGCGTACACCGCGGGGTAGTTCGGCATCCCGACGCTGAAGCTGGCCGCGCCCGGCTTGCTCACGGCCTTGTCGAAGCGGTTCGCGCCGAAGGCGTCTTCGAGGTTGAACCAGCCGCCCGCGGGCGCGGTCCACTCGGCCGTGCGCGCCTTCGGCACGCCCACCAACCCGCCGCCGTGCGACGCCAGAATCCACTTGTGCGTGCTGCTCACGATCAGGTCCGCGCCCGTCAGGTCGAGAGGCACGCGCCCGAGCGCCTGCGTTACGTCAACCGCGACCAGCGCGTTCGAGCGCTTCTTGATTGCGCCGATCACCTCCGGCAGCGTGATACGGAACCCGTTGTAGAAGCTGACCAGCGACACCGTGACGAGCCGCGTCTTGGGCGTCAGCAACGGGACGAGGTCTTCGAGCCGCAGCGCGCCGGACAGGTTACGCCACACTTTCACGGTGGCCGGGCACGCCGGCTGGAGCCACGGCGTCGCGCCCGCCGGGAAGTCGAGATCGTTGACAACAACCTCGTCGCCCTTCTTCAGCTTCAGCGCCAGCGCCGCAAGGTTGTACGCCTCTGATGCGCACGAGCAGATGCCGATTTCCGCCGGCGTGAGGCCGTAGAACTCGGCCGTGAGCGCCTTCACCGCCTCCCACTGGGCCGCGTGGGCCTTGCGGCCGTCCATGCCGAGCTGCTTGTCAGCGAAGTACTGTTGAAGTGCTTCGCCCACGGCAAGCGGGGGGATGCCCTCCGCGGCCGAGTTCAGGTACGTCTTGCCTTCGAGCGACGGGAAGTCGCGCTTGCGGGTCTTGGTGGACAGCATGGCCCGGCCTCGTGGGAATGAGGCTGTTGTAGTGGCAAAAAGTAGTAGGCACACTCCGTGTGCCGTCGCTTATCATCCGCGTACCGCGACGGCACACGGGGTGTGCCCTACTACTTTGGGAGTCGTCATGCACACGCGCCGCACCTTCCTCGGCTCCGCGGGGGCGTCGCTGCTGGCCCCGCACCTGTACGCGGCCGGGCCCGCGAAGAAGAAGCTCGCCGTCGTGACGACGCTGTGGGCCGACCGCAGTCACGCGTGGCACATGGCCGAGCGGTTCCTCCACGGGTACCCGGTGGACGGGAAGTGGCACACGCCGCCCGTCGAGGTCGTGTCCGCGTTCGTCGATCAGAAGCCGGAAGGCGACCTGAGCGCCGGCCGCGCGAAGGAGTTCGGGTTCAAGATTTATCCCACCATCGACGTGGCGCTCTGCCGCGGCGGGAAGACGCTCGCCGTGGACGCGGTGCTGCTGATCGGCGAGCACGGCAAGTACGACCGCAACGAGTTCAACCAGATCAAGTACCCGCGGTTCGAGTTCTTCAAGCAGATCACCGACATGTTCGCGCGCGACGGCCGCGCCGCGCCGGTCTTCAACGACAAGCACCTCTCGTACGACTTCACCCTCGCAAAGAAGATGGTGGACCTGTCGAAGACCCTGAAGTTCCCGTTCCTCGCGGGGTCGAGCCTGCCGGTGACGTGGCGCATGCCGGACCTCGACATGCCGCACGGTGCAGAAGTGGAAGAGGTGATGTGCGTCGCGTTCGGCGGGCAGGACGTGTACGACTTCCACGCCCACGAAACGATTCAGTGCATGGCCGAGCGGCGCAAGGGTGGCGAAACCGGGGTGGTCGCGGTACAGGGCTTCAGGGGCGCGAACGTGTGGAAGTTGCTGGACGAAAAGGGCACCGCGGAACTGTTCGCGGTGTGCCTCGCGCGCAGCCAAACGCTCGCGCAACCGACCGCGACCAGCCACCGCTACCCGACTCTCGCGCAGATGAAGGAGTGGGTGAAGGAGCCGATCGCACACCGCGTCGAGTACAAGGACGGGCTGAGGTCCACGATGTTGCTGCTCAACGGGCTGGTCAAAGACTTCAACTTCGCGGCCCGCATCAAGGGGCAGAAGGAACCGCTGTCCGTGCTGTTCCACTTGCCGCCGACGCCGAACGTAACGTACTCCGCGGCGCTCATGTCGAAGGCCGAAGAGATGTTCGTCACCGGCAACGCGCCGTACCCGGTCGAGCGCACGTTGCTCACGAGCGGCATCAACGAGGCCGGGCTGAAGTCGCTGGCCGGGGGCGAAAAGCGCCTCGAAACCCCGCACCTCGCGGTGAAGTACGACCCGCCGGCGCGGTCGCAGTACTGGCGCAAGTGACGCGCCGTGCGCCGGCGTGATAGAATCGACTGCGCACCACCGGGGGCGAACCGATGTGGATCACGAACACTCCTTACGAACACGCGCCGCCGGAGTTGCGGGCGATTTACGAGTCGATTTACGCGCTGTACCCCGCGGAGTACGGCCCGCCGGTGCCCGCGGTCACGCGGCCCGACGGCACCTCCGACGGCGTGACCGCGGCGCACAGCCTCGTGCCCGAGGCCATGCGCCACATGCTCGCCGGCCTCGCGATGATGATGCAACCGCACTTGCCGCTCACGCGCCGGCAGCACGAGATGATCGCCTCGGTCGTGTCCGCTCAGAACGCGTGCTTCTACTGAACGGAGAGCCACATCGAGTTCCTACGCCGGGCCTGTCTCGACGACCAACTCGCCGCCGCGTTGCGGTCGGACCACACGAAGGCGAACGTCTCCCCCGCGGACCGGGCCATGCTCGACTTCGCGGTGAAGATGACGCGCGCCCCGTGGACGCACACGCGGGCGGACGTGGACAAGCTCCGGGCCGCCGGGTTCGACGACACCGGCGTGCTGCAAATCACAATGATCGCCGCGTACTTCAATTACATCAACCGCATCGCCGACGCGCTCGGCGTCGGGAAAGACTGAGCCGATGACGACCGAGGACGACTTCAACCGCGCGCTCGACGCGAACCCCGCCGACTGGCAGACGCGGCTGGTGTTCGCCGACTGGCTCGACGAGCGCGCCGACCCGCGCGCCGCCGGCTACCGCGCGCTTGGCGCGGCGCGCCTGTATCCGCTGCTCGCGAACGGGAACTATGCCACATCGTGGTACTTCCACAGCGGGCAGAACGGCGTGATGGAGTCGCACGGCACCATCGCGAAGCTGGTCAACATGCTCCCCGAGGACTGGATTCAGGCGGTGAAGGCCGGCGCATACAACCGCTCCAACAACGACCTGTGGGTCGGGTACACGACGGTGCGGAGCGAGGCCGAGGACGCGGTCGCACGCGCATTCGCCACGCTCCCGCCCGCGCGCCGCGCCGAACTGCTCGCCGCGCCTCCCGTGCCCCTTCCACCGAAGCGCCGAGCGCGGAGGCGCAAGACATGACGACGGAAGCCGACTTCAACCGCGCGCTCGACGCGAACCCGGACGACTGGCAGACGCGGCTGGTGTTCGCCGACTGGCTCGACGAGCGCGCCGACCCGCGCGCCGCGGGCTACCGCGCGCTCGGCGCGAACCGCCTGCGCCCGCTGCAAGACCTGCGCCCGCGCGTCACGGCCAACTGGTACTTCCACACCGGCGGTGCGGGCGTGCTCACTCACCACCCCACCATAGCGACCGTGGTGAACATGATCCCGCTCGAATGGGCCAAGGCCGTGGACCCGAAGTACGACACGCGCGGCGACGCGCTGTGGGTCGGGTACTCACTCGATCGCCGCGTAGTCGAAGATGCGCTGGCCGCGGCGTTCGCGAAGCTGCCGCCGGAGCGCCGGGCCGAGGTGCTCGCCGGAATCGGGTTCCCCGAAGTGCCGCCCGCCGAGGAACCCCCGTCGCCGACGCGCGTTCCGCGCCGCCCGCGCCGGAAGCGGCCGTGACGCGCGCTCCGCGCTGGACTTCGCGCCCCGGTCGCGGGTACTCTATACGAACAGGATGAAAGCCTGTCAGACCCAGAGGCCCGCCGTGTTCCGCGTCCTCGGCAACCCCAAGCGCACTTGCGCCGGCGTCTCGCGCCGCGACCTGCTCGCCGCGGGCGGGTTCGGGCTGCTCGGCGGCTTCACCGCGGCCCGTGCGCCGCGCACGCCGCCCAAAGCGAAATCGGTCATCTGCCTGTTCCTATTCGGCGGCTGGAGCCAGCTCGAAACGTTCGACATGAAGCCGGGCGCGCCGGCCGAGGTTCGCGGGCCGTACAAGCCGGTCGCGTCCGCCCTGCCGGGCTACCCGGTGTGCGAACTCTTGCCGCGCCTCGCGACCCGCATGGACAAGGTCGCGGTCGTGCGCTCGGTCCACAGCGACGACGCCAACCACAACACCAGCCACGTCCTCACCGGTCGGCACGCGACCATCGGCGGCACCGCGGTGAAGGGCATCAACCCCGGTATCCCGCACGACTGGCCGTTCTTCATGTCGGCGCTGGAGCACGTCCGCGACCGCGCGGGCGACCTGCCGGGCGGCGCGATCCCGAACAACGTGTGCGTGCCCAACCGCTTGGGGCTGCTCGAAGGGTACACCCGCACCGGGCCGTACGGCGGGTTCCTCGGCGCGAAGTTCGACCCCGTGTGTACGCGCGTCGGCAACAACGGCGAACTGCTGTTCAACCTCAACGGGGTGCGGGCCGCCACGCTCCGCTACGCGCCGCCGGGTGCGGACCTCTCCGCGAGCGTTACCCTCGACCAACTGTCCACGCGCGCCAGCCTCGTGCAACAACTCGACGCCATCCGCGGCTCGCTGATGGCCTCGCCCGCGCTCGACGGGTTCGACGATTCGCACAAGCGGGCCCTCGGGGTCATCACCTCGGAGCGCTTTCGGAAGGCACTCGACCTGTCGGCCGAACCGATGAAACTGCGAGACGCCTACGGCTGGAACCTGTTCGGTCAGAGCGTGCTGCTGTCGCGCCGACTGGTCGAAGCCGGCGTGCCGCTTGTCACCGCGATGTGGGACTGCACGAAGGAAGGCCCGGACATCGCGACGCTCGGCTGGGACACGCACTGGGACCACTTCAAGGCCTGCGAAGGGTGGCTGCTGCCGGGCCTCGACCGCGCGCTCTCCGCGCTACTCGATGACCTCGGCGCGCGCGGCCTGCTGGACGAAACGCTCGTGGTGTGCCTGAGCGAGATGGGCCGCACGCCTCAGGTGAACGGCCGGGCCGGTCGCGACCACTGGGTCGGCTCGCACTGCGCGCTGTTCGCCGGCGCGGGCGTGAAGCCGGGAGTCGTCCACGGCCGCAGCGACAAGATCGCGGCGTACGTGACCGACGCGCCGGTGTCGCCGCGGGACGTGCTCGCGACCGTGTACCACCTGTGCGGCGTCGCCTCGGACACGACGATCCGCGACCGCCTCAACCGCCCACACATGCTGTACGGCGACGGCACGCCGATCAAGGCGGTATTGGCGTAGAGCCGTAGCAGGCGCAACCTGCCGGGCGGCGCTGCTGAACAACTTGTAGGCGTTCGCTCGAAGGCGAATAAGTTCAGTAGCCGTGCCGCCCGGCAGGCGGCCCCCACCCAGAGGCACTCGTGCTTCGCCTCACCGGATCACCGACGAAACTGTGCGACGGCCTGACGCGGCGCGACCTGCTGCACGTCGGCGGGCTGGGCGCGTTCGGCCTCACGCTCCCGACCTTCTTGAAGCTGCAAGCGAGCGCAGCGCCAACGAAGCGCGCGAACGACAGTGCTTTCGGCCGCGCGAAGGCGTGCATCCTACTGTTCCCTTACGGCTCGCCCCCGCAGCACGAGACCTTCGACCCCAAGCCCGATGCTCCCGCGGAGATACAGGGCGAGCTGAAGTCGATTCCGAGCGTTCTGCCCGGCGTGCGCGTGTGCGAACTGCTACCGCGGATCGCCAAGATCATGGACCGCGTGACGGTGGTGCGCTCCGTCACGCACCCGTACCCGGATCACGGGGTCGCCTACGCGGTCAGCGGCATCCCCACGTACACGCCGGCGCTCGAAACCGCGCCGCGCGACGGCCGGCACTGGCCGTTCATCGGGTCCGTCGTCGATTACCTCGAAACGAAGCGCACCGGCGACCCGGTACCGGCGGTGCCGCGCAACGTCGGGTTGCCGTGGCTCCTGAACGCGCGCACGGACATGCCGAGCGTGAGCGCCGGGCCGTACGCCGCGTTCTTGGGGCAGGGCTTCGACCCGGTGTGGGCGAGCTACGAGGGCGAGGGGAAGAAACTCGCACCCAAGTACACCGACGGACAAGCGAAGGAGTTCATGGACCCGTTCGCGGCGTGCGGACTCGACGGGCAATTCAAGCTGTCGAGCACCGGCGAGCTACCGCCCGACGTGCCGCGCGCGCGATTGGATGACCGCCGCTCGTTGCTCCAGCAGTTCGACGCGGCCCGCGCACGCGGCGCGCCTAGAGCGGCCGTGAAGCCCGGCTTTGCGGGCGACAGGTCGCGAGTCCCGGCGGCGCACGACAAGTTTCGCCAGATGGCGTATTCCGTCCTCACGACCAACAGGATGCGCGAGGCACTCGACGTGAGCCGCGAACCGCTGGCCGTGCGCGAGCGCTACGGCGCGACGCTGTTCGGTCAGTCGTGCCTGTGTGCGCGGCGGCTGGTCGAAGCCGGGAGCAAGTTCGTCACGGTGTTCTGGGACGGGTTCGGCCAGTTCTCCGGGTGCGCATGGGACACGCACGCCAACCACTACCCGCGGCTCAAAGAGTACCTGCTGCCGGGCTTCGACCGCGCGTTCCCGGCGCTGCTGCTCGACCTCGAATCGCGCGGTCTGTTAGACGAAACGCTCGTGATCTGGATGAGCGAACACGGGCGCACGCCGAAGATCGACCCGAAGCCGAAGGGCGCGGGCCGGCACCACTGGTCGAAGGTGTACTCGGTGGCGATGGCCGGTGGCGGAATCGCGCGCGGGAAGATCGTCGGCAGTTCCGATAGACTCGGCGGCGAAGTGCGCGACGTCCCGGTATCCCCGAAAGACATCCTCGCGACCGCGTTCCACGCGCTGGGCATCGACGTTCACACCACCGTGCCCGACGCGCAGGGCAAACCCGCCCACATCGCCGGCGACGGCAAGGTGCGGCCGGAAGTGTTTTCGTAGGACAGGCCTGCCGGCCTGTCATTGCTTCGACAGGCCGGGAGGCCTGTCCTACATCAGAGCCACCCATGCTCCCTCTCCTTCTCCTCTCGCTCGCCCCGGCCGGGGAACCGCCTGCGTTCCCGGTGAAGCCCACCGAAGTGCGCAAGATGTTCGCGGACGGCAAACACAACGCGTTCACCGCGTTCGTGAAGTTCAAGGGCACGTACCTGCTCGCGTTTCGCACCGCGAAGGAACACAACTCCGCCGACGGCGACATCGTCGTGCTAAAGTCGGCCGACGCAAAGGAGTGGACCGAGGCGCTGAAACTCGACATCGACAAGCGCGACGATCGCGATCCGCAATTGCTGGTCGTCGCTGACAAGCTCATCATGTACGTCGCGTCGATGAAAGGACCGGACCTCACCACCTACGCGGTAACGACCGAAGACGGTAAGACGTGGAGCAAGCCGAAGGCTGTGTACGAGGAGAAATACATCGTCTGGAAGCCCATTCAGTACGGGAAGCTCTACTACTCTGGTGCGCACAAGAAGGACGAGGTGAGCGGCGGGAAAGGTCGCGAGGTTCACTTCATCAAGTCGAGCGACGGCATTGCGTGGGAGAAGGTGTCCACGATCCGCGCCGGGAACTGGGAGAGCGAGACGACGCTGCACTTCGAGAAGGACGGCACCTGCTTCGCGTTCCTGCGCCAGAAGTACGGTAGCCCGCAGGCGCAGATTCTGGAAGCGAAGGCCCCCTACAAGGAGTGGAAGAACCGGCCGACCGACGTGACGCACTTCTCCGGGCACAGCGTTCGCACTTACGGCGACGTGACGTACCTGTTCAGTCGCGACCGCAACGGCCCGCCCGACAACCGCTACGGGCAGGTGATCTACACCTTCGCCGACGGCAAGCTCGCGCCATACAGCCGATTCCCGGCGGGTGGAGACTGCGCCTACGCCGAGGCCGTGCGCGACGGCGACAACATGCTCGTCAGCTACTACTCGACGCATGAGAAGCAGACCAACATCTACCTCGCGGTCGTGCCGCTCAAGAAGTGACGGAGCCCGCCATGTCTCGGTTCCTTCTCGGGCTCACCCTGTTCCTCGCTACGGCCGTCGCGAGCGCGGCCGAGGTGCGCTCGCACCCGCCGCTGCGCCAGACGCCGAAGAACAAGGGACCGTTCCCGGTCGCCGCGCTGACGCTCGATACGGCGCGGGTCGTTCACCCCACGGAGGGCGACGATAAGAAAGCCGGTACGCTCGCCGCTCCGTGGAGGACGATCAAGCACGCGCTCACCCAGCTCAAACCCGGTCAGACGCTCTACCTGCACGAGGGCACCTACTACGAGAACGTGTACGTCGCGCTCGCGGGCCGGCCCGGTGCGCCAATCACCATACGGTCCGTGCCGGGCGAACTCGCGGTCATCGACGGCGGCCTGCGTGAGTTCTTCGACGCGCCGCAAGACGCATGGGAACCGGAGCCGAACGGCAGGCCCGGCGAGTACCGCTCGAAGAAGGCGTACCCGAACCGGCGCGACGTACTCGGCTCGTTCGGCGATTCGATGATCGGCCTGCAGACCTACCACCACGCCAGGGACCTGCGCGCGACCAACGAGCTCTTCGACTGGGAGAACTGGGATAAAATCGACCAGTGCGACCTGAAGCCGGTGTATCTGGGGCCGGGTGTGTGGTACGACCGCGAGACCGGCCGCGTTCACATTCGCCTCGCGCGCACCAACTTGCCGAAGCCGGTGCCGAACTACACCGGCGAGACTGACCCGCGCAAGCTCCCGCTCGTACTCGCGCCGTTCAACTCCGTGCCACTGCACCTCGACGGCGCGAAGCACGTTCGCATTGCCGATGTGATGATCCGCGGCGCGGGCTACACCGCGATCCAGCTCGACCACGCGCAGCACGTCGAGTTCGACAACGTGACGGTGTGGTGCGGGACCTACGGCGTCCGCGCCGGCTCCACCGGGCCGCTGAAGCTCTCGGCGTGTCGCTTCTACGGCAACGTCGCCCCGTGGACGTTCCGCACCGACGGCAGCAAGCGCGACTACCCCGGCCGACCGCACCGCAACCTGTCGCGTATGAACACGCACGCGCTGATCGAGATCGACTCCGGCCGCGAGTCGGGCGTGTACGCGACCCCGCAGAACGACAACTGGGAGATCGAGTACTGCGAGTTCACCGACGCGCACGACGGCGTGTACCTCGGCGGCATCAACGTGAAGTTCCACCACAATCTGCTCGACGGCCTGCAAGACGACGGCATCTACCTCAGCCCGATGTACGCGCGGCACCGGCTCGACAAGAAGGACGCGGAGATTCACCTTTACCAGAACCGGTTCGGCACGATGTTGACGGCGCTGGCGTTCGGCGGCACGGAACCACTCGCGCCGGACAAGGTGTTCGTCTACCGCAACGTGTTCGACCTGCGCGGCGCGCTCCAAATCGGACGCCCGACCGCGCGGCGCGCGGAGCCGGGCCTCGCCACCGGGAAGGTGATCGGCGATCACGGCTCCCCCCCGTGGTCCGCGATGAACATCTACCACAACACCTTCGTCACGGCCGGCGGCTCGCGCGACGCGGCAATGGCGACGTTCGCCGCGTCGAAAGTGGCGCAGCAGCGGCGCGTCTTCAACAACGTGTTTCTCCACGGCGACCGGCTCCCCGCGTTCGCGCCGCCTGACCCGGCCGCGAACTGCGCGGCCGACGGCAACGTGTACTGGGCACCGAACACGCCGGAGAAAACCGCCGCGGCGTTCTTCGACAAGTTCCGCAAGTCGGACGCCTTTCCCGCGAGTCAGAAGCTCTACGCGGCCGGTTCGACGACGAACTGCCGCGTCGCCGATCCGCGACTCGACAAGGAACTGCGCGTCGAGAAGGGCAGCCCGCTCATCGACGCCGGAATCGCGCTTCCCGCGGAATGGCCCGACCCGCTGCGCAAGGCCGACAAGGGCACGCCCGACATCGGCGCGCTGCCGCAGGGCGGACGGCTCGACGTCGGCCGGGCCAATCGACTGGGGCGCGACTGGTGAACGACGCACCTCTTCCCGCGCTCTCGCGCCGCCAGCGGTACGGCGTGCTACTGGCCGCGTTCCTCGCGTGGATGTTCGCGGGCCTCGAAATCTCGCTGTTCGTCCTCGTCCACCGGCAGATGACGCTCGAACTGCTCGGCGCGGGCACGCCCGAAAAGGACGTGACGCGGTGGTTCACGTGGTTCCAAGCGGCGTTCTTGTTCGGGGCCGCGGCCGGCGGCTGGCTGTTCGGGTTCCTCGGCGACAAGATCGGCCGCTCCCGTGCGCTCGGCGCGGGCGTGCTGTGCTACTCGGTCGGCGCGCTCGCGTGCTTCTTCGTGCGCGCGCCGGAACTGATGCTCGCAGTGCGGTTCCTCGCGTGCCTCGGCGTGGGCGGGGTGTGGCCGAACGCGGTGGCGCTGGTCGCCGAAGCGTGGCCCAACGCCTCGCGCCCGTTCCTCGCCGGGTTGCTCGGGGCGTCGGCCAACGTCGGGTTCGTGCTGCTCGGCGTGGTCGGCTACCTGTGGCCGGTCGAGGCCGATTCGTGGCGCTGGACGTTCCTCGTGGCCGCGTCGCCGGCGCTGATCGGCGTGCTGATCCTCGCGCTGGTGCCGGAGTCGCCGCGCTGGGTCACGAGCCGCGCGGCGAAGGTTGAAGGGGAGCGGGCGAGTTCACCCTTACGCGCGGTGCTGACCCCGCCGCTTCTGTCGCGCACGGTGCTGGGCGTGATGCTCGGCGCGATCCCGGTCGTCGGCTCCGCGGCCAACGCCAACTGGCTCGTCCCGTGGACCGATCACGCGCAGCAGGAGCGCGCGAAGGCGAGCGGGGCGGAGCTGAAGAAGCCGGACCCGCGGGGCAAGGCCGTCACGCAGATGACGCGCTCCGGCGGGGCGGTGTTCGGCAGCTTGCTCGGCGGCGTGCTGGCGAGCGCACTGGGCCGCCGGTTCAGCTTCTTCCTCATCAGCCTCGGCGCGCTCGCGGCCAGCACGTACATCTTCGCGCAGCTCGACCCGCTGCACCCGCAGTTCCAACTGTTCGCGTTCGCGCTGGGGTTCGTCGGCATCACCTACTTCGGCTGGCTCCCGCTGTTCCTGCCGGAACTGTTCCCCACGCGCGTGCGCTCGACCGGCACGGGCATCTCGTTCAACACGGGGCGGGTCGTCGCTGCTATCGTGGTGCTGTCGGCCGGGTTCCTGCTCGACGCATTCGCCGGCGATTACTCGCAAGTGGGCCTGTGGAGCGGCATGATTTACGCTGTGGGAATGCTGGTGATCTGGTTCGTGCCGCGCAAGACCGGCGGCAAGTTGGAGGATTGACGTGGAACGTGTGGGCGTAATCGGTCTGGGCCTGATGGGGAGCGCGCTGGCGGAGCGGTTCCGCGCAGGCGGGTTTCGCGTCGTCGGCTACGACCCGGACGCCGGGTGCCGCGCGCGGCTCGCACCGCTCGGCGGGGAGCCGGTCGCGACGGTGCGCGAGGTGTTCACCGGGGCGCGCACCGTCGTACTCAGTCTGCCGAATAGTGAGGTCGTGCGCGCGGTGGTGGAAGGGGCCGGCGAACTGGTGCGCGGCGCGACGGTCATCGACACGACGACCGGCGAACCGGACGCGACCGAGGACGTGGCCCGGTACCTCGCGGGGGCCGGGTGCGACTACCTCGACGCGACACTGACCGGGTCGAGCGAGCGCGCGCGCGCGGGCGAACTGGTCGTTACCGCCGGCGGGCCGGGCGAGGTGTTCGCGCGGGCCGAGCCGCTGTTTCGTCTGTTCGCATCACGGTGGTTCCACGTCGGGCCGTGGGGTAGCGGCGCGCGCACCAAACTCGTCGTGAACCTCGTGCTGGGCCTGAACCGCGCGGCACTCGCGGAGGGGCTGGCGCTCGCGCGGTGCTGCGGGCTCGACCTCGCCGCGGTCCTCGAAATCCTCCAAAGCGGCGCGGCGTACTCGCGCGCGATGGACGCGAAGGGCCGCAAGATGATCGACGGCGACTTCACCCCGCAGGCGAAGCTCGACCAGCACCTCAAAGACGTACGCCTGATCCGCAGCGAGGGCGACAAAACGGGCGCGTCACTGCCGCTGACGACGGTTCACGAGGCGCTGCTCGCGGAACTCGCGGGGCAGGGGTTCGGGGACTGGGACAACAGCGCCGTGATTCGCGCGTTCGACGGCAAGGGTCGGGCGATGCCCTATCGCGCCCTCGGCCGCACCGGGCTAAAAGTGTCTGCGGTCGCGTTCGGGGCCGGGCCGGTGTCGGGCCTCATGACCGGCACCGACTTCGCCGCGCAACTCGCGACCGTTCGGCGCGCGCTCGAGCGCGGCATCAACTGGTTCGACACCGCGCCCGGGTACGGGAGCGGCGAATCAGAAGCGAATCTCGGGCGCGTGCTGGCGGAACTTTCGGCGGGCCAGACCGTACGGGTCGCCACGAAGGTGCGGGTCCCGGTGGCGGCGCTCGACGATCCCGACGCCTTAATTCGACAGTCGGTCGAAGAGAGCCTGACGCGGTTGCGCGTGCCGCGCGTCGCGCTGCTCCAACTCCACAACGGCATCACCCGCGGGCGCGACGACGAACCTGCCGCGATCACCCCGCGCGACGCGCTGCGCGTTGCCGAGGCGATGGCGAAGGTGTGCGCCGCGGGGCTGGTGGCGCACATCGGCTTGACCGGAACCGGGCACGCGGACGCGCTACGAGAGGTCGTGCGCTCGGGCGCGTTCGACACGGTGCAGGTGCCGTTCAACGTGCTGAACCCCAGCGCCGGCGGCGCGCCGGTCGAGGGCGAAACCGACTACGGGAACATCATCGCGGAGTGCGCGGCCCATCAGATGGGCGTGTTCGCGATCCGCGTGTTCGCCGGCGGCGCGCTGCTCGACCAACCCCCCAGCGCACACACGCTGAAGACCCCGTACTTCCCGCTGGCGCTGTACGAGCGCGACGCGGCCCGCGCCCGCGTCTTGCGCGAGCGCGTCGCCGGTCGCCTCACGCCGACCGAACTCGCGGTGCGGTTCGTGTTGGCGCACGCGGCAGTCTCGTCCGCGATCATCGGTTTCGGTTCGCCCGCGCACGTCGACGAGGTCGCCCGCGTGCGGCTCGACGAACTGCTCCCGGCGGACGTGCTTTAGCGAGCCGCGCCCGCACGGGAGCGCGTAACGTTGCCCGCTCCCGTGCGGGCGCGGCTCGCCAAGATGTGATCAGCCTCATGCAGAAACTCCCGTCACCTAATGTCGAGGTCGAGCTGCTGGTGTGGCTTTTGGCCGCGCTCGCGCCGATGAACCGCACGCGGGTGAAGCAACTCCTTCGCTCCGGGCGCGTGACCGTGAACGGCGCGTCGGTCACGCGACACGATCACCCGCTGCGCCCCGGCGACGCGGTGGCCGTCGCGCGCGATGCACCCGTCGTCGCGCCCGCGGGCCTCGCCATCGTGTACGAGGACGCGCACCTCATCGCCATCGACAAGCCGGCCGGGTTGCTCACGGTGGCGACCGAAACCGAGAAGGTCGCCACCGCGTTCGTGCTGCTGAGCGAGTACCTCGTGTCGCGTAACGCCGGGCGGCCGTTCGTCGTGCACCGCCTCGACCGCGACACCTCCGGCCTGCTCCTCTTCGCGCGCACCGCGGACGTGCGCGACGAACTTCAAGTGAACTGGGAGCAAGTCACGAAGACCTACCTCGCGGTGGTGGAGGGCGCGCCGCCCGCGGCCGAGGGCGTGATCGAGAACTACCTAACCGAAGGGCGCGACCTGCGCGTGCGCGCGAGCCGTCACCCCGGCCCGGACGCCAAGCGCGCCGTTTCGCGGTACAAAGTGCGCGCGGCACACGACAACTACTCGCTCGTCGAAGTGACGTTGGAAACGGGGCGCAAGCACCAGATTCGCGTTCACATGGCGGGCCTCGGCTGCCCGGTCGCGGGCGACAAGCTCTACGGAGCAACCACCGACCCCGCCCGCCGCCTGTGCCTGCACGCAGGGCGCTTAAGCTTCACCCACCCCGCCAGCGGCGCGCCCGTGGAACTGGCGGTAACGCCACCGAAGGAGATGGCGCGCGTTGTGGATTCAACCCGCGCGTGACACTTGCGCTGAGGCAGGGTACAGTCGTGAGGGAACGTCGACGAAACTAGCAATCAGTGGTCATCGCGGTCGTATTAATTGTGGATACTGCGTGCCATGTTCCTGTGGGATGAAGGAAGGGCGACCTGTGACGAACGATCACTTTGATGTACCTGACGGCTTGGCTGAGATTAAGGACCAGATGGTGGCTGTTGTTACTGATCCGCAGGTAGGGAATCCTGTCTATCTCCTCCTCGCATATGGGAAGGGTAGGTCGGACCCGTCCCACAGACTCCGGAGGAGGTCCGGGTCGCACTTC
>Ga0194132_10008294_pt1 | contig 14943 bp, 14 predicted proteins | sample TA2KigOf80mmetaG_FD_148612 | JGI IMG/M metagenome (GOLD analysis project Ga0194132, IMG submission 148612) | Freshwater microbial communities from Lake Tanganyika, Tanzania - TA2015054 Kigoma Offshore 80m | ecosystem: Environmental > Aquatic > Freshwater > Lake | place: Tanzania: Lake... | reverse complement strand
TTGAGCTGTTTGTCGGCGCCGCGGTGCTCGCCAACAACCTCCTCCGCATTGCCCAACTCTTGCACGCCAAACACAAACCGCCACACCCTGTCGCCGCCTAATCTCCCGTCTTGAAACCTTCCTTCCTCCCTACTGTGCCCACGTGTCTGCGGGCAACGCCGTCTGCCTGCTGGTTTCCCTTTGCTCTAGATTCTTCCACACTCCCACCCTGATAATCGCAACTTGCCGAGGCTCCCCCCAGCCTCCCAGTGCCACTTTCAACCGTTTCGCGACAGAAACTAGTTAGGGCCAAGGTCGCCGGCCGGATTCCCTCTCGCTAAAGTCTGAACTTTGTCGCGAGACTCCCAAGGCCAGGCCAGACCTTATTTCCGTTCTGGAAGACGTCGTGGATCGCAGCTTGGTGGCTTTTTGGAACTTTGCTACAGAAACGAACTGGACAAATGGGGATAGGCTGGCGAGACCGGGCGAGAAAGACGGCTGGCTCACCCGTTGAGTAGAACCCACGGAGCTTCAGGACTCAGCAGTTGGAATCCGAAGTAGCGGACATTCTTTCGCACGTCATAGCGAAACCAGCGAACGTCGACCAGGAAAACACTGCCCTTCGGGCCCCAAGAGTCTCAAATTCTCTCCTTTCTTGATGTCTTTCGAGAAGACAAGGCATCCACCCCCCGTACTGACGTCGACACTTTCCGCGTACTCTTCGAAGACGAACCCATTTTCGTCCCTTCCACTGACCTTGAATCGAATTCGAAGAGGGATTCTCTTGGACGGTTTTGTGTTCCCCAGCCTGTTTTTCCCTGACGAACCCGCCAACAACTTCAGCACCATCGGACACTTCCTTTCCGCGAGAAACGCTGCCGATTACGGATGTATTGTGCGGTCCAGCCCCTCGCGCTGGGCGGGCACAAATGCAACCGCCGGGCAAAAACCCTTCTTCGAACAGCAGCCGCATTCGCCAGCGCTGCAGAGAAGCCTCTGAAGTGCACTTCTGTTTCCAGAACCCAGCATCCGAAGCCTGCGCTATCCCGAAGCCTTTCCAGCTCTCATCTTGCACAGCACAGACTCCATGTCGGAGCGAACCATCCGGTACGGCAGCCACTCCTTCATCTGCCGGCCTCCAAGCTTCTCATAGAACTCGATGGCCGGGCGGTTCCAGTCGAGTACCTGCCACTCCATTCGGCCACAACCGCGTCGATGCGCCTCCTCGACGCAATAGAGAAAGAGCTGGTAGCCAGCCCCCTGCCCGCGATGCCTCTCCAAGACAAACAGATCTTCCAGATACAACGTGGGCAGAGCCAGAAACGATGAGTAGGTGAACAGAATGATGGCGTAACCAACGACACTCCCTCCGGCCTCAGCCAACACCACTTCCACGCGAGGTCGCTCGCCGAAGGCATCAGCCACTAGGCGCTGCCGGGCCTCGGCGCCAGGACGGTTCAGTTTCTCGTAGTCAGCGAGGGCATCGACGAGCGATAGCCATGCGTCGGCGTCGCGCACCGTTGCCCGACGGACTTGTATTGGAGCGTTCACGATTTTCCTCCTAGGTTCGCTGAGACCCTAAAGTATACTCTTCGGGGTAGAGCCACGAGCTGGCGCGGTTCTCTGCATTTTACATCTTCCAGCCCAACCCGCGTCATGCCGTCTGCCCGTTTCGAAGCCTGCCTGCTGGAAAAAAAGACTCTGATCGACACATGGCTTGAACGTCTGATGCCAGGCCCAGAGGAAGAGCCCGCCATTCTCCACCAATCGATGCGCTACAGCGTTTTTGCGGGCGGCAAGCGCCTTCGGCCCGTTCTGGCGCTGGCCGCCTACGAGATTTGCGGGGGGCGCGGAGAGGCGATTTATCCCGTCGCCTGCGGCCTGGAGCTGATGCACACCTACTCGCTGATTCATGACGATCTGCCTTGCATGGACGACGACGACTTGCGCCGCGGCCAGCCCACGAATCACAAGGTTTATGGAGAAGCCATGGCGGTGCTCGCTGGCGACGCCCTGTTGACACTGGCTTTCGAATGCTTCTTGGGCCGCGGCACGGATGGATCTGTCTCGCAAGAAACTTTGGGCCTCTTGGCTCGTCGGATTGCAAGCGCAGCCGGGTCGGTCGGTTTGGTGGGAGGACAGGCGATGGACGTCAACCGATTCTCCCAGGATCGCCGTCTGGAAACACTGGTGTCGACCTGCCGGCTGAAAACTGGCCGTTTGATCCAAGTCGCGCTCGAATGCGGCGCCATCATCGCCGGGGCCGGAGATGAGGTCTTGAACGTTTTCTCCCGTTACGGCCGAGCGTTAGGCTTGGCTTTTCAGATCACCGATGACATTTTGAACGTCATGGGCGACGCCAAAACCATGGGCAAGGCAGTCCACTCGGACGCGTCTCTTGACAAAGTCACCTTTCCGGAACTCTTGGGTGTCGATCGAGCTCGCAGCTACGCCCGCCAGCAGGTAGACGAAACCAAGAGTGCTCTCTCTCCGCTGGGCGGCGCCGCCTGGTTCCTTACCGAGCTTGCCGGCCAGCTTCTCGAACGGCAAGCCTGACCCGGCTTGTCGCAGTTTCGCCAGAGAAGGGCGCCGCTGTTCTTGCCATCCCGTCTGAAGTCGTGCTAGTTTCCACCCGAACTCTCTAACCTCAATTGGCAATCGGAGGCTGGGGATGAACCCTGATCTCACGAAAGAAGTTTTCTTGCAGGGGCTGGATTATCTTCACAAGAGCCGGATTCCTGAGGCCGCCAATGCCTTCCGGCGTGCCTTCAAGATGGATCCTGATAATCCCAGGCATCTCTCATACTACGGCCTCATCTTGGCTCTGGCTGGAGAGAACCTTCAGGATGCGATCAACTTTTGCCGCGGCGCGATTGTCCGTGCTGCTTACGAACCCGAGTTCTACGTGAATCTCAGCAAGGTTTACACGAAGGCCGGGCAACGGAAGAAGGCCTTGGAGGCTTTGGTTGAGGGGATGAACTTCGACAAGGGCAATGCCTTGCTGCGCATGGAACTGAAGCGCCTGGGGACCCGCCGCAGGCCCACCCTTTCATTCCTGTCTCGAGACCACATCTTGAACCGGTCTCTGGGAATGCTTACCTACCGGATGAAGAAGGCAAGTCCGTCAAAAAAGATTCACTGAATGCCACCGCAAACCGCGGGGACCCGCTGAGGTGCCTGGCTGTTCTTTGCGGGCAGTCGGGCTACTCGCCAGCGCCGCCACGGCCTTCGATCTTGCAGCGCAGCATCTCCTCCACCAGCCGCGGGACCAAGCCCTCTACAGATCCGCCCAGGGTAAACACCTCTCGAACCAACCTCGAGCTCAGAAAGCTGTATGCCTCTGAGGGCATCATGAAAACGGTTTCAATGCCGGGCGCGAGCCTTCGATTCATCAGAGCCATCTGCAATTCATACTCATAGTCTGAGACGGCCCGAATACCACGCACAATCACTTGCGCATTCTGTTTCTGTGCGTAGGTCACCAGCAGTCCGTCGAAAGTATCGACGCGCACAGCCAAGCGCTGCTCCGCCAGGATGGCACGAATCATATTCACGCGTTCCTCGGCAGTGAACAGCGGCGCCTTTTCGGAGTTGACCAGAACCGCAACAATCACTTCATCGAACAGCTTGGCACCACGCTGGATGATGTCGAGGTGTCCATTGGTGACCGGATCGAACGAGCCCGGATAAATCGCCACTGTTTTGCGCATACGTTCTCAGGCCTTGAAATGAAAGAGGCTCAACACAGAGTCGCCCTGCCGGAGTTCCCGTCGACGTTCAAGATGACCCACTCGCGTCGCCAACGCTTGAAACTTGGAGTGCTCGGCAACAACCAGCGCTTCGTCATTCAATAACTCACGCTGTTGAAGCTGCTGGAACACGCTGGGATACTGCTCTGCGTCGGCGTACGGAGGATCGACAAAGACTATATCAAACTTCAGGCGCGACCGCTCCAAGCACATCAGTCCGGCGTCTGCCTTCCGGCTCACAACGCGGCTGCGTTCCCGGGCGGTCTCTCCAAGCAGCGCCAGATTTTGCCGGATGGTCTGCACGGCGCCGGGCAGCGCCTCGACGAACACCACCATCGCAGCTCCGCGGCTCAAGGCTTCGATGCCAATGCTGCCACTGCCGGCAAAGCAATCCAGGAAAACCGCGCCTTCGATTCGATCCTGCAGTAAGTTGAACAGTGTTTCCTTAAGACGGTCCGACGTTGGGCGTGTTGCTCTCCCGTCAAGGGTCTTCAGCTTCCGGCTTTTGAATTGTCCTGCGATGACTCGCACCATTCGACACAGGGCCCTGGACGGGATGCTGATTTGTGGAAGCTTCAGACGCTCAAGCCCTCGCTCACGCGACAAGGCCAGCCGGATCTATCCAACGGCCGCGAGGCCATAGCGGCGTTGCCAGTTCGACTTCAAATGCTCCAGCAGATGCTGAAACTCTCTGTCTGAAGGAGGATGCTCCACGTAATTCAGCGCTTCCCCTCGGGCCAACTCCAGAACCTCACGGTCACGAATCAAGTTGGCTGCCCGCAGCGCTGGCAAGCCGGATTGCTTGGTTCCAAAAAACTCTCCCGGCCCCCGGATCTCCAGATCCTTTTCGGCAATCTTGAATCCATTTGTCGTCTCCAGCAGGCACTGAAGCCTTGCCTCCGCGTCATCCGTGAGCTTCTTGCCGTGCATCAACAGGCAGCTCGACTGGCTATTGCCGCGACCGATGCGTCCGCGCAGCTGGTGGAGCTGGGCCAAGCCGAATCGCTCCGCATGTTCGATCATCATGGTGCTGGCGTTCGGCACGTCAACGCCGACTTCGACAACCGTCGTTGCCACGAGAATCTGAAGCTCGTTAGCTGCGAACCGTGCCATCACCTCTTCTTTCTCGACGGACTTGAGACGGCCATGTAGCAACCCCAGCCGCAAGTCGGGAAAGATTTTTCGCGACAGTTGCTCGTAGGTTTCCTGTGCCGCCCTCAGGTCCATCTTTTCAGACTCCTCCACCAGCGGGCACACGACGTAAGCCTGCCGGCCTTGCCGCACCTGGTCACGAATAAACTGATACGCCGAGAGCCGCTCGGTTTCCGACAGATTCCGGGTTGCGATCGGAATCCGGCAGGGCGGCAGCTCGTCGATGACAGACACGTCCAGATCGCCATACAGAGTCATTGCCAGAGTTCTTGGAATGGGCGTTGCCGTCATCACGAGCGTGTGCGGCCAGGCCCCTTTCTTCATCATGTTCAAGCGTTGCATCACACCGAATCGATGTTGCTCGTCGATGATCACCAATCCCAACTTCCGGAACCCGACATCGGCTTCCAACACTGCATGAGTACCGATGAGCAGCTGGATACCCCCACTGGCCAATCGCTCCAGCAGCTCTTGCCGTTCGGCCTTTTTCAATCCGCTCTTGAGCAACGCCACGCGATAGCCGGTGCGCGCAAAGATCCGCTGCGTGTTAAAGAAATGCTGTTCGGCCAGGATCTCTGTCGGGGCAAGGAATCCGGCCTGGCATCCGTTTTCGATCGCCACCGTGGCCGCTTCCAAAGCGACAATCGTCTTGCCGCTGCCTACGTCGCCTTGCAGCAAGCGGTTCATCGGCACTGGACGGCAAAGGTCTTCCACGATTTCCTTCAGCACCCGCTTCTGGGCCGCCGTCGGGTGAAACGGCAGAATCTTCTTCAGCGCCTCGCGGACATGCAAACCCGTCTCAAACGGAATGCCTGGCGCCGAGCGTTGTTTGCGTCGCTTTAGCGCCATCCCCACTTCCAAAAAGAAAAACTCTTCGAAAATCAACCGCCTCAAACCAGAAGACCGGGCCGCGTTCAGCTCCTCCATCGTGACCGAAGCAGGAGGGAAGTGAGCCTCCTGGAAGGCAAGGCGAAGGTCGGACAAGTGGAGCCGCGACACCACTGGTTCAGGCAACGACTCAGGCAACGGAGGCAGCTCTTGCAGAACGTGGTGCATGATGCGCCGAAGCACACGCGAGCTACAGCCCTTGATCGCTTCGTAGACCGGAACGATTCGCCCCATTTCCAGCGAACCACCCTGCAGACTTTCGTCGTCGAGAATCTCAAACTCCGGATTGATGACTTGGAGGTTGCCGGTCCCGTAAGGATCGATCTCAAACTTGCCAAAGAAAATCACCTTCTGGCCCGGATGGAAGATTCTCTTCTTGTCGAGGTACTCGGAATGAAACCACTTGCAGCGCACCAGGCCGCTGGCGTCGCGGGCAGCCAGGTCGAAAATGCGGAGCCGGGATTTTCGCGTGATGATCAGGCCTGAAGTCAGCACTTCCACCAGGATCGAGGTTCGCTCGCCGGGGCGCAGCTCCTTGACTTGCTTGAAATGCGAGCGGTCTTCGTAACGATAGGGCAGGTTGTAGAGCAGATCCTCAACAGTAATGATGCTTCGGGTGGAAAGGTCTTCAGCCCGTTTGGGCCCGATGCCTTTGAGATATTGAACCGGAGTTCGCAGCTCCATGGACAATAAAGAATGTCAAACACCGCCGGCAAAGGGGCTGTTCGAGCCAAGGTCAGAACGGCGAACTTCAAGAAGACCGCGGTAACGCCGGCCTCGAAGCACGCCGCCCAACAACCCGCGGCGCACTTCACGGCGAAGTATCCTGTCCGGCCCCGCCGATTTGAAGCGTCAGACCGCCTTTCCGGGCACCGCCTTGCTCGCGTCTCGTCGCGACACGAGATAGGCCTTGATAAAGGCGTCCAGGTCTCCGTCCAAAACGCGATCGACATCGCCGACTTCGCATTTCGTTCGATGGTCCTTCGCAAGCCGGTAGGGGTGTAACACGTACGAGCGAATCTGGCTGCCCCAGGCGATGTCCATCTTCGCATCCTCGATCGCTTTGCTTTCGGCTCGTTTCTTCTCGAGTTCTAACTCGTACAAGCGCGAACGAAGCATTTTCATCGCCGTGGAGCGATTCTTGTGCTGCGAACGTTCGTTTTGGCACTGAACGATGATGCCGGTCGGCAGGTGAGTGATCCGGACCGCCGAATCCGTCGTGTTGATGTGCTGGCCGCCTGCGCCAGTGGAACGGTAGGTGTCGATACGCAGATCCTTCTCCTCGATGACGATGTCGATCTGATCGTCGATCTCAGGATAAACGAATACGGAAGCAAAAGACGTGTGACGGCGCTTGTTGGCATCGAACGGCGAGATGCGCACCAACCGGTGCACACCAATCTCGGCCGTCAGCAATCCATAAGCGTTCGCTCCCTTGATGCCGACCGTCACCGACTTCACTCCCGCTTCTTCGCCAGCCTGATAGTCGATGAGTTCAGTACCGTAGCCGTGCTGCTCTACCCACCTCAAATACATTCGCAGCAGCATCTCGGCCCAATCTTGCGACTCCGTCCCGCCAGCACCCGGGTGAATCGTCAGAAAGGCGTTGCACTGAGCGTTTTCGCCACTCAATAGGGTGGCTGTTTCGATACTGCCCAAATCCTGCTCCAGCCGTTTGAGCTCCTGCTGGATGTCCTTGGCAACGTCCTCGCCTTCGTTCGCCAGCTCGAAAAACGCCTCGAGATCTCCAACGGCGTTTCCCAGTTTGCGATCCAATTCCAGATCGTTTTCAAGCTGCCGGCGCCGTTGCAATACCGTTTGAGATTGGCTCTGGTCATTCCAGAAGCGGGGATCGGCGATCCTCTCTTCGATCTGGCTCAGTTCCCTGCTCTTCGCCTCCGGGTCAAAGATAACTCCGGATATCTTGGATTCGGACCTTCAACGACTGAAACTCTCGGTTTAGTTCCTCAAGCATGCAAGCCTCCTGGGCATCAGACTGCAAGACATTCAACTGTGGATGATAGCATAACGAGGTTTGCCTGATTCTGGCGCGGGTCGGTGCGTGCAGTTGAAGCTGGGATTCAGTCTTCTCCGGGGAGACAGGCTCGTTTCCTGGGATTCGGAGGCTTGTCAGATCTACTGCAGAGCCTCAGTACGGCCAGCGTTGGATCGGCACTCGGACAAATGCGGTGCCGAACGGCGCCCGTTGCCGCCTCCACGACTCAATCGGCAGCCAGCCCGTGAGCAGCGGCGCTCCCTGGCTCACGCAAGCCCGTACCTTCATTGCGCCACGCTAGCGGACGCCAGCGTGACTGCTTGCTCGCGAATAGCACGGAGATCTAACTTCCCGGTTCCGAGCACCGGAATTTTGGCCACTCTGAAAAATGCATTCGGTCGCGGCACCCACAGGTTTGGCAAGCCAGAACTGCCCAGCCCCGCCTGGAGTTCCTTCAGCTTCTCTTCTGGCACGGTGTGCAACACCACCAGCCGCTCTCCCTTTCGCTCATCGGGGATGCCTGTGACCGCAAACTGGGTTTCAGGCGACCCAAGCAGGTTTTGCAGCGCCTCTTCTACTTTAACGTGCGGCACCATCTCCCCACCAATCTTGCTGAAACGGGAGAGCCGGTCGGTAACCGTGAGGAATCCATCGCTGTCCATCGAGGCCAGGTCGCCCGTGACGTACCATCCGTCTTTGAGCACTTCAGCGGTCTTCTCAGGCCGGTTCAGATAGCCCTGCATGATGTTGGGACCCTTAACCAGCAACAGTCCGGCAGTTCCAACCGGCAGAGCTGCACCCGTGTCTGGGTCGACAATCCGGACACTGATGCCGGGCAGCGGATGCCCGATTCGTCCGCGCTTTTGGCCCACCTGGTAGAAACCGGGCGCCCGGAAATCGCGGACGTTTACCGTAACGATCGGCGAGCACTCGGTACAGCCGTAGCCCTCCATTGGCCGAATACCGAACTTCTCCTCGAAGGCGGTGCCCAACCGTTCACTCAGTTTTTCAGCACCAACCATGACGTAGCGCAAGCTGCCGAAATCTTCCGGGCTGCAGCGCCGCACGTACCCCTGCAAGAACGTCGGTGTGGCCAGCAGGATGGTCGCGCGATATTTGGCGGTCAGTGCGCCAATCACACGCGCATCGAGCGGATTCGGGTGGAACACTGCACCCATGCCGGTTACCAGCGGCAGCCACAGGGTGCCGGTAAACCCGAAAGAGTGGAAGAAGGGCAAGATGCCCAGAATGCGGTCCTGGCGTAGGACGGTGAACACCTGGCTCATGCCATCCAGGTTCGAGCGGATGTTGTGGTGAGACAACATCACGCCCTTTGGATCGCCAGTACTGCCGCTGGAGAAAATGATTGTAGCCAGATCATCGACGCTTCGGCTGCCCGCCGATCCGAGTCTCCTCTGCAGCCAAGCCGCCGGGAGAAACAGGGCCTGCAACAAGGCAACAAGCAAGCGCCCGCGCGTCTTCTGCACGGCCAGGTCTTCCAGAAAGACCAACGATTCTGGAACCGTCACCTTCACTTTTTCCAGAAACAGGCGTGAGGTCACGATGGTCCCAATGCGGCATTGGGCGATGCACGAATCCAACACCGGCTGGGAGACCGTGTAGTTCAGGTTCACCGGAATTCTTCCAGCCAGCAAAGCGCCGATGTTCGCGGCGGCTCCGGCAACGGAAGGCGGCAGCAGCAAGCCGACCATTTTTTGCCCCTGCCATCGTCGCTTCAGAAGCCGGGCTAGAAAGATGCTGCGGACAAGCAAACCAAGGTAGCTGACCTTGGGATTCATGCCGTCCGCGGCAGCAAATCGAAAGGGATGCCGGCGGACCCGGCGGATGAACGTGCGTTGAAGCTGCGACTGGTCGGGCTTGCGAAACGCGTAGGCATCCGTCGCCAACTCCTGGACGGCTTGTCGGACCGCATCCGAACTAGACTTTCCCGGCATAGGCGCACCAAAGGATACCGTGATGGGCTGAAAGGAAAACCGGGGCATCTTCCAAAGAATCTTCCCTTTGTTGTAGCTGAACACGCTCCCCCACACCCGGTCGAGGTTGACCGGGATGATGGGCGCTTCCACATTCTTCATGATCCGCTCGAAACCTTTGCGGAACGGCAACAGTTGTCCGATGCGGGTGATTTGCCCTTCGGCGAAGATGCAGACTACCCTGCCCTCCTGAATGCTGCGAGTTGCGTCGCGCAAAGCATGGATCAGAGCTCGCGGGCTCTGTCGGGTCGAGATCGGGATCACCCGCATCATCCGGGCGAATGGCTTGATGAAGGGCAGCTCGTACAACTCTTCTTCCATCAGGAAACGGATGCGCCGGTCGGTGGAAGCAATCAGCAGCAACGCATCCACGAACGACATATGGTTCGAGACGAACAAGGCGCCGCCTTTTTCCGGAACGTTCTCGCGGCCGACGATGCGAATACGATACACACTGTGCGTCAGCAGCCAGAGCACCAACCGCATGAGCGACTCTGGTTGTAACCAGCAGACATAGACCGTAGCGATTGCCGTCAACAAAGACGATGCCAGAAAAACATGCAAAGGCGACAGTTTCAGCGCCGTGGCAAGAACCCAGTAGAATCCCGTTGCGACCAGCATGCCGACGAACGTCATCAGATTTGCCATCGCAATGACAGAGCCCTTCACCTCGGGCGCTGGGCGGTGCTGCAACAGTGCATTCAACGGCACGATGAAGAACCCAGCCGAAAAACCGAGCTCGGCCAGCAGCCCAGCCGCACTCCAAAAGGTCCAGCCTGGCATCGCCAACAGGAAGAGAAGGACACAGATACCGATTGAACCAAGCGGAATCAAACCGTACTCGATTTTGCGACCGGAAACGTTGCCGGCGACATAGCTGCCGAAGCCGATGCCCACCGCCAACGCGGCCAGCAAATAGCTGGTCTTACTCTCAGGCACTCCGAGGACGTTCCTGCCGAAAAACAAAATGTTCGTCTGCATCAGGAGACCGAGAAACCAGAAGTAGATGCTGCCCACGACTGCCAGCCACAGCACGCGGTCCTTGCGAGCGATCGCCACCGTCCGAACGACATCAGCCACAAAGTTCCAGCGGAAGCGGGCGTGGTCGTTCGCAGGCGCCACTCGAGTGATGCCCAGGCTCGTGACCACACCAGCTAGAGCCAGTCCTATCAACAGCAACCCCGCCAGGTAGAGACGCCCCTGAAATCCTTCGGCAATGAGCCCACCTGCCACCGTTCCGAGAATGATCGAAAGAAACGTCGTGAGCTCGAGAATGCCATTTCCCCAGGAGAGCTTTCTCTCAGGCAGCAGTTCAGGCAGAATGCCATACTTCGAGGGGCCAAACAGGGCGGCTTGCGTGCCCAGGAGAAACAGCGCAGCCATTCCCAAGTCCAGGTGGCCCATCCACGACGCTGCCGTAGCCAGCAGCATCACGACGACCTCAAGCAGCTTGGTCCAGATCGTCACCAAACGCTTGCTGAACCGGTCGGCCAGGAAGCCGCCATACATCGAGAACAGCAGGAACGGAATCGTGAAGAGCGCGTTGATCTCCGAGACTCGCGCCCCACCTTGCGCTGCGTCCGCGGCTGTGCCCATAGCCACCAGGGCCAGCAACGTCTTATAGGTCATGTCACTGAACGCGCCCTGAAATTGGGTTGCAATCAGCGCCCAGAACCCTCGGATCGATTCTCTATTGGTCATAGATCGTTCGCGTGGGCCGCGAAATCGCATCCCACTTCACGATGAGAGGACTTACTCGATACCCGACTTCTTCAGCCACGAACGTAACTCCGCTTCCCGGCTGAGGCCGGTGCGATAATGGGCAATCTTGCCTTCGCGATCGATCACGACCATCGTCGGAATGCCCCGTACGCGGTAGAGAGTGATGGCTTGTTGCTCTGGGTCAACGAGCGTTGGAAAGCTGTATTCATGCTCGGCAACGTAGTCGCGAATGACGTCGATATCCTCGTCGTTGACTCCAAACACGCGCAGCCCTTTTTCATGAAACTCCTGGTGCAGTTTTTCGATGACCGGCATCTCCAGCCGGCAAGGTCCGCACCAGCTCGCCCAGAAGTTCAGCAACACGACCTGGCCTCTTAAATCTCTTAGCTGAACCTCGCGATCTTCGAGATCTTTCAATTGAAAATCGGCCGCCTCCGAACCGACCTCGATCGCTGCCGGCCTCCGCTTGGGAAACTCGGCGACCTCTTTGGCGTCGGAAGGAGGCGTGAAGACAAAAACCTCCTCCGGAATTGCTTCTCCAATCTCGGCCCGGCTGAATGTCGTCGTCACCTCCGTCACTGGAGCCTCCACACCCTCGCCGGCATCCTGGTCGAACTGAACGGCCTTCAGCACCAACTTGCGTTGCGGGTCGATCCAGTAGGTTCGTGTTCGTCTTTCGCCCGGCTCTTCCTCTTCCAACTCGACTTCAACCACGACACACTCCGCCGAAGTGCCCTCCACTTCGAGCTTCTCAGTCCGCACTCTTCTGGCGCTGCGCACCCCTCTGGCAATGCGCTCGAACTGTTCGACGGTCTGCGTAGCGATGGCCGCATAACGCGACGTCCCTCCCTCCACGGCGTCCTTGCCACCACCAGCAGGCCGGCGGGTGTACTGTTTCAGCAGCGGGACAAACACCCAGGTGAACTCTCCGTTGGCGTAGACCTGCAACTCGCCCAGCCCGCCAGCAATCGACAGGCGTAGCTTCCCAGGACGGCTGGCTGCCATTTCGACGCGGGTTTCCATGGACCTTCGGCCTGTTGTCGAGCGGGTTTCTGCCGCCAACGTGAAGTCGAACCGATATCGCTCCAAGTTTCGGTAGGTCACCGCCACCTTCTCCAGAAGACGTCGAACCTCAGGCGCTTCCGTCTCGAAGGTACTGGCTCGAGCGAGCAGACATCGGCTGGGCTGGCTATCAACCACGAAGAAGAAGCCGGCTAGGAGAACCCTTGAAATCAGTGTGCGTCTCTTCATGAGTCTGAGAATAACGGCTACGAAGCGGTTTGGCAACCAGGCTTGTGACACTTGCTCTAGTGTCACATTCCAGCACCTGTCACGCCCTCGAGAGCATTCTACGTGCGTTTGGCGGCTGGCCTGCTTCGAGAGACGAGCGCCGGGTTGCTCCGGGTCGAGGATCTTTGGGAACTTCCAAGAAACTGATCGACGAAGGCGTGCAACTCCTGCAGGGAAGATTCGGCAATCACATGCAGCAGCAGCGTGCGGCAGCCCGGCGGCACTTGGGCAGCCGTCACGACATCGGCAACGGTCATGCAAGAGCGTAAGGCTTTCTTCCACTGTGTCTCGCGGGCGTCGCACAAGATGAGCTGCGCCGCTTCCATTCCCCGGGCAAGCAAGAGGGTTCGAGCCCACCGAAGAAAGTCAGGCCAACGGGAGGCGATGGCGACCGTCTGGCCAGAGGTGGCACCAACGAGAACTTTGTCCAGTTCCCGCGCAGAGCGAGACCGAAGGATGAGGCAAGAGACGCCGGCTGGAAGTGCCGCTTTCATTTCGTCGCCCCTACCGTACATGGCGACGACCGCAGCTCCGGACAACATGGCTGGGATCTGGCAAGCTTCCCGCCCGGCGCCCTGAAAGGGGAAGCCCGTTGCGTTGTGGATCTCAGCCAGAAGAATCCTTCGCAACTCAGGGTCCGGTTCGATCACCAGGAAGCGATCGGGGGGTTGGAAATCGAGCCAGCCTTTCACGCGAGATCGAATTTCGGCCAATGTGAACCCCTGCTGCCTCGCCATCCGGATGAACGCCGAGATGAGTTGATCGAGCTGCAACCTGCCCTCGAGCGACACATCCGGAGATAAGCCACGCGCATACACGCCGCTTCCTTTGCGGAAGTACAGCCAGCCGCGGCGCGCCAGGTCCCGATAGGCAGCATTAACGGTGTTGGAATGGAGCGAAAACCTCCGAGCCAATTCGCGGGTGCTGGGCAGCTTCTGGTTCGGCCTGAGCTCGCCGCTGTTGATGGCCAGCACAATCTGTGTGGTCAGCTGTTCTGAAACAGGTACTTCGCTGTGCTTCGAGATCCAGAGCTTCATCGGGTGGTGAATCCGGCTCCACCGCAGCGTGAGAACGCGCGGGCTGCGAGCCAATGAGGCGCTCTCCACGCCTCTGTGTCTTTCCGCTCTCTCATCGGACCACCTCCTTCACCCGCCCATCCAGGATCCGGACTCGAGTTCTTCCCGGTTCTCCACCCGGTCTTCGTGTGAACTCATAAAGCTGGATCCCGCCCGCTTCAGTCGTCACCAGCCTGGCAAAACCAAGCGAGAGGACTGCCTGGACGAAAGTCATGCCAGGTTCCAAGGCGTGTTGCTCGATGCGGCGCCACGCCTCCGCGTCCCAGTGGGCGTACAGTGTTCGGGGATCCTTCGGGTAGAACAGCTCGTCTAGCTGCATGACGTAACGCTTCTCGCTCGCGTCATAGACGCCAACCGGAGTGAACCACGGCTGACCTTCGCGACGGAAGCGCAAGAGAATTTCTTTGTTTCCGCCTTGACCAGCCATCGGCCGTTCGGCAAGGCCGTCGATCGTCAGGCTTTCCAGCGGCTGGAAGTATTGCATCTGCCGGTCGGAAGGCTTGCTTCCCGGGCTGTCCGAAAAGTAGCTCGTTACGTAACCCAACTTCACCCAGACGGTTTTCCCGATGTGTTGTTTCGCCGAAGCGTAGTCCTCGATGTAGAACTTCGGAATCGCGACGAGGAGATCGCGGTCGATCGGCTTCTGAACCACGGCCTTCTGAGGGAACGGTCTGCTCCTCTCGTACAGAACGCAACCCACCCGCAGGCCCAAGATCAGTACGACCACACCTGCCCACAACAGCCAGCGACGCGCGGTCTCAGTCAAAGCCATAGGTTCTCCAGCGATCCCGTATTGGATTGCATACAATTAGGAGACGTAAATTAATAAACTGCACCAATTATGTTTGATGACGAGACGTGATGAGTTACGTTACCGCTGGATTTCTGGATGTGATCGTGTAGTTCCACTCGCCGTGAAAGTCGGCTGGCTTCAATTGAAGTCTTGCCATTTCATCTTTGGATACCCGGATACACTAGTGTCCAACTATAAGTTGAATAGGTTCAGTTGTTTGCTCATAGGCCGCTGAGCAGGTGCGGGCTCAATCTCTGAAAGTACCTGTAAAATCAGCCTTCTTTCGAACAAAGTCAGACTCAGA
>Ga0194132_10008290_pt1 | contig 14947 bp, 14 predicted proteins | sample TA2KigOf80mmetaG_FD_148612 | JGI IMG/M metagenome (GOLD analysis project Ga0194132, IMG submission 148612) | Freshwater microbial communities from Lake Tanganyika, Tanzania - TA2015054 Kigoma Offshore 80m | ecosystem: Environmental > Aquatic > Freshwater > Lake | place: Tanzania: Lake... | reverse complement strand
GCGACCTCCTGGACGGCGGTGCAACCGGCCTCGCGGATGTGATAGCCGGAGATCGAGATGGGGTTCCAGCGCGGCAGGCGATCAGCGCAGAACGCGAACATGTCGGTGATCAGACGCAGCGACGGCCGCGGCGGGTAGATGTAGGTGCCGCGGGCGACGTACTCCTTGAGGATGTCGTTTTGCGTCGTGCCCTCGAGCTTCTCGACGGGAACCCCCTGCCGCTCGGCGGTCGCGATGACCATGGCGAGCAGCACGCTGGCCGTGGCGTTGATGGTCATCGAGATCGAAACCGTGTCCAAGGGGATGCCGTCGAGCAGGACTTCCATGTCGGCGAGGGAGTCGATCGCGACGCCGACTTTGCCGACCTCCGCTTCCGCGACGGGATGGTCGGAGTCGTACCCCATCTGCGTCGGCAGATCGAAGGCGACGCTGAGGCCCGTCTGCCCCTGGGCGAGCAGGTAACGGTAGCGGCGGTTGGATTCCTCGGCGGTCGCGTAGCCGGCGTACTGCCGCATCGTCCACAATCGGCCGCGGTACATCGTCGGGTGGATCCCGCGCGTGAACGGAAACGCGCCCGGTTCTCCGAGATCCCGGTCGAGGTCGAACCCGTCGTCGGGCCCATAGACGGCGCCTACGTCGATGTTGCCGTGCGTTCGGAAATGCGGTTTCCGCTCCGCGGACACCGGCGATCCTCCTTCTCCCGCGTGGCGGGGATTAGTCCGGCGCCGGCAGGGCCTCGATCTCGACGAGCAGCGCCCCGCCCGCTACCTCGGCGCCGGCTTGCGTCTCGACCCGCCGCGCGACGCCGGCCGCCGGCGCATGGGCCCATGATCGCGGAGATCTGCGGGATGACGCCGCTGGCCAAGGTGTTGCGCAGGAAGATGCCGGCATAGCCGCCGAGCGCGACGACGCCCTCTTGGCTGCGCGCGCCGCCGCTGCCCTTGAGGCCGATGACCGGGGCGCCGACCTTCATCGCTTGAACCATGATCTTGCAGATCTTCGCGGCGTGCGCTTCACCGAGAGATCCGCCGAATACGGTGAAGTCCTGCGAGAACACGAAGACGTGACGCCCGCCGATCGTAGCGGCGCCGGTGACGACGCCATCCGCGGGCGCCTCCATGTGGTCGAGGCCGCACTCGCCTCCCCGGTGGGCCACGTGCACGTCGTACTCGATGAACGAGCCGGCGTCGAGGAGACAGTCGAGTCGCTCGCGGGCCGTCAGCTTGCCGGCCTCGTGTTGCCTCCGGCCGCGGGCTTCTCCGCCCATTTCTCGCAGGACGGCGCGCCGCCAATGCAATTCGCTGATGGAATCCATGACGGTGTACGCGTCAACTCCATTCCGGACAGATTCCGAAGGCGGGATCAGAACCGCGGCGGTACGGGCAGACGGCGAACGGGCACGTTTATCATGACGCCTTCGCCGCCCATCGATTCGCGGATGTTTCCATTGATCAAGATACGGACTTCCTCGACGCCGGCAAAGTGGGTCGCCGTATAGACGACCTGGTATAGGCGCGCGAGCATCGACGCGCTGCCGCCGCCCTTCTCGAACTCGCTGGAGAGGTCGACGTGCGACATCGTTCCGACGATGCGAACGCCGAGACATCGCGTCCCTGTGGGAATCTCCGTGACGAACCCTTGCGCCTTCTCTTCGGTATTCGGTCCCAAGAGCAATTCGTCGATCGCCTGGCGAACAAACTCTTCTCGGCCGCGGCCGCGCACCATTCGAAACACGGGTTGGAGCGTAGCACTTCGATTGCCCGCGCCCCACTGCGTGAAGTAGATGAGCGCCGGTGTCGTTACCGGACGCGACGACCACAACGCGAGCGCGACGAGGAGCGCGATCAGACCGACAATGCTCCAGCGAAACATCGTCCGTGACGAAGCGACCCGGGGGCGGGTCATTCCATCGTCTCCATGAGTCGCAGGAACGCTTCCGTTTCCAGGACCGTCACCCCGAGTTTCTTCGCTTTGTCGAGCTTCGCGCCCGGATCCTCGCCGGCGACCATGTACGACGTCTTCGCGCTGACGGTCTCCGAAACGCTCGCGCCGAGACGCTTGACGCGCTCGGCCGCTTCGCGGCGCTGCAAACCCGCGAGCGTCCCCGTGAACACGAAGGACTTGCCGGCGAGCGGGCCGTCCGACGTCCCGCGCGCGCTGCGCGGCCGAACGCCGCTGTCGAGCAATCGGCGCACCAAGTCGCGGTGCGCGGCGTCGGCAAAGTACGCGTAGACGCTGGAGGCGATCACCGGTCCGACGCCCTCGACGGCAGCGATCTCCTCCTCGCTTGCGTCGAGCAATCGCCGAATGTCGCCGACATTGCGCGCCAGCAATTCGGCGATCGTCGCGCCGACGTGACGAATCCCCAGCGCGTAGATCAGGCGCGCGGTCATCGTGTCCTTCGAGTGCTCGATGGCGTCAACGACGTTCTGCGCCGATTTCTCGGCCACGCGTTCGAGGCCGAGGAGTTGTTCCTTCGTCACGTGATAGAGATCGGCCGGCCCGCGGATGAGGTCGGCGTCGAGCATCTGCTGCAGGATCGACGGCCCGACGCCGTCGATGTTCATCGCGGCGCGGCCGCAGAAGTGCAGAAGCTGCTGGATGACCTGCGCTGGGCAGGACGCACCGCCGGTGCAACGCGCGACAGACTCGCCCTCGCCACGAACGACGGGCGATCCACAAATGGGGCAGCGCGTCGGCATCCGCCACTCCCGTTCGCCGCCGTCCCGCCGATCGACGAGCACCGAAACGACTTCGGGAATGACATCGCCGGCACGCTGGATGACCACGGAGTCGCCGATGCGGACGTCCTTCCGCCGCACTTCGTCCTCGTTGTGCAACGTTGCGTTGCGCACGATGACGCCGCCGACGCGTACGGGCTCCAGCTCGGCCACGGGCGTCAATGCCCCCGTGCGTCCAACGTCGGTGCGGATGTTCCCGACCCGCGTGACCGCCTGCTCGGCCGGAAATTTGTAGGCGACGGCCCAGCGCGGCGACGAAGCCGTGGAGCCAAGCGCGCGCTGATGCGCGTAGTCGCTGATCTTGACGACGACGCCGTCGACCTCATACGGCAGTTCGCCGCGACGTGCGCTTTGCTTCTCGATCCAGGCGATCACATCCTCAAGCGTGTCGCATCGCAGCACGTCGGGATTCGTGCGCAGGCCGGCGTCGCGCATCCACGCCAGGGCCTCCCAGTGCCCCGGCAGATCCAGGCCCTCGCGCGCACCGAGGCCGTAGCAGAACATCTGCAGCGGCCGGGACGCCGTCACCGCGGGGTCGATCTGACGCAGCGCGCCGGCGGCGGCGTTGCGCGGATTCGCGTATAGCGTCGCGCCGGCGCGCGCACGCTCCCCGTTGATGCGCTCGAACGCCTTCTTCGACAGATAGACCTCGCCGCGGGCCTCGACCCGACGCGGCGGACGCGACCCGCGCAACCGCAGCGGCACGCTTTTGATCGTCCGCAGATTCGGCGTGATGTCCTCGCCGCGTGTGCCGTCGCCGCGCGTGGCGCCGCGCGCAAATACACCGTCCTCGTACGCGAGATTGACGGCCGCGCCGTCGATCTTCAGCTCGCAAACGTAGCTCGGCGCCTGGTCTTCGAGGCCGCCGCGGACGCGGCGATCCCAGGCGCGAAGCTCGTCGATGGTGAAGGCGTTCGCCAAACTGAGCATCGGCGATCCGTGCGCGACCTCCGAGAACGCGGCGCTCGGCGGCGCGCCGACGCGCTGCGTCGTCGATTCGGGCGTCACGAGCTCCGGATATCGCGCCTCCAGCTCCTGCAGCTCGCGCACGAGCGCGTCGTACGCCTCGTCGCTGATCTCGGGCGCGTCCAGCACATGGTAGCGGTGGCTGTGGTGCTCGATCTCGGTGCGCAGGCCCGCGACGCGGCGGGCGGCGTCCTGCGAACGGCCTCGTGTCAGAGTGATCCCTCCCGCCGTCACGTTATGCGGTCGGTCGGCGTCCTCCTGCGCCGCTTCGCGGTCCCCGTCGGACGAGGTGGCTGGGGCGGCGCCCCGCCGGCGTCAGTTGGAGGAGTTTGTTGCGAGCTCACGGAAGGCACAACACCCTGATTCGGGAGGTCGATGATGAAAACCACGGTAACCGTAAATGGCGTGCCGCAAACCCGGGACGTGGAACCCCGCACATTGCTCATCCACTTCCTCCGAGACGCGCTCGGCCTGACCGGCACGCACATCGGATGCGACACCTCGAACTGCGGCGCGTGCACAGTGCTCTGGAACCGCAAGGCCGTCAAGTCCTGCACGATTCTCGCCGCCCAGGCGGACGGCGGCGAAATCACGACCATCGAGGGCCTGGCGCCGGATCCGGCGCACCTCCATCCCGTTCAGCAGGCGTTCTGGGACGAGCACGGACTGCAGTGCGGCTTCTGCACGCCGGGCATGATCATGGTTTCCCTCGATTTGCTCAAGCGCAATCCGAGTCCGACCGACGACGAAATCCGGCACGGCCTGGACGGCAATCTCTGCCGTTGCACCGGATACCAGCACATCGTCAACGCCATCCGCACGGCGGCGCAGCGCATGCGCGTCCCCGCCGTCGCGGCCGGAGGTGACTGAGATGACCCGACCTAAATGGGCCAACCGATTAACCGCGACGAATTGGTCTTGATGCCGGAGAAGGTCTGGTCCACCATGGTGGCCGCAACGGGAGGTGGTGCGCGGTGATACCGGCCGCGTTCGAGTACGTACGGGCTCACAATCTTTCCGAGGCGGTCTCGCTCCTCGCTCATCATGGCGACAACGCGAAGCTGTTGGCCGGGGGCCACAGCCTGTTGCCGATGATGAAGATGCGGCTGGCGCAGCCGGCGACGCTCATCGACATCGGCTGCGTCGCGGAGCTCCGGGGCATCCGCGATGACATCGGTTCGATCATGATCGGCGCGTTGACGACGCACGACGAGTTGACGGCGAACGCGGCCGTTTTGTCGCAGGCGCCATTGCTCGCGGAGACCGCGTCGCGCGTCGGCGACATCCAGGTGCGCAACGTCGGCACGATCGGTGGAAGCCTCGCGCACGCCGATCCCGCCGCCGACTATCCGGCCGCCGTGTTGGCACTGGAAGCGACCGTGCACCTGCGCAGCGCGGGCGGCGAGCGGGCGGTCGCCGCCCGCGACTTCTTCGTCGACCTGATGACGACAGCGGCGCGGCCCGACGAGATCCTTACGCACCTGCGGGTCCCGCGTCGCCCCCCAGGCCAGGGTTGGTGCTATATGAAGCTCCCGCATCCGGCCTCAGGGTACGCGATGGTCGGCCTGGCGGCGCTCGTCACGATCGAGGGTGGGAAGTGCGCCGACGCGCGGCTGGCGATCACTGGCGCGGGGCCGAAAGCGGTTCGCTTGACGAAGGTCGAAGCCGCGCTCGAAGGCAAGGCGCTCGACGACGCGACGATCGCCTCGGCGGCGCAGCAGGCCGCCGACGGCATCGATGCCACCGACGAATTGTACGCGTCGGCGACATACAAGAATCACATCGCGAAGGTCTACGCGAAACGGGCTTTGGCGAAGGCAGTGGAGCGGGCTCGCTAGGCGCGTTCGCTGGAGGGGGTTGCTCGAGCAAGTTCGCTCGCGTCAGGTCGAGAGCGCGAAGTCCGGTCGGTTCTTAGTCTCGGATCGCCGCCTCGGCGCGAACCGTCTCGCATTCCGCCGACTCGATCGTGACGGCGCGGCCGGCGCCGTCGGTGATCTCCGTCAGGGTCACGTCCAGTCGGTCGCGGTCCACGGACTTGTGCTTGCGCGCGACGAAGCGGCGGACCAGCTCCGCCACCGTCGACGTGCTTCGGAACGTCGGGTGCAAGGCCTCGATCGTCCAAACCAGCGAGATCGCGCCCGATCGAACCGACCCGCCGTCTTCGACGGGCTCGGTCGTCGCGTCGCCCTCGAACAGCTTCGCGACGATCCCGGACTTCCAGGTACCGGACGTGCCCCACTCGACGTCGATCAGGCGGCGCAGGCGACGGAAGTCTTCCTGCATCACCTCGCCCACGTCCGTGCTGCGCAGCGCCGCCGCCGGATGGTACGTCGGAAAGAACCACCGACCTGAATCCCAGACGGCACGTCCGTGCGCGCGCGAGATCTTCTCCTTCGGCCCTGCCAACGCGGCGAGCGCCGTCGCGCCAAGGATACAAACGATGCGCGGCTGTAACACGCCCATCTGACGCACGAGATACGGTAGGCAAGCGGCGATTTCGTCCGGCGCAGGGACCCGATTGCCGGGCGGGCGGCACTTCACGACGTTCGCGATGAAGACTTTCTCGCGTGGTGTCTTGATGCTGCCGAGGAGCTTCGTCAACAACGTACCGGCGGCGCCGACGAACGGGCGCCCCTGAGCATCTTCCTGCTGCCCGGGGCCTTCGCCCACGAACAGCACGGGCGCGTCCGGTGGTCCTTCTCCGGGCACGGCTTGCGTTCGCGTCTCGCAAAGCCGGCATTTCGTGCAGGCGCGCGCTTCGCGCGCGACCTCCGCGAGGACCTCCGCCGCCGTCTCCGTCATGCCGATTCCCAAGCGCGCCGGGCCCGCGTCACCGCTGCAAGGTCATCTCGTAGTGCTGCGCGTTGTCGGTTCGACTGGTTTCTCGAAACCCGCGCGAGTGATACAGGCGCTGGGCTTGGTGCATCCACGGCGCCGTTTGCAGCTCCACTTTCTTGTACCCGCAGACGCGGCAATACACGAGCGCGGAGTCGAGTAACTTCGCGCCGATGCCCTTGCGGCGACAGTCGGCGTCGACGTATTGATGGACCAAGCGGGCTTTGCCCATGTCCTCCTCGCGCAAGCCGATCGTGCCGATGATGCGGCCGTCCATCCGGGCGATGAACATCACCGACATCGGCTGCTTGTAGTGGCCGTCGATATTCGTCAGAGCGGCGGCCACGTGCTTGTCGTACGGAACCTGGAATTCCGCCAATACCGTCTTCGCGAGCCGCTGGATCTCCGCTTCGTCGGCCTGCCTCGCAGGCTCGATCAACAAGCTCATCCTTATCACCTAGTAGCCGAAGACGCGATCACACGAATAGTATAGGCTACGTTACCCAACCTACGGGCGTCCGCCGGTCGGCGGAGAGCACGCCTCGCTCGAAGTCGCGGAGGGATGGCTGGATCCAAACCGGTTCCGCCAAGCTGGCGGCGACGGCGTCCAAGGTCTTGAGGCCGGCGCCGGTAACGAACGCGACGACCGTCTCGTCGGCGCCGAACGTGCCGGCGGCGGCGAGCTTCTTCAGCGTCGCGATCGTCGTGCCGCCCGCGGTCTCGGCGAAGATGCCTTCCGTCTCGGCGAGTAGCCGAATGCCCTCGACGAGCTCCGCGTCCGTGACCGACTCGATCACGCCGCCGGTCCGGCGCGCGGTCTTCACCGCGAAGCTGCCGTCGGCGGGGTTGCCGATCGCCAGCGACTTCGCAACCGTATTCGGGCGGACCGGCTTGACGACGTCGGCACCGGCACGGAACGCCGCCGCGACGGGCGAGCATCCTTCCGCCTGGGCGCCGTGGATCCGGGGCGTTCGGCCTTGGACCAATCCGACCTTGCGAAACTCGTCGAACGCCTTCTCCGACTTCACGAGCAGGTTGCCGGAGGCGACCGGCACGACCAGGTGGTCCGGGAAGCGCCAGCCAAGCTGCTCGCAGGCCTCGAACGCGAGCGTCTTGCAGCCCTCCGAGTAGAACGGCCGCATGTTGATGTTCGCGAACGCCCACGGATGCTCGCTGGCGATCTCCGTGCACAACCGGTTCACGTCATCGTACGTTCCCTCGACCTCGACGATGGTCGGGTTGTAGACCGCCGCCGTCATTACCTTGCTCAGCTCGAGGCCCTTGGGGATGAATAAGACGGCGCGCATGCCGGCCCGCGCCGCGTGCGCCGCGACCGCCCCGGCCAGATTGCCCGTCGACGCGCATGCCAGAACCTCGAAGCCGAATCGCCGCGCCGCCGCGACCGCGAGCGCGACGAGGCGATCCTTGAACGACCACGTCGGATTGACGGTGTCGTTCTTGACGTACAGATTGCGCAGGCCCAGCCGCGCGCCGATCCGACGGGCGTGAATGAGCGGCGTGTACCCCGGCCCGAGATCGGCGTCGGCGACGCAGTCCGCCGGCAACAGCGGACCATATCGCCAGATCGACGTCGGCCCCGCCGCCACCGACGCGCGGCTGATCGCCCCCGCCGCGGCCTCGTAGTCGTAGACCGACTCCAGGGGGCCGAAACACTCGCTGCAGACGTACTCCGGTCCGGCGTCGTACGTCGCACCACACGCGCGACAGCGCAGCTGGGTTACCGTTGCCACTTCCCGCCTCCCTTGATCGACGCGCCGATCAGGCGCTGCACACGACGTGCGCGCCCTTCGGATCGACGTCCGTCTCCACGATTCGTGCTTCCACCGCGTGACGCGCGAACGCGTCGCGCATCGCCCCCCCGACGGCCGCGGCGCGGCGATCTTCGCACAACGCGAGCACCGACGAACCGGCGCCGCTCAGCGCCGCTCCATACGCACCCGCGCCCTTCGCCGCCGCGACGACGTCGTCGAAGCCGGGCACCAGCGCTTTGCGATACGGCTGATGCAACCGATCTTCCATCGCCGCCCGCAACAGATCGAAGCGGCTCTCGGCGATCGCGGCGACGAACAACGCCGCTTTGCCGACATTGAACACCGCGTCGGGAAACTCGACCGCGCGCGGCAGGACGCCCCGGGCGGTTTCCGTCGCCAATGCGACGCCGGGCACGGCGATAACGACGCGCGGCATCCGCGCCGGCGTCAGGCGGATCCAGTGCGCGCCGGTGCCGTTCATCGACGCGATCGTGACCCCGCCGACGAGGGCGGGAATTACGTTGTCGGGATGCCCTTCGAGGGCGACGGCCATGTGGGCGATTTGCGTTTGCGACAGCGGCGATCCCAGCAGGCGATTCGCCCCGAGGAGCCCGCCGACGATCGCGGCGGCGCTGCTTCCCAGACCGCGCCCGATCGGCAAGCGGTTCTCGCAGAGGATTTGAAACGAAACGTCCGCGTGCCCCGTCGCGCGCGCGACTTCGCGCGCCGCATGGTACATCAGATTCGACGCGTCGCCGGACAGCGTGCCGGCGCCCTCGCCGGTGACGACGACGCGCGGCGTCGCGCTGCGACTGATCTCCAGCGTGTTGTGCACCGCGACCGCGAGACCGACGGCGTCGAAGCCGGGGCCGAGATTCGCGGCAGTCCCCGGAACGCGGACTCGACAGTACGACGGAAGTGTCGTCATCGAAGCTTCATCACCGATTTTGGGCAACAAAAAGCCCTCCAATTCCTTTGGAGGGCGATACGCCCTTATCTGCCGGAATTGTTTCTCCGCGGGAATTCCCACCTTATCGATCGCTCGACAGGTTGGTGGGGGTCATCGGGCCCGTCCCTCGCCCACTCTTGATAAGGTTGCTATTCGATTTGACTACCTAGCGAGTTACGCTATCACCTCGGGCAGGGGGTGTCAACGAACCACGTCGATCGATTGAACGTCTGTTATGCTTGCCCGTAGCATGCACCCGATCGCCTTCGAGCTCGGCCCGTTCGCGATTCGCTGGTACGGGCTGATGATGGCGCTGGGACTCGCTTTCGGGCTCTGGCTGACGCCGCGCCTGGCGCCGCGATTCGGAATCCCAGTGGTCGTTGTCGAACGTCACGCCGTGCCGTTCGTGCTGACCGTGTTCGCCGGCGCCCGCCTCGCGTACGTCCTCGCGCATCCCTCTGATTTTCTGTCAGACCCCCTCGAGATCATTCGATTGGACCGCGGCGGCATCGGTTCGCACGGCGCGATCGCCGCCGGTCTGGTCTACTTCGCGGCGCTGCAGCGCCGCCACGGGATCTCGATGTGGTCCCTGGCCGACATCGCCGCGGTCTGGATCGTCGCGATCAACGCGCTTGTTCGCTTCGGCAACTTCATGAACGGCGAGCTGTATGGGGATCCGACTTCATTGCCCTGGGGCGTCGTTTTTTCCGGCGCCGGAGACGCGCCACGGCATCCGCTGCAGCTCTACGAAATCGTCACGTCGGTCGTGTTGTTGGGGTTCGTCTGGCGTTGGTTGCGGGCGCCGGCGTTTCCCGGTCAGGTGTTCTGGCGCGCGATGATCGCGATGTCCGCTGTGCGGCTGGCCTTGGACGCGCTGCGCGCGCACACGCACGTGGTCGGGCCGTTGGCGGCGGGACAGATCGCGGCGCTCGCGCTCCTCGTCGCCGGCGTGTGGTTCCTCGTCCTCCGCCCGACGGCACGCCGCCCGGCGGCGACTTCCGCGCCGCGCTAGGCAGCGCGCTTCGGTCAGCCGTTCTTGTATTGGATGCCATAACCGCCGCGCGGGTGCCGCCAGTCGATCACGCGGTACGGACACCCGAGCAGGCACGTCGTGCACTCCACGCAGTTCTCGAAGTAGATGACGATCTTCTCCTGCTCAGCCTGCCACTCGTAGACCTTCGCCGGACAGAACGTCGTGCAGGGTCGTTGCCACTCGCCGCGGCACGTCTCGACGCACACCTCCGGCGCCGTGATGTCGATGTGAGACTGCTTGTCGTGCTTCCAGCGCAAGGTGAACAGCTTGTCTTCGACGCGCATCGGCGCGTCAGCGGGGCGATCCGCGCTCATCGAATCACCTTCCACGTTTCGTACAGATCCCGCACCAGCTGCAGCGGCCGCCGCGCCGCCAAAAAGTCGCGCGCGATCTTCCGTTGCTTGTCGCGCTTCGGCAGACCGTCGACGGTCAGCATCTCGTGCACGGCGCGGTTCATCAGCCGCGGGTAGATCTCGAAGAGGTCGGGCCGCCGGTCGGCGAACGCCGGCAGGTGACGATACTTGACGAGATCCTTCACGACGAAAGAGTCGCGCAGCTTCGCTTCGTACGCGGCCAGCGACCGGGCGCTGAAGTCGTTGCGTCGGTGCGCTTCCACGACGGTCTCGCCCGCCATGCGCCCGGCGGCGGCCGCGAGATTGCTGCCCTCGCGGTGCAGGCCGTTGACCATCATCGCGGCGTCGCCGGCGATCAGCACGCCGCCGCCGTAAAGGCGCGGCATGGCGTCGTAGCCGCCCTCCGGGATCGCGTGCGCGCTGTACTCCAGGACGTCGCCGCCGGCGATCAGCGGGCGGATCATCGGATGTTGCTTCATCTGCTCGAGCAAGTCATAAGGTGTCCGCTTCGTCCTCATGAGGTGCGAGACGAGCACGCCGACGCCGAGCGACAGCGAATCCCGGTTCGTGTAGACGAAGCCGTATCCGGAGTGCCCTTGCGTGACCGATCCGTAGATCTCGATGGTCGTGCCCTGCCCCCGCTCGAGGTTGAAACGAGACTCGATCACTTCGGCCGGCAGGCCGATGACTTCCTTGACGCCGAGCGCGAGGTGGTGCGGCTCCGGCGGGTGACCCTCCAAGCGGGCGCGCTTCGCAAGAAACGAGTTGACGCCGTCGCAGATCACGACGGCGTCGGCGTAGAGATCGCCGTCCTCGCGGCCGGTCCGCACGCCGCAGACGTTGCCGGCGTCGTCCCACAATACGTCGACGGCGGTCGTCGACGGCACGAGGAACGCGCCCGCGTCCTCGGCCCGGGCCGCGAACCACGGGTCCCACTTGGCGCGCAGCACCGTGAATGCGTTCGGGCAGCCGTCGTCGTGCGTCACGTGCGTCGTGCGCTGGCCGACGCTCAAGACGTCGTCGGGCGTGGCGAGCCACATCCGCTCCTCGGCGACGACGCGCTCGAGCGGTGGATCCGCCTTCCAGAATTCCGGCACGACGTCGGCGACCATCCGGCCGTACATGACGCCGCCCATGACGTTCTTGGCGCCCGGCACGTCGCCGCGCTCCAACAGGACGACGTTCAATCCGGCCCGCCCCATTACGGCGGCAGCAGAAGCGCCCGCCGGACCGGCACCGACGACGATCGCGTCGAACTTCTCGGCGTTGGACATTGTGGGTTCCTCGGCCGCTAGCGCAGGAGAGCGGCGGTTTGTTGCGCCCAGGCGGTGAGCGGACCGGGCAGCACGGCAAAGAACAGGATGACCGCGACCGCGACCGCGAGCCCAGCCGCGGCCCATGGCGCCCGCGCCACGGTGACGTCGGCGGCAGTCGGTCCTCCGTAGGCGGCGTACGCCGCGCGCATATAGTAAGCGATCGAGATCACCGAACCGAGCACGCCGACGATCGCGAGCCACAGCGATCCCACTTGGATGGACGCGGTGAACAGGTAGAACTTCGCGAGGAAGCCGGGCGTCGGCGGCAACCCGGCCAACGACGCCATGAACAGGGCGAATGACGCCGCCAGGAACGGCGAGCGATCGGATAACCCTCCCAGGTCGGCCACCTGATCCGCCTCGGCGCCGTCGCGCGTGAGGAACAACAGCACCGCGAACGCGCCGAGATTCATCAGGGCATAGACGAAGAGGTAGTAGGTCGTGCCCCAGAGGCCTCCCGGCGAGCCGGCCGCGACGCCCATCAGAAGGTAGCCGGCATGCGCGACGCTCGAGTAGGCGAGCATCCGCTTCACGCTGACCTGGCGCAGCGCCGCGAGGTTGCCGACGAGAATCGTGACGGCGGCGAGAACCTCGATCAGCGGACGCCAGGAGATCGCCAGCAAAGGGGCCGCGAACATCAAGAACCGCAACAACGCGGCGAACGCGCCGATCTTCGCGACGACCGACATGAACGCGGTCGCCGGCATGGGTGCGCCTTCGTAGACGTCGGGCGCCCAGGCGTGAAACGGCGCCGCCGCCGCCTTGAAGCCGAGCCCGACGATGATCAGCCCGACGCCGAGCTGCAACAGCACGCCGGTCTCGGCGCGCGCGATCACGGCGAACTTCGTCGACACCGTGTGCCCATAGACGAGCGCCACGCCGTAGAGAAAGAGCGCGCTCGCGAACGATCCGAGCAAGAAGTATTTCATGCCCGCTTCCTGCGATCGGCGGCTCGTGCGCGCGTAGCCGGCGAGCACGTACAACGGCAGCGACAGCGTCTCCAACGCGATGAACAGCAGCAGCAAGTCGCCGGCGGCGGCCATCAGCATCGCGCCGAGCGACGCGAGCAACAGGAGCGTGTAGTACTCGCCCGCTTCCAGCCCTGTCCGCGCCAGATAGTCGCGCGACAACAGGACCGCGAGCGCCGCGACGGCGAGGGTAAGGAGCTGCAGCGCGTTCGTGACCGCGTCGCGCGTGAACGTGCCGCCAAACGCCGTCGTCGCGTCGGGAAACGCAAGGATCGAAGACGCGCTGCCCGCCAGCCCGACCAAGGCGATCGCGACGAGGAGCGCCCGCTGGCGCGAATCCCGCAAGAATAGATCGACGCCGAGCACTACGAGCGCGGTCGCGGCGACCCAGATCTCGGGCAGTACGGCTTGCACGTCGGCGGGTGACACGTTAGCGGCCGCTCCCGGGTACGACTTCGGCGCGCGGCGCGCCCTGCACGATCTTGCTCAGGCGATCGAGCGCCGCCTCGCTGCGCTCGAGGAACGGCTTCGGATACAGACCGATCCAGAAGATCGTCGCGATCAACGCGACCAGCGCCAGCGTCTCGCGCGCCGACAAGGCGGGGAACTGCTTGGCGTCGACGTTCACGGGACCGAAGAAGACGCGTTGCACCATCGTCAGGAGGTACATGGCGGACAGCACGACGCCCGGCACCGCGAGCGCGGCGAATCGCCAGTCGGCGCGAAACGTGCCGAGGAGGATGAGGAACTCGCCGACGAAGCCGTTAGTTCCCGGCAGTGCCGCCGACGAGAAAACGACGATCAGGGACAGCGCCGCGAACGTCGGCATCACCTTCGCGACGCCGCCGAACGCCCCCATCTCCCGCGTGTGCGCCCGCTCGTACAACACGCCGACGATCAGGAACAGCGCGCCGGTCGACAATCCGTGGTTAACGCTCTGCAGGACCGCGCCTTGCAGGCCTTGGATCGTGAACGCGAACGTGCCGAGCATCACGAACCCGAGATGGCTGACGGACGAATACGCGACGAGCTTCTTCATGTCGGCCTGGGGCCAAGCGACGGCGGCGCCGTAGAGGATCCCGACAACGGCCAGCGCGAGCATCCACGGCGCGGCCGCATGCGACGCTTCTGGGAACAGCGGCAAGCAGAAGCGCAGGAAACCGTACGTCCCCATCTTCAGCAGGACGCCGGCAAGGATGACCGAACCCGCCGTGGGCGCCTCGACGTGCGCGTCCGGGAGCCACGTGTGCAGCGGGAACACGGGGACCTTGATCGCGAACGCGAGCGCGAACGCCGCGAACAACCAGCCCTGCATCTCGGCCGGCAGCGGCTTCGCGTACAAGTCGACGACGGAGAACGTGCCGCTGCTCAGATAGATGCCGACAATCGCGAGCAACATCAGCAAGCTGCCGGTCATGGTGAACAGGAAGAACTTGAGGGCCGCGTAAGCGCGCCGCTTGCCGCCCCAGACGCCGATCAAGAAGCACATCGGGACCAGAACGGCTTCCCAGAAGATGTAGAAGAGGACGAGATCGAGCGCGAGGAACGTGCCGAGCACGGCGCCCTCCAGCAACAGGAGGAGGGCCAGGTACTCCTTCAGCTTTTCGCGCACGCTGTCCCACGTGCCGAGCAACGCCACCGGGAACAGGAATGCCGTCAACAACACGAGCGGCAATGAGATTCCGTCCACGGCGAGGTGGTAGTCGATGTCGAAGCCCGGCACCCAGGGGGTACGGGTCGCGAATCGGAAGCCCGCTTCGCCGGGCGGGAACGAGAAGAAAACGTACGCGGCCAGCGCCAGTACCGCGACGAAAACCGCCAGCGCGACACCGCGCAACGTGGCGTGCGCCTGGCGCGGCAGCATCGCTAGCATCAGGGCGCCGGCGATCGGTAGGAAGACCAGCCAGGTCAACAGAGAATGGTTCATCTCAACCCATCAACCGAAGTCGTCCCTCGCCGCGATGGCCGCTCATCAGCGGAGCAACCAGTAGCCGAGCACGAGGATCGCGCTCAC